>Ga0080027_10000202_pt1 | contig 27260 bp, 24 predicted proteins | sample OrgsoiDNA2013046_FD_70962 | JGI IMG/M metagenome (GOLD analysis project Ga0080027, IMG submission 70962) | Permafrost soil microbial communities from the Arctic, to analyse light accelerated degradation of dissolved organic matter (DOM) -... | ecosystem: Environmental > Terrestrial > Soil >... | reverse complement strand
AGCGACGCGAGGCGTTCGTCGACCTCGGCTCGGAACGTCGCGAGAAGTTCTGGGTCCTCGGCCCACGTACCCACAGCGACCTAGGCCACCCGGAACTGGGCGATGGACGCACGCAACTCCGCAGCGAGCACGTTGAGCTGCGACGCCGATGCCGCCGCCTGCTTTGACCCGACGACGTACTGGCGCGACACGTCGGATACCTGCATCATCGCGGTCACCACCTGGTCGGAGGCCGACCGCTGTTGCTGAGTCGCGATCGAGATTTCCTTTGCGGCCGTGGTGGTTTCGTCGACCATGCCGGAGATCCGCTCAAGTGCGTCGACCACGCCGCGGGCGAGTTCGGTGCCCTGATGAACTTCCTTGGCACCTTCCTCGGTCGCGATGATCGTCGCGTTGGTCTCCGCCTGGATCTCGCTGACGATGCCCTGGATCTGCGCTGCGGATTCCTGCGAGCGCTCGGCGAGTTTGCGAACCTCGGACGCGACGACGGCGAACCCCCTGCCGTGCTCACCAGCCCGGGCGGCTTCGATCGCCGCGTTCAGGGCAAGCAGGTTGGTCTGGTCTGCGAGGTCGTCGATGACCTCGAGAATGCGGCCGATCTCCTGCGACTTCTCACCCAGCGACAAAGCCCGCGTGGCGATGGAGTCGACCCGCACCGCAATGGTGTCCATGGCAGACACCGAGGCGGCGACTGCTTCGCGACCTTCCTCGGCGAACCGCAAGGTCTCGGCTGCATAGCGGGCAACAGCTTCCGAGGTCTCCGCGATCTGCGCCGCAGTCGCAGCGAGCTCCTCGATCGTCGAGGTGGTCTCGGCAACCGCCGACGACTGCTGCGTCGCGGAAGCTGCGTGCTCCTCGGCAGTGGCGAGTAGTTCACCGGCGGACGACGAGATGCTCTCGCCGCTGCCACGAATCTGCTCGACGAGCAACCGAAGATTGCCCAGCGTGTTGTTGAACGCGGTCTGAAGCGAGCCGAGTGTCTCGTCGCCGTCTGGCGTTGCGGCGCCCCAGCTGCCGTTGCTGTAGCCCGACAGGTCGCCGCGGGCGGCGCTGGCAAGGGAGTCGGAAAGGCGGTCGACCTTCACCTTGAGTTCGGCCCGCTCGCGGCGAGTCTCGTCGAGCAACGTCTCGCGCTCAGCGCGGTGCCCCTCGATGAGCTCCTCGCGCAGATGCTCAACGTCCTGAGCCTGGCTGACCCGCTCGGCCTCGACAGAGGCCGCGACGGCGTTGATCGAGTGCGCGAACGTGCTGGTCGCCGCGACGACAGCTGGCAGGGCCGCCACGATCAGCAGCAGGGGCACGACGCTGGTCTTCGCGAACCCGTGGCTCAACCCCGTCGCCAGCAAGGTGAGACCGCCGGCGGCGATGCCATAGGCAATTGCCTTCCACTGCACGTCGATGAAGGCGGTGGCGAGCAGCACCGGCAGGTACAGAACCCACAGTGGTGTCGCAATCCCGTGGCCTGCGACGAGAGCTCCCGTCACTCCGCCGAGATACACGAGGCGGCCGAAATCGACGACCAACCCGGTCGGCTGGAGCAGCGGATTGTGGAGCTCGGTCAGCGAGACGGCGGTGATGACGGCGGCACCGAGCGAGGCCACCCCGAGTCCGACGAGGAAAGCCGCCTGGTTGACGGTCACCGCGCTCGTGATGTGCGGGCCCGCGATAAGAAGACCGATCACGGCGAGAGCGAGCATGAGCCAGGTGCATGCGGCAGCAACCTGTTGCGGCCGTTTCGAGACGTCCACTCAGTCCTCCTGAAGACTGACACCACCAAACGAACCTGGATCGTGCGGTTGCGGGTGCCGGCACGAACGCAGCCAGCATCTGCAGATCCATCGGGTGTCCAGAGGCAGTCCTAAAGCCAAATCACCCCTGGGTCGTCCCCCGACCGGCCTAACGGACAGCGGCAGATGGCCGATCTGAGATCACGAACCAGCGCGGCGCGGAGTAGGCAACCTGAGGCGCAGCGCAACCACTGCGCCGGGGTCGAGCACCGCGATTGGACCGGTCGGTTCGGTGAACTGGCCGTGCAGCAGCGCCAGCGCCTCGGCGTCCAGGCTCATGGGCGGTGGATCGATGCGATCGACATCGCACTCGACGACCCCCTGCACCCCCTCGGTGAGCAGGCCGACCGTGACATTGTCCTCGGTCAACACCACGAGCCGGCCGAGCGAGCCAGTCGGGGTGATCGGGGCGCCCATCAGGGGCCTGACGTCGAGAACGGCGAGAATCCGGCCGCGCCAGTTCGCCACACCGGAGAGCCAGATCGGCGTACCGGGCACCCTGGTCAGCTTGGGCAACCGGCCGACCTCCGCCACGGCCGACATGCCGACGGCGTAGCGCGCTCCACCGAGGCGCAGCATCACGTAGCCGTCCGGCTCCGAGCGAAATCCGCGGTCGGAGGTTTCGGCGACCTGGTCGGGGACGGACTGCATATCCGACTCATCGGTCGGGTTAGGGCTGGGGTGAAGCGACATCCTCGCGGAGGTCGATGACGCGGGGAGCCGGCGTAGGGGGCTCGGCGACATGGGCGGCCTGAGCCCGCTCGAGGACATCGGTGATCTCGCTCCCGATGAGCTCGAACCTGTCGATCAGCGCATCACGCAGGGCCTCGACCAAATGCCGGTTGTCCTCGAGAAGACCCTTCGCCTTCACCTTCTGCTCTTGGAGCACGTCCTCGACGGCCTTGCGCCCGTCACGGTCGCCCAAGACGCGCCCGACGATGTTGGTGTCAGCAAACCCGCTGTTCTGAACCGCGCCGAACGAGACCAGCGACCCGGTCATTCCGCACGCTCCGACCATCTGAGCCGCGACGTTCGTGGCGGCCAGCAGGTCGCCACCAGGCCCGGTCGAGATATCTCCGAAGAACATCTCTTCGGCCGACATGCCGCCCATCGAGATCTGGATCAGCGCCAGCATCTCCTGCCGCGACCGCGTGTAGACGTCCTCGCGGTCGCCATGCGCCAGCAGGCCGAGCGAGCCGCGCCGCTTGATGATGGTCAGAACCTCGAGCCGCCGCTGCGGGGCAACCAGCCAGGCCAAGGTGGCGTGACCGGCCTCGTGGGTGGCAATGAGACGCGTCTCGTGATCGGTATACCCGACCGGCTGACCGAGCCCGATCTCGGAGTCGAGACGCGCGTGCTCGACGTCGTGCCAGGTCATTGCTCGACGATCGCCTTGCACCGCATTGATGAGCGCCTCGTCGAACAAGCCCTCGAGCATCGCGGGGCTGTACTCCTGAGTCACGGCGGCGAGCGCGTCGCGTCGCTCCGGGACGTCGAGTTCCGGGGCATGGGCCTTGCGCGCAAGGAAGTGGTCGATCAGGGCGCGGCGTCCGAGCTTGTCTGGCCGATCGAACGTGAGGCGCTGGTCGAAGCGACCGGGCCGAAGCAGAGCAGGGTCGAGCGAGTCTGGCCGGTTGGTCGAGGCGATGAGCAAGATGTTCGACGGCTTCAGCCGAGCCTTCTTCAACTGATGTCCGGCCGGTAGGAGCAGGTTGACCGCGTCGGAGATCTTGCCGCCCAGCCGTTCCGTAGCGGTGGGCTGATCAAACGACTGAAGTTGAACGAGCAGTTCCTGCACCGCCATGCCCAGGTCGCCACCGCCGATGTACGGCGTCTTCTGAAGCGCCGGAGCAGTGATCATAGAAAGGCCTTCGAGCCCGCCGCAGTGCATCATCGGCGCAAGACCGTCGGAGGCGGCCGAGAATCCCTCGACCCCCGACCGCGAGCCGGCGAGCGCGTCGAACTCGTCGATGAAGCCGATTGCGCCACCTTCTTTGCGGGCCAGTGCGCGCAGCGCCCGAAAGTATGAGCGCACCTTGCGCTGCGTGGCGCCCTGCATGCTCGACTGAAACGACGTCGCGGTCGCGAACAGGAACGGCACGTTCGCTTCGGCCGCGAGTGCTTTTGCGGTGTAGGTCTTGCCTGTGCCGGGCGGCCCTTCGAACAGCAGGCCGCGACGTGCCCGGCCACCCATTTCGCGCGAGAACGTCTTGTGGGCAAGGAAAAGGTTCAGCGAACGAACGACTTCGGCTTTGACGAGATCGATGCCGACGACGTCGGAGAGGCGCACGTCGATCTGCTCAGGCCGCACGACCTGATGCGGCGAGCGCCCGTAGCTCGCGTACATGATCGCCATCGCCCCGATGAGGGCGACCGGAACGATGAATAGCGCGACCAGCGTGAGGTTCATCTTGGGCAGCGCGAACACGTTGAACGGGCGATGGTCGATGATGCGGTACCACAAGACAAGGGTCGGAAGGCCAGCAAACGCGGTGAGTCGCCACAACCTGGTGCGCCTGGTGCGCTCGCGCTGCAATCCGACGTCGGCGACCTGAGCGTTCATGACCGTATTGCCGGCCACGCTCGATAGCTGATCGCTACGGTGACCGCGCGCAACCGCCTCGGCGGACTTCTGCTCGACCCGCTGATCCCGGTCGCTCAAGAAAATCTCCCCCACAGGCTCAAGGTGTGCCGCGCTCCTGCCGATGACAGATCCGGGTCGGTGTAGGCCCCCAGTCAACGCTTACCGTCCGACCTCCCGAGTCTCGCAGTCCACCGGTATCGAGGGCTACGGTCACTTCTGGTTTCACTCAGATGGCCCAGCCCGAACCGAAGCGGTCACAATCCGGCGAAAAGGTCCGATTCCCAGCCGTGCGGCGAGTCGACGCCAGCCGGCCCACGCTCACCCACCATTAGCACGTAGTGCTCCATTCCGAACGCCTTGTGCCCGATGTTGTTCGACAGCGCGAAAAATGGGCCGTCGACCTCGATCTGGGTAGCATGCGCGCGCATCGCCTCGACCTTCGCGTCGAGAAAATCCCGCGCGTCGACCTGGGTCGTGATCACGTCGTCCGACTGGGCAAACGGCACATCTTCAGCGCTCTCGAAGCCACCGAAGAAGTCGTTGCCCTGCTCTTTCATCGCCTTGATACTCGCCTCGATGAACGACCGCGGAACGGCCGTGTAGTACAGCTTGTGCACGATGTCGCGCGTCTGCTCGACGGCGGCGACCGCCACGCGGTGCGCCTGGATGTGGTCGGGGTGACCGTAGCCACCGAAATCGTCGTAGCTCACCACCACCTGCGGCCGCACCTCGCGGATCACCTCGACGAGGTAGCCGGCGGCTTCGTCGAGGTCGGCACGCCAAAAACAGCGAGGGTTCTCGTTGGCCGCCGTGTCCATCATCCCCGAGTCGCGGTAACGGCCGGCGCCACCAAGAAAACGATGATCGCGGACGCCGAGTGCCTTGCATGCGTCGTCGAGTTCATGAATCCGCCAGCCGCCGAGTTGATCGCCCGCGGCTGCCGCGATACCGGCAAGCGCCGGCACCAAAACCTCACCCTCTTCGCCAAGAGTGCAGGTGACCAACGTGACGTTGGCGCCGCCCGCGGCGTACTTCGCCATCGACGCCCCTGTGCCGATCGTCTCGTCGTCCGGATGCGCGTGCACGAGCAGGAGGCTGCGATCGGTCATGTGGCCAAGCCTAGGGCAGGATCGACGGGTGACTGACGACTCCTTCCCGCGACTCCAGGCCCGAACTGCTCGTTTCACGTTGGGCCGACCCCGGAGCTTCGTGGTCTCACCCGACGGCGAACGAGTGATGTTCCTGCGCTCGCGCGATGGCACCGACAAGGTGACCTGCCTGTGGAGCTACGACGTCGGCACTGGAATCGAGCGATTGATTGCCGATCCCCACGCACTCGTGGCCGCCATCGACGTCGCCGCCGACCCAGACGCCGAGCGCGCACGACGGGAACGCGCGCGCGAACAAGCTGCCGGGATCGTGGGCTACGCCACCGACGCGGACGTTCGATGGGCGACCTTTTCGCTCTCAGGCCAGCTTTTCGTCGCCGATCTGATCGCCGGCAGCGCTCGGGCGTTGCCCGCCGAGCGCGCGGTGTTCGATCCGCGAATCGACCCAACCGGGCGCACCATCGCGTATGCACGGGGCGGAACGATCCGGCTGATCTCGGCGTCAGGTGCGGCCGACGACCGCGAGCTCATCTCAGAGGACGGCGTCGCGTGGGGCGTCGCAGAGTTCGTCGCTGCCGAAGAAATGGGTCGTCAGCGTGGATTCTGGTGGGCGCCGGGCGGCGAGACCTTGCTGGCGACGCGAGTCGACGAATCGCCGGTTCCCACCTGGCACATCGGTGACCCGGCGAATCCAGATCGGCCACCCAACGTCGTCCGCTACCCGGCGGCGGGCACTGCGAATGCGCACGTTTCGTTGGCGTTGCTCGGCCTCGACGGAAGCCGCACGAACGTGTCCTTCGATGCCGATGCGTTCCCCTATCTCGTCACGGCCCGATGGCCGCCCGGATATCCGCCGATGCTGCACCTCGCTGCGCGCGATCAGCACACGATGCGCGTGGTAGAGATCGATGTCGCGTCTGGTGCAACCACGGTGGTCCACGAAGACACCGACCCGCATTGGCTGGAGATCGTGCCGGGCGTGCCCGATCGATTGCCCGACGGCCGACTGGTCGTGACCGTCGACGACCAGGACACGAGAAGGCTTATGGTCGGCGACCAGATCGTGACGCCCGTTGGCCTCCAGGTTCAAGCCGTGCTCGGCGTCACTGCGGGTGGCATCGTGTTCAGTGCGTCGACGGAACCGACGGAGCAGCACGTCTGGAGCTTGCCCGACGGTGCCGATGTTGCGGTGCCCCTGACATCGGCTCCGGGCGTGCACAGCGGCGCGAGCGCGAGCGAGGTGCTCGTGACAATCGCTGCGTCGCTCACGCACGACGGCGTGCGTACGGTCGTCTCACGCAGAGGTGGTGAGGTGGGTGAGATCGCGTCGCTCGCTACCGCGGCGCCGTTCTCACCCCGGGTGGCGATAACCACGCGCGGACGCCGCGAGCTGCGCACTGCCGTCGTGTGGCCGCGCGACCACGTCGAAGGGTCGGGCCCACTTCCGGTTCTGATGGACCCCTACGGAGGGCCGCATGCGCAGCGCGTCGTCGCCTCGCGTAACGCCTACCTCAACGCGCAATGGCTCGCCGACCAAGGGTTCGCAGTCGTCATCATCGACGGGCGAGGTACCCCCGGCCGCGGCCCGGCATGGGAGCGATCGATCGCCGGCGACCTCGCGACGCCGGTGCTCGAGGATCAGGTCGACGGGCTGCATGCGTTGGGCGCCGCCCACCCCGATCTCGACCTGGGTCGGGTTGCGATCCGCGGTTGGTCTTTTGGTGGGTACCTCGCGGCGCTCGCCGTGCTGCGACGTCCCGATGTCTTTCATGCCGCGGTTGCTGGAGCACCCGTGACCGATTGGCGTTTGTACGACACCTACTACACGGAGCGGTATCTCGGCATCGACACCACTGCCGCGACGTACGCGATCAGCTCGTTGATCGGCGACGCCGCTGCGCTCACGCGCCCACTGCTGCTCGTACACGGACTGGCCGACGACAACGTGGTGGCGGCCCACACCTTGCGCCTGTCATCGGCATTGTTCGCGGCCGGCCGGGCGCATTGCGTGCTGCCACTGTCGGGCGTCACGCACATGACGTCACCGGAAGATGTGGCGGCAAACCTTGTCACGCTCGAGGTGCAGTTCCTGCGTAGCTCGCTCGGGATCGCTTGACCGCCGCCAGAGCGCTCGCGAAGTTGATGCCCCAGCCGACACCGAAGGCGCGCGGCACGATGATGCGGGCGTCGTCGGGAGCCCAGGAGCGGCGCAGTAGACGGCGTGGTGTGGGCGCCCGGAAGTCGTAGGGGACTCGCGCGATACGCCCGTGCCAGGATCGATCCGCTTTGGGCCGGCGAAGTTCCTGGGTGACCGCGGCAATCGCCAAGCCCGCGCTCGCGAGTCGCAGGCCGCCGCGCACCTTACCGCGCAGGTCCCTGCGGCGGGTCGCTCGAGTGTTTGCGGTTTTGCCTGCCATGACGTTCTCCCGTCGCGCTGCCTGATCAAGCGTGCTTCTCCTCAACCTAACCCGCGTCAGGGATAAAGGTGGGCTCGACGTGGATAGCGGCACGTGGGTGGGTAGACAACTCCCATGGTTACTTGGCTCACACGCAGTCTTGCCTTCATCATCGGAGGCGCGGTATTGGCATTCGCGGTCACCGCGCACACCGTCAGCTACCATCACGCCACCATGAACGTGCCGACTGTTGGCGTGATCCTGCTGGTCGTCGGAGTCTTCGATCTGGTGCTCAACTTCGGCATGTCGATGTACCTGAATCAGCCGGGAACAACGGCAAGCACGGTGGTACGACGGACGACGCCGGTCCCGTATCCCACGGGTGCGAACCAGCCCCTGAATGAGACCCAGGTGATCTCGCGCGACAGTCCGAACTGGCACTAGCCCAGCCGTGAGCTAGTCCTCGCGGGCGGCCTTGGCCCGTTTGCCGCGACCGCGCTCGCGCTCCTGCATCGAAAGTTCGACCTTGCGAATGCGCACGGCACCAGGCGTGACCTCGACGCACTCGTCTTCGCGACAGAACTCGAGCGCCTGCTCAAGCGACAACACCTTGTGCGGAATCAGCGGGACTAGTACGTCACTGGACGACTGCCGCATGTTGGTGAGCTTCTTTTCCTTGGTGGGGTTGACGTCCATGTCGTCGGCGCGTGCGTTCTCGCCGACGATCATGCCCTCGTAGACCTCCGTCTGCGGGCCCACGAACATCGTGCCGCGCTCTTGGAGGTTCGACAGCGCGAATCCAGTCGTCGGGCCTCGACGATCGGCCACGAGTGACCCGGTCGGCCGAGTGCGCAGCTCGCCGTGCCACGGTTCGTAGCGCTCGTGGACGTGGTGCAGCAGGCCGGTGCCGCGGGTTTCGGTGAGGAACTCGGTGCGGAAGCCGATGAGCCCGCGCGCGGGCACGATGTACTCCATGCGGATCCAGCCGCTGCCATGGTCGACCATCTGCTCAAGGCGCCCTTTGCGCAACGCCAGCAACTGAATCAAGACGCCCTGGTAGTCAGAACGTGCGTCGATCGTCAACCGCTCCATCGGCTCATGGATCTTGCCGTTCACCCGGCGGGTGACGACCTGCGGCTTGCCGACAGTGAGTTCGAAGCCTTCGCGTCGCATGATCTCGACCAGGATCGCGAGTTGAAGCTCGCCGCGGCCCTGCACTTCCCAGGTGTCGGGGCGCTCGGTGTTCAACACGCGGATCGACACGTTGCCGACGAGTTCAGCGTCGAGGCGGCTCTTGACCAACCGCGCCGTGAGTTTCTTACCGGTCTCGCCCGCGAGTGGCGACGTATTGATGCCGACGGTCATCGACAAGCTCGGCTCGTCGACCGTGATGATCGGCAGCGGGCGCGGATCGTCGGGATCGGCGATCGTCTCACCGATGGTGATCTCCGGAATGCCGGCGATCGCGACGATGTCGCCCGGCCCGGCGGTTTCGATCGGCACCCGCTCAAGTGCGTTCGTGCCGAGCAACTCCGTGAGCCGCACCTTCTCGATGGTGCCGTCTGACTTGCACCACGCCACCTGCTGACCGCGCTTCATCGTTCCGGAATGCACGCGCAACAGCGCCAGGCGGCCGAGGTATTGCGACGCGTCGAGGTTGGTCACATGCGCGCGCAGCGGTACGTCGGGGTCGAATGACGGTGCCGGCACCGTCTTCAGGATCGTCTGAAACAACGGCTCGAGGTCGGCGCTGTCGGGCATAGTGCCGTCATCGGGGCGCGTCAGCGACGCGCGGCCTGCGCGCGCACATGCGTAGACGATTGGAAAGTCGAGCACAGTCGACTGGTCGACTCCGTCGTCGAGCAGATCCATGAACAACTCGTACGTCTCGTCGACAACCTCAGCGATCCGCGCGTCTGCGCGGTCGACCTTGTTGATGACGAGCACGACGGGCAACTTCTTCTGCAGCGCCTTACGCAACACGAACCTGGTCTGCGGCAAGGGGCCCTCGCTCGCATCGACGAGCAGCAAAACAGCGTCGACCATCTCGAGACCGCGCTCGACCTCGCCGCCGAAGTCGGCGTGCCCGGGAGTGTCGATGATGTTGATGGTCACGCCGCTGTGCAACACAGCCGTGTTCTTCGCGAGGATCGTGATGCCCTTTTCGCGTTCGAGATCCATCGAATCCATCACCCGCTCGCGCACCGAGTCATTCTCAGCCTGGTGCTCGGAAAATGCGCCGGATTGCCAGAGCATGGCGTCGACAAGAGTGGTCTTGCCGTGGTCGACGTGGGCGATAATCGCGACGTTCCGCAGGTCATCGCGGGTGCTCATGGGCATGAGGAAGCTCTCAGATCGGGGTTCGGGATCACCTCATCGTACGTGGTCGAGTACCTAGCAGCCTCATTCGACGAAGCGAAACCGGTGTCAAAGCGATCGCGACGATCGCCGCCACGTTCTGGGCGGTGTTTGGGACAGGGCGACAGAAACCCTCGAGATCGGGATGTCAACCGAGCGGGGGCGCGTGGCGTCTACTCGGTACTCGCCTCGATCTGAAGGACACCATGACTAACCACGGCATCGCACAACCCGGTCGGATCACGCTGGCAACGGTGGCCGCGATCGCGGGAGGTTGCGCGCTCCTCGTCGGATGCGCGACTCCGGGTTCGGTCTCGGCCCGCGCCACTGATTCACCGCCACCCGCAACGACCGCCGCCGCGCTCTCCAGCGCAGTCGCAGCAGCCGTCCGGCCGTCCGCCCCGGTGAGCTCGCCGGCCGCGCCCGTGATCACCGCGCCCGTGGCCGCCGCGCCGGTGGCCGATCCGGCGGCGGTCACCGTGGTGCCGCCGACGCGCGGGGTGCCCCACTTCGCGACACCGGAGGCAGCGATGCGCTACCTGGCCGCTGCATACAACTCCGGCGACGAGACGGCGATCCGGCACGTGACGACCCCCGACTCGCGCACCCAGTTCGAGGCCGAGCGGCAGTGGGTGCAGACGTTCCGCTTCCGCGAGTGCACCGCCAACGGCGCGCCGGCCTGGGACTACAACTGCGTCCTGGACATCACCGCGAACGTACCGGGCGTAAGCCCGAACATCGACGCGACGACCGGTCTCGTGGTCATGGATGAGGTCGCCCTACTGGTCGCGCCCGCCGCCCGAACCGGGTACTACGTCGAGGCCAACGAGGGCTGCGGCGGCTGATACGGCACCGATCGCCGTCCCACCTGCGGGCAGGCGCGACGTGACGGACGCCACACGACCTCGGCTGGGAGCGAACCCAGCGCCGGGCGTAGGTTGTGCTCGCGCACGACCCGCAACGATGTGGGCAGCGCGAGAAGGCGGGGCCGATGTCCGTCCAGAGCAAGGCCCCGGCGTCAGGTGGCGGGCAGCCGCCGGCGGGCCGCACTGGGCGCCGCGCCGCGATTGCCGCGAAGACTCTGCGTACCGACCGCTGGTGGATCCAGCCCGTGGTCACTTTCACCGTGCTCTTCAGCTTTATCATTTATTCGACCTGGGCCGCGTTCATCGATCGCGACTACTTCTCCGAGCCCTATATCTCGCCCTTCTACTCCCCTTGCCTCGCCACCAAGTGCGGCACCGTTCCGGGTTCGACCGGCGTCCCGCATCTGGGGGTGTTCGGTCATTGGTGGTTCACGTCGCCCGCGATAATCATCTTGATCGTGCCGCTCGGCTTCCGGATGACCTGTTACTACTACCGCAAGGCGTACTACCGGTCGTTCTGGCTGTCGCCGCCGGCCTGCGCTGTTGCTGAACCGCACAAGAAATACACCGGCGAGACCCGATTCCCGCTCATCGTGCAGAACATCCACCGGTACTTCTTCTACCTCGGCATTCTGCTCAACGTCATCTTGACCTACGACGCAGTGATCTCCTTCCGCAGTCACCAGGGCAAATGGGGCCACGCCGGCATCGGCACGCTCGTCCTTGTTTTAAACGCGGTGTTCCTCTGGTCCTACACCGCCTCGTGCCACTCGTGCCGCAGCATCATCGGCGGTCGGCTGAACCACTTCTCCAAGCACCCGGTGCGCTACTGGTTATGGGGTCAGGTGAGCCGGCTCAATCGCTACCACATGCAGATCGCCTGGGTTTCTCTGCTATGGGTGGCTTTTTCTGACGTCTACGTCAGGCTGGTCGCCTCCGGCACCATCACCGACTTGAGGTTCTTCTGACGTGACTGAGATCGAGCGGCACACCTACGACGTCGTCGTGATCGGGGCTGGCGGCGCTGGGCTTCGCGCAGCCATCAGCGCGCACGAGGCCGGCGCAAAGACCGCGGTCGTCTGCAAATCGTTGCTGGGCAAGGCGCACACGGTGATGGCCGAGGGCGGAATCGCCGCTGCCATGGGCAATGTGTGGGAAGAAGACAACTGGCAGGTGCACTTCCGCGACACCATGCGCGGCGGCAAGATGCTCAACCACTGGCGGATGGCGCAGTTGCATGCACAGGAGGCGCCAGACCGGGTGTGGGAGCTCGAGAGCTGGGGAGCCCTGTTCGACCGCACGAAAGAAGGCAAGATCTCCCAACGCGATTTCGGCGGCCACCGCTACGCACGCCTCGCGCACGTCGGCGACCGCACGGGCCTGGAGATGATCCGCACTCTCCAGCAGCGCGCCGTCTCACTCGGCGTCGAGGTCTTCATGGAATGCACGATTACCGAGCTGCTCAAAGACGGTGACCGCATCGCCGGCGCCTTCGGCTACTGGCGCGAGTCCGGCCGCTTCATCGCCTTCGAAGCGCCAGCTGTAGTGGTGGCCACCGGCGGGATCGGGAGATCATTCAAGATCACCACGAACTCTTGGGAAGGCACCGGCGATGGCCACGCGCTAGCGCTGCAAGCCGGCGCTCCGCTCGTCAACATGGAGTTCGTGCAGTTCCACCCGACCGGCATGGTCTGGCCGCCGTCGGTCCGCGGCCTGCTCATCACCGAATCGGTGCGAGGCGACGGCGGCGTCCTCCGAAACTCCGAAGGCAAGCGCTTCATGTTCGATTACATTCCGGAGTTCTTCAAAGCGGAGACCGCCGATACCGAAGAAGAGGCCGACCGCTGGTACGACGACCACGTCAACAACCGGCGGCCGCCCGAGCTGTTGCCTCGAGACGAGGTCGCCCGCGCCATCAACTCCGAGGTGAAAGCCGGCCGCGGCACACCACATGGCGGGGTCTACCTCGACATTGCGTCGCGCCGCACACCGGAGTTCATCCAAAAGCGTCTACCGTCGATGTATCACCAGTTCAAAGAGCTGGCCGACGTCGACATCACCAAAGAGCCGATGGAGACGGGCCCGACCTGTCACTACGTGATGGGCGGGGTCGAGGTTGATCCCGACTCTGCAATGTCGATCGTGCCCGGGCTGTTCGCGGCCGGAGAGTGCGCGGGCGGGATGCACGGCGCTAACCGGCTCGGCGGCAACTCCTTGAGCGACCTGGTCGTGTTTGGCCGGCGGGCCGGTGAATATGCCGCCGCCTACGCGAAAGAGCTGACCGGTGGGCTCCCGGCAATCGCCGACGCCGCAGTCTCCGCAGCAGAGGAAGCCGCACTCGCACCATTCGCACGTGACGGCGGGCAGAACCCGTACAGCGTCCAGATCGACTTGCAGCAGACGATGCACGATCTGGTCGGCATCATCCGCAACGCCGGCGAGATCGAGGCCGCGCTGGTCAAGATCGAAGAGTTCAAGGCCAGGATCGCGCAGCTCTCGGTCGAGGGTCATCGGCAGTACAACCCCAGCTGGCATTTGTCGATCGACCTGAAGAACATGCTTGTGGTGTCGGAATGTGTGGCACGCGCAGCGCTCGATCGCAAGGAGAGCCGCGGCGGCCACACGCGCGACGACTACCCGGCGACCGATCCCAGCTGGGGCAAGATCAACGTGCTGTGCAGGCTTGACGACGCCGGCACCGGCGTCGAGGTATTTCACCAAGACCTGCCCGTCATGCCCGACGAACTCAAAGCGTTGCTCGAGGAGAGCCACTGATGGGCTACGACCTCAAGATGCGGGTATGGCGGGGCGACGAAACCGGTGGCGACCTGGTCGACTACACGGTCGGGGTCGAGGAGGGCGAGGTTGTCCTCGACGCGATTCATCGGCTGCAGGCCACGCAGGCCGGCGACCTCGCCGTCCGCTGGAATTGCAAGGCCGGCAAGTGCGGGTCGTGCAGTGCTGAAATCAACGGTCGGCCGCGACTGCTGTGCATGACCCGGCTGTCGCTCTTCGAACCTGCCGAGACGATCACGATCACGCCGATGCGCACCTTCCCGGTTTTGCGCGACCTCGTCACCGACGTGTCGTTCAACTACGAGAAGGCCAAGCAGGTTCCGGCATTCACTCCGCCCGCGGATCTCAAGCCAGGCGACTACCGCATGCAACAGGTCGACGTCGAGAGGTCGCAGGAATTCCGTAAGTGCATCGAATGCTTCCTGTGCCAGAACACCTGCCATGTGGTTCGCGACCACGAGGAGAACAAGCCGGCGTTTGCTGGGCCGCGGTTCTTCATTCGCTACGCCGAGCTCGACATGCACCCGCTCGACACACTCGACCGCAAAGACATGCTGCAAGAGGACCAGGGACTCGGACTCTGCAACATCACCAAGTGCTGCACCGAGGTCTGCCCCGAGCACATCAAGATCACCGATAACGCGATCATCCCAATGAAGGAACGCGTCGTGGATGTGCGGTTCGATCCTTGGGGAAAGGTGATGCGTACACGTCGCGAGGCCGCCCAGCCGCGCACGGCGGCCAGCAACCACCTGCGCGCACCGACCGCCAGCGGCGCCGGCGGGGCAACGCCAATCGCGGCACCAGCTCGGACCGTTCTCCGTACTCCTCCCGGAACACAACCTGCCACCCCTACACGACCTGCCACACGACCTGCCACACGACCTGCCACCCCGACACGAGCGACTCGGTCAGCTCGGGCGCCCGTCGTCGCGCCAGCGCCCGCGGCTCCCGGCCACAGTGACATGGCGGACGCTGATCGGGCCGTCGCGTCACGCACGGCATACACGCAGACGCGCGTGTCGCTACACGGCGTCGCCGAGCTCTTGCTCGCCGGGCCGCAGCGCCGAGCGAACCGGTCGATCAAACTGGTCGTCACCGACGACGGCTTCGCGACAGGCCCGCTTCCGCGCCCGCCATGGCTTCTCGCCGTCCGCGGTACTGATCTCGTCGTCGGTGATGGCGCAGCTGGTTCACTGACGCTTCCGCTGCACGGAACCTTCGCCGACCTGGCCGCTAATGCCGGAGTCGCCTGCGCGCCGCCCGCCGACGCGTATCCCCCGGCTAGTGGCTGCACGGGCAGCGACAGGTTACATATCGATGTGGCCGCGGCGGCTGAACTACTGACCGCCCTACGCATGGGCGACTACGCGTGCCGCGCGCTGGCCGCTAGGTATGCAGCTACCGATCCGCCTGCGCCGGTGCTGTGGCCCGAACACTTCGACGTCGGAATCACTCTCGACGCGGTCAACTACGGAGTGTCGCCCGGCGACGACACGATCCCGGAGGCCTACGCCTACGTCGGCCCGCACACGGCTCACACCGGGAGTTTTTGGAACCAGCCGTTCGGTGCCGCGCGTCCGATAGGCGATTTCGACGACGCCGACGCGGTGCTCGCGTTCTTCGAAGAAGGCCGCCGACAGGTGACCGGAACCGCGACCTAGCCGACGAGGAACTACCGCGACCGAGTCGAACGCGACTTACTACGCGGACCCGACGTATACCCGCTTGCCTGTTTCGAAGGAACGGATGCACGCCATCGCGAGTTCGAGCGCGCGGCGTCCGGCCCGTGCATGTATCGGCGGCTCGGCGCCGGCGAGCAGTGCTGCAACGATCGCGTCTGCGTGCCGGTCGAACGTGCGGTGGAACTGACGCGCTTCGTCGTTGAAGTACCCGGCCTCCCATACCTCGCGGGTCTCGTCTCCGACCCGTTGCAGGGTAAGGCGTTTCACCGTGTCCTCGATCAGTGCCCTGCCCGTCGTACCGTTCAGTTCGAGATACTGCGTAAGCGGATACGCGTACGACGAGTCATAGCTTCCGAGCAACGTGCCAACCGCACCGTTCTCGAACTCGAGAGCAATCGCGACCGTCGTGTAAGGCCCGTGGGTCTTGTTCGTCATCTGCGCCATGACGGACACGATGGGTCCACACAGGTGCTCGAGCATGTCGAAGGCGTGGCATTGCGTCTCGATGAGCTGAGCATGCTGGTGGGTACCGAAGTTCGGCTCCCCACCGAAGCGCCACACGGCGAACACCAACTCGCCGAGCAGGCCGGCGCTCATCGCTGCGCGGGCGCGCAGCACGGGCTCGGCGTATCGGTGATTGAAGTTGATCGCGAAGAACACGTGGCGATCTGCGGCTTCCTGCAGCAACTGATCCGCCTCGGCGAGATCGAACACGAAGGGCTTCTCGACCAACAGCGGCACCCCTGCGCGTACCAACTCAAGGGTCGGACCGAAGTGGTGCTCGTTGGGTAGGCAGACGGTGACCAGATCCGGCTGCACGGCATCGAGCATCTCGACGACTTGGGTGAAGCCCGGCACTCCCAGCGAACGCGCCTGCGCGCTCGTCCGCGCCGAGTCGCGGCCCACGATCGCCACCAGTTCGGTGTCGGGTCGATGACTGAAGATGCGCGTGTGCTGGCGACCCCAGCCGCCAGGCCCGACGACCGCAACTTTCAGCCGGTGCCCTTCGTTTCCTGGCAGCGACATGTGGTTTCCAAACCTCCGGGTTCAGCAGGCGGGTCCAACCCGCCGAGCGACCCAGAGTGTACGGCCCGCGAGTGGAGGCAACCAGGTGCCCGCGCGCGCGGTCCGCCGCACCTAGTAGCCCGAGCGCGCCGGTGTTGTCGCGGCCGGCGATGCTGAAGCGGTGATCGATGCACCGGTCGGGTCGACGACCCACCACTTGGCACCGAAACCGTCAGAACCTTGACCGGACGTGGCACCGGCACTCTTGTCCTCGGCGAAGTAGTAGAGCGGGTGTCCGCCATACGTCACCTGTGACGTGCCGTCCGCGCGCTTGGTGACGCCGAGTAAGCCGGCTTTCGCCGAGCCTGCGGCGGTTGCCGCGCCCGACGTGAGCAACGGTGGCCAGAACGTAGCGCATTTGCCGGAGCACGTTGACGTTGACGATGTGTCGGCCATCCACCGGTAAAGCGTGCGCCCCGAGGCGTCCGCCAAGAACGTGCCCACCGGCCCGGTCGCCGTCGTGACGACCGCGGCAGCCATTGGTGCGGTTGCCGCAGCAGCAGGTGCGCTGCTTGGTGCGGCTGCCGCGGTTGACGACGATTTGCTGCTACAGGCCGTCACCGCCAAGATCGACATCGCCAGCGCTGCGGTTGCTGTAAGCGCGTTCGAGCGCTGCTGAGTCTTCATAATTTCTCCCAGAGTGGGCGGGCGGCGCAGGGCGATCCGCGTTCACCCACCACCACGGACCCGGCGCTGACCCGGTTCAGCTGACGGGCAGAGTCAGTCGATAGCGCGGCGTAAAAAGCCACGAATGCCGATCGCCGTGAAGATCACCACAGAGGCGAGGAGCCCGAGCACGCAGATCCACGGTCGCATGTGCGGCACCGAAGGCGTCAGCGCCGAACGCATCCCCTCACTCGCATACGTCATCGGGTTGAACGCCGTGACGACCTGAAACCAGCGCAGGTGCGAAAGGGATGGCCATGGGTACTGACTGCAGCCGGTGAAGAGCAGCGGTGTGAGAATCAGCGCGAACATGATCTGGATCCGGTTCGGCGGCACGAACGTGCCAAGAGTCAGACCAATGGCCGAACCTGCGAGGGCGCCGAGAATCATCACCAGAGCAACGAAGCCAAGGGCGCTGGCATGCCAGGGAATCGAGCCGAGTACCCAGATGCCAACCGGGAACATGATGACCGCCGCGAGCAGCGCCCGTAGCGAAGCGAACAGCATTTTCTCGAGCGCGACTGCCCAGGTTGGCAGCGGTGCAAGAAGCCGATCTTCGATCTCGCGACTGAACGAGAACTCGATCACCAGGGGCAACGCGGTGCTCTGAATTCCGGTCAGCGTGACGGTCATCGCCACGATGCCGGGAAACAGCAGGTGCGCATATTGCGGAGTCGTCAGACCGAGCGAACCCAAGACCTTGCCGAAGATGAAGAGCAGGCCAAGCGGTTGGAGAATGACCTGAGCAAGGAAGATCGGCAACTCACGCCCGGTGACCACCATGTCGCGGCGCAGCACGTTGAGGAACGCCTTTACCGCACTCGGGTCGCTAGGCCGCGCCAATGCCAGCTCGGCAGTGGTCATCGCAATGCCCGTCCGGTGAGGTGAATGAACACGTCTTCGAGGCTCGGCTCGCCGAGCCGCACCTCGGTCAACCGCCCGTGATGACGGGTCACGACTTCGGCGACCGGCGCGACCAATCTCGCCGGCTCCCCGGTCACGTACAGCCGCGCGCGCAGCACGGAGCCACCGGTACCGACCGGTTCGACCCGCTCCACGTCGGCGAGACCGGCGAACTCGGTGAGCAGCACTGCAGAGTCCTCGGTACCCTCGACCACCAGTTCGAGAGTTCCGCTACCGATCAACGACTTCGTCAGAGCAAGTGGCGTATCGAGAGCCAAGAGGCGGCCGTGGTCGACGATGCCGACCCGATCGGCGAGTGTTGCGGCCTCGTCCATGTCGTGCGTAGTTAGCAACACAGTGACCCCGGAGTCTTTGAGTTCGCGGATGCGGTCCCACACATAGATGCGAGCCGCCGGATCGAGTCCGGTCGCCGGCTCGTCGAGAAACAGAACCGGCGGCGAATGCATCAACGCACGCGCGATCATCACCCGCTGCGCCTGCCCACCCGATAAGCGATCGACCTTGTCTTTGGCCCGGTCGGCAAGGCCGAGCTGCTCGAGCAGCTCGGTCGCTCGCGCCTCGCGCACCTTTACCGGCACCCCGTGATAGCTCGCGTGGAAGAGCAGATTCTGTCGGACGTCGAGCGAGCGGTCGAGGTTCGGCCGCTGCGGCACGACGCCAAGCCGAGTACGGGCGCGCACCGGAGCCGCGACAACGTCGACACCGTCGACGAACGCCGCACCACCCGTCGGCTTGACCCGTGTTGTCAGCACGCCGATTGTGGTGGTCTTGCCTGCCCCATTCGGGCCGAGGAGACCAAAGCACTCACCACTGGCGACCTGGAACGAGATGCCGTCGACGGCATTGGTGTCGCGCTTGGGATAGCGCTTCACCAAGTCGACGACGTCAACGGCAGGCCCCGCTGTCACCGCCACCTCCACGTTCGACGAACCGGCTTGCTCCCAAGCGCCACTCTAACGAGCGGTCTTGCGGTCGAGCAGAATCCCGCCGAGCCGCTCGACGACGGGCAGATCGGCCGCCAGCCACTCGACGTCGAGCAACTCCTCGACCGCTAGCCAGCGCAGCGCCGAATGTTCGGTCGCGCGCACCTTGCCGCTCACGACCGTCGCCAGCCACACCCGTAGAACGCCGTACTCGCCGATGGGCCAGTCACGACCGATCCGCGCGCCCAGCATGACGTCGACCCCGAGTTCCTCGCGACATTCGCGAACCAGCGCAGCCTCATCGGTCTCGCCCGGATCCACCTTCCCGCCCGGAAACTCCCACAAGCCGGCGAGAGATGGCGGCTCGGAGCGTTGTGCCGCGAGCACCCGATCGCCGTCGATGATCGCAGCACCGACAACGATCTGAGCCCGCGTCTCCACAGCGGGGCAGTCTGCCACGCGAGCTTCTTGACGCGCTCTCGTCGGCGAGCGACGGTTGACTCATGGCCACCCCGCTGAGCACCGACGCAGTCGCCACTGCCCTCACCGAACTCAACGGCTGGGACGGCGATGTGCTGGCCATCACCCGCAGTGTCACGGCGCCCACCTTTGCGGCCGGGATCCGACTAGTCGATGCAGTCGCCGAAATCGCCGATGCGATGGATCACCACCCCGACATCGACATCCGCTGGACCACGATCACGTTCACCTGCTCGACGCATTCGGCACACGGTGTCACCGACCTCGACCTGACCTTGGCGCGCCGCATCAACGACCTAGCCGGCTAACGACCCCACCCGCGCGCCCCTTCGAGGATCGTGGAGTTTCCCGGTAGCTCTAGCCACTCAGAGGCTCCACGATGACGTGGACACCCCCTGTGCACTCGAGGCGCGCCGTGGCGGAGTACTCCCTTACGTTGGGCTGATGCGAGGGCGCGCGAGTCGACCGCGGATCGTGGCCACGAGTGTCCTTCTCGTCGCCGCGCTTTTGTCTGCGTGCCGGCCAAACGCTGCACCCCCGACCGCACCCACCGCGCAGCCCGCGCCCACCGCGGCACCGTTAGCGGCGACCAGCGCGACCCCGAGCGCGGCGCCGCCAGCTGGGCAGCTGAGCTTGCTCGTCGAGCCCGACGCCGGCATGGCGCCCATCTACGCGCTCATCGCGTCGGCACGCAGCCACATCGATCTCACGATGTACGAGTTGGTCGACACCGATGCCGAACTGGCGTTGGAGACAGCGGCCGGCCGCGGCGTGGTCGTGCGGGTCTTGCTCGATGCAAACCGCGAGAAGGCCGCCAACCAACCGGCCTACGACGAACTAGTAGCGATGGGCGTGCAGGTCAAGTGGGCTGACCAGCGCTACGCCGCAACCCACCAGAAGACTCTGATCGTCGATCACACGACCGCGCTCGTGATGTCGCTGAACTTGACGAGCCGCTACTACCCCAACACCCGCGACTACGGGGTTGTCGATCGCGACCCGAGTGATGTCGCCGCCATCGAGCAGGTATTCGACGCCGACTTCGAGCACGCGAAGATCACGCCGCCACCTGGAGCAGACCTGGTCTGGAGCCCCAAACAGTCGGCACCCGCCCTGCTCTCGCTTATCACCACCGCACGATCGCAACTTCTGGTCGAGAACGAGGAGATGGCTGACAAGCAGGTGATCGCCGCGCTGACGAACTCGGCGCACCGCGGCGTCCATGTGGTTGTCGTGATGACTGAGCAGCCGCAGTGGGACGCCGCATTCAAGACCCTTGTCGCGGCCCACGTCGTTGTTCGCATCTACGCGCCGAACGCGCGGCTCTACATCCACGCCAAGGCGATCGTCGCCGATGCCCGTACGCCGCGGCAGCGCGCGTTCGTGGGGTCAGAGAACTTCTCCGTCACCTCACTGAACGGCAACCGCGAGCTTGGTCTGCTCACGACCGACACGGGCGTCGTCAACGGGCTGGCGACCGCCATCGAAAGTGACGCAGCGGGGGCGCAGAGTTGGCCGACCCGAACGCGCTAGCGCGCGGCCTGTCCTGCGTCGGTGCCGGCTGTTCGGTAGCGTTGAGGTATGGACGAGAACCGGGCCCGGCGGGTCGTTGATGAGTTGCGGCACCGTGGCATCGACGCCCGCATCTCGAAAGAAGGCGTGTACCAGTTCGGCGTCCGCATCGCGCTCTCCGATCAGCGCGAGGCGGTCTGGGATTCCGATGACACCGCCGAGCTCGAGGCGCAGGTGATGCGCGACGGCATGCTGGTTGGGTTCGTTCCGGTGATCGAAGGGTCCGCCGACTTCGATGAAGGCCAGATCATTGACGCCATCGCCGGCACTGACTACGACCAGCCGATCGCGCACCGCCGGCCGACCCCGCCGCCGCCGGCCGCCCCCCTCGCCCCCGAGGGCGGCGTGTTTCGCCGATTCCTCGGCGGTTTTCGCGATCGCTGAAAGGCAGCCATGGCGAACCCGGGGCAGCGACCCAACTGGATGATCCCGGCGGCACTCGGCGTCGTGGCGCTTGCCGGCATCGCGCTCGTGGGCGGCATGGCGATCGGGCACGCAAGCCGGGCCAACTCACCATCAGCTGGGCGGACGACCGCACCGAGCACGGAGCTGACCTCGGCGGCGGCCGAGAGTGCGCCGGCCGCCTCACCGGCAACTGTCACCGTGACGGTCACCGCGACGGTGACGGCTAGCCCGGCCGGGCCGCCTGCATCGACCGGCGTCGTGGTCGACACCGGTGGCACAGGTAACCAGACGACGGCGAACTTCACCGTCGCCGCGAACCAGTGGCTCATCGGGTACACGTACGACTGCGCGAACGCCGGTGGCGAGGGCAGCCTCATCGTGAACGTGCACAGCAGCGACAGCACCTCGTCGCAGCAGGCGGTCAGCGAACTGGGAGCCAACGGCCAGGGCTCCGCAATGGAGCACGGATCGGGCACGTACTACATCAGCGTCACCTCCGCTTGCGCGTGGCATCTCACCGTAACGAGCTAATCGGGACTAAAGGCACGTTGCGGGCGGCCGATAAGCATGAGGTGCATCCACCCGATGTCGGTGCCGGCCCGATGAGCGGTCGCGTGCGCGGGGCGTACTACGTCGCCGTGGCGATCCTCGCCGCCTTTGCGGTGTCGCTTTTCGTTCGCCGGGTGGGGTCGTTCTACCCCCCAGTCGACGGCTGGGGTGCCGCGCTGTTCGAGATCTCCGCAGGCGGCATGTGCATACTCCGCTACACCAGCGACTCGCGCCGTTCGATCGCATCAAGCGCGCGAATGTTCCCGCTTTTTCTGGGTGCTGCGTGCATCGCATGGGGTGTTGGGGATGTTGCGCTCACCATCGAGTCGGCCGGTGGAGCAACGCCATCCGTACCGTCGGTAGCCGACGGCTTCTACATCTGTTTCTTTCCGCTCTGCTACCTCAGCCTCGCTGTGCTGCTCCGACGGCAGATGAAGGGCACCGGGCTCACAACGTGGCTCGACCGAGCTGTCGCCGCACTCGGGGTCGCGTCTCTCTTCGCCGCCTTCGTATTCCACCCGGTACTCAAGGCAGTCGGCGGCTGGTCGCTGTCGTCGGCGACGAGCATGGCCTATCCCATTGGAGATCTCCTCCTTCTCGCTGTCGTCGCTGGCGGCCTCGCGGTGCTTCCCAAGGGCGGCCGGCGAGTTCTTGTGGTGGTAGGAATCGCGATGACGGTGAACTTCATCGGAGATACCTACGCGCTGTTGCGGCCGGACAGTTCGGTCGGCTACATCGCCGACGCACTCGCCTGGCCGGTGAGCCTGTCGACGCTGTCGATCGCGGCCTGGATCCAACCGTCCAGCACGGACGACGCGAGCATGACGAAGACACGTACGCGACCCGGCGGCTTTGTGCTCCCTGGCCTCGGTGCCGCTGCCAGCCTTGTCATTCTGGTCTGCACCACGTTCGGCAATGTGAGCAAGGGTGCCGTCGGACTGGCAACAGCGACTCTGGTGGTCGCCGGAATACGGCTAGCCGTGACGGTTCATCGGGCGCAGGCCGAGAACGACACCCGCCAGCGTGCGACCACCGAGCGACACCAGATCCTCTTGAAGGTCCTCACGCAGGTCGCCCGTAACGCCGAGATGCTGGCCGCGGCATCCGAGAGACTTACCGCGACGGCCACCCAGCTCAGTACCGGGGCCGCCGAGTCGTCCTCTCAGGCCGATGTCGTCGCGACGGCCACTCGACTCATCTCCGCCAGCACCCAGACGGTGGCCACCGGCACTGACGAAATGACAGCCTCGATCGCCGAGATCGCCCGGAACGCCGCCAACGCGGCGACGGCGGGCATCGAAGCGATGCAGGTGACGCAGCAGACGAATGTGACGATCGGGCGGTTAGCCACGTCCTCCGCAGAGATCGGCAAGGTGATCAACGTCATCACCACGATCGCCCAACAGACGAACCTTCTCGCGCTGAACGCGACGATCGAAGCGGCCCGCGCGGGGGATGCCGGGCGAGGGTTCGCCGTGGTAGCCAGTGAGGTGAAAGAGCTGGCCACCGAGACGGCCAGGGCGACCGGAGAAATCAGTTCGATGATCGCGGCGATTCAGGGCGACACCGCGAAGTCAGTTGACGCAATTGGGCGTATCAGCGAGACCATCGCGAACATCAACAATATTCAGACGATCATTGCCTCCGCCGTCGAAGAGCAGAGCGCCACGACGGGGCAGGTGACCCGCACAGTCAGCGAGGTATCCCAAGGCGCCGAGCAGATTAGCCATCACATCTCGGTGGCCGCACAGACTGCTCGGGACACGGCTGGCGGAGCGAACGACGCGCTCGCCGCGGCATCGGAGTTGGCCGCGATGGCCTTGACGATGCGGAACCTCGTCGCCGAGTTCAGCGACCTTACCCTGGCGTGATACGCCGCCTCACACGTTGAATCTGAACTCGACGACGTCACCGTCGGCCATCACATAATCCTTGCCTTCAATGCGCACCTTGCCATGTGACTTCGCTTCGGCCATCGAGCCGGCCGCCATCAAGTCGCCGAATGCGACAACCTCGGCCTTGATGAACCCGCGCTGAAAGTCGGTGTGGATCACGCCGGCCGCTTCGGGGGCGGTGGCACCCTTGCGAATCGTCCAGGCCCGCGATTCCTTCGGCCCTGCGGTCAGGTACGTCTGGAGCCCGAGCGTCGAGAATCCCACCCGCGCAAGGACTGCTAGCCCTGACTCAGACTGCCCAATCGATTGAAGCAACTCCAGCGCCTCGTCGTCCGGCAGTTCGATGAGTTCTGATTCGATCTTCGCGTCGACGAAGATGGCCTCGGCCGGGGCAACCAGCGAACGCAGTTCGTCCTTCAGCGACTCGTTGATCATCTCGTCGTCATCGACATTGAAGACGTAGAGAAACGGCTTCGAGGTGAGCAGTTGAAGCTCACGAAGCGGCTCGGGGTCAAGGCGCGCAGCGAACACCGTCTGGCCGGCGTTCAACACCTCACCTGCGTGCCGAACCGCCGCCAGAATCTCAGCCTTCCCCTTTGCCGCCGGACCACCGAGCCGGCTTTCCTTTTCCAGCCGCGGAAGTGCGCGGTCGATCGTTTGCAAGTCGGCCAAGATGAGCTCGGTGTTGATGGTCTCGATGTCGTCCTTCGGACTCACTCGACCGTCGACATGGGCGACGTCGGGGTCGGTGAACACTCGGGTCACCTGGCAGATCGCGTCTGACTCGCGAATGTTCGCGAGGAACTTGTTGCCGAGACCCTGCCCCTCTGACGCGCCTTTCACCAGACCGGCGATGTCGACGAAACTCACCGACGCCGGCACGATCTTCGCTGAGTTGTACAGCGTCGCCAGCCGCTGAAGGCGGGCATCGGGGACCCCAACCACGCCGACGTTCGGCTCGATCGTCGCGAACGGATAGTTCGCGGCGAGCACGTTGTTCTTCGTCAAGGCATTGAACAGGGTTGATTTGCCGACGTTGGGCAATCCGACGATGCCGATCGACAAGCTCACGACCGGCGAGTCTACGGGCCGGCCGGTGTCCATTCGGCACGGGTGATGCGCCAGATGCAATGCACGCCGGTCTCAGCCGGCGCCTGGATCGGTCGGGGCTCCGCGCCGATGAGGGTGTAGCCGAGCGCCTTCGGGACGCCCGCGCTCGCGATGTTCGCGGCGTCGTGGTGGATTTCGACGCGGTCGATGTCGGGCCGGGCGAAGGCCGCGTCGGTGAGCCTGCGGCTGGCGGTGGTGGCGATGCCGCGACGCAGATAGTCCTTGTGCACCCAGTAGCCGATCTCAAGCCCGCCCGGGCCAAGCCTGTGGTGCAACCCCGAACCGCCGACGATCGCGCCGTCGAGGAACGCGCCGCACACCTCGTCGCCTCCGGTTGCCCGGTCGGTTGCCCACGAAGCGATGAGCGCCAGGCGGGCGTCGAGCGTCATGGGCTCATGCGCGATCCACGGCAGGAACGGACGCAGGTGGTCGAGGCTCTCACCGATCGCCCGCGCCAGCGCCTCGGCGTCGGTCTCTTCCCAGGCGCGCAGTACGAGGGTTCCCCGGAGGCTGTCGATCGGCATCTGCCGACCCTAACCGCCGCCTCGGCGTGGCACATCCGAGTTTTGTCGTAAGCCCCTGCCACGATCGAGATATGAATGGAACCTCAGTCCTGCCGCTCGTCCTTGGGCTCGCGCTCGGTGCCGCCACCGGCTTCCTCCTCGCCAAGTCACGGTCGACCGCCACCATCGCGACTCTCGCCACAACCCTCCACGAAACCCGGTCAGGCGCTCGGGTGCAGCTCGATGCTGCGCGTCTCACGCAGGAGCAGACCCGCGAGATGTTCGCCGCGCTGTCGTCCGACGCGCTGCACAAGAACAGCGCAGCCTTCATCGAACGTGCCGACGAGTTGATCAAGCGGGTCACTGCCGAATCGAGCGGCGATCTCCAGAAGCGGCAACAGGCAATCGAGCTGCTCGTCAATCCGCTCAAAGAGACGTTGACGAACGTCGAGAAGCAAATGAAGGACGTCGAGAAGGAACGCACCGACTCCTACGCGGCCCTTCGCACCCAGGTCGAGCAAATGGGCAAAACGTCCGAGAAACTCCAACAGGAGACTGGGCAGTTGGTGGCTGCGCTGCGGGCACCACAAACGCGCGGCGCGTGGGGCGAACACCAACTCCGGCAGGTCGTCGATTTCGCCGGCATGATCGAGCATTGCGACTTCGCGGAGCAGCACACGGTGAACACCGCCGATGGCGCGCTACGCCCCGACTTGGTCGTCTACCTCGCGGGTGGGAAGCACGTCGTTGTCGATGCCAAGGTGTCGATCATCGGGTTCCTCGATGCGATGGGCGTAGACGACAACGCCACCAACGCCTCCGCAACCCGCGCCGAACACTTGCGTCGGCATGCCCGTCACCTCCGCGACCACATCGACCACCTCGGCGCCAAGGCGTACTGGGACCTCCTCCCCAACACCCCGGAGTTCGTGGTCATGTTCGTGCCTGCAGATACGTTCCTCAATGCCGCGCTGGAACAGGATCCCTCCCTGTTCCAGCACGGGTTCGAGAAGAACGTCATCATCGCGACACCGGCGACCCTGGTCGCGCTGCTGCGCACAGTGGGCTACACCTGGCGACAGGAGGCCCTGGCCGAAAATGCCCACGAGGTGCTCACTCTCGGCCGCGAGCTCTACAGCCGGCTGTCAACGATGGGCGGGCACATCAGCAAGCTCGGCACCAAACTCAACTCCGCCGTGCAGAGCTACAACGACACCGTCGCGTCGCTTGAGACGCGGGTATTCACGACCGCGCGGCGGCTGGTCGAGCTCAAGGTCACCACCGAAGAGCTCGAAGCGCCCAGGCAGATCGAACTCGTCAGCCGCAAGGTGCAGAAGTCGGAGTTGGTGGCCTCGGCCACCGACACCCTCATCTCCTTGCCCGCCCCGCAGCCGGAGCCACTGTTTGACCCCACCGAACACGCCACCGGGTGATTCGCCCGCTAACGAATGAGCGCGTCGAGGATGCGCGAGCCGGTCGTCCGGCTTAGCGTGGGTCCGTGTCCGAGCCTGCGGAGCCGCTCGCCGTCCCGACCGACGAGCCCATCGAGCCGCCGTTGATGGTCTCCGGCTCGGCGTCAGTCGCCGC
>Ga0080027_10000200_pt1 | contig 27482 bp, 21 predicted proteins | sample OrgsoiDNA2013046_FD_70962 | JGI IMG/M metagenome (GOLD analysis project Ga0080027, IMG submission 70962) | Permafrost soil microbial communities from the Arctic, to analyse light accelerated degradation of dissolved organic matter (DOM) -... | ecosystem: Environmental > Terrestrial > Soil >... | reverse complement strand
CCAACGAGGATTCAGGAATGACGGCGAAACATTCTCATAGAAACTCCCTGTTGCTGTATCGGTACAACCAGCATCGTCGGGATCTCTCGACTACGTCGTCGCTGTTGCTCCGACTGCGCTCGAGATGACAGAGGATGAGGGCTTGCATGAAGTGGGTGTATAAAGGCGTACATACCGACGGCGCATACAAGGGTGAGGCGATTCATAAGGGCTCGCGCCGTCCACGCGCGCTGAGCCCGCTGCATCAGGAGCACGTCGCTGCAACCAGATTCACGCTCTCAAGCGGGTTGGAGCGAAGCGACATAATTGTCAGTCATGCCGCAACGCCTGTACGGGATCAAGACGCGCGGCGCGTGAAGCCGGATACAATCCCGCAAAGAGGCTAACCAGAATTGAGAACGTCATTGCGCCCACCACAAGTAAGAGCGGCAAATAGAACAAAGTCTCCGGCTTGACCTGTTGACGGACCATAATGATATTGGCCCCAAGGTTGATCACACGCCCAATCAGCCATCCCATAGTCACCCCGAGCGCGCCGCCAAGCGCGCCCATGGATCCGGCTTCAACAAAGAAGATGCGCTTTACGTCACCATCACTGGCGCCCACGGCTTTCATGATGCCGATTTCGCGACGTCGTTCAAGTACGGCCATTACCAGGGTGTTTACAATGCCAAGAAAAGCAACTGCGAGTGCCAGGCTGCCAAATATTCCGAGAAACATATCGAGATACATAAATGCCTTGGTCAGTCCCTTGGACGCGTCCACGATGGAAAAAGTATTGAATCCCAGCTTCTTGATCTGGTCTTCCACCTGCACGACCTGCTTGCTCTTGGCTACCCGCACAATCAGCGCGGTGTAAGACTTCCCTTCACTCATGCGCATGACGTTGCGCAGGTCGCCAGGCTGGATCATGTTCAGTGACTCGGCAAACTCGATCGGCAAGAAGATGGACGTACGACCACTGCGCATGCCGCGATTAGGCTCACTATTGACGATGCCCACAATGGCCAACTTCTGTTCGCGACGCACAACATTGAAAGCCGATGTATCACCCACGTCAGGCGAATCGGATTTATTGCCAGCGTCCTTGTCTTTGTCCTTACCCGCGAGATCTTTACCGGAATTGCCGGCAAGAGGCGAGCCCGCACTGCGCGCTGGCGCAGCGGTTCCAGACTGGCGCTCCGCGTAACGGAAGATGATGTCTTTGCCCAGAAGTTGATTTGCCTGCTCGCGTGTCAGTTTCAGGTCAAATGCTTTGGGATCATCCGGCAGGCCAAGCAAAATACGTCCGAAGTCCGCCATGATGATGGCCTGTGACGCCTGCGCCGAGGAAAAGAACTTGCCTTGAAATTCATCAAAAGCTTCACCAGAGCGGGCCGACTCCGGCAATCCACCAACCACGGTGAAATGTGATTCTTCCGGCTTGCCCGTGGCTAGACGGAATTCACCAACCGCACTCAGGTTGGGATAGACCTCCACTACATCTTTCATTTCCTCGATGGTTTTACGTGCGGCGTCATCCAGCGATTTAGGCGGGACAGAGCTGTCTGAGCTTTGCATACCGCGGCCTCGAAAATCCTGCCGCGAGCTAACAATCACTGAATCAAACAACCCAGAACGCCCAAGCTGGCGATTGAAAAGCCGTTGCAGGCCCACGCCCAGTGACAACATGGCGACCAGGGACGCCACGCCAACGCCAATACCAAGCGTGGTGAGTGAATTGCGAAGGATGGCTTCCCGCAGGTTGCGTCCAGCCAGCTCTACCAGATCATAGGCTCTCAAACGATAACTCCTTGAATGTTGCTGTTGCTGGTCTGGCCCAGGACTTTGCCATCGCCCAGGAAGATCATCTTGCCGGCATAACGGTCTGCGAGCGCGCGTTCATGCGTGACCATGATCACGGTCATCTCCAGCGTGCGATTCAATTCGGTGATGAGTCCCATGATCTCTGCTCCGGTCTTGGAATCTAGGTTGCCGGTGGGCTCATCAGCCAGAAGGATCTTGGGCTGGTTAACCAGTGCCCTTGCGAGCGCGATGCGCTGTTGTTCGCCGCCGGACATTTCGCTTGGTCGATGACCGGCCCGATCCTGTAAACCAACTTTGCTCAACGCTTCCAGCACGCGCGTCTTGCGCTCTTTGCGCCGTACTTCTGCAAAGCGCATGGGCAGCTCAACATTTTCATAAGCCGTCATGGTGGGAACCAGGTTGAAAGACTGGAACACCATCCCCACGATATGGCGGCGATACTGCGCCAGGTCAAACGGCGTCATGGTGGCAAGGTCGTGGCCATCTACAACAATGGCGCCGGAATCAGGACGATCCAGCCCGGCAATAAGATTCAGCAACGTGGACTTGCCTGATCCGGAAGCGCCCAGCAAAGCAATAAACTCTCCGCGATCAGCAGCAATGCTTACTCCATCCACTGCTGGGATGATGTTGCGACCCATTTTGTAATGGCGGACAAGGGAAACTGTTCTGAACGCTTCCGCACCGTTACCGTTGTTTTCCAATTGTGATCCTCAGGTGTTATCTGCTCATTTGATGTTACTACGGGGCTTTCGCATCCCGACTTCAGAAGCTTGTAAAAACAGGCCCAAAGGTGACCATCACGGCGTGTACGGAAACACATCAGGGTCATTAGTCCAGGTCTGCTACTGTTGTAACTCGGCTTAGGACGTAAGTACTTGATTCGCGCCAACAAACAGTTCATTGGGACATTAACTTTTGTAGACGCTTTAAGTGCAAGAATATTGCATAGCCAATTCTTTACAATTTCAGGCCAGAGGGTCTTATTGAATATGCGACTTCGTAGAATGATCTGGATTTCTCTGATGAACTGCGTGGCGGGAACGCTTTTTGCGCAAATCCCAAAGCCGGGTGAGGTTCAGCCTTCAGTAACGGTAGAGGCCGACGCGAGTTACTCGTACGCTCTCTACCTTCCCAGCGATTACACTCCACAGAAACGCTGGCCCATTCTGGTGGCATTTGATCCCTTCGGCCGGGGCGTTGCTCCGGTCAAGCTCTTTCAGGCAGGCGCGGAAAAATACGGCTTCATTGTGGTTGGCAGCAATAATTCGCGCAACTTCAGTGACCCTTCTACTTCGATCCGTCTGATGTGGAATGATGTGATTCACCGGTTCGCAATTGATCCGCGGCGCTTTTATACCACTGGTCTGTCCGGCGGAGCGCGCGTGGCTTCGTCCGTAGCAATCGCCTGCAAGACATGTGTTGCCGGGGTGATCGCCTGCGCAGCGGGTCTTCCGCAGGGTGCCAAGACGCTACCAGAAACCACAGAGTGGTTCCTGGCCACAGGCACTACTGACTTTAATTATCCGGAAATGCTGCGCCTCCACGAAAACCTGGATAACCACAAACTGGTAAGTCGTCTGGATGTGTTTGATGGTCCGCATGGATGGATGCCTCCGCAGATGGCGGAAGACGCTTTGGCGTGGCTTCAGTTACGGGCCATGGTCAAGGGAACAGTGCCGGTGAACAAGGATTTTATTGAAGAAGAATTTCAAAAGCAGACAAATGGCGCTCAGATCTTGCAGGACAAAGGCAACGCGCTAGCTGCTTCACGCACATACCAGGAGATAGTGGCCGATTTCGGCACGCTGCACGATGTAACAACGGCCCGGAAATCGCTTAGCCAAATAGAGGACTCAAAGGAACTGCAACGCGCCCGGAGGAATGAAAAGGCGGCGGTTGAGCTACAGGCACGCGTAGAAGGCAAGTTCGGTAGGATTGTGAATTTTCTGGGGAGTGGAGCTGACGTTCGCGACGCATTCGTTCAGCTGGAAGCCGTCGTCAATGAGCAGAACAGCGTACTTCGGACGGAACAGGAACTATGGGGTCGCGAAGCCATTGAACGCGGAATCTGGTCCGCGTTCATTACGGCCACGGAGAACGGACAACAGGCTGCGCAGGCCAGGAACTATCCGATCGCAAAGCTGTTATTGCAGGCCGCCACCGTCATTCGTCCTGAAATCGCCTGGGCACACACATCTCTGGCAAATGTCTATGCAGTTACCGGGGACAAGAAACGCGCAATTAACGAATTACGTAAGGCAGTCGATAATGGGCTGAGTAGCCCAGAAACGCTCAACGACAAAAGCTATGATCTTCTTCGTGAAGATCCTGCGTTTAAAGAACTTGTTGCCCGACTGAACGCGAAAGCGCCGGACAAACAACCGTGAGCGCCAAATACAGGCTATTCGTCGCGGAGTGCCTGGATGGGTTCAACCGCTGCCGCACGCCGTGCAGGCAGGAATGATGCCAGGGCTCCTACCAATAGCAGCGCGATGATTACCGCGAAATATGTCCAAACATCCAGCGGCTTCACGCCGAACAGAAAACCATTCACCAGCTTGCCGCTGATGGCTGCCAGAAAGATTCCCGCAACCAAACCGGCAACCACCATCATTGAGCCCTGGCGCAAAATCATCGTCAGGATACTCTGTCGAGTTGCGCCCAGAGCCAGGCGTACACCAATCTCCCGGCGGCGATAACTCACAAGCTGGGCAAGCACGCCGTACAGTCCGGCGACAACCATCAGAATCGCAAGGCCAGCGAATGTCCCGATGAGATACAGACCCAGGCGGTCATTGAAATTGCTTTGCGCAAGGCTTTCCTGCATGGTGAGGAAATTATCTATGGCAAAGTCCGGGGCTTCTTGTTTAAAAGTGGCACGCGCCGCAGGCGCAACCGCGATGTCACCCCGCGTCTTCACCACAAAGAAGACAACTGTCTTCAACAGGGCCGGGTAAAACAGTGATGTTGTAGGTATCTGCTGGTATGACAGCATCAGCAGCGGCTTGGGCGGCGTAGAAGGCGATTGATCAACCTGGTCACCGAGAATGCCGACGATGGTATATGGCTTGAGCATGCCGGTATCCTTGCCGCCGAGATCGACCTGCTTGCCAAGCGAATCTTCATTGGGGAAATACTTGTGCATGAAGGTCTCATTGGCTACGGCCACGTAGGTGGTGGAAGCCGTGTCATCCTCACTGATCATGCGTCCGCGAACCACAGGCGTGCTCATGACGTGAGCGTAGCCGCCACTCACAGCCGTCATGCTGGTCTGGTTTTCATGCTGCGATTCTTCCGGTTTGCCGAGGATGGTAAAGCTGCTGCCCAGTGACACGCCGGAGAACGGCGGCGCGGTGGTGAGTGCTGCGTCCTGAAAACCGGGCAGTGATTTGAGCCGCTGAATCAGCGGCTGATAAATCTGGTTCGCGATGCTGGGCCGCGACTGCGCTTCTTCCGTAACGTTCATGTTGCCGAAACCAGTAGCGTCAGCCGGCATGGCGCTGAAAGAGGTGACGCGAGTTGCGTCAAATCCCAGGCGTGCGTGCTCCAGGTTCCACAACGTGCGAAAGAGCAATCCGGTGGAGATGAGCAGTAGCGTGGATAGCGCAACCTCGCCGGCCACGAGCCATCCGCTGAGCTTGCCGCGAACTGAGCGTGCGCCAACTCCACGAGAGGCAGATTGCAGCGCGGGCTGCGGATCTGTTCGAGCCACCAGGAATGCAGGCAATAAAGATGAGATAAGCGTGGTGAGCGTGGCGATGGCAGCCAACACAAGGACCACAGTCCAGTGGATGGTGATTTCATCCGCGCGCGGAATAGTCCCCGCGGGCAGCTTGTGGATGGCGATAATCGCAAGCGCAGCCAGGCCGAAGCCAACGGCACAACCGGCAACGCTGAGCAGAGCACCTTCCACGATCAAGTGTCGCAACAGTCGCAGGCGTCCTGCACCCAGAGCAGCGCGGACAGCGAATTCCTGCTGGCGTCCCAGGCAGCGCGCGATCAGCAAATTGGCCACATTGGCGCAGGCAATCATCAGCACCAGACCAAGCGCAACCAGCAACGCAATAAGAACGCTGCGAACGTCGCCGGTGAGAATGCGCTGGTATGAACTGGCAGTGAATGGAATCTCATGTGTGGCCTTGGGGTCAGACTGGCGAATACGTTTGGCAATGCCCGTCAGCTCACTGCGCAGTTGCGCTACGGTTGCATCTGGCTTTAGCTGTCCCACAATGAGGAAGAAGGAATAGCCGCGCTGCGTCATCATCTCCGGCGTAGGCTGAATGGGCAGCCATAGGCCTTTGCTGATATCAGGCCCAATGGATTCAGGAAATTTAAAGCTGGCGGGCATAACGCCAATCACGGTCCTTGGCAGCGCGTTTACGCGAATGGTACGGCCCAGAATCTGGGGATCGGCGCCGAAGGCCTGTCGCCATAGACCTTCTGAGATGACGACTACATGCGGTCCGCCGGTTTTGCCCTCTTCTTCAGAAAAGGTGCGGCCCATAAGCGGCTTGGCTCCGACCACAGTGAACAGGTTCGGCGTTGTACCGGGTGTGACTACGCTCAATGATCCGTCATGCCCCTGTACTACGCCGATGTCTTCTGAATAGCCCGCCACGGCGGCCAGGATCTGCGACTGCTCACGGATATCGTGATAGTTGAGGTAAGAAGTGTTGGCAGGACGGGCATCAATGCCTCCTGCTCCGGCAGGGCCAATGGAGACCAATCGTTCAGCGTTGGCATACGGCAACGGACGCAGCAAGACGCTTTCCACCACGGTAAACATCGCGGTGTTCGCGCCAATGCCGAGCGCGAGAGTAACAATCGCCAGCGCGGCGAAACCCGGCGATTTGCGGAGTTGTCGCATGCCGTAGCGAAGGTCCTGCAAAAGTGCGTCCATGGGCGAAACTCCTGGTCCAGAGTGAGACACCTAAACGTGAATAAGGATACGCCTAAACCGCCGCCGCAGTTCCACGGGAAACTTAAGATTACAGGGTAAAGAAGAACAGGATATTGGAAACAAACATCCCCATGGCGGCGCAGCCCAGCCAGAAATTCTCAAAGCGAGTGTTTGTTGTCTTCATGATGCGCGCATTATTGGAAAGCAACAGAATGTAAACAAAGATAGGCACAAGAACTATTCCTGCCAGTACCTGTGACCAGTACAGCACCTTCACCGTATTCACCCCAAAGAAATCAATGAACACAGCCAGAAATACCGTGACTGAAATCAGGACGTAAAACAGCCGCGCTTCCCAGGGTTCAATGGCCAGACTTGATTTCCATCCAAACGCCTCGGCCACACTGAAACACAGTGAAGCAACCAGGATCGGCAAAGCGACCAATCCTGATCCAATGATGCCTAATGAAAACAACAGCGGACCTGCGAATCCGAAAGTTCCCAACGCCTCTGATGCGGTGCGCGTGGTCATGTTAGCGGGATCGGCTACGTGCATGTGCGATGCTGCAATCATTGCGCATAGTGATATCAGGCACGCCACCACCGTTCCAGCGTGCGACTCACTCACATGCGCCTGCGCCAGACCCTGTGGCAATCCTCGCTTGGAACTGGTCTGCCAGACAATCACGTCCGGCGTAAGCAGTGATCCAAAGACGGCAACCACGGCCATCATGTACCCGCTGTTGCCCTGTATGCGCGGAAGCAACACGTTCACGGCCAGCACGGGAAACGAATCAGTCACGTGCACAGCCGCAACCACATACGCAATCAGGATCAAAGTAAGCGATCCCAGCGCCTTGGTGGTCTTGGTGTAGTTACCCAGAATCAAGACATACCAGATGGCGAATCCGACAATAGCCAGAAAGAACACGCGCGGCGTTGACGTGATAAGTGAAATGCCGTCACTCACCGCGACAATATCTCCCACAATCATGGCGAGGTTCACCGCCACTATCAACATGGCGATGATCATTGCAATCTTCTTGCCGTGATTTTCCCGGATCAATTCCACCAGGCCCTTACCGGTTTCATGGCCCATTCGCGACGAAACGGCAAACACACTGAACAGAACCGGAATGCAAAGCAGCACTACCCATCCCAGCGAAACACCAAAACTAGCGCCCGCCACCGTCGCTGTAAGCACCGCTGCGGGATCAAGATCAGCAGCTCCCGCAATGATTCCAGGCACAACCCGGCGCACCTTGTCGGCCAAAGATAATCTGGCCACTTCGCCCAGTGACTTACCAGTTTCCGTTAAATGGAGAAGTTGCATCCAGCGTTGCCCCGGTTCACGCCTGCTCGGTTAGAAGCAAGAGGTACTCAGGTGGTTGGATACGGCAGCTCGCAGCACGATAAATGGCCGCTCTAAATGTGTCCATCAGGACATGCCCTGCATCTGGCCTGAAATGCGGGGCACGTCGCGTTCGGCGATCGTCAATTCGGATTGAAGTTTAAAAAAGGCAGAGCAGCACGTGCAGCGCCCGCCACGGATTCATCTTGAAGTTCAGCATTGTCCCGCAGCAGCTCCGGTTCCACCACATCGGGATAAATGATCATCTCTAGGATTGCGTAAAATTCCTGGCTCGGCATGTTCCCTTGTCTCTTGCGACTGTTACTTACTCAATGGTCAATCAGTATGGAGCCAAAGATGGCGCCAGTTCATTAAAGTTAGGTTACGAAACTCAGGCCCTTTCTGGATTCATTCCCTCACAACTTTGCGCCCGATTGCGAAGCGTCTGCCGGCGGCGTGCCTGCCTGGGCAAAACCACGGCCGCAGCGATGCAATCCAGCGCGAAACTTCTCGCGTTCTTCCGGAGTCATCTGTGCCCAGCGTTCACGCATGCCGGAACGCCATCTGCCGCGAGCGCCACCACGGTGGAATCCGCCAAAAAGGATCTTGCCCAGAATCAGCAATCCCAGCGCCTGGGCAAAGCTGATGGCATGTAGTCCAAACAGGGGCGGCATTAACCAGTTCCACAGCCGCATCACTACAAAGCCAAACAGCAATACGCCTAAAATCGCAAACAAAATGAACTTCAATACTCGAGCTACCCAGAATCTTTTCATGTTCAGTTCCTTCATTTTCTTTCCAGCAGCAACCGAGAGCGCAGCGTCACTCAGCAACAAATTCTTCATGGATCGTCTGCAGCCGCTTGCGTAAGTGCATCACCGCATACCGCTTGCGAGACAACAGCGTATTCACGCTCACTCCGGTTTCCTCTGCCAGTTCCTTGAAACTTCTGCCTTCAATCTCATGCGCAACAAATACCAGACGTTGTTCCGGCGGAAGCTCTTCAATCGCCGCCGCCAGCTCATCCACCAACACGTTTCTGGCAAAAGCAGCTTCCGGCCCTGCATCCGGCGATGGCAGCAAATCTTCCAGCGTCATATCACCGCTGCCGTCTTCATTCGCAACCGGATCAGCCAGGGACTGCTGCGGACGCGCACGGCGAAACATATCAATGATCCGGTTTCTGGCCACGCGATAAAGCCATGCGCCCACCTGCTCAATCGGCTTCATCATGCGATATGCCTGGACCAGTTCGTAGAAGACATCCTGAAGAATATCTTCTGCGTCACCTTCATCCGCTACGCGACGGCGTATGAAATTGCGCAGGCGCGGACGCTCCTGCTGGATCGCCTCATTGATCCGACGCTCCTGGTCAAATGCCATCTCGTGAGTAATCTCTATCTCCATGCTCACACGTCTGTAGACGCAACAGACCAGCGCAATATTTTATGCCACCACAAAATCTTCGCCTTTCTCCGGATCCCCACTGCCAAAGTCTCTCGATCTCGTGCGATCTCGGCGATAAGAGCGTTTTCGCGCACGGCCTCCCCGTTCATCCCAAGATCTAAAGGACTTACGCAATTCATCCCAACGGATCCCAACGGCATGTCTTCTCTTCCGATCTCGTGCGATAACGTCGATCGCGGGGATTTCCCCACCCCTCCCGGTTCACCCCATCCGATCCCACTCATCCCAATTTGGCGTAGACTTCAGCGATTTTGCTCCCACCTTTTCTTTCGTGAAAGTTCATGTCCTTGGCGGTTCCAGGGGTTTGCTCTCTAATCCGCGATCATCCGCGTTAATCTGCGGTAGGCTTTTCTGATCAACCCTGCAAATCAGTGCCATCAGCGGTAACCTTGCCTTTCCGCTCTCGGCGATGTCGCTGCGATGACGTCGATCGCGGCGATCCTCCTTCTCACTATGCCTCAACTCTGCCCGCGAAACAACTAAACTTTAGTTTTTCTCCACACGCTGCCGGAAACTGCCAGTTACTTCTTCGGCGTCACGTCGCTTATCGGAATATCCCAATGCGCCAGCAACACTTCAAACCGTCTCTGCTCCTCTTTCTTATACGTGTCCTGGTCCGGCCATAGCTGCTTGATCATCTGGTCCTCGTCAGGATTGCCCGTAGTAGCCACCGTGGAATTCTTGAACTTGATGGTCACGCGGTAATCCCAGCGCGCGTCCTCTGTCATGTGATTCGCTGGGGTTTCGATCTTCACTGACAACATCCGCCCTGATTCCACTTCCTTCTTCAGCAACGGATAATGGTTCTTTAGAAATAGCTGCAAAAATTCCTGCTGATGTCCCCACTGGACTTTGTAGTAGTACTCCATCACATACGGCTGGTCAGCCGCGCCCTGCGGCGGCGCACCCTGCGCCGCTGCCCGCATCGCCGGGATAAAAAGCAATGAAACTGCCAACAGAACTGAAACGATGATTTTCCTGATCACTTGCATGCATTCCCTCCACCAACTCAATGTATCCGTGCTTGCGGAAATTGGAAAGACGTTGGCGGGGAGGATCAGCCGTGAGTTTCGCGAATGAATGCCTATACGACGACAACGCTTCCATCTGTCATCGTGAGCGCCTTTGACTTTATTGAACGTACTCGGTGCCCATACTTTTCCCGGCTGTCATTCCGAGTGAGCCGGAGCGCATGCGCTCGAGATCGCAGGATTGAACTTCATCTATAAGGGCGAGGCCGTCCACGCGCCGAGCCCGCCGCTACAGGTGCACGTTACCCGTGACCACGATAAGAGCTGCTTAAGCGGGTTGGAGCGAAGCGACAGAAACGATTGTGACAATGCAGCCTCAGGGAATTCTCTTGAGACAAGGCTTCTGACTTTAGCGTTGTTTGAACATCCGGCTGCGCTCGGGATGACAGTGTTGCAGGGTATTGGCCGAGATTGGGAGCTATGCTTCGGCGCTTCAATTTCTCGCCCCCCGGCGTTGCACCAGGGGGCGTTGGTATTTAGCGCAGGCCACCCGAGACGATGAGCGTTTCACCGGTAATCCACGCAGAGTCGCTCGATGCCAGGAAAACCGCGACGGGTGCAATGTCATCCGGCTGGCCGAAGCGGCCGAGCGGCGTTTCCGCGGTGATTTGCGTTTCAAAATCGCTGCCTTTAAGGCCGGCGCTGACAAAGCCCTCCGTCTCAACTCCGCCGGGGTTGATGGAATTTACGCGAATCTTGCGTGGACCAAGTTCGCGGGCCAGGACGCCGGTTACCGCGTCCACAGCGCCTTTAGTGGCGGAATAAACCACGGAGGTCGGCGGGGTCTTGCGGCTGGCAACTGAACCCACGTTGATCACGCTGCCGCCTTGCGGGCCGAAGCTGTTGGCAGCCTCTTTGGTCGCCATGATCAGGCCCAGCACATTGGTGTTGAAGGTGCGATGAAATTCATCCTCAGTCACCGCTTCCAGAGGTTCAAACTTGTAGACACCGGCATTGTTCACCAGAATGTCCAGGGTGCCAAATGCCTTCCTGGTTTCCGTGAAGAGTCGTTTCACGTCAGCGGCCTTGGATACATCACCCTGAACCGCGATGGCCTTGCCTCCTTTGGCCGTGATATCGGTGACAACCTTCTCCGCGCCCTCTTTGCTCGATGAATAATTCACCACCACGGCTGCGCCGGCTGCTGCCAGGCTCCTGGCAATGCTGGCGCCAATTCCCTTGGAAGCCCCTGTTACCACTGCCACTTTACCTTTTAAGTCTGCCATTTTGCTGCTCCTCTCCTGTAGACACTTAGATGATTGTCTAACTGTCTAAACGATCAGATGTCCCACGGGGTGGAAGGATTCGTGAAAAAGTCGTGGATGGAAATCTAGATTTTGGACAGGCGGTCCAGGTAGGCGTGCAGGACGTCCCGTTGCAGGACCATATGGGCGAACTTGCCTTTGCGCACAATTTCGATTAATCCGGCAGTCTCCAGCTCTTTCATATGGTGTGAAAGTGTGGCAGCGCTGATGCGATGCGCCTTTTGCAGCTTGGTACAGGGCGTCGCCTGGTCGCAGGCGCCGATCTGCTTGAGAATCTGGTAGCGTCGCGGTTCCGCCAGGGCGCGGGCAATCCGCGCAAACTGCTGGTCCGTTAACTTCATGGATCTGGGCTTGATTGTTGCCACCATGTCTTCAACGTTACCCTGCATGAGTGGGCGTTTGCAAATGCTACATGACGCGGCGGGTTGGAACGCGGCAACAACTTAAGGGTGAGGCCGACTCGCGCGCCGAGCCCGCTGCAACAGGAGCCTCGTCAGTCTGTCCACAAACGAGACTCTTAAGCGGTTTGGAGCGCAGCGACAGAAACAATGGCAGCGACAGAATAATCAATAACGCAGCACCTGCGTCTTGGCGATTACATCATGCAATCCGCGCTTGCGGTCCATGAAGGCGATCATGATGAAGCCGATGTAGGATGCCATGCCGGACAGGATCTTGCTAAAAAATCTTCCGGCGGAACGGCCCGCGGAGATGCGGTTGCCAAAATCGTCCGTGACCTTGAGCCGCAGAAGTTTTTTGCCGATGGTTCCCTGCCAGTTTGAGCTGGTCAACACAATCTCATACAGCAAATGCGCACTGACTGCCGCGAGTCCGAATAAGAGAATGGAGATGACGAACTGTGGCGGAGGCGCGTCCTGCTCAAAACCTCCGTTGTGAATAACGGTGAGCAGAGATGGCAGAGCGAGGAGCATAAACAATGGCACCAGAACCACGCCCAGAATTGCCTGATCGATGAAATAGGCCGCCAGCCGTATCCAGAACCCGCCATAATAGCTGTCTGGCATCACTGGGGTGACAGGGTATGGGGTTACAGAGTATGGAGTGGCAGGGTATGTCGCCGTTGCAACGGCGGTTGCGGCCGGGGCCGTGGTAAGGGGCGTAGCGGACGTCACCATCCTGGAGCCGCAACCCTGGCAGAAAACAGCACCAGCAGCACTGGGCGCGCCGCATTTTGAGCAATACACAGTATCAGCCATATCAGGGAATATAACCGCCGGGACCCTAGCTGTAAACAGAAACTGCGTGCTGGGCCGCTCTCCTGAAATCATCCAGCGTCAATTCCAGCCCGCCGTACTCCGGATGCTCGTTCATGGTCAGGGTATAGGCGATATCCAGAGAATCCCCGGGCGCCAGCGGATCAATCTTTACCCGTTCTGCCATGCGCCAGCCCATGGCCTCATAGTTAAAGCTGTTCTTTTTGCCGTCGAGTTTCTGGTTCACCCGCAGCTTGATGTGTTTTTCCTTGATGATCTTTGGCGGCATCAGCAGGTTCACCCTGCTGGACGAGAACACCGGCTCACAATTGCCCTGTCCAAACGGCTCCAGAGCGCGAATGCTCTCCAGAAGCTGCGGCGTGGCCGCGTTCAATGGCACATCCAGATCGATTTTTATTTCAGGTAGAAAGTCTTCCGGCCGCAGTCGGTCCCGGGCGTAAAGATTCAGCCGTCTCTTCAATTCCTGAACACGCCCGCTTTCCATCGCAAAACCTACTGCGTGGGAGTGTCCGCCGAAACGGGTAAACAGATCATGGCAAGACTCCAGCGCATCCAGCAGGTGCAGCGCTGCAATCGATCGGCCCGAACCATGTGCTTCTTCACCGTCCCTGGCAATCACCAGCGCAGGACGCCCGGTCTTCTCCACCACTCGCGACGCAACAATCCCTACAACGCCTCTGTGCCAGCCTTCGCCATCAAAGACCATCAGAAAATGCTCGGAAAGATCGGGCGCATCAGCCAGCAGCTTTTCAATTTCTGCCACAATCCTCTGCTCTTCCGCCTGCCGTTCCGCATTGAGTTGGTCAAGCTTCAACGCAATCTCCCGGCAGCGATCAGTGTTCTTGCAGGTGAAAAGCTCGATCACGTCGCGCGCCACATCCATGCGTCCGGCTGCATTGATGCGCGGGCCCAGTCGGAATCCCACGTCTCCGGCAGTCAGGGCGCGTCCCACATTCGCCAGTCCGGAAACTTCCATCAACGCCTTCAAACCGCCGTTCACCGGTCGCCGCAATCCCTCCAGCCCCAGCTTGGCCATCACGCGATTCTCATCCACCAGCGGTACGGCATCCGCAATCGTCGCCATCGCTACCATCTTCAAAAATGACGGCACAAGTTTGGCCTGATCAGCGGCATCCTTAAACTTGGCAAACAGCGCCTGCGCAATCTTGAACGCCACACCCGCGCCGCACAGCGCCTTGCATGGATAATCGCAGCCCTGCTGGTTGGGATTCAGCACCGCCAGCGCATTGGGTACTCCCTCACTGGCTTCCGGCAAATGATGGTCCGTAACGATCAGGTCCAGCCCAACGCGACGCGCCGTCTCGGCCGCCTGAAATGCGCGTATACCGGTATCCACGCTGATCACCAGCTTCACGCCTCCGGCAGCGGCGCGCTCAATCACATCATCTTTAATGCCGTAACCTTCTTTGATCCGGTGCGGTACATGAAAGTCAGCGGCGCCGCCACAAAGTTCAATCGCGGTCTTGAGGATGACAACGGCTGAAGTGCCGTCCACGTCATAATCGCCATAGATCAGAATGCTTTCCTGGTTTGCGATAGCGAAACTGATGCGCTCCACAGCTTCTTTCATCCCCTTCATCTGGTAGGGGGAATGGAGTTCGTTCAGTGTTGGCGAAAGGAAAGTCTTTCCGGCCTCGGCAGTGATGATTCCGCGTGTAACCAGTAACTGCGCGATAGTAGATGTGAATCCACCCTCGGCACTCAGTTTTTTGACGATGCCGGCATCAGGAGCGGCATAAATCCAGCGCTTCAATGCGATCTACTCTTCTTCCATGTCAGAGTCATCAATGAGGATGCCGTCATAATCATCGGCGGCGGTTTCCAGGCGCTGGTAGATTTCATACCACTCTGTGGAAACTTCATACGTAAAGACCACGCCCTGGCATGGAAATCCAAGTTGCACAAAACCAACCTTGCCCACAAAGTTGTTGAGCCAGCGTGCCTCTTCAACATCTTCTTCGTTCATGTAGTCAATTTCCGTGAGCCGGTTCAGCAATAAGTCAACATCTTCACGGTCCAGATGGACAAAATTCATGGTCACAAAACTCACGCCGCTGGCTTTGGCCAGCTCCACGAAATCTTTCCATGCGTCGGGATGGTCCTCATCGGCGGACCACGGCACGTTGGACACTTCCTCGCTTACATAAGCGTTGAAGCGGCGCAAACCATGGCCTTCAATGAAGGCGACCATATCATCTTTGAGGCTGTGCAGGTCCTGTTCCATGTGGAATAACAAACATCATATCTTACTTCTTGTCGCTTCGCTCCAAACCGCGTTGAGAGCGATTTCTCCCGGCTGCAGTGGCGCGATCTTGTTGCAGCGGGCTCGCCGCGCGAGGACAGCCCGAGCAGCTTCTTTTTTTGTCGCTTCGCTCCAAACCGCCTTGATAGCGATTCTCCTGGCTGCGGTGGCGGGCTCCTGTTGCAGCGGGCTCGACGCGCGTGGACGGCGCGAGCCCTTACATTGACTTCGTCATCCCGAACCTCGCAAATGATTCAGCGTTTCCTTCAGCTGCCGAATCGAGGTGAGGGACCTTGTGTTTGGTTATCACGATAAGTGCGAGGCCGGCTTGCGCGCCGAGCCCGATGCAACAGGAGCCTGATAGCCGTAACCACAAGATTCGCACTTAAGGCGGTGTGGAGCGAAGCGACAGGGGTGAATATCGATAACAATTGATAGATTCAATCAAGTCACAAACTCTCACGATGACAAAGCGAAGCGAGCGTTTTCATAAGGGCGAGGCCGGCTTGCGCGCCGAGCCCGATGCAACAGGAGCCTGATAGCCGTAACCACAAGATTCGCACTTAAGGCGGTGTGGAGCGAAGCGACAAGAATAAAGACCTGATAGAATCCTGCCGCAATGGCCACCAGCAGAATTGGGATTTCAGAAGCCACGTCGGCGCAGAAGCGAACGCTGATCGCCGCATCCCTGGGCTGGGCGCTGGACGCGTTTGACGTCATGCTATACAGCCTGGTCATCGCGCATCTGATGACCGCGTTTGGCATCACCAAAGCTGGCGCGGGTTGGCTCAGCACTTTCACCCTGTTTGCATCGGGCATTGGCGGCGTCCTTTTTGGGTTTATCGCAGACCGCGTGGGGCGTACCAAGGCCTTGATGCTGAGCATCCTGACTTATTCTGTTTGCTCGCTGGGCTCAGGCCTTTCCACGTCAATTCCCATGCTGGCGTTCTTTCGTTTTGTACTCGGCCTCGGCATGGGCGGCGAATGGAATACGGGCGCGACGCTGGTTGCAGAAACATGGCCCACGCATCTTCGGGCGAAAGCCATTGCCATTGTGCAAAGTTCATGGGCATGGGGTTACGCGGCCGCTGCGGTAGTTGCCGGATTTGTTCTAAAGGCTACGCAGAACTGGCGCTATGTGTTCTTTGTGGGTATCCTGCCGGCGCTGGTGACGCTATGGATACGCAAGAGCGTGCCCGAATCTGAGATGTGGCTGCAGCAGAAGGAAGCCGCCAAAGAAACGTCAGCGCCGTTCAGCGAGATATTTTCCCCGGAGCTGCGCAAGCGAACGATATTTCTTTTTCTTTTGAATTTCTTTGGCCTCTTTGCATGGTGGGGTCTGTTCTCATGGATTCCGCCTTATCTTGCTCTTCCCATTGCCAAAGGTGGCCGCGGCTTTGGCCTGATGCAGACAACCACATTGCTGGTAACGCTGAACCTGGTTGGCATGTTTCCGGGCTATATCACCTTTGGCTGGGTAGCGGAAAAGTTTGGACGTAAAAAAGCATTTATCGTTTATCTGTTATGCGCGGCGATCCTGGTCCCAATTTATGCAGCCGCACGATCGCAATGGTCCATCATGGTTCTGGGCGCAATGGTCGCTTTCTTTGGCAGTGGCTTCTTTTCCGGATCAGGATTGATCGGCAGTGAACTCTTCCCTACCCGCGTAAGATCCCGCGCGCTGGGCTTTACCTACAACGGCGCGCGTACGTTGAGCGCATTGGCGCCATACACCATTGGCCGGCTGGCTCAGGCGCGTGATTTGTCCTGGGCATTTACCTTCTGTGCGGTAGCGTTTCTGATGGCCATGTTCATGGCGATGTTCTTGCCGGAAACGAAGGGGCAAGAGCTGACTTAGCTTTTCGGTTTAGCTTTTTGGTTTACTCCCGAGCGAAGCGAGGGATCCCTATTGTGTCGAGGATTACAGCGAATTCCACTTAAGGTTCTTCGTGATGGTAGGGATCCCTCGCTTCGCTTCGGGATGTGACCCTTTACGTCAGCGCGGGAGCATTCGCAGGCATCGCAGCGTTCTTCTTGGGACGGCGATTCGCCTGCAATATCTTCTTACGCAGACGCAGCGATTTCGGCGTGACTTCCACCAATTCATCGTCAGCCACGAATTCAATGGCCTGTTCCAGAGTGAGGTTCTTGAACGGAACCAAGCGGATGGCTTCGTCTGCGCTGGATGAGCGCATGTTGGTGAGCTTCTTTTCGCGGACGGCATTTACATCAAGATCAACATCACGGGCATTTTCGCCCACAACCTGGCCTTCATAAAGGTCCACCCCGGCGTTGATGAAGAGCACGCCGCGTTCCTGAAGACTCCAGAGCGCGTAGGCGGTTGAGCTGCCGTTGCGATCGGAGACCAGTGCGCCAGTCATGCGATGAGGAATCTCGCCCAGCCATTCCGTGTAGCCATCGAACAGCGAGTTCATAATCACGGTGCCACGCGTGTCTGTGAGCAGCTCCGAGCGCAGGCCGATCATGCCCCGGCTGGGAATGGTGAACTCAATGCGCACACGGCCTGAGCCGTGGTTGTGCATTTTGAGCATCTGGCCCTTGCGCTGGCCGAGCTTTTCAATGATTACCCCGACAAACGCGTCCGGTATATCCACCATCAACTTTTCCTGCGGTTCCATCAGCTTGCCGTCAATACGCTTGGTAACGATTTCCGGCTTGCCCACCGCGAGTTCAAATCCTTCCCGCCGCATGGTTTCAATCAGGATGGAAAGCTGAAGTTCACCGCGACCCAGGACCTTAAACGAATCAGTGGCGCCGCTGTCTTCCACACGCAGAGAAACGTTGGTGAGCAATTCTTTATGAAGGCGGTCACGCAGATTGCGTGACGTTACGTATTGTCCCTCACGGCCTGAGAAAGGTGACGTATTCACCGAGAACTGCATCGCGATGGTTGGCTCGTCAATGACGATGTGCGGCAGCGGCGCAGGATTCTCAAAGCTGGTGATGGTCTCGCCAATGTTGATGCCTTCCACGCCGGCAATTGCCACAATATCGCCGCACTCAGTCTTTTCAATGTCCACGCGCTTGAGGCCGCTGAATGAAAACAGCTTGGTGATCTTTACTTTCTGGACTGTGCCATCCAGCTTGGCAATGCCAACATCCTGTCCGTTGTTCAGGGTTCCATTGAACACGCGGGCAATGGCGAGCCGGCCGAGATAGTCACTGTAATCCAGGTTGGCCACCAGTATCTGCAAGGCGTTGCCAGGATCGCCGCCGGAAGGCGGGGTCGTTTTTACGATGGCTTCAAACAGCGGCTGAAGATTTTCACCGGGCACGGCCGGATCGGTAGTCGCCGTACCGAGCTTGGCATTCGTATAAAGGATAGGAAAATCGAGCTGATCTTCACGAGCATCCAGGTCAATGAAGAGATCGAACAGTTCGTTGATCACTTCCTGCGAGCGGGCGTCCGGGCGGTCAATCTTATTGATGACCACAATGGGCGGCAATCCGGCTTCCAGGGCCTTGCTCAGCACGTAACGCGTTTGCGGCAGCGGGCCTTCACTGGCGTCCACCAGCAGCATCACGCCGTCCACCATCTTGAGTGCGCGTTCCACTTCGCCGCCAAAATCGCTGTGACCGGGCGTGTCCACGATATTGATTTTTACGTCGTGATACCAGATGGCGGTGTTTTTCGCCAGAATAGTGATGCCACGTTCGCGCTCCAGGTCATTGGAGTCCATTACACGGTCCACCATGGCTTCATTGGCGCGAAAGGCTCCGCTCTGGCGCAGCATGGCGTCTACAAGGGTGGTCTTTCCGTGATCAACGTGGGCAATAATGGCGATGTTGCGGATAGCTGAATTCAAACTGTTCGTTTTCCCTGCTCTGTCAAATTGTGTACATCTTTATTCTACTTGTTTTCCGGTGTACGTGCCCGGAAGCAGGCGCGGAACTTGAACAAAGAAAAAAGCGGACGGCCATGTTTCGCCGTCCGCAGCTCTTGGATTGCTCCCCCGTCGTACGAAAACTTGTTTGCTAAAGCAAATAACTATCGCGCAAAGACCTTGGTGATTCTGGCATGATCTTCCTGGCCCACAATCACGCTTTCATGCATGGGCTTGAATCCATCCTTTTGCAGGGTCACGTCATAACTGCCGGCTTCAACCTGGATCTCAACCGGAGTGGACTTCTGCACCAGCGTGCCATTCACTATCACCTGCGCGCCTTTGGGCTCGCTCTTGATCTCAATTCTGGCCTTGCCGGCTTCCACGTTTCCACCGCCGAAAAGCTTGTTGCCAGTCACGATCCTGATGTTGTCTGAACGTCCAGCCACCAGCAGCGTGGGTGAATATGCAATTGCCTGCCCTGCCGCCAGCTTGATGTCTGTGCTGGCATCCAGGTAGCCCGGTTTGTGCAGGGTCACTGTATGTTCAGCGGGATCAAGCACCAGTTCCGACGGTGTTACCTGGCCTGTGTCTTTGCCATCGACCAGAATACTGGCTCCGGCCGGCGATCCGTGTACTGTGACAAAACCTTTTGCTGCCGCCAGACGCACTTCCATCACGGCGCGGCTGCCCGGCAGAACCTGTATGGCGCGCGCTTCCGGCGCGTATCCCGGACTGCTCACTGTAACTTTGTACGTACCCGGAGGCAGCGGACCAATCGTCTGTGGCGACTTCCATTGTCCGGAGCGGCCTTCAATCTCGATCAGCGCACCAAGAGGCAGCGCGGATACCGTGATCTGTCCGTCTGCAGCAACCCGGGTTGCTGGAGCAGTGCTGTTCACAAACTGCGCAGCTTTTCTGCCCTGGCTGAATCTGCTGGTTGAAGGACGCGTACGCTCGGTGGCGACAGCCGGCGCGGCCTCGCCTGCCTGCTGTACGGCTGTTGTTGCCGCAGGAGCAACCGCTGCAGCAGTGTCATCAGTTGTTTCTGCCGGCTTGCGCTGGAAGAACATTGCCAGCGCCGCCAGCACAACTAAAACTGCCATAATACCGCCAACGATCTTCCACTGGTCGGGTGGTCCACTCATCGGCTTGCGAACCGCGATGGCGGCGGGAACGCTTGGCGCGCTAAATTTCGTTGTTCCGGGCGACGCGGAAACCCTCGCCGTGGTTGAAGTGGTATTGCCTGGGGCCTTAGTGGTATTGCCTGGGGCCTTAAATGATCCTGTGGTGTTGCCGACGGCGGGAAAAACTCCGGTGGCCGGCTTGGACGGCATGCGTGGTTCGCGCATTGCCTGTTCCAGTTCAGCCATGAACTGCGCGCCGCTGGTGTAGCGGTCCGCGGGATTCTTTGCCATGGCCTTGAGCACTACACGCGAAACGGCTTCCGGCACGCGGCCGTTGGCTACGTTGAGCGGATGCGGCATCGCATCAGAGATCGAACGGTCCACTTCACCCAGATGTTTGCCGCCGAAAGGATTGCGGGTGGTGAACAACTCATACACAATCGTGGCCAGGCTGAACATGTTGGCCGCACGATCGGGAATCTTATTCTTCACCTGTTCCGGTGAGAGATATGGTTCGTTCTCAAGCTTCTTGGTGCCCGTCTGCGAAAGCAGGTTCTTGTCATGGATCAGGCCAAAGTCCAGGATCTTCACTTCATTTCCGGGCAGCAGCTTGATGTTGAATACGTTCAGGAAGTGATGGAAAACACCTTTTTCCGCCGCGTAATCCAGTGCGGAGCAGAGCTGGCGCGTGATCGCAACGACTTCATTCAGATCCGGCGTGCGTGAGGACATGTATTCATGCAGCGTCTGCCCTTCTACGAATTCAGCCGTCACAAAGACGTTGAAATCCTTGTATCCGCAGGTATAAAGCTTTCCTATATTCGGATGGTCCAGAGCGCTGGCTGCGCGGGCTTCTGCCAATATGCGCTGCAGCAGCTCATTCACGTCATCCAGCCACTGCGGGACCTGGAACTGGCGCAAAGCAGTTACACGATCATGCTGTGGACTGTGGGCCTTGTGAACAACGCCGATGCTGCCTCGGACTAGTTCCTTAACTAGCTCGAGACGGTCTGTGCGCGGAGCGGCTGGTGTGTTGGCTGTCGTCGTCAATGTTTCTTCCTGCATAGGTATTCACACGCAAGCACTCGGGGAGGAGCGAACTTGATATTACCTAAAGTAGCGGCAAATGTAGTCCTATAGAACACTGCCCCTGCATTACCAAGGTCATTGACTGAAAATGGCACACGCTTTGCTTTGTTGGAGTTAGGACCAGATGTGATATGGCGATGAAATTGTTGAAGCCTGCACCAGCAGAGATTTCCCTTGTCTCCACGAGTTAAAGAGAAGGCCGCTGTGCCACATTCAGGCGTGGTGCGATGACTTCATCGCGTCATCTGCTTCCCAAAAAACTCCGCCGTCGCCTTGTAGCCTTTTACCCAGCTCTTCCACAGAAGAAAATCATGGATTTCATCGGGAAAGATCAGCTCTTCAAATTGCACGTTCTGCTTACGCAGCCTTTGCACCAAATCTGTCGTCTGCTGAAAGGGAACGTTGCGGTCGTCATCGCCATGAATCAAAAGCACCGGCGACTTCCACTTGTCCACAGAAGCCACGGCAGACGAATCGTACGCCAACTTCACTGCCTCTTTGTAATCAGGCGCAGACTCAGCGCCGGCAATGTCGAAGCGGAGCAGAGTTGACCAGTCATGCACGCCGTGGAAATCAACGCCTGCGGCAAAGATATCTGAGTTGCGCGCCAGCGCGAGCGCGGTGAGAAGTCCTCCGTATGATCCACCCCAGATTCCAATGCGCTTGCGATCCACAGACGCAAGTCCCTGAAGATATTTCGCGCCGGCCAGAATGTCTTTGTATTCAGACGCGCCACGCCACTCGGCATTAGCCGGACGCCGGAACGCAGCGCCGTACATGACGCCCAGGCGATAGTTCACCGAGAGCACGGTGTAGCCCAGGCTGGCCAGGTACTGATTCTGTGCGTAGGCATTGTGGTAGTAGTACATATAATGAAAGCCCAGCATCATCTGTCGCGGTGGGCCGCCATGAGCAAAGATCAGCGCAGCGCCTTTATCCTGGCCCGCCGGTTTGTTGCGAGGAGCAAAAAGCTGCCCGTGAATTTCCAACCCGTCTTCACTCTTGAAGGTGACTTGTTGCGGCTCAACTAACTGATCGCTGGGAAAGTCCGCCGGGAGCGCGCTTTTGGCGATCATCTCTCTTCCGCTTGCCGTCAGGTGATATGGCATGGCTGGCGTAGTGGCGCTGGAACCAAAACTCACCAGGCTTCCGTTAGCCACCGTCACCGGCAGCCATTCAATGGTTGCACCCCTGGTGATGGGTTTGGGCGCAAAACCTGAGGTATCGACTTGCCACACGTGGCGGCGATCAACATCATTCTGGTTGGATGTAAAAAAGATGGAGTTTTTGTCCACGGAGAGTGTGACGTCTTCCACGTCAAAATCGCCGGGCGTAAGAAGCTTTTCGTCCCCGCCCTGAACACTCACCGCATATAAATGGTTGCGTCCATCGCGCTCAGAACAGAAGATGATGCGTCCGCCCACGCCGAATTTGAATGACTGCTCCGCGTATGGCGGCAGTGAATCATTCGTGGCGTCGCCGCTCTTCCACAAACGGCGGGCGATGCCAGCATCTGCATTGGCCAGCCAGATGGACCATGGCACCGGAGGCTGCGGGATCAATGGCTGATGGGCTTCTGCGCCAGGGATCCTTATATAGGCAATCTGGCGGCCGTCATTGGACCAGCGTGGCGCAAAGTCGTGATCGACGGTGGGCGCAATGTAATGGACCTTGTCTTCTGCCACGTTATAAATGGCGATGAAGCCATGATCACCTCGGTTGGACTGGAATGCGATACGCGTACCGTCAGGCGACCAGTGCTGTTCGGATTCTTCCCCGCGCAATTCCGTTAGCTGGTGCGCAGGTTTGTCACCGGCAACGGCGGCGATCCACAAATGATGTTTGGCGCCCACCCACACGGCCCACGCGCCGTCGGGCGAAAGCTGAATGTCTTCGCAATCTTCCTCGTCACAGCCCATTTCACCCAGCAGTCGCGGCTTGCCTGTCTCCACATCGGCAGCCCAGACCTGCTGCTTTGGCTCCTTATCCTCGGTGGTCGGATTCGCCACATGACCTTCGCGACTCACTTCTGATCCGCGTGCATAGACCACTGTTTTTCCGTCCGGCGTGAGTTTGGGACTGAAAATGTCCTGCCCGTTATCGCCCTGATAGTGCGTTACCTGACGACCATCAAATGCCGGCGCGTCTGCGATCCAGATATTGCGTTCCCCTTTGGCGTCAAAGACCCAGGCAATGCGCGGAGCCTTGTCCGCCGCCGTTAAGCCCGTGGGAAAAGGCGATGACATGACCTGTTCCAGCGTGAATGAAGGTTTTTGCGCGAAAGCTGAGACGGAGAATATGACGATCAGGGAATAAAGGAGCTTCATAGGCGGACAATGATACCAGCAGAAGCCGGCCTTCGTCGGAGACGGGAACCGTGCCGATTTCAAATTTGAAATTTGAAATTTTAAATTTGAAATACCTGCCTATTTGAAATGCCCGCTCCACTCCATTACCCTTAACTCTGTAACGCCTATGAAAAACTTAGCTGCTCGTCACCTGATCTTTTTCCTGCTCATCTCAACCTTTACAGCCACCCTGCATGCACAGGACATTGCTTCCTTTGAAAAGCGCATCACCGTAAAGAAGCTTCCCAACGGATTGACCGTGGTGATCATGGAGCGTCCGGAAGCGCCGGTGTTCTCCTTCTACACGCATGTAAACGCCGGGTCCGCGCAGGAGGTCCAGGGCATCACGGGCCTGGCGCACATGTTTGAACACATGGCCTTCAAGGGTACTGACAAGATTGGCACCACGAATTATCCCGCTGAAAAAGCCGCGCTCGCCAGGGTGGAAGAAACCTACGCGGCGTACCAGCAGGAGAACGAAAAGGAAGTCGGTCGCGATCCCAAAAAGGTTGAGCAGCTTGGCGCCGCCTGGAAGGCCGCCATTGAAGATGCTAACCAGTATGTGATCCCCAACCAGTTTGGTGAGATCGTGGAAAGCCAGGGTGGTGTGGGCCTGAATGCCAACACTGACCTGGATGAGACGCTGTATTACTACTCGTTCCCGCAGAACCGGCTTGAACTATGGGCCTACCTGGAGTCAGAGCGGTTCGTGCATCCGGTGATGCGCGAGTTTTATAAAGAGCGTGACGTGGTGATGGAAGAGCGGCGCATGCGTACGGACAGCTCTCCGCAGGGGCGATTGCTGGAACAGTTCCTGGCAGCGGCGTTCGTAGCGCATCCGTATGGACGCCCTGTGGTCGGCTGGCCCTCAGATCTCACGGCCTTTTCCGCGACGGACGCGGAACATTTCTTCAAGAAATATTATGTGCCTGTAAATGTCACAGTCGCCGTGGTGGGTGATGTGAAAGCTGCCACGCTGATGCCGATCATGGAAAAGTATTTCGGACGCATTCCGGCTGGTCCTGAACCTGAACCGCTGCGCACCAAGGAGCCTCCGCAGCGGGCATTGCGTGAGGTGGTCCTCCATGACAAGAGCCAGCCGCTCTACATAGAGGGTTATCACCGCCCGAATTTCCATGATCCTGATGATGCGGTGTTTGACGTATTGTCTGATCTTCTTTCCAAGGGACGCACCTCACGCCTCTATCGCTCACTGGTGCGCGATAAGCAGGTGGCACTGGGAGCATCCGGGGGCAGCTATCCGGGCAACAAGTATCCCAACTTGTTTTACTTCTTTGCCGTGCCCAGCCAGGGACACGCGGCGGAAGAAATGGCCACGTCGATTCACGAGGAAATTGAAAAGCTGAAAATGCAGGACGTAAGTGACGAGGAATTGCAGTCCATCAAGACACGCGCCAAGGCTGACCTGATTCGCGGACTGGGTGACAACCAGGGACTGGCTTCACAACTGGGCGAATATCAGGCCACATACGGCGACTGGCGCGAACTTTTTCGCCAGATTGAGCGCATTGACAAAGTGAGCAAAGCGGACATCAAGCGCGTGGCCAACAAGACATTTACTGAAGACAACCGGACGGTTGGGCTGATGGAGACAGCCAAACCCAAACCAACCGACGCAGCGCAACCGAAAGGCGGCCAGCAATGAACAAAATCTCTCGCGTAGTTTCCCTTTCTCTGGCGGTCGGATTAGTGATGTCATCGGCGGCGCAAACAGCAAAACAGAAACCCACAACTCCAGCGCAGAAACCCACCTCCGCAACAGGCGGACAATCCTCAGCCGGCATTCCCGGCTCCTGGACAAAAGTTCCCATTCCGGCACTCCATGAATTCAAGCCGCAGGAGCCGCGCCGGGTTGAGCTTCCCAATGGCATGGTGATCTTCTTTCAGGAAGACCACGAGCTTCCCGTGATCAACGGTTTTATCCGCATACGCGGCGGCGCGCGGGACGAACCCGCCGCCAAAGTAGGCATGATGTCCATTTATGGCGAGGCATGGCGCATCGGCGGCACCACGTCAAAGACCGGCGACCAGCTTGACGACTTTCTGGAATCCAAGGCAGCCCGTGTGGAGACCTCCGCCTCGATTGATTCCACCATACTGAGCTGGTCTTCACTCAAGGGGGATTTTGACCAGGTATTTCCGGTAATCATGGACCTGCTGCAGCATCCGGAGTTTCGTCAGGACAAGATCAGTCTGGCGAAGAAGCAAATGGGCGACGGGATCTCACGGCGCAATGACGATATTGACGAGATCACAGGACGTGAATCCACCAAGCTTGGCTATGGTGCAGACAGTCCTTACGCGCGCACTGCGGAATATCAAACCGTTGACGCCGTGAACCGTGAAGACCTGATTGCATGGCACCAGCGCACCGTTGTCCCCAACAACATGATGATGGGTATTGCCGGCGACTTCGATGCAGCAGCCATGGAGAAGAAACTGCGCGATGCTTTAGGCTCCCTGCCCAAAGGCACGCCCATGCCGAAACCGGACATCGCGTTCCATGATCCCAAGCCGGGCATTTATTTCGTGGAAAAAGACGACGTGAACCAGAGCGAAATCTCCATGGTGGACCTGGGCATCGACCGCAGAAACCCGGATTACTACGCCCTGGTGGTAATGAATGAAATCTTTGGCGGCGGCTTCTCTTCCCGGCTCTTCGCCAGTATACGCACCAAGCAAGGCCTGGCGTATTCCGTGGGCGGCGGCGTTGGTTCGGCCTTTGATCATCCCGGCCTGATTCATATTGCCATGGGCACACAAAGCGGAAACACCGCCCGGGCAATTGAGGCGCTGAATAAAGAGATTGATCGCATGATCAAAGGCGGCGTTACGGAGACGGAGTTGAAAAAAGGCAAAGACTCCATCCTGAATTCGTTCATCTTTGAATTTGATTCGAAAGAGAAGGTGCTTTCGGAGAAAATGCGCTACGAGTTTTACAGCTACCCACAGAATTTCCTGGAGATGTTCCGCGCCGGCATTGAAAAAGTAACACCCGCTGATGTGGACCGCGTGGCAAAGAAGTATCTGCATCCGGAAAAGCTGGCGATCCTGGTGGTGGGAAACTCCAAGGACTTTGACAAGGACCTGAAGACCTTTGGTACAGTCACGCCAGTGGATATAGCGATCCCGCAGAAGAAGCCGGGGAGCTAGCGGTAAGCATTCATTATCACTAGAAGTCAGCCAATACATAATCACCGTCATCCCGAATCCCCGTTCACAAGGCGGCGTTTTCTTCAGACGCCGAGTAGGGGTGAGGGACCTTGCGTTTGAATCATGGATAAATCCTCTTACATAAATCGGTAAAGCAACTAGGCACAAGGTCCCTCCGTCCTGCTCGCGCGCTCTGCCCATTCACGCCAAAAACGGGCGCGAATGGGGGCCCGAAAGCGCGCGTTTCGCTTAACGGACAGTCGGGCTGACGTGACTATTTTTGTTGTCGTTGAAATCCCCTGACGCTGCATTGTCACGGGTAACATGCCCGGGATCTCTCGTTTCGTGTCGCTTCGCTCCAAACCGCCTTGAGTGTATTACTCGTGGGTGCAAGATCAAGCTCTTGTTGCAGCGGGCTCGCCGCGCGTGGACGGCGCGAGCCCTCGCCCTGCAAGCCTCGTCGCATTCACTCCGACTGCGCTTGATTTCATAACAACGACGGCCCCTCGCGAGAGCCGAGTAAACTTGAGTTTGCAAAGACCAAGACTCGGAACGAAAGGAGCCGCCAATGAAGATTA
>Ga0080027_10000199_pt1 | contig 27641 bp, 24 predicted proteins | sample OrgsoiDNA2013046_FD_70962 | JGI IMG/M metagenome (GOLD analysis project Ga0080027, IMG submission 70962) | Permafrost soil microbial communities from the Arctic, to analyse light accelerated degradation of dissolved organic matter (DOM) -... | ecosystem: Environmental > Terrestrial > Soil >... | reverse complement strand
GCGCCTTGGGGAAGAGCCTGAATCAACTCATTCGCGACTACCTGCAAAAACTAGTCGGCGGCGACGATCCCGAGCGCAGCATCGAGGAATTCAAGAGCTTATCGGGGCAAGGCCACTCCCGCGGCTGGCGCTTTGATCGCGACGAGATTCATGAGCGCAAGTAGAGTCAGCCCGCCCAGCAACCGCGCGCGTAGTTTTTTTGACACCAACGTTCTGATCTACGCCGACGACCGGGCCACTCCCGCCAAGCAGCGACGCGCACTCGAGCTCATGGCCGAACATCGCCGTGCCGGGACCGGCGTGGTTTCTCTGCAAGTGCTGCAAGAGTATTTCGTCACCGTAACGCGCAAGTTGAAGGTGGATGCGCGCATTGCACGCCGGAAAGTGGAGCTGCTGGCCGAGTTTGATGTCGCCACACCGGAAGTCGCGGACATTCTTGCGGCCATCGACCTTCACCGCTTGCATGGAATGTCGTTTTGGGATGCATTGGTCCTGCGGTCGGCACGACAGTCTGGATGCAGTGTTCTGCTTACGGAAGACATGCAGGATGCCAGGGCGATGGATGGGGTGCGGATTGTGAACCCGTTTCAGTAGAGGACGGGGTGGATGGCTCCCGCAACGGAACGGCAGTCCAGCGCGGTTTACCGATAAGCTTCGCTGCGGTGCCGAACGCGGCGAATCTCGATGGCATCAGGTTCGGGACACACAAAAAACACGCGGTAGTCGCCAACGCGCAGTCGCAGTTCTTCTCTGCCTTGCAGGGCTTTCACGTCGCCCGCGCCCGATTCCGCAAAGCGGTGCAATGCGGCAAGAATTTGCATGGCGGTGGGTCTGCTGAGGCTGCGGACATCGCTCTGGGCCTGCGCGGTCCAGACGATCCGCTTCATTTCGATTCATCGAACTTATACGGGCGGATTTCTTCCTGAGTGATGCCAAGTTCGGACAGGACCTGCTCGTGGGGAATGCTCTTGTTCTGCTTTGACCATGCCTGCGCCTCCCCAAGCGCTTTCTCGTCTTCGGCGGAGAGAGGTTCGTCGTCAATGGGGGCGTTGGCGATGGCGCGAGAGACGGGATCGAGCATGGCTTCGAGCAGTCCGACGACAGCGGAGAGCTGCGTCGGCGGAAGCTGGTCGATCAGTTCGTGGGCGTGTTCTTTGGTGGAAGGCATAGTCTCACCCTCATGCACTATTGTCACACAATTCCGAGCGATCATTCTGGCCGACCAACGGCGTGCGGCCCATGCGCTCGAAGTCTTTGATGCTACGGCCGAAGTCTGCGAAGACCTCTTCGTTAGGAACGCCCTCATTGTCCTTCAGCCACTCGATGGATGTGGCAACCGCGCGGGTTTCCTCTACGCTGATCGGTTCGTCGTCGTAAGGGGCGTTGGCGTGGGTGCGGGCCAGCGGATTGAGCATGACTTCGAGCAACGCGACCACGGCGGCGACCTAATTAGGAGCCATGAGTTCGATCAACGCGTGAGCCTTTTGCTTCTCCTGCGTGGAAGCGTTGGACATATATCTAAGTCTACCGAAAGCAACAGGGAGGCGCTAGACGAGCGGAAAGCCTAGCGCGAGTCAGTTTGCATCAGCAGTATCGCCACCCACCCTTGCAAAAAGCGCAAGGATTGGGCACCCGAGCTTCGCTTTGGGAAGTGAGAGCCACGCCGAAGGGTGGGCCAGCCCCCGGAGGTTAGTCGCGTTTGGAACGCGAACTATCTAGGAAGAACCGGTCAAGGGCATACATATCTCTTGCCCCAGTCTCTCGAACGAACCGCTGCATCAGCTTAGCGAAAGCCAGATACTTTTCAGCCTTTCCGGCTCCCCTTGGGATGCCGTAGCCGTATTTCTCGAGGACGCCCTGCACCCGCTGGTTATATACCGGCCAACTCTTTCCATCATGCGCTGTAAGGATTTTCGTGATCACATTCAGTCCAATGCCCTTGACTTTGGCGGGACCCGAGAGAACTGCCTGCATCCGAGCTTCGATCTTACGAGAGTCGTCAACGAGGATCCGGAATGCTGCCCCCACTTCCTTCATCTTTGTGATTAGCTGCCGCTTGCTGCGGTGAAGCGGCCTTAGGTTTCCAAACTGCAGAATATTCAAAAACGCGTGCCACTGTCCATAGTCGAAGTTGAAGTCAGGGTAATTCAAATATTCTTTAATCTTACAGACGGCTTCATCGTATTCTTTACATTTGCTGATGAACTCCTGTTTGTGGAACAAGTTCTTTGCATCCCCTACTGCTTTGTCCAATGCTTCAGAGTTGCCGCTCGGTGCGCTACGATACTGCGGTCAAACAGTCTCTGTTCTTGCTTTTGTTGCCGCAACAGGCTCTTGTTTCGGGCGCGATGTTTGTCGTATATGGGTTTGTAAGTTCGGATGATTTGTGCGCTGAGCTGTTCCGCAAACCTGTTTTCATCAAAAACATAATCAAACCACTTAACGAGGTTGCGGACTGTATGGCCGCCGTCGTAAAGTACCTTTCCCAGCAACACGGGACACGTTGGGAGAGGGGGTCTCAGTACTGCCAGCAAAACACTGCTTACATGGTCAACAAGACCTATATTGCCGAGGCAGGAACCGCCCACCATCATCGAATCGTGCTTACATGGAGGTAGTTCCATCCATTCATCGTGCTTTTCGAGTTTGGCGAGGTTTTTGGAACGAATATCAGGTGACCCGTTACTTCGAACGTAAAGTAGTCGCGGATAAGGGTGAGGAATTCGCAGACGCTTTTTTTCAACGCAATCGCAGAAGACGAGAGCATCTAATCCCATCACACACCTCGGGAGATTTGCTCTTCCCAGATCGCTAATGCCTACGCCGTCGCGCCAAACCTGACCGAAACCAGTTTTGAAACGCCGGGCTCCTGCATGGTCACGCCGTAGAGGACGGGGGCGGCGCTCATGGTTTTCTTGCTGTGGGTGATGACTACGAACTGGGTTTTGATGCTCATCTCTTTAATCAGTTCGGTGAAGCGGCCGACGTTGGCTTCGTCGAGGGGGGCATCGACTTCGTCGAGGATGCAGAACGGGCTGGGGGCGAATTGGAAGATGCCGGCGAGCAGGGAAATGGCGGTGAGCGCTTTTTCTCCGCCGGAGAGTAGGAGGACGTTTTGCAGCTTTTTGCCGGGAGGCGAGGCTACGATATCGATGCCGCTTTCGGCGGTGTTGAGTTCGTCGGTTAGGCGCATGTAGGCTTGGCCGCCGTTGAAGAGCTTGGTGAAGATGGTGGAGAAATTTTCGTTGATTTTGGCGAAGGCTTCCTGGAACTTCTCGCGGGATACGGTTTCGATTTCGCGGATAGTGTTGCGCAGGTTTTCGATGGCGTCGTAGAGGTCTTTGCGTTGCGCTTCGAGGAAGGCGTGGCGCTCGGAACTTTCTTTGTATTCCTCGAGGGCCATCATGTTAACGGGGCCCATGTTTTCGAGGCGTGTGCGCATCTGGCGGTAGAGTTCGTCTTCCTGGGTGAGTTCGTCGCCTGTGACGCGGGCCAGGTCGGCGTCGGCCAGGAGGTCCTGGTGCGGGGTGTTGAGTTCCTGGAGGCAGGTTTCGGCCATGTGCTCGGCGTCGGATTCGAGCTTGGCGGAGGCTGCGGCCAGTTCGCCGCGGCGGTCGCGGGCGGCGTCGAGAGTTTGGCGGGCGGTGCGGATGATTTCTTCGAGTTCGGTGATGCGGGCGCGGATTTGGGTGGATTCGTCTTGCAGGGCGTTGACGCGCTCTTCGGAGGAGGCTTTTTCTGTGGATAGGGTGACTAGCTGTTCGGCTAGTAGAACGTTTTCGGCTTCGCGCTGCTGTTTCTCGGCGGCTGCGGAGTCGACTTGCGCTCTGAGAGCGGTGCAGCGGGCGGCCATCTCGGCGACCATGGACTCGATGCGCTCGAGAACTGCGGTGGCAGAGCGGTGGCGCTCTTCGAGGGAGGCGACGCGGGCCATTTTCTGGGAAACGGTGTGGACGGCTCGGTCGCGGGTTTCTCTGAGCGCGGTGAGGATTTCGAGGGCGGAGGCCATTTCCAGTTCGAGCTTGCTGCGGTGCTCTTCTAGCGCGGAGAGTTGGTGGCTGCGGTCTTCGATGGTTGTGACTTGTGTGGCGCGCTCCTGGGCTAGGCGGGTCGTTTCCTTTTCGCAGGTGGCGAGGCGGTCGCGGGTGCGGGAGAGTTCGTTGTCGAGCTGCTGGAGCATGTGGCCGGAGGTCATGGCTTGCTTTTCAGCGTCGCGGCATTCGACATCGAGGCGGTCGAGCAGACCGCTGAGCTCTTTAATCTCTTTGGCCAGCAACATCACGCGGCCTTCTTCGGTGCGCAGCGTGTGTTCTAGTTCAGAAATCTGGCGAAGGAGATCGCGGAGTTCGCGTTTCATGGACAGTGGGCCTTCGGTACGCTGCCGGCCTCCGGTCACCGTCACGTTGTGGAAGCACTCGCCACTTTGCGAGAGGAAGAATGCGTCGGGATTGCTGAGCGCGAGATCGCGGGCCAGGGAAGACTCGGGAACGATGAAGCCGTTGCCGAGCTTCGGCAGAACTACCTCGAGCGACTTGCCGAAACCGTTCAAGACGCGAATGCAATTCTTCATCGGGACGACCGCGTGGTTGGTGGGTTCGTGGCGTGTGGCTTCATCGAGGATGAACGAGAACTTAGCTTGCGAGTCGTTGGGGTGAACTAAGAACGTGGCGCGGCCGTCGACATCGGACTTCAGCAGGCGCATGCCTTCGTTGGCGGTGTCCCAGGATTTGACGACGATGTAGTTGAGCTCGTCGCGGAGGAAGTCTTCGACTACGCGTTCGTAGCGGGGGTCGACTTCGAGGAAATCGGCCAGGACTCCGGCGGGGGCGTGATCGCCCTGCATGGCCCCGGATTGGAACAGGTTGCGGACGGATTCGGTGGAGTAGCCGTGTTCGGCGATCAGCGCTTCGAGCGACCCTTTGCGGCCCAGGGCGGTGGCGTATTCGGCGCGCAGGGAATCGAGACGGGCTTTCGAAGTGGTTTCGGCGGAGCGCTTTTGTTCTAGCAGGAGGCGGACCTGGCCGATTTCGTGGTTGAGGCCGTGGACTTTTTGCGTTACCGATTCGAAAGTGAGGGATGTCTGGCCGCGCTGGCCGCCGAACGTGGTGAGCTGGGAATTGGAGGTCGTCATTTCCGTCTGAATGCGGAGGTTTTCGCGATCCAGCGCGGCAATGCGTTCTTCCGCCTGCGTCATCTGATTGCGCAGGTTGGAGATGGCGGAGGCGGCTTCGAGCATGGCGACGCGGCACTCTTCTCGGCGCTGTTCCAGGGCGGTAACTTCGGCGACGGCGGTCATGGCGGCGGTGCGGCTGTCGGCGTGTTCCTGCTGGGCAATCGCGAGTTCGCCGGACGCGGATTCGAGAATCTGACGATTGGCATCGCGTTCGGTGGCTAGAGCGGCGAAGCGGACGTCGGCGTCCATGAGTTCGGAGGCGGCTGACGCGGCGCGCATCACCAGCTCCGCGCAGCGCTCTTCGTTGGTGCGCTGGCGGGCCTGGGCGCGATCCATCTCCATGGAGATCGCCGCGAGGCGGTCGCGGGTTTGACGGACTTCGTCTTCGAGGGCGTAGCCGCGTTGCATGCGCTCGGTTTGTTCGGTCTCCATGCCGTGCAGGGCTTCCGTTCCGGCGCGCATTTCCTCGGCGAGCGTCGTCATCTGCGTTTGTAGTTCGCGGCTCTCTTCTTCGATCAGCGCAAACTTGCTGGCCAATACAACTCTCAGCTTGGCGCGCATTTCGTCGCGCAGTTTGCCGTAGCGCTCGGCCTTGGAGGCCTGGCGCTTGAGCGAATTCATTTGCCGCGTCACTTCTTCAAATATGTCGTTGATGCGGGCGAGGTTGAGCTTGGATTCTTCGAGGCGCGCTTCGGAAAGGCGCTTCTTGGTCTTGAACCCTGTGATTCCGGCTGCCTCTTCAATAATCGCCCGGCGGTCGTGAGGACGGCTGCTAAGAATCTGGCCGATGCGGCCCTGCTCGATTAGCGCATAGGATTCCGGTCCGAGGCCGGTGCCCATGAAGAGCTCTTGAATGTCGCGCAGACGGCAGGCCTTCCCGTTCAGCAGGTATTCGCTGTCGCCGCTGCGGAATAGACGGCGGGTCACAGCGATTTCTCCGGCATGAAATGTCTGCGGCTTGAGCTTGCGGCGGCGAATTTTGAGCACCACGAGCGGGGACGTGCTTTTCGCTTCGCTAAAGTGCGCTTCGGGCTCGTGTTGCGCGACGGCCACGCCGACTTCGTTGGGCGATTCCGCGGCAGTCATTTCTTCGGTTGGATTCAACACTTTCCCGGGCTGAAGATCGTCCGCCGCCTGCTCGGCTTCCTCATGAGCCTGCTGGCGTTCGGCTGCCTCATCCCAATCATTCTCGGGAAGGTCGTTCTCGATCTCAATTTCGGGCTCGGCGCTAACGGCAGGGCCGTCGTAGACTTCCGGATCGATCAGGGTCAGCGAAACCTCGGCCATGCCCAAGGCCTTGCGCTCGCGGGTGCCGGCGAAGATGACGTCTTCCATGCGGCCACCGCGCAAAGACTTCGCCGACTGCTCGCCCAGAACCCAGGCGATGGCGTCGGAGATGTTGGACTTGCCGCAGCCGTTGGGGCCGACAATTGCGGCGAGGCCGTCGCCGTGGAATTTGAGTTCCGTGCGGTCGCAGAACGACTTGAATCCCAGGATTTGCAACTTCTTTAGCTTCAGCAACTTGGGCTCCTTAGATTGCGGGCGATGAGAATGTATCGGCGGCTGGGGTGCCTACCGTTACCACTCAGATACCTTTCTGCCGAAATACATTGCGCCTTGCTAGTTTAGGCCCCGGCTGGGAGGAAAAAACGTGAATTCAATGTAAAGGGGAAGGGCTGTCGGGTCAAGCAGCAAACACCATAGATAGTGGCTACTTTTCCTCAACCCCGCCATCTTGCACATCAAACACAGCATTCCGCCAGAATTCGGCCAGGGAACCGGTGGAGGCAGGGAGAACCGCGAGAGCTCTTTCAGGCTATTCCAAGGCTGATTCTGATGCAATAGGGGAGCCATGTGCGGCAGCGATGATGGGTTAGGTCGACTCGTGCCGAGGGAGGGGCGGCTGGATACGTCTAAAGTGTGTCGGCATTTGGCGTGGAATATTGGACAATGTGGCTTATTCGTAGTAGGCTTGAGTTGTTGAGAGGGGACTCTATGAACCAATTCAATGTGGCGCCGTTCGCTACGCCGGCCATCTCAGAACCCCCGCGAGGAGAGCGGGGTTCCAGTCTGGGGTTGAGAGCGTCGAGTTCAGCAGAATTGATTGAGCAGGTGGAACGCGGGTTCTCCTTCAAAACCTTGCACACGCTGGAATCGCGTAGCGGGTTGCCCGGGTCGGCTTTGGCGGGCCTAGTGGGGATTCCGGAGCGCACGCTGGCTCGGCGCAGGTCGAAGGGAAAGTTTACGCCGGAAGAATCGGAGAGGTTGTTGCGCCTGGGCACCGTTTTTGAACTGGCTGTTGAGTTATTCGAGGGCGACAATGCGGCGGCGTTGCGCTGGCTCACCGCGCCACGGAAAGCGCTGGAAGGAAAGACCCCTCTCGCCTATGCGCGCACCGAACTGGGTGCGCGAGAGGTCGAGGACCTGATTGGGCGGCTTGAGAACGGGGTTATCTCGTGAGGGAACACGCTTGATTTTGACGGCTTGGCGTATCGTCAAGCAGAAGAAGCCTCCGAGGAATGCACTCGATGGCGAAGGTGCGCGTCTTTATGGCGGGCGCTGGAACTCTTCCGGAGTGCCTGTGGTGTATACGGCTGGGTCGCAGTCACTGGCTGTCCTGGAAATGCTGGTCCATCTAGACAATTCCGATCTGCTGGAGAAGTATGTCTTCTTCGAAGTGACTCTGGATGAGGCGATGGTTACCGCCATTGCGGCTGCGGATTTGCAGGGAAACTGGCGGGCCGATCCGGCGCCGTTGAAGCTGCGCGCCATTGGAGATGATTGGGTGGCTTCCGGTGCGTCGGCGGTTCTACGGGTGCCGAGTTCGGTGATTCCCGCGGAACACAACTATCTTCTGAATCCGAAACATGCGGATTTTGCCAAGGTGAAGGTCGGAAAAGGTGTGCCGTTTCGCTACGATGTCCGGTCGGCGGAGCGATAGATCAAAAAGCTAACGGCTACGGTTGACGGCAGCCGTTTTGCTTTTCGGTCGACCGCCGAGTGCCCCGTTAACGCGGGCCGCAGAGCGTTTGGCGATGGTTCGCGACTTTCCTCCAGCGGCCCCGAGGCGAGCGGCCATCCACTTCTTCGAACCCAGAAACCCCTCCAGGAGAGCTGGCAGATAGAGATCTGCATCCAGTTTTGGAAAGTGGATACCAAGACCGGAGGGAGTGATTTCAATTTTGGCGAGTTGAAGAGGGGTCGCGTGTTCAAGGCCCTGTGCATCGGAGGGGGAAAACGAGATGTGGAGCCCGGAACTCAATTCAACCGTTACTCGACGATTCTCAGCGCCATAATAGGCCGAAACCGCACGAGGAGAACTCGACAACCGGGCACGAGCACGCTTTTCGGCAAGTTCAAATTGGTTATGTATCGCCATGAATTTCCTCCCAAGCCGAACAGAGAGCCTTGCATTCTGCGTTTAGCCTAGCTTGGATGCGGCGCAACGCAGGTGTGGTAAATCCATAATTCTCACGTAAATCCACCGGTCCCAACGGGCAAGTCAAATGGAATACCGCCTCGCACCCAGCGCCGATAATATGCACGTGCTCAGGACGGTGATCGTTGAAATAGATCACAACCCGGAGCCGTCGAAAGTCGGGACGGTTGGCACGTGGGGCTATTAGAATAGCATAAAACCCAAGCGGTTAGGATATGCTTGCTGGTCTAAGGCGGAAACCTCGCATCGGTGCTTACACTTTTGCCGTGACAGCCGCCTTTTTCGGTAGCAGCTCGCCGATTCTGCGGATTTGCGCACCGACTGCTTTGAGTTTTTCTTCAATTTGCTCATAACCGCGATCGATGTGATAGACACGGTCGATAATGGTCTCGCCATCGGCGACGAGGGCGGCAATTACGAGAGAAGCGGATGCGCGCAGATCGGACGCGAGGACGGCTGCTCCGCTCAGTTCTGTTTTTCCTTTAACCGTGGCGCGGCGGCCCTCAATCTTGATGTTCGCGCCCATGCGCAGCATTTCCTGGGCGTGCATGAAACGGTTCTCGAAGATGTTCTCGGTGATCACCGAGGTGCCCTCGGCCTGTGTCGCCAGCGTCATGAATTGAGCCTGCATGTCGGTGGGGAAGCCCGGGTATTCCTCGGTCGTGATATCGGTGGCTTTGAGCGGGCCATCGCCTTGTACGCGGACGCCGTCGGCGGTTTCGGTGATGCGGACTCCAGCCTCTTTTAGTTTGTCGATGACGCACGTCAGGTGAGTCGGATCGCAGCCGGTTACATGGAGGTCTCCGCCGGTGAGTGCGCCGGCGATGATAAAAGTGCCGGCTTCGATGCGGTCGGGAATGATGCGATGCTTTGCGCCGTGAAGTTTGGCTACGCCTTGCACGCGAATCGTGGATGTGCCGGCGCCTTCGATCTTCGCACCCATTTTGATGAGCAGGTTGGCCAGGTCCACAACTTCCGGTTCGCGGGCGCAATTTTTCATCACCGTTTCGCCGTCGGCGAGTGTGGCTGCCATGAGCAAATCTTCGGTGCCAGTGACAGTGATTTTGTCGAAAACAATTTCGCCGCCTCGAAGGCGGTCAGCTTTCGCCTCGACATAGCCATGTTCGACCGACATCGTTGCGCCAAGGCATTCCAGGCCCTTGATGTGCATGTCGATGGGGCGGGCACCGATCCCGCAGCCTCCCGGCAACGAAACGCGTGCACGACCGAAGCGCGCGACCAGGGGTCCGAGCACCAGCGTCGAGGCACGCATGGTCTTGACCAGATCGTAGGAGGCTTCCGGATTGAGAATCTTGTCGCACTGGATGATCGTGCGGTGCTGTGCGCGCCCGTAGCCGAGTTCGACGTGCGCGCCCATGGCGGCGAGCAAGTTGCGCTCCGTCTGGATGTCTCGCACTTGCGGAATATTTTCGAAGATGACCTGCTCTTCGGTGAGAAGAGCAGCAGCCATGGCAGGTAACGCGGAGTTTTTTGCTCCGCTCACACGGATGGTGCCGAGCAGCGGAGTGCCGCCGCGGATTACAAGTTTATCCATTTCAGGATCGGTCCTTTTTTCTATCGAAACTGCAGGTTGAGACGAAGCCCACACGGAAGCCTTCCTTGCGGCGCTTCCAGTCATTCTAGCGACGAATACGGGGGCCGGTAGAGTATCGAAAGGGAACCTGCCCTTGTGATTTCGATTGCCCTAGCTTTTCGTTTGTTCGATGGCCCGGCGAACATTTCCGTCCTGTGCCTTTAACCTGCGGCGAGCCTGAGCCGCGCTAAGTCCGGTTTTCACCGCCACCAGGGCAACCGGGACGCTGTTGCCCGCCCTTTCCAGAGCGCTCTTAGCGGCGGCTGCATCAATACCCGCGGCATCCTGCAAGACGCGAATTGCCCGGTCAATGAGCTTGCCGTTACTGGGATGCACATTGACCATGAGGTTTCCGTAGACGTAGCCCAGCCGGGTCATCGCGCCCGTGGTCAACATATTCAGGACCATCTTTTGTGACGTACCCGCCTTCAAGCGGCTTGACCCCGACACGACTTCCGGTCCTACGGGAGTGACAATTGCGAATTGTGCGGCTTTCTCTAGAGGGGAATCCGCGTTACAGCAGACGGCGATCGTGGCGGCACCGCGTTTACGGGCTAATGCGACAGCGGCGACGGTGAAGGGCGTGCGGCCGCTGGCTGCGATGCCGACGACGACGTCACTTTTTCCCGGGTTCCGCTTCGTCATATCCCGTTCGCCGAACTCGCGGGAGTCTTCGTTGGACTCGACAGCTCCGCTCAGAGCTTTCGGCCCGCCAGCAATGATGAACTGGACCCTCCTGGGGTCAGTGCCAAAAGTTGGAGGACATTCCGAGGCGTCGAGTGCGGCGATGCGACCGCTTGTGCCAGCGCCAACATAGATCAGTCGACCGCCCTTGCGAAGGCGGTCGGCAATAATGTCGACCGCCTTCGCGATTTGCGGCAATGCGTTTTTAACGGAGGCAGCCACTTTTGCATCTTCACGGTTGATGATGCCCACGAGATCCAACGTGGATTCCTGGTCTAGACGAGCGGACGCTCGATTGCGCTGTTCGGTGCGGAGATGACCGAGGGCGGGTCTGAGGCGCGGGGATAGCTTCATAGGCGAATCAGTGTTTCCATGACCGCGTCGTGAAATTCCGGCCGGACGTGACGGATGGCGATGTTCTTGCCGTCCGGCCAAGTGCGGTTCGTGAGCAAGGTTATCGAAATCTGGCGCTCCGGGTCGATCCACAACGAGGTACCTGTGAACCCGAGGTGGCCGAACGATCCGGGCGAGAAATGTTTTCCTGCCAAAGAATCCTGGCTGGGAGTGTCCCAGCCGAGCGTTCGGGTTGTTTCCGGCGGAAGGAGTTCCTGCTTCGTGAAAATGGCCAGGCTTTCTCGACGGAATACGGGCGCGCCGCCGTCGATGATGGCTCGCGCGAAGACAGCCAGATCCTGGGCGGGGGCGAAGAGCCCCGCATGCCCGGCGATTCCGCCCATGGCGGCAGCATTGTCGTCGTTCACTTCGCCCTGAATTAATCGAGGGCGAAAGCCCAGATTATTCAGGGTTGGAGGAATCAAGTGACGTTGTTCCGGGAGCGGGTTAAAGCCCGTTCTGGCCAACCCGAGAGGCCCGAAAATCTCGCGCTGGCAGAACGTGTCGAGCCGTTCGTCAGCGATCCGCATGAGCGCTTCCGCCAGAACGATGAAGCCCATATCGCTGTATTCCACGTGTGTTCCGGGATCGTTGGTTAATGGAGTTGTTGCCGCCAAAAGCGTGAGCTTCTCCCGCGTGCTCGCTTGCTCGTAGAGCTTCAGGTGCGCGGGCAAGCCGGAGGAATGGGCGAGCAGCATGCGGAGAGTTACTTCGCGGCGGCGAGGGTCGCTTGCCCCGGATTCGTGATCGCCCATTTCGGGGATGAATTCGGGGACGATCGCCACGACTGGCGTCTCGATATCGAGCAGTCCACGTTGGTAGAGAAGGGCAGCCATGCTGGTCGTGGCCATGACTTTGGTGATCGACGCAAGGTCGAAAATTGTGTCGGGGAGCGCGACCGGAGTGTCGGCCTCATGAGTGAAATGCCCAAAAGCTTTCAGGGCGATGAGCTTTTCGCGATGAGTAACGGCGACCGACGCACAGGGGAAGGCCTGGGTTGCGACCGCATGTTGCAGGATCGCGAATGCCCGCGCGAATACTTCATCCTGATTCGCGAATTCGGAGGTGAGCGGGAGCGTCAGAATTGCTTCTCGCGGGACGAGGTCACTGCTTCGGTTTATAGCAAAGCAGCGCCCGGTGGTAAAGTGAGTCCGCAGTTTCGGAGCGAAAACATGGCGATATTTGATCAAGGCACGGGCCCGCAAAGGCCGGAAATTCTGAATCGATTTGGCGAGAAGCTCGGGTCGGGATCGACACGGAAGTTTCTTTTGCTGGGTATCGGGATTGTGCTGGGGCTGCTTTTGTTGGGCAATTACGTTTTGAGCATTACCCGCATTGAGGCCGGATATACCGGCATCGAGGTCAACCTGGCGGGCAGTCAGCGCGGGGCCTCACAGATTCCCATTCGGACCGGTTGGGTCGTTTTTAGTCCCCTGACGACACAGATTATCGAGTTCCCGACTTACGTGCAGACGGTCAAGTGGACCAAGGACATCAGCGAGGGCCATCCTCTGAACGAAGAGATGGGATTTAACAGCAAGGAAGGGATGGAAGTCTTCGTCGACACTTCTCTCTCCTATGCAATTGAGCCGGCGAAGGTACCCGACTTCTACGTAAAGTATCGGGTGAACAATTTGGAGCTGTTCACCCACGGAATTTTGCGCGACATCGTGCGCAATTCCCTGAACGAAGTTGCGTCCACGTATACCGTGGAAGACATCTACGGCGAGAAGAAGGCTCAGTTTCTGCATCAGGTCGAGCAGCAGATTCAGGATAAGGTGACGAACGTCGGCGTAGGCGTGCAACAGTTTGGGTTTATCGGAGCTCCGCGGGTTCCGGCTGTGATTGCGACAGCCATCACTGCGAAGGCGCAGGCGATCCAGGAGTCCGAACGCGCGAAGAACGAACTGGCCACCACCCAGGCCGAGGCCGCGAAGAAGATCGCCGAGGCGGAAGGAGACGCCAAGTCTACGGTCACTCGGGCGCAGGGCGAAGCCGATGCGAATCGCATTCGACAAAGCTCGCTGAGTCCGCAGTTGCTCGAGTTGCGCAAGCTCGAAAACCAGAGGGCCTACATCGACAAGTGGAATGGTCAGTTGCCGAGTGTGGAAGCTGGGCAGGGAACGGGCTTGTTGCTGCAATTGCCGAAGGGGCAGTGATTGTGGCTAGCTGCTTTCTATCTTTGCGCGGACTGTTTCAGCTGAAACGCCGGTTACGCGGATGACCTTATTGCGACTGGTCTCGCCGGAAGCGATTGAAACGGCTGAGCGCGACACGTTCAACAGTGTGGCGAAGAATTCGATGCAGGCTTGGTTGGCGCGGCCGTCGATGGGAGGGGCGGTGAGCGCGACCTTCAGGGCGTCTCCGAGTTCTCCGGTGATGCGGTTTCTCTTGGCGCGGGGATGGACGCGAACGGCGAAAGTCACGCCGTGTGGCGTCTCATGAATCGGGATCATTTTCCAGGTTGTGCCGTTGGCGCGCTGGGTGGATTTGTGTCTTGATTGCTTTCGAAGACATTGCTGTGAAAGAAGTTGCTTTCGAAGATCAGCGCCTGCCCGTCGTCGTAAATTAGCCGCCATTCTGGGCTCAGGCGTAACAGGTTGCCGATCGCGCTGTTCGGGGATATGAGGGCGGCCTGTGCTCCGGTAGCGCGTAATTGCTGCTGCCAGTCCCAGTTGCCCTCCACAATCTTCAAGTAGCGCTTCATGTATTCGGAACCGTACATGTCGTGCCTGTCATCGACGACTACGCGTGTGGTCGGCCAGGCGCGGTAGATGACGTAGCCGCCCCAGGCATCCGTGGTGAAGACGGGTCCGGTGGGCGGGTGCTGGATGAGAAAGTCGACGGCGCGAAGCGGAAATTTGTCGGGATTGAAGTTGGCGTGGATGGCTTGGGTTCCAAGTAGCCAGCCACCATTGGCACAAATGCCGAAAGTTAAGACTGCGACTGCTATAGCCCAGAGGTGACCTTGCGCCTGCATCTCCATGGTAGCCATGCGATCGGAGAACTGGCGCAGCCGTGTGCGTAGGGGATGGGTTGGCGACTTGACGGGCGATGTCAGAAGCGGAGCGCCGGTTAGCGTGAGCACGATGCAAGCGAGCGGGATATTACGGGCGGCGAACAATGCCTCGTAAGCTAGAAAGATGAGAACCAATTTCTCACCCAGTCGCAGCCGATCGCGTTGTTCGAAGGCCACCCAGGCAGTGAGAAGGAGAAGCAGGAACAAACACTTGGCGGCGAAAGTACGGAAATCGGGGGACTGCATTTCCTGGATGTGGTGGATTAGAAACGAGTCGGTAAGATATTCATAAATATGAAGGTAAAGACCAATGCCGTAAGGGTTCACGAGGCCAGCTACGACGGAAGCGGCAAGCACCCGAGCGATGCGTAACGCGGCAGCCCTTGAGAGGTCGCGTTTGACCGCGGTGGCTGCCGTCCACAAATCGCCGATCAACGTTAGACCCATCAGGGCGAAGGCGATCAGGAAGCCACCGTGGACATTGGCCCAAACCAGCACGATGATAGGGATGGCCCAGATCCAACTGGTATTCCGCTTTTCCTCGATCAGGTACCAGCACAAGAGCGTGAACAGCCAGGTGAAAAGGTGGGGACGAGCGAGGCTGTGGATGGTGGAGGCGAGCACTGCGAGAACTGTGAAAGCCATCGCCGGCAGGAGCGAAGCTCCCCGGCGCAGCGTCAGCCGAAAGAGAAGGGCAAATGTCAGGGCGATCACCGCCGCGCCGCCGGCGAGGACTCCGTTCAAGCCCCACCAGGCGTGAACCTTGGCTACGCCGATATCGAACAGCCATTCCCAGGCAAACCATGGCCGCGTGGTCACGTTCGAGAACAAATCTGTGTGCGGGATGGTGTGATTTTGGAGGATCCACTCGCCGGTGCGAATGTGCCAGCCGATGCCCGGGTCGTTCAATAGACGCAAACTGGGCGATCCATATGCCAGCGCCAGTACGAGGCTGATGAACAGTACGTCAGCGAGCGAGGGCAAGAGGTAGGACGAGAGGCGTGCTGAACGCATCGGAGGAGTCGGGTTCACGCTCACGAATCTTACCGGAACAACGGCTTTGGGCAGCGAAGATTCTTGCACCCGCAAACTGCGGTTGGAATCTAAACAACGTGGACAAAAAGACAAAATCCGACAGGCCCCGGGTCGTGGTGATCGGGGGCGGTTTTGGTGGTTTGAAGGCCGTGCGGCAATTGCGGGGTGCGGATGTCAACGTCACCCTGATTGACCGAAAGAATCACCACACATTCCAGCCACTTCTGTATCAGGTGGCGACGGCTGGCCTTTCTCCCGGAGAAATTGCTGCGCCCATTCGGTGGATTCTGCACTCGCAGAAAAATGTTGAGGTTCTGCTGGGCGAAGTGGCCGGTTTCGACCTGGAACGAAAAGCCGTGAAACTAGCGGACGACGAGATTCTTTACGACTATTTGATTGTGGCAGCAGGAGCCAGCCACGCGTATTTTGGGCACGACGAATGGGAGCCACTGGCTCCCGGGCTGAAGACGATTGAGGATGCCACGGAGATTCGGCGCCGGGTTCTCCTCGCCTTTGAACTGGCGGAGCGTGACGCGGCCCGGGGCGTCCCCACCCAGGAACTGAACTTTGTTGTGGTGGGGGCGGGCCCCACCGGGGTTGAACTGGCGGGAACGCTAGCTGAGATCGCGCGGCACGTCCTGGCGAACGAGTTTCGTACCATTGATCCGAAGCACACGCGCGTTTTGTTGGTCGAGGGCGGGCCGCGGGTTCTGGCGAGCTACCCCGAAAGCCTTTCCCACAGCGCCGAAGGGCAACTGGCGAAGCTGGGAGTGGAGGTTCGCAACTCGGCATTGGTGACGGGCATTGAGCCGGGCCGGGTTCGTATCGGCGACACCTGGGTGAGTGCGGCGGTAACTTTGTGGGCCGCCGGCGTCGCGGCTTCGCCATTGGGCAAACTGCTGGGAGCGCCGACCGACCGCGCCGGTCGCGTCCATGTTCAGCCAGATCTTTCCATTCCGGGACATCCGGATGTGTTTGTGGTTGGCGACCTGGCTAGCATGACGGATGCGAAGGGCAAGCTGCTGCCGGGCGTGGCTCCCGTGGCCATGCAGCAGGGAGTTGCGGCGTCGAAGAACGTCCTTCGTATCGTTCGAGGTCAGGCGACCGAACCCTTTCATTATTTCGACAAAGGCAGTCTGGCGACGATTGGAAGAGCGGCGGCCGTCGCCGATTTCGGCAAGTTCCAGCTTTCAGGTTTCTTTGCCTGGATGGCTTGGCTGTTCATTCACATTCTGTTCCTCATTGGATTCCGCAATCGTCTTCTGGTGATGATTCAGTGGGCGTGGTCTTACATTACTTACGAGCGCGGGGCGAGGCTGATTACGGGCAGCAACAATCTGCCTGGCTGGCATAGCGCCTCGGCAAACGTTGCAGCCAATACCCCGGCCGCCAATACTGGGGGAATCCTGGCATCCGCCGCCCATGCACCCGAGCATCCGGAAGTGAGCGCGCTGCACACGCCGCTATAATCAGGCTGTGTTTCGCTCCCTCACCGTTCTGTGCGCCGTCTACTTTTTCGCAGCTCCAGCCATTTTCTCGCAGGCCACCCCTGCGGGATCTGCCGCTGAGCTGCGAAAATCCGTCCTTATCGCGCCCTTCGAAAACATCTCCAAAGCTCCGGGGATCGAGTGGATCGGCGAGTCTTTTCCCGAAGTGGTGGGACAGCGATTGGACGGAGATCTTCAGCCGATGAGCCGGAACGATCGGTTGCGCGCTTTTGACCGCTCGGGGATGCCATCAGGGCTGCATCCCTCGCGTGCCACGATGTTTCGAATCGCGGAACAGCTTGATCTCGACTATGTTGTGATCGGGACCTACAATTTCGATGGTCAGACGTTCACCGCCGTCTGCCAACGGCTCGATGTGAAGCGCGCGCATCTGTCGAAGAGGATCACCGAGTCAGGGCCGCTGATCAAACTCATCGACATTCAGACGGCTCTGGCGTGGGATTTGCTTCGGTTGGATGACGCTGCGCTGACCACAAGCCGGGATGCCTTCGTGGCGGCAGCCCCACCGATTCGTTTGGATTCTCTGGAAAACTACACTCGGGGAGTGATGGCAAGTTCGTCTGCTGAGAAGATTCGATATTTCAAGGAAGCTCTGCGCATCAACCCGGGTTACGGTGAGGCACAGATGGCGCTGGGGGAAGCGTACTTTGACGCGAAAGAGTACGACCACGCGGCGGCGGCGCTAGCGAAAGTTCCGCCTTCCCACCCTTCCGCCGGACGGGCCCAGTTCTTGTTGGCCTTGTGCGATCTCTATCTGGGCCAGCCAGACAAGGCCGAACCTACCTTAGCGGATCTTTCGACCCGTGTGCCATTGCCGGAGGTTTACAACAACCTGGGCGTGGCCCGCGCGCGTATGGGCAAGGCCACCGCTCTCGATCCGCTGCAAAAGGCTGCGGAAACGGATCCGGGCGACGCTGACTATCGGTTCAATCTCGCGCTTGCGCTCTTTCGTAAAGGCGACGCCTTGGGATCCACTCGCGAGATTCGGACATTTCTCGTGGCCAACCCGGACGACGCTGAAGCGAAGAGTTTGCTCGAAGCTCTGGTCGCGGGCAGCGATCCGAAATTCGCCGCCAGTGCCCCTCCGCCTAAGCTTCCGTCCGAACGCATCAAGCGGACCTACAATGAAGACTCCTTTCGCCAGATCACGGCGCAAATTCAGGCCGCCGATGAGCAGCGATTAGCCACGAGCGATCCCCGCATCCATGCACGGTTCCATGTGACGCGTGGAAGGGAACTCCTGGGGCAGGGATTTGCGGCTGAGGCCGTTAAAGATTTCCGGGAAGCTGTAACGCTTGACCCCGCGAACGCCGACGCGCAAGCTGGAATTGCGGCCGCGCAGGAGGCGATGAGGAAGCCATGAAGATTTCGACATTGCAAGGCCGCGGCCTTTCCATGCGCATTCTGCTTTTCAGCTTGGTTCTGGGTGCATCCGCGCGCGCTGAAGTTCTGAAGATCGTCATCAACGACACCATTCACCCGATGACGACCGAGTATGTGGAGCGTGCCATTGCGCAAGCGGAGCAGGAGAACGCCAAAGCACTGCTGATCGAGATCAACACGCCAGGTGGCATGCTGGATTCCACACGCGAGATCATTGAAAAGCTGTTGGCATCGCCGGTGCCTGTGATCATCTATGTGACGCCGAGTGGCAGCCGGTCGGCGTCGGCGGGGTTTTTCATTTTGCAGGCGGCGGACGTCGGCGCCATGGCACCGGGTACGAACACCGGCGCAGCGCATCCGGTGCTTCCGGGAGTGAAGCTCGACGAGATCATGGCGAAGAAGATCGAGAACGACGCGGCTGCGCTCATGCGGTCGGTGGTTCTGAAGCGCGGGCGCAATGTCGAAGTTGCCGAGAGCACGGTTCGAGGATCGAAATCGTTTACCGAGCAGGAGGCGCTCTCGCAACACCTTATCGACTATGTCGCCGCGAATGAGCAGGACTTGTTTCAGCAGATGCGCGGCAAACCCATCAAGCGGTTCGACGGAAAAACCTTTACGCTCGACCTGACGGGCGAACCCATCCGCGTGCTGGAAAGAACCCTGAAGCAGAGGATTTTCGGCGTGCTCATGGATCCCAATTTTGCCTTTGGGATACTGGCGCTCGGGGTGTTTGCCATCTATGCCGAGTTAAACAATCCCGGGACGGTCCTGCCGGGTACAGTGGGTGTGATTCTCATTGTTCTTGCGGGATTCGCCCTGAATCTGCTGCCGGTGCGTTTTGCTGCGGTGGGGTTGATTGCCACGGCGTTCGTTCTGTTCGCTCTGGAAGCGAAGCTTGCGTCTCACGGGGTGTTGGGTCTCGGTGGGGTGGTGGCTTTAACTCTGGGGGGATTGTTTTTGGTTGACGGCCCAATCCCGGAAATGCGAGTCCGCCTCTCGACAGCGTTGGGAGTCAGCCTGCCGGTCGGAGCGATTACCGTCTTTCTGATGACCATCGCGCTGAAAGCTCGCGCTGGGAAGCGGGTAAGTGGTATGGAGGGAATGGTAGGAGAGATCGGTACCGCCCAGACGCCCTTGTCTCCCAGCGGGAAGGTCTTCGTGCACGGCGAGCTTTGGGACGCGACTGCGTCGTCACCAATCGAACAAGGTGGGAGCGTCGCGGTGAAGCAGGTGGACGGATTGCGATTGAAGGTTGACCCCGTCTCAGAATGAAGCTGCGCCTTTGGCTCCGAGGTGCCGGTCATTCGCCTGTCGGAACCATTTTCAATACGAATACACCCAGCGAAGATGCGGTTACCCCATCTGCATGGGATAAAATCCGGCTGGGAGCAATTTCCCTCCGGGAGGAACCGTGGAATTCTTCGGCCCAATAGGCATCGTAGTCATCATCGGCGGCATTTACTTCCTCAGCTCCATCAAGATTTTGGCGGAGTATGAGAGGGCGGTAATTTTCCGTCTGGGCCATTTGCTTCCTGAGCCGAAGGGACCGGGGCTGATTTTCGTTTTCACCCCGCTCGACCGAATGGTTAGGGTTTCTTTGCGGCAGGAAGCTCTGGAAGTTCCGCCGCAGGACATCATCACCCGCGACAACGTGACTCTTAAGGTCAACGCCGTGATTTTTCTGCGCGCCATCGAACCGCGCAAGGCGATTAACGAGGTTTCGAACTACATCTACCAGACCTCTCAGTTCGCCCAGACTACGCTTCGCTCCGTGCTTGGCGAAGTCGAGCTCGACGAACTCCTGGCGCATCGGGAAAAAATCAATCTTCGGCTCCAGACGATTCTTGATCAGCACACTGCTCCGTGGGGCGTGAAGGTGACGAACGTTGAAGTGAAGCAAGTCGATATGCCGGAGACGATGCTTCGCGCCATGGCTAAGCAGGCAGAGGCCGAGCGCGAACGCCGGTCGAAGATTATCCATGCGGAAGGTGAATTTTCCGCTGCGCAACGTTTGGTGGATGCTGCCGCTTTGCTGGCAACCGAGCCCGTCAGTGTCCAGCTCAGATACCTGCAAACTCTGACGGAGATTGGGGTCGAGAAAAACACCACCGTGATTTTCCCGATACCGATGGATCTGTTTTCAGGCATGCACAAGCTGCTGGCGCAGGCGGTAGGCGAAAAAGATAAGCCAGCTAAGCCTTCGGGCGATTAGGTCTTGGTTGTTCGGTGTTGTGACTAATTGCTTGAGCGGCTGTTGACGCCGAGGCAAGGCCCAGAGCTAGTTCCATGGGGAGACGTTTCAAAATAGAAGCAAGAATCAGCGGAGACTGATTGATATGGCAAAAGAACCTGAAATTATCGTTAGCACCGGGAAGATGGTTGGCCTTTTCGTGGTTTTGGTTGTGATCTGTGCCTTGTTCTTCGGCTTTGGTTACTCCATGGGCCGGGGAGCGACCGTAAGCGCAACGGGTGGTTCGTCACCGGCTGTCGTTGTCTTGGGGCAGCGGGTTGCGGCAAAGGCGTCGGCTTCATCAGAGTCGTCCGCCGTCGCTCAGCATTCGGCAGCATCCGAAGAAGGAATCGACCAGCACGCTGTCGTTGGCGGCCAGTACTTTCTGCAAGTCGCCGCGGTGACCAAGCAGGAAGACGCGGAAGCGTTGGTTTCGGCGCTGAAGAAGAAGGACTACGCCGTTTTCGCGACCAACAGCGTGCCCACGGATAAGCTGTTTCACGTGCAGATTGGACCGTTTAACAACCAGAAAGATGTCGAAGGCCTTCGCGCGAAGCTGGTTGCCGCCGGATACAATCCGATTGTGAAGAAGCAGGCTTAACCGGGCTCAGCCCTGGCTGTGGGGCTATGTGAGGTAGGGTCCCTTCGGCAAGCTCAGAGCAGGCTTTTCGACTGCGCATTCCCGCGCTGGGGCGCGAGACTGCTGCGCTCAAGATGACAGTGAGAAAAAAGGGTTTACTTGTCAACTGCATTTGCCTAGACCGCCGCGGCGGCTCGCGTTTTACGGAGCAGGTTGCGAGTGTTATTGAGAAGGTCGGCGATTTCGAAAGGCTTCAGCAGCGAAGGGATGTTGTTTCTTTCCAGGAAGGCGCGAGTTTCTTCGTCAGCCACATGGGCAAAAGTGAAGAGGATCTTGTGAGCGAGCTCGGGATGCCTTTGAGAAATCCACTCGTACATGCTGGCAAGGGTGGTGCCTCCGGGCATGCGGCCGCTCATGATGATGGCATCGAAGGATTCCCGCTGTAAGCGCGCTTTTGCTTCCTCGGCATTGCCGACGGTGACAACCTCGGCGCCTGCGCCGGCTAAGACTGCGCTGGCGAATTCGCGGACTGCTTCTTCGTCTTCGGCGAATAAGAGTCTGCCCTGGACCACGCCATCGTTGCGAACCGGTGCGGCGCCAGAGACAGCCACGACAGCGCGATCGACCGCTGGTAGGCGCAACTGGATCACGGCGCCGCCTTCGGGGCTGTTGCTGGCGCTGATTTCGCCGCCGTGTTCTTTCACGATGCCGTAGCAGATGCTGAGGCCGAGTCCGGTGCCTTTGCCGACTGCTTTCGTAGTGTAGAACGGATCAAAAATCTTTTTGGCATCCTGGATTCCGGGGCCGCTGTCGTGGAATTCGATCCAGACGCGGCTGTCGCTGGTGAAGGACCGAACCTTGAGGACACCCTTGTTTTGGGTTTCCAGCATGGCGTCGAGAGCGTTGTTGATGATGTTCAGGAAAACCTGCTCGATCTGATGGGGATCGGCTACGACGGCGGGCAGTGTCTCGTCGATTTGGCGCTCGACTCGGATGTTGTTTACACGGAAGTCGTAGTCGCGCAGAGCTAGCGCTTCGTCCAGCACCTTGCGCAGATCGACTTCGGCTTTCTGCGGCTTACGCTGGCGGGCAAAGGAAAGCAGGTTCTGCACGACGCGATGGGTACGTTGCGCTTGCTTGAAGAGCTTGCCGACGAAGTCCTGTGCGCGCTCGTTGAGGCCTTCGCCTTCGAGAAGCTGCGCGTAGCCGAGGATTGCGGTCAGGGGGTTGTTGAGTTCGTGCGCGACGCCGGAGATTAGCTGGCCGACCGCCGACATCTTTTCGCTTTGTAAGAGTTGTTCCTGCGCCAGGCGTAGATTTTCGTAGGCTCGGCAGCTTTCCTCATACAGGCGAACTTTCTCGAGCGTAGCGGCCAACTGGCGGGCGATGGCCACGAGCAGGCTTTCGTCGCTGGCATTGAATTCGCGCGCCTCGCGGCTGCCCACGCCGATCACTCCAGCCGGGCCGTCCTTGCCCCACAGGATGACCCAGACCCAGGAGCGCAGGCCGTCGGCCTTGACGAAATCCGCAACCACCTCAGGAATGTGGGGTAGATAGTCGGGTGTGATGACCTCGGTTCGGGAGCGTGTAATCAGTTCGCCAAATCCGTCCGGGAGACGCAGTTCGGAAAAGCGGGCGCGGCCTTCGCTGCGATGACCCCAGCCTGCGCGTCGGCGCAGCACCTGGCCACCTGTGTCGGCGAGATAGATCGAACCCGTTTCCGAGGAGAACAGCGTTACCACTTGCCGTAGCGTCAAGTTCAGAATTTCGTCGAGATCGAACGATTGCGTTGAAATCGTCGCGATTGCGTTCAGCGCATTCAATTCGCGATTGCGGCGGCGAATCTCATCGTCGGCCCGGCGCTTTTCAGAAGTATCCATCAGGAAGCCCTGGTAGCGTTCGAGGCGGCCTTCGGCATCCCGTGTGGCAAAGCTGCTTTCCATCGCGTTCAGAACTGTTCCGTCTTTACGGCGCAGCGCGACTTCGAAATTGCGCACGTAACTGCGCGCTTCCAGTTCAAGACGGATCGACTCGCGCTGCTCTGTCGAAGTGTAAACGCCATTGTCCATGTGCAGCGCCATGAGTTCGTCGCGGCTGGAGTAACCCAGCATGCGCACAAAGGCGTCGTTGCAGTCGAGCAGCTTGCCTTTCGGATCAGCGACGAACACGCCTTCCTGAGCCTGCTCGAAGAGCATGCGGTATTTTTCTTCCGCCGCCCTGCGCGCTGAAGTGTCGCGAATTACGTGAATGGTTCCTCGCCGTTCCTGGCCATGCTCGCGATAGGAGGAAGTCGATACCAGTGAAAATCCTCCGAGACAGGGGTCGGGATGCTCCGACAAACCCTTCTCGTCCTCCAGGCAATAGGGACAATTTTTCCACTCCGAGTGGTGCGGCAGGACTTCCTCGCAGAGCTTTCCCACCATTTCCGCGGGACGCAATTTCAGCCTGCGCATGAGGGCGCGATTCACTTTCAGAATTTTGTGGTTCGCGTCGTGCAGCAAAATCATGTCTTCGATGGAGTCGAAGGTGTTCAGCCATTGCCGCTGCGAGCGAACGATCTGCTCACGGAGGCGGAGGTTCTCGGCGGCGATGCCGAGCTGGTTGGCGCTGGTGGAGAGAAATTCGAGTTCTTCCCGGCTGTAGGAACGTGCCCGCTTGGATGCCAGGGAAAGCGTGCCCAAGATCGTCTTCTTGCCGCGAATCGGCACGAGAAGGATGTGATGAAAGCCTTCCGCTAAAGCTGGACCGCGCAGACTGGGATGGAGCGTGGCGACGCGCTGCGGAACCGGCCACCCAGTATGGAGGATCTTTTCCGTAGCCTCATCGAGAGTCGTGATCTGGCTGTTTTGAGCAAATGCCTCGGAAACGCCGACCTGCTGCACCAGCCTCAGGTTGCCGTTTTCCAGGAGCCGAAACCAGCCTCCTTTGGCGTTCATCAGACGCACCAGTTCGTCCAGCGTCGACAGAAGCATGGTTCCGGGATGCTGGGCGCGCGCAATGGATGAGGTGAGCGCCGTCACGGCCGCGAGCCGGAGAGTACGGTCGCGATACTGGTCCAGCACCACCATCAACATGCTGAGACCGAAAACCAGGTCAATGAACAGGTCGACCCCAGGGACTGGATGCCCCGCCAGCGGCCCCCAGTCAAGATGCAACGCCATGAGGGAGAGAGCTAGAGAAATCGGCCCGACGCGCCACTTCCCGCGGATCGAAGCCAGAAGATAGAACGCGGATCCAAAAGTGATGACCCGGTACAGAACCTCCAGGGAAGCTCGCAGGACCATTTGGCCGGGCCACAGAACGGCTTGTACGGCTGCCGCACTGACCGCGAGGGAGCCGACGAAGAGAACCACCAACAGGGCCCGTTTCGCGTTCACAGAGATCAGGATCGCAGCCGCGAAGATGCTCACGGCCAAAACGAAGCCTGTCTCACCGACTGCTTGAGAATAGCGCAGGGGCAAGACGGCCATTCCGCCCGAGGCGGCGGTACGCGCCGCAAGATACACTACCCAGCCGAAGATCCAAACCAGCAGGTAGCGTTCCCGGAAAGTTCGGAAGATCAGCAGGCTCGCCGCCAGCATGATGAGGGCGGCGAACGCCGACGGCGTCAGCTGGGGGACCAGCGGTTCCAGGCCTGTGAGCCAGGCACGCATGTGCGCGAGAGGCATGGGTTGTTCAGTTCTGGCGGTTCTTTAGTTTGGCGGTCCGGGGGGAAGGGCTACCCGTGGTATATCACGAAAAACCGGGGCCAGCCTCGTTACCAACGAAGGTGTAGGTTACCTTCGGGTAAGAACGCCTTGAACCTCTAGGGTAGAATTGAAGGAGTCTTTCCCTATGGCAACAGAACGTATTTTAGTGGTGGACGACGAGGAGCCAATCCGCGAAATCGTCACCGCCATGTTGCAATCCAGCGGCTACCAGTGTCAGCAGGCGGCCTCTGGCAAGCAGGCGCTTGCGCTGCTTACGTCAGGGGATTCGTTCGAGCTCGTCCTTTCCGATCTGATGATGGCGGATATGGATGGCATCGGGCTCCTGGAGCGCACCAAAGAGAAATATCCGGACATGCCGGTCGTGATGGTCACGGCTGTGCACGATATTTCCGTGGCGCTGGCCGCGATTCGCAATGGCGCTTACGACTACCTTCTGAAGCCCTTTGAACGGGAACAACTGCTGGCTACCGTTCGACGCGCTTTGGAAAACCGCCGCCTCAAGACGGAGAACCGAACGTATCAGACCAATTTGGAATCACTTGTCGCCGCGCGCACCGAGCAGTTGCGCTCGGCGATGTCCGGTCTCGAACGCTCCTATGACATCACCCTCGAGGCTCTCGGCGATGCGCTCGATTTGAAGGACGCGGAAACCGAGGGGCATTCCAAACGGGTAACGGCTTTCACAATCGCCATGGCCCGCCATCGCGGACTTTCTGACGATCAGGTCCGTGTGATTGCCCGTGGCGCTTTTCTGCATGACATTGGCAAGATGGCCATTCCCGATGGAATCCTTCGTAAACCGGGCCCGCTCACGGCGGAAGAAGTCAGCATCATGCGCGAGCACTGCTACCACGGCTACCAGATGCTGCGTAAGATTCCATTTCTGGCTGAGGCCTCCGACATCGTCTACTCGCATCAGGAAAAATGGGATGGTTCGGGTTATCCGCGAGGTTTGCGGGGCGAAGAAATTCCGCTTGGTTCCCGAATCTTCTCTGTTGCCGACACACTCGACGCCATCACGTCGGATCGTCCTTACCGGCCCAAGCAGACCTTGCAGGCCGCGAAAGAAGAAATCCAGCGTTTTTCCGGGCGGCAATTTGACCCGGACGTTGTAACCACATTCCTGGCCATGCCGGACCACATCTGGGACGATCTCCGCCGGGAGATCGACAACCAGATTCACAAGTTCGGGTATTCCTCGGGCGCCACGCTCGGTAAGTAGTTTTCCCGCTAAGCATTCCGCTCGGTCAGGCAGCTTTTTTGCCCATGCGCCCATCCAACGAAGGGAACAACACATCGGTTGCTACGGGAAGACTTCGAGGGGTGGAGCATGGCACGATTACGCGGCGCACAGTTGGGCTTGGCGGCACTACTTCTTGGTAGCGGCTTGTCGTTCGCTCAGAACCATACGTTCGCCTCATTTCCGTCCGCTAGTTCGAACGAAATTCCGGAGGGTAAGACCGTCCTAATCCGGCTTGGGCAACGACTTGAAACTCGCTCGGCTCACCCTGGACAGCGATTCAAAGCTGCCTTAGCCGAAGACCTGATCGCACCGAACGGGAATATGCTTCCCCGCGGGAGCCAGATTCGGGGGCACATCAGCCGCTCTTCCGAAGGCCTGCATCCGCGTTTGCTTTTGAGCTTCGATGGAGTTCAATCGCAGCGGGGCTGGGAGCCCTTGATTGCATCTGTGACCAGCGTCCCTGGAGAACACGGCGTGAAGAACGACGACGATGGTTCCATCGAAGCAGCCTCCCGCCAATCGAAGTCCAGCTCGGATTCCATTGACGAGCCGCGTTCCCCCTGGTCTCGGATCGGCGGTGTGGCCGGATTTTTCGCCGACAAGAGCGTCCGCCTGGAAAAGGGCGCAATCCTGGAAATCCGGCTTGATCACGCCATCCAATTAGCGAGGCGTTAGGTTCGTTTGACAGGAAGGCCCGTGCCAGCGAGCAGGACTAGCGAGCACAAGGCGCCCCCTAAACCGTTCCATGTCAGCTATTCTTAGATCAACCGCCAGGAGATCTAAGTTTTGTCAACCAAACGCCACGCCGCGCTGAGCTTCGTCTTCGTAACCGTTCTGCTGGACATGCTGGCGTTCGGCATCATCATCCCAGTACTTCCGAAGCTGATCACCGGCTTTCTTCACGGAGACATTGGACAGTCGTCGAAGTACCTGGGCCTTTTCATCACCGTCTGGGCGCTCATGCAATTCTTCTTCGCCCCCGTCATCGGAGTGCTTTCCGACCGCTTCGGCAGACGGCCCATCATCCTGCTGTCAAACTTCGGCCTGGGTCTGGATTACATCATCATGGCTCTGGCGCCGACGATTGGCTGGCTCTTCGTGGGACGCCTGCTTTCTGGTATCACTTCATCCAGCGGTCCGACGGCGAACGCCTACATCAGCGACGTGACCACTCCGGAAACACGCTCCCGCGCCTACGGTATTTTTGGTGCGGCGTTTGGCCTCGGCTTCATTCTCGGACCCGCTGCCGGTGGGTGGCTGGGCCACATCGATTTGCGCCTGCCGTTCTGGACTGCGGGCGGATTCAGCATACTGAACGCGGTCTACGGTTTTTTTATCTTGCCGGAATCGCTGCCGCCCGAGCGTCGCGCCACAAAAATGCTCTGGCGAAAAGCCAATCCATTGGGGGCGCTCAAGCTGCTGCGCTCGCATCATGAACTCTTTGGTCTGGCCAGCGTCAGCTTGCTCAACTACCTGGCGCACGAAGTTTACGTAACCGTCTTCGTTTTGTACGCGACGCTGCGCTATTCATGGAACGAACGGGACGTGGGCAATTCGCTGGCTGTCGTCGGCGTCACCACCATGATCGTCTCTGCCGGCATGGTCGGCTCGCTCGTGAAGCGTCTCGGAGAGCGCACTACGCTATTTTTG
>Ga0080027_10000196_pt1 | contig 27838 bp, 21 predicted proteins | sample OrgsoiDNA2013046_FD_70962 | JGI IMG/M metagenome (GOLD analysis project Ga0080027, IMG submission 70962) | Permafrost soil microbial communities from the Arctic, to analyse light accelerated degradation of dissolved organic matter (DOM) -... | ecosystem: Environmental > Terrestrial > Soil >... | reverse complement strand
TTTATAGAGCAAATATAACGCGTAACGCCTTCTTAAGCCTAAAGCTCAAAGCTCAAAGCATAAAGCATAAAGCCAAAACAAGTGTGAATATACAGTCATCTTTTATCTGTGATCGGTTCTGCTATTTAATCAACGCGGCGCCGGCGAAAGTTGCGAGTAAACCGAGTACAACACTTCCTATTACATACAAAAGAAAAGAAAGATTCGCGCCTTGTTTTAAAAGGACGAGTCCGTCATACGAAAATGTGGAGAATGTTGTATAACCGCCGCAGATTCCGGTTATCAGGAATAAACGCCATTCCGGATTGAAGCCGGTATATTTTGTTGCAAGTGAATAGAACAGGCCGATCAGAAAACAACCGGAACAATTGACCAGGAATGTTCCGAGTGGAAAAACAATGGGAACATGGCGGCCGACAAAAATCTGAACCAGATAACGGAATATACTTCCGAGCCCACCGCCGATGCCGACAAATAATAGAGATCTCATATTAATTTCCAAATTTAATCAGTCTTCCTATTGCACTTTAATGAATGTGTACGGATCATATTCTACGAACGGGTTTTGTTTTGTAACCAGTGATTTAACTTTTGTTCCGGACAGGTCAAATTGTACCTGGAAAATTCCATACAGGATATTATTGTATTTGAGAATCCATTCGCCCTTGTCCATATATTCAAGCGTGGCACTAAGGTCCGGTTTGGTTTCGAAATGAACAAGCAGATGATTCTTCTCTGCGCTGATGTGGATCTTTCCGTACAACTCATTGGAATAATCCCCGGTATATGCAGCTAACGGCAGTTCAGGTTTGCCGGTGTTCAGGCGGCTGTTCCACACGGTTCTTTCATTATTGGAAGTACTTGTTGTCAACAGAAATTCAGGTAAATCCTGTTGGCTGCGGTTGCTGTAAGGAACGCCCAGGTAGGCATCGAGGATTTGATAACGAAGGGCCTCATATAATTCCTGGTTATCATTGTTCGTCAATATGGCGATGCCCAGTTTTTCTTCCGGAACAAAACAAACATTACTCACCATGCCTCCGGCGCCGCCGGTATGCCAGTACACCTGTTTTCCAGCATAATCACACATAAATAATCCGAGTCCATAGCCCGCAAAATGAATTGGGTAGTAACGTGATTTAATACTTCTTACCCAGCTGTTGGCTATTCTCGTTTTTTGAAGGGCTTCCCAGGAAATAATTTCCTTTCCCTGATACCGGCCACTATCCAGCTGCATAAATAACCAATGAGAAAGGTCATTCACGTTACTTACGATACTGGCCGCGGGGGCGAGGTTATTCCAGTTATCATAAGGTACTTTATTTAGTTTGTCGGAATAAGATGTTGTATAAGGTGTGGCCACGTCCGGCTGATCAGCAACTCCGGTAGAAAGTATCAGTGTATGATCCATGCCCAGCGGAGTGAGGAAATGCGACTGAACGAAATGTTCCCAGGAATCGCCGGTCACTACGGGTATAACCTGTCCGGCCGTCAGAAAACAACTATTACAATAACCGAATTCCTGTCTGAAGTGATACGGCGGTTTCAGGTAACGCATTCTCCGCATGATTTCCTCCCGGCTTAACGATGTATTCCAGAAAGTGAAATCTCCTTCAAAGGTTTTTGTCCCGATATGATGCGAAAGCATATCCCGGATGGTTACCAGCCTGGTGGAAGTTGAGTCGTACAAACGATAGGAGGGAAAATATTTCGTGATCGGATCATCCAGTGAAAGTTTCCCCTGGTTTTCCAACAGTGCAAGCGAACTGCCGGTAAAGAGCTTGGTATTGCTGGCGATCATGAACAGGGTATTTTCGTCCACCGGTTTTTTTGTTTCGATGTCGCGGACACCGTACCCTTTCATCCAGACAACCTTTCCATCCTTCACAATCACCACCGCCAGCCCTGGCAGGTTCCAGTCCTTCAGACCCTTTTGAATATAACTGTCCAGGCTGTCCCGAATAAATGCCGGCTGACCCGAAAGCTGGGCATAACCGGTTTGAAAAAACAGCGAAAACAAAAGGAGACGGAAGCAAGAATGCATAAGTAGAAAGTGAAGAGTTAAAAGTTAAGTGTATGATCTGCTTATTTTGATCAGACTCTCAGAAATACTTTTTTTCGATACATGAAATATAAAAACGCCCATTTTACGGCGACATAACAAATGGCCATGACGACCGGAGCATAAAGTACGGGTGATAATTCTCCCAACCATCCGAAAAATCCTTTGGTTGTATAGTTCCAGTTTATAAAGTGGCCCGACATATAGATCAGAATGGAATTCATTCCGATCACTTTGAAAAAGAAGGCCCATTTTTTATGTCCAAGCACATCAATAACGTAATAGAAAAACGACAACAACAAGAGGCTGATTCCTCCGACCAGGCAAACAAAAGAACTGGTCCAGAGATTTTTGTTGATCGGGAAATCAAAATTCCAGAGCAATGCCAGGATGATGAAGCCTACTCCCGCAACGGCCATCCAGACGGCCTTCCGGCTTCCTTTATGGGGACTATTTTTGATAAAAGCGCCGGTTAAAATGCCCAGGAGTCCGGTACTGATGGCCGGTATAGTTGAAGTGATGCCTTCCGGATCATGAATGCCCAGGTAAAGTTTTCCAGGAACCAGGTAGCGGTCAATATAAGAAGCGAAATTTCCTTCCATGGTCAGGTCACCGCGCGGGAAACCCGGAGCAGAAGTAAATTTCAGCAGGAGCCAATAGCCAATGATCAGGGCCCAGAACCAAATGATCTGGGTATTTCTTTTACAATAAATGAAAATGATATTGGCAAACATATAGGCAATCCCGATTCTGCCCAGCACGCTGGCAAAACGGATCTCAGCAAATGGTTTGATATGCAGGCCGTTATTTTGTACGATGCCGAGGATAACGAGGATCAGGGCCCTTTTTACCACTCTCCATAAAACTTTTTCCCTGCCATTGCCTTTTTCAAGTTCCCTCCCCACTGAAAACGGCGTCGCCACGCCGGCCATGAAAAGAAATAACGGGAATATCAGGTCATAAAAATGAAATCCGTTCCAGGCCGGATGGGTAAGCTGGTTTGAAATCGCCTGCATCACCGGATTACCTGTTGCATCGGCCAGCGTATGAAAAATTTCTTCGCCGCCGAGGATCCAGAACATGTCAAATCCCCGGAGTGCATCCAGGGAATACAATCGTTGACCGCCGATGGGCCCAAGGGGTGAATCGGGAACCACAGCATGGCTGTTTTGTTTACTCATGTAAAAATTTATGGAATGAATATAGCCAAAAAATGATTCTGTTTTTTTTTGATAACTTACTATTCGATGAAAAGATCGTTTGCCTTTCTCTGCTGCCTGATTTTTTTTCAGGTAAACGCCCAGTTTACAATCAGTCCCAATGGCCACTACCTGCTCCGGGATGGAAAAGAGTTCTTCTGGTTGGGAGATACGGGATGGGAATTATTCCACCGCTTAAACCGCGAACAAGCCAGTCAATACCTGAAAACCAGGAGCAGTCAGGGTTTCAGCGTTATCCAGGCCGTTGTGCTGGCGGAATTTGACGGTCTGCATTCGCCCAACGCCTACGGAGATCTTCCATTGCTGCATGACGATCCCGCAAAACCCAATGAGAATTATTTCAAACAGGTGGACTATATCATTGACAAGGCAGGAGAAGAGGGGCTTGTTATTGGATTGTTACCTACCTGGGGGGATAAGGTAAATATAAGCTGGGGGAAAGGTCCGGTTATTTTTACGCCTGAAAATGCCTTCGTCTATGGCCGTTGGCTGGGGGTTCGTTATAAAAACAGGACAAATATTATCTGGATTCTCGGTGGGGACCGGAACCCGCAAAATGACACAGATTTAAAAATCTGGCGAGCCATGGCAGCGGGAATTTTGGAAGGGACAGAAAAGCGCGCGTTGATCAGCTATCATCCGCAACCCAATGAGCAGGGTTCCGGTCAATATTTTTATGATGACGCCTGGTTTTCGTTTAATATGTTTCAGAATGGTCATTGCAGAAATACGCCGGTATATAATAAAATATATGCGGCCTGGTTGCGAACACCGGCCAAACCGGTCATTGATGCAGAACCCATTTATGAAGATCACCCGGTTTGTTTCAATGAGAAGGATCTCGGAACGAGCAGTGCCTATGATGTGCGCCAGTTCGCATATCTGGATTTATTTTCGGGCGCATTCGGCCACACATACGGATGCCATGATATCTGGCAATTTTATTCGACGGAACGGGAAGCGATCAACGGTCCGCACGTCTACTGGCCCGCAGCGCTCGAATTACCAGGTGCCACCCAGATGAAATTTGTCAGGAAGCTGATGGAATCGCATCCGTTAACCGATCGGGTCCCGGATCAGTCCCTTGTGCTGGAAAATAATCTTCCGGCTGCGGAGCGGATCCAGGCAACCCGGGGGAAAGATTATATATTTATTTATTCTGCCGCGGGCAGGTCCTTTACCGTAGTATTGGGAAAAATAACCGGTAGAAATTTGAACGTATACTGGTTCAATCCAAGAAACGGATCGGTAAAAAAAGAAGCCGCAGTTGAAAATAAAGGGAACAAAATGTTTAAACCACCAGGTTCGGGATACGGTCAGGATTGGGTCCTGATTCTGGATGATACAGAAAAAAATTATCCATCTTTATAAAAGAATTTTTGAGTGTCCATACGGACATAAAACCGGACTGAAAAAATAATTATTTTTTAATCTATACAAATGAAAATCGGGTTTAGTTTATTATTCGTTCTCTCCTGTACATGCGCCTGGTCGCAACTTCATCTTCCCGCCATTTTTAGCGATCATATGATATTACAAAGAGAAAAGCCCGTGAAAATCTGGGGAGTCGCGAATCCGGGCGATCCCGTACTCGTTGCGATTGGACAAGTGAGGACTTACACAGCTGCAGATAAGAAAGGGAAATGGCTGGTCATCCTTCCGTCCTTTGCTGCCGGCGGTCCCTATACGATCACTGTGAAGACAAAAAACGAAACAAAGGTTTTTTCAGATGTTTTGTTTGGAGAAGTGTGGCTTTGTTCGGGTCAGTCGAACATGGAATTCAAGGTCAGGCAGGCGGTCAATGCGAAATATGAAATCAACCGGGCAAATAATCCATTGATCCGCCAGGTGAGTATTCCGAAAAAGTTGAGCTTTCATCCGGAAGAATTTGTCGATTCAACCCAATGGATCATTTCTTCTCCGCAAACAACGGGTGAGTTTTCGGCCGTTGGATATTTTTTCGCGCGCGATATTTTTGAGCGTTTACACGTGCCCGTTGGATTGATCAACGATAACTGGGGCGGCTCGCAGGTGGAAAGCTGGATCAGCCGGGATGCCATGTCGGGTTCGGATGAATTGAAACAATATGGTAAACAAATGCCGGATAACTGGGATGAAAGTAATACCCGGATTGAAAAAAAATTCAGGGACGAGCTTTCAAAACGTAACGGTGGAAATATGCCGGATGCAGAAGAATCCGATGTTCTGAAAAACGACTACAATTTTTCAAAATGGATGCCTTCCGCGGTGCCGACCGTTTGGGACTGGGTCGGATTGCCCGCTTATCGCGGGGAAGGATATATGGCAAGGGAAATCGTCCTTGATTCCATACAGTCGGCCACGCCTTCCATGCTGGGACTGGGTTTGAATGATCCTCGTTTTACCTGGTACATCAATGGAAAACAGATATCCAAAACAGCCGACCCGAATGTAATTATTTCTCTGCCGGCAAACACCTGGAGAACGGGCAGGAATGTACTCCTGGTTGTGATTGGAAGCGAGCCGGTTCCGGATTGGCAGGGCGTAGGAATTGCCGGAGGGAATGATCAGCTTTATATTGATTTTGACGGAGTAAAAATTTCTCTTGCCGATGATAAATGGAAGATGCTGCCCCGCCTGGATAAACCACATCATTATACGCACTGGATGAATAGCGAAGGAGCTATTATTTACAATGCCATGGTTCATCCTATTATTCCGGTTTCTATCCGGGGTGCATTATGGTACCAGGGAGAGGCCAATACGGACCATGCCTTTGAATACGGAAAAACTTTTCCGCTAATGATCGAAAGCTGGAGAAAGGAATGGAACGATGAGTTTCCCTTCCTCTTTGTTCAACTGGCCAGTTTTGGTTCGAACGAAAGCAGCAATGCCGGCAATACATGGGCCGAACTGAGGGAGGCGCAAACTAAAACGCTTCGCCTGCCCCGTACGGGTATGTCCGTTACAACGGATATTGGTGATCCGAAAGATGTGCATCCAAAAAACAAACAGGAAGTGGGGCGGAGGCTCGCCGCGATCGCATTAAATAATGTTTATGGTCTTTCACAAACCTGCGCCGGACCGGTGTATGATTCTGTTTCTTTTTCAAACGGGAAAGCGATTTTATTTTTTACATCCATAGGAAAAGGGCTCGCGTCCAATGACAGATACGGATATCTCCGGGGGTTTGAAATGGCGGGGGCGGACAGGAAATTTTATTTTGCGCGTGCATTCATTCAGGGAAGTCATGTTTTGGTGAGTGCGGATTCCGTAGCAAATCCCGTAGCGGTGAGATATGGATGGAGCAATGCGCCCGAGGATATCAATTTATTTAATGCGGATGGATTTCCGGCATCACCATTTAGAACGGATAATTGGCCGGGAGTTACCGATTCTGCCGGGTTTTACAAGAAATAGCGCTTAACGCTTAACGCCTAACGCTTAACGCCTAACGCTTAACGCCTAACGCTTAACGCCTAACGCTTAACGTTGAACGCTCTTCCAATCATAAATTAATAATTTATAATCAATAATTAATAATTGGAGTACGCTTCTTTTCCATTAACCACTGTAAGGAGAATTTTTGTATCGCGGATATTTTCCGGTGCAATCGTAAAAAGATTTTCAGAAAGTACAGTAAAATCGGCCAGCATGCCGGCTTTCAGTTTGCCAGTTTTATTTTCCTGAAAGCCCGCAAAGGCATTGTTCACCGTGTAACATCGCAATGCCTGTTCAACGGAGATCTTCTGATCAGGGAACCAGCCACCGGGGTTTTTATCGTCCAACGTCCGGCGGGTGACGGCGGCATAGATGCCGGCAATAGGATCCAGCGGAGCGACGGTCCAGTCTGATCCGAAAGTGAGGTTGGCACCGGATTCAAGCAGCGATTTAAAAACATAGGTTCCTCTCAATCTCGCACTGTCCAGTCTTTTCGCCGCCCATTTTCCATCATCGATGGCATGAAAGGGTTGCATGGAGGGGATCACGTTTAATTTTGCAAAACGACTGATGGCAGTCTGCGTCAGGTGTTGCGCATGTTCCACCCGGAAACGGTGATCCATAGATGGGCGAAGATTCTCCGCTTCTTCATATACATTCAATATCCAATCGTTGGCGCGATCACCAATAGCGTGGGTCGCGATATGTAAACCGGCCGAGTCCGCCTGCAATATCCATTTTCTCAACAGAATGGTATCCGTAACCTGCAGGCCCGTGGAATTGGGCGCATCCAGGTAAGGTTTGTAAAACCAGGCCGTAGTGGAACCCAGGGAGCCGTCTACAAATCCTTTAAGTCCGCCCCATCGCAGGTGGTCATTTCCCCATCCATTTTTCTTGACAAAGGAATCCAGTTTTTCCCAGGTGCGTATGGCGACAAAAGAATACATGCGGATGGACAATCGTCCTGCGGCTTCTGCCCTGCGATACGTTGCCATGTCAATCCATCCGCCATAGGAACCCATATCATGTACCTGTGTGAGTCCATGCTCCAGGGCATGCGCGGCTGCGCGGTCGAACGCGCCGTCCAGTTCTTTTTCGGAGGGATCGGGTATTACTTTCAATACGAGCTTTGTCGCCCCATCCCGCAGAATACCGGTAGGCTCTCCTGTCTTAGGGTCCTTCACTATTTCTCCGCCAGGTGGATTCGGAGTATTTTTTGTGATGCCCGCCAGTTTTAATGCGATGGAATTTGCGAGACCCATATGACCGTCGTACCGGTTGATGTATACCGGATGCAGGCCACTGATAGGGTCAATCCATTCCTTGCGCGGAAGCTGACCACCCCAGGCTTCGTGGTCCCAGTTACCGCCCTTTATCCATTCGCTGCCTTTGGCTGAATCGGTATAATGGCGGAAAACGGAGATAAAACTTTCTTTTGATTTTACGGCCCGCAGATTGATGTTTGCGAGAAAATAACCGCCATCCAGAAAATGAGTATGATTGTCAATAAAACCAGGTACCAGCATCCTGCCATGGAGATCCTTAATCTCTGTCTGGCTTCCCGCGTATGACTGATAGTCGTTTCCAACATAGAGAATGATTGAATCTTTGACTGCAATCGCTTTTGCTTCCGGGTTTGCCGAATCGCCGGTCCATATTTTTGCATTCAGATAAATCCGGTCCGCAACAGGATGTTGCGTGCAGGAAATCATATAGAATGAAATAAAAAAAAGCAGTATCCAAAAACCGTTTTTCATGCTTCAGGTAATTTGATATCTAATATAGTATTATTCAGCGACCCCTGTCCAGGGTAATTTTTTTTTAATCAGTATCTTGAGGTTATAAACGTAAATCGCTTAATCACTCCGGTTATGAAATGTATTTTAAGTTTTTTTTTGTGGTTGTTCGTATTGGATTCCGTGTCAGGCCAGGAAATGAGCAAAACGGATTCACTGGATTTTTGCGGACAAAAAATAGCGGTACCCTCATCCTGTTCCACAGAATCCCCTTTCTCATTAAAATGTGAAGAATATAGTATAGCCTGGGCTTACCTGTATCCTCAAATGCTTCCTTCGGTGCCGGATAAAACAATGGAGACTTTACAGGCAAAAAAGAAAGACTTTAAAAAAACCAATATCTATTGTTATCTGGGAAAGGATAAAGTAAGGGGATACCAGGTTAGCTATTTTAACGGACGGGGAAATGTATATATCATTTTTGCATTTGGAGAATCCAATCATCAAACCGTTCTTTTTCAGATTATAACACATAAACCGGTTCTAGTCAATTCAGATATTCCTGAATATGTACGACCGATATTTCATTTATCGGAGTAAATTGCCGGGCGAATGAAAAAAGTTTCTCCTGGGATGCGCGCTGATTTAATCCTGTATTTTTCCTTTTTGCGGGCTGCCTGAATTTATATAACTTCATTCCACAACGATCGCAGCTGTGTACAGCTGCTTTTTCTATTTTTACCAGCAAAATACTTTTATGGTTTCCCCGGGTTTATTAGATCTTTATGAAGGACAGCCTGGGTTCTGGGACGAGATGGGCACCGGACCTGATTTCCGTGAGCCTTACCGGAATGTCGTTCAGGCCCTGAGGCAGCTGGATATTCACAGTCTGCAGCAAAAAGAAAAACTGGCCAGTGAGTTATTCATGAACCAGGGGATCACCTTCACCGTGTATAATGATAATGCCGGCATCGAACGCATATTTCCTTTCGATATCATTCCCCGCATTATTACCGGCGATGAATGGAAACTCATTGAAGACGGACTCAAGCAAAGACTGAAGGCCCTGAATCTTTTTTTGAAAGATGTTTATTCCGATCAGAACATTATTAATGACAAGATTATTCCGGCTGAACTGATTGCTTCCTGTCCGCATTATATGCGTGAAGTAGCGGGCATCCAGGTTCCGCACGATATATTTATTCATATTTCAGGCATCGACCTGATCCGCGGGGACAACGGCGTCTTTTATGTGTTGGAAGACAATCTCAGAACTCCCTCAGGTGTATCCTATATGCTGGAGAACCGCGAGATCACCAAACGCCTGTTTCCGGAACTGGTGGCGGGTTCCCGTGTGCGCCGGGTAAGCAATTATCCGCTCCTGCTGCATGAGATTTTACTTTCCTTATCACCCGCCCAGATTTCAAATCCCAATGTGGCCCTGTTAACACCGGGCATTTATAATTCTGCTTATTATGAACACACTTTTCTGGCCCGCCAGATGGGAATTCCGCTGGTAGAGGGCCGCGATCTGGTCGTGGATAATCATAAAGTATATATGAAAACCACACAGGGCCTGGAACAGGTGCATGTCATCTATCGCCGGGTGGACGATGACTACCTGGATCCATTGATATTTAAAGCAGACAGCGCGCTGGGGGTGCCCGGACTTATGGCGGCTTACCGGAAAGGAACCGTCGCCATTGTAAATGCGGTGGGAAACGGGGTTGCCGATGATAAAGCTATTTATGCATTTGTACCGGCCATGATCCGGTATTATCTGAATGAAGAACCGTTGCTGCCCAACGTGGAAACTTATGAGATGAGTAATCCGGATGCGCGGCAATATGTATTTGATAACCTGGCCAGTATGGTCATCAAGCGAACCAATCAGTCCGGCGGATACGGTATGGTGATGGGAAATACCGTAAGTGAAAAGGAATGGGCAAAAGCAAAAAAGGAAATTGAAGCCGATCCCCGGAGTTTTATCGCGCAGCCCATTATTAATCTGTCGACCGCTCCCTGTTTTATTGATGGTAAATTTGAAGGAAGGCACGTGGACCTGCGTCCCTATGCACTGTGCGGACCATCGGGTGTTCAGATCGTGCCGGGCGGATTAACCCGGGTTGCATTGAGAAAGGGTTCGCTGATCGTCAATTCATCGCAGGGTGGTGGCAGCAAGGATACCTGGATCATCGATTAAAAAGCTGGTCCCTTAAATGGTCAATACATGCTAAGCAGAATTGCAGATTCACTTTTTTGGCTGAACCGTTATATGGAGAGGGCGGACGGCATGTTGCGTCTTGCCTCAACGCATTATATACTCACGCTCGATAAGGACGTGAGCGGTACGGCTACCTGGATGCCGGTTATGGAAATTTTTACTGATTCTGATGAAGCATATCTCAGGACGATCGAAAATAATACTGAGCTCTGTCTTAAGCGCCTGCTGATCGATACCCGGAATACAAACTGCCTGAAAACGCTCATAAACAAGGCGAGGGAAAATGCCCGGGGTGCGCAGGATCATATTACGAAAGAAGTATGGGAAGAAGTGAATCAGATGTACCACCTGGTGAATCAACCCGCACTCGAGAAAAAGATTGATTCCTTTCTCGGCCTGGAAGTCATGGAACCCCTGATTAAACATACGGTGATGTATGCCGGTATTACGGACATCACCATGCCGCGCGGTACGGGATGGTGTTTTATGAACTTGGGAAAATATGTAGAACGGTGTCTGCAGACGATTGCATTTGCTGAAAAGCAATTAGAGCTTACCAATTTCAGTAAGGCGGATACGAATGATTTGCTGCAATGGAAATACCTTTTATTCAGTTTATCGGGGTATGAACTGCACGTAAAGACCTATCGCAGCGGAAATCATAATTACAATGTGCTGCACCAGGTATTGATCAATGAGAATTTTACGCGCTCCGTGACATATTCATTGCAAAGGATAGAGCATTATCTGAATAAGGTGATCGGCAATAATCTGAATGAAGAAAGAGCCACACTGCTGCGCATCTTCGGCCGCCTGTTCAGTAAAGTACGGTATATGGAACTGGATTCATTGAACAAGGATACGGTTCCCGTTTTTTTTGAGGACCTTAAAGCAGAGCTGGTTGATTTCAACCAGAAAGTGGTCCAGCATTTTTTCTCGTATTCTTAAGACGCTACCATGCCCACTTTCAAAATTCAGCACATTACCAAATATGAATACGACCGGCTGATTCAGGAAAGCATGAATGAAATCAAAATATTTCCGTCCTTATCCCCGGACCAGGAAGTATTGCAGCACGATCTGATCATTACTGCCAACCCCGAAGTGAATTATTATTATGATTACTGGGATAATAAAACAGGCAATTTCAATTTATTTCCTCCTCACCGGGAGCTCATCATCGACAGCCGTTTAACGGTTCGTACAACCCGGAGTTCCGATCTGACGATCAATTTTATCAGCGTATTTGACGACATGTGGAATGAAGTGAACGGGAATTTAAAATTGGTTGGGCTCTCACGACCCGATTTCATCCGTGCCCAGTCGCAGATCAATGAAATCACGCAGCTAATTTACAGCCCGGATCATTCCGTGGCTATTACCATTAAAAATTGCTGCGAATATATTTTCTCACATTTCAATTATATAAAGGGAATTACGACAATCGAAACAACAGTCGATGAAATTCTGGAAAAGAAAGCCGGCGTTTGTCAGGATTTTGCGCACGTTATGCTGCAGGTTTTGCGAACGCTGAATATTCCGAGTCGTTATGTGAGTGGATATATTTGTCCGAATAAAAGTGGTTTAAGGGGGGAAGGCGCCACACATGCCTGGGTAGAAGCCTGGGTTCCACGTTTTGGTTGGGCCGGAATTGATCCCACAAACAATGTATGGGTTACCAATACGCATGTTAAGCTGGCTACCGGAAGAAATTTTGCGGATTGCAGTCCGGTCAAAGGTTCATTCAGGGGCATGGCCAATCAACTCCTGACTGTATTTGTATCTGTTGATTATGAAGACGGACAAGTCATCGAGGAATTGAATAAGGTGGACGTGAATTCTGCCGCTGAACGCCCGCAATTTGCGAAGGCCGCGCAACAATAATTTGAAGATTTGAAAATTTGAAGATTTGAAAATGGATTTCCAAATTTTCAATGAAAATCGATTTCAGATTTTACAATTAAATTCCAATTTCCAATTTTTCAATTTTCCAAATTTGAAAATAATCCCCCCATTTTTCCCCCGCTTCTTTGCTGTAAAACCGGCTGTTTTCAGTTATCTTCCTTTATAAGCATAAAGCGTAAAGCCCAAAGCCTAAAACTTTCAATTGTTAATTGTTAATGGTTAATTGTCAATGTTTTCCCTGCACAATTAACTATTATCAATTAACAGGTAACCATTAACAATTAACAATTACCATGAGACTTATTTTGCTGTCTGTTTCGATTTTAATTTTTCAGTTTACCATCGCACAAAATACAATCGAATTTGATGCGTCCGATTCACCGCGTATTTTCGGACCGGGTATTGTCTCTGACGGCTTTTCAAACCGCGATATGGCTATTTCACCCGACGGGAACGATTTATATTATTCGCTTCAGTGGTCATACGGAATTTATTCAGTGATCCTTCATTCAAAAAAGATCAACGGAGAATGGACAAAACCCGAGACGGCCCCGTTCTCCGGAAGATTCAATGACCTGGAACCGGCCTTTTCTCCCGATGGTAACAAACTATTTTTTACTTCCAACCGCCCGATAAACGGATCCGATAGTTTGAAGGACTATGATATCTGGTTCCTGCAAAAAAAGGGGAATGGATGGGAAGGACCGTACAACCTGGGAACGACCATCAATACCGACAAGGATGAATTCTATCCTTCTCTTTCAAAAAATGGAAACCTGTATTTTACCCGTGATAACGGTGACGCAAAAGACGATATTTTTCTTTCCCTGTTCAAAAACGGGAAATATGAATTGCCGCAGGCGTTGCCGGATGCCGTCAATTCCAAGGGATATGATTTCAATTCTTTTATCGACCCGGATGAAAATTTTATTATTTTTTCATCCTATAAAAGAACCGATGACCTGGGAGGGGGCGATTTATATTTTAGTCTGCGAAAAAACGGTTCCTGGTTACCCGCCGTACATTTTGGAAAAGAAATAAATTCTCCGGCGTTGGATTATTCACCCTTTATCAGCGCCGACCGGCGATATTTTTTCTTCACCAGTAAAAGACAGCTGATAAAATTTCCTTTTCAGCAATCTAAAACCGCCGCCGAAATAAGAGAACTTTTGAGTTCTTACGGAAATGGGAACGATGATATTTATTTTATGAATTTTAAAGAGCTGGAGAAATTGATGAAGGACAAATAAGCAAGTGTGGAAGTATGGGAGTATGGGAGTATGGGAGTGTTCTGATGCCAATAGCTACATAAATGAATTTTGTCTTCTTATATCATGTTTGCTTTCAGATTTCTCATCCCCTCGTTTAGGAATTTTAAAAGAGGTGCTTCAACAAATCTGTTAAAAAAGGATACCAACTATCGTTCCTATAGCTAATTGAGCAATTACGCTTATGTCTGAGTTCAGGAAAATACCTGTGCGGTTATAAATAGATACTAACATTGAGAATACAATGGTGTGGGTCAGATAAATCGAATAGGATGAATCTCCTATAATTTGAAATAGCGAATTCTTCCACAATTTATTCAGATATCCATTTTTTTCTGCAAATACAACACCGCAAACCAACATTGCGCTTGGTAACCCCCATAGCCATACACGCATGGCGCTGCATTCAGCATTTATTGTGCAGCCCATTTCTGAAATCCCTCCAAAACCGAATAATATTTCGCCGCCGTACCATGCCAGGGCTGATAATATCAGTAAATAGGAAACATATTTTCCGATATGGATAAAAAAATATATCCAACATATTATTGCCCCGAGGAGGAATTCAAGAAGGAGTGGATTGGTAATAAAAACGAATCGGGCGTCATGAGCTTTCACGATAATACCCGCAATAACCAAAGAAGTTATTATTAAAAAAGAGAAAGAAGTTTATTTTTTATCTTTAAAAAGATCAAACTTGAATACATAATATAGAATAGCCATTCAAAACTTAATGTCCAACCGATAAAAAGAACAGGTGAAATCCAGGAGGACTTATCCGTTATGGGAAGGATTATTAGTGTTTTCAGAAGGGCAGACTGGCTAATGGAAGGGAACCTGAAAGTCAATCCTGGATGAATTGAAAACCGCAAAATGATAAGGACACTGACGATATAGTAAATTGGGTTTACTCGTATGAATCTTTTAGAAATAAAGCCAAATGACTTCTTTTTACCGTAGTAGCCGTATGCAATATAACTGATAATAAATCCAGAAATAATAAAGAAAATATCAACTCCGACAGCGCCAAAATTTTCAAGATGAAAGAAATTTTGCTGAAATGAAGTTGAATATATCATTTGTAAATCGATAGAGTGGGCATACACGACTAAAAGAACGGCCAGCGCCCTTAATGATTGAAGAGATTTTAATTTCATGGGCAATTTTGAAAATGATGTTTTGAGGACTTGCAATCTAACTAATAAATACTCCCGCTATCGAACGGACTTTTCCATATTTTTAGATTCTTATTCAAAATACCAAACCAGTAAATAAAAATTATATTCGTATAATCAAGCGCTGGTTTAATGGGAAAAGTAGTGATTAAATTTCAATGGCTGATCGTAACCATTCTATGGATTTATATTTTATATCGGGCAGTTTTTATTGGAATCACGCAGGATGAAGCATATTCCTATTTTCTGGTAAAAACAAATTATTGGCGGGCCATGCCTGGATCACTTAATACGCATTGGTTAAACACGCTGGGCATGAGATTATTTTTATGGCTTCCGGGGGCGGATAATGTCTGGAAATTGAGATTGTTGTCTGTGCTCTCCTGGTGGTTATATTCGTTTAGCGCCATTAAATTGAGTGCTGAATTTAAAAACAGACTTTTTGGATTTACGTTTTTCCTGGTGGCTGTGCTCAATCCCTATCTTATCCTTTATTTTAGTTTGGGAAGGGGTTATTCGGTCGCGTGCGCATTTTTATTTTTTAGCTTTTGGCAGACATTTCGTACTCTTCAGCTTAAGGAAATAAATCCCGCAAATTGGCTGAAAGTATTTTTGCCGGCTTCCCTTGCTGTTATGGCAAACTTCAGTTTCTTTTATTTTTTTATTGGGACTACTTTCATTTACATATCGCATTTACTGGTAAATAAGAAAACGGCCCTTCTTTTTGGCGCTTCCGCATTAAAATGGAAGTTATTGGTTATCGGGACTTCGGTATTTGCAACATTTTCGTTGCTGTTCATCAGATATCATACAAAGGAATTTGAAGGGTCGGAGTCTTCTGATTTGGTAAATTCTCTTTTCAGTTCTCAGATAAGAAATGGTTCATATCTGGACATGAGTACAAGCATATCACTATTGGGAGCGATTCTTTTTATCATATTAATTATTTTTACCGTTATTTCACTCTATCTGTATTTGATTTCAAGAAACATGACGATTGGAATATATTCCATCTTGATAGCCGCGGTAATTATTCTGTGTAATGTTGTATTTTATCTGGTATTCAAAACCCCATTTTTGTATGGCCGTACAGGCTTGATGTTTTATGTCACCTTATTACCAGGATTTTTTGGCATTATGGATAATTGGACTCCAAAAGGAAAACTGGTAAGGTATGGGTTAAATGCTTTAATGGTATTGACCGGGTTTGTTTTTATCTTTAATTTTTATAAAGGGTTCAATATAAAATATTTTTCTAAATGGCCCTATCAAGCCGACACGGGGAAAGGACTTGATTATTTACAAAGGGCGAACGCCGTTCATGTAGGATTGACCGTATACCATTTTGCTGTTTTTACCAACTATTATTCCAAAGCATTCCCGTATAAATACAAATTTATTGCTGTTATGATTGATGAAAGCATTTTACCGAATCCATACGTAAATGACTGTGATTATTTATTGATTACTACTCCTGACTCGGGTAAAAATACTTTTCCTGGAAATTGGAGTGTGAAATGGAGTAATCCAGATACCAGAACCATGATTTTATCAAAAAATAAATGATTTTTATCAAAGCTGAGGAAATACAAAACCTTCGGCTCGTGATATTCCACTTCGGTGTTTATGTTCCAAATTGATTTCTTAAATTTTGAATAATTGGCACATTGGCACATCGGCACATCGGCCCATTTGTATAGGCATATCAGCACATCGGCACATTTGTATCGGCACATCGGCACATTGGCGCATTTGTATCGGCACATTGTCACATTGGCAAATTATGAAGTGCCCTAACTTTGCCCCAAATCAGGTTTATGGAAAATAAAGTTTTCAAATCCATCTACCCCTATACCCAGGAATTACTTGCCGAGTACCCATTGATGAATGGTGACCGCATCAATCGGGTTTTGGAAGATGCATACAAAGCTTATGGATCCTGGAAAAAATTTAATTTTTCTGAAAGGGGCGCGATGCTCAAAAATGTTGCGAAGATTTTGCGGCGCGACCAGGAAAAACTAGCCACACTGATCACTCATGAAATGGGTAAAGTGATTGCTGAAGCAAGGGGAGAAGTGGAGAAATGTGCGGTAACGGCTGAGTATTATGCCGACCACGCAGAAAAATATCTGAAAGACGAATCCATGGAAGCGGGTTATTCCAAAAGTTTTGTAACCTATCAGCCCATGGGTGTGGTACTCGGAATTATGCCCTGGAATTTTCCTTTCTGGCAGGTATTCCGATATGCCGCTCCCACATTGATGGCAGGCAACACGGTATTGCTGAAGCATGCCCCCAATACCATCGGCTGCGCACTGGCGATGGAAGAAACATTCCGGGAAGCCGGCGTTCCGAAAGGCGTTTTTACCGCTATCATCATCGATACCCCGGCTGTTGAAAAAATCCTGGCTTCACAGCTTGTTCAGGCAGCGACCCTCACCGGCAGCGAAAGAGCCGGCAGCTCGGTTGCCTCCCTGGCCGGACTGAACATTAAAAAATCCGTGATGGAACTCGGCGGCTCCGACGCGCTGATCGTGCTCCCTGATGCAGATATGAAATCCGCGGCTTCCGTCGCACTTAATTCCCGCATGCTGAATGCCGGCCAGTCCTGCATCGCCGCCAAACGGTTCATCGTTCTCAAAGAAGCCATGAGCCGGTTTATGGATGAATTTATGGTTGTGCTGAAGGAACTAAAACAGGGAGACCCCTTCGACAGAAACATCAGCACCGGGCCGATGGCGCGGCCGGATCTCGTAGATAACCTGCTAAAGCAATTAAAAAATTCGGTGAAGTCCGGCGCGAAACTGGAGTATGGCGGGGAAGTGAGTGGTTGTAATTTCAAACCCGCTCTCCTGCTGAATGTGAAAAAAGGGATGGCTGCATTTGAAGAAGAGACCTTTGGGCCAATGGCTGCCATTATCGAAGCGGAGGATGAAATCGAAGCGATTCAACTCGCGAATGACTCATCGTTCGGATTATCGGGAAGTATCTGGACAAAAGATATTGAAAAAGGCATCACCCTGGCCAGACAGATGGAAACGGGCTCGGTTTTCATTAATTCACTCGTCAAATCAGATCCGCATCTTCCATTTGGCGGCATTAAAAAGTCGGGCTATGGCAGGGAGCTCGGCAGGCATGGCATCCTGGAATTTGTGAATGTAAAAACCATTGCCGCAACGAACTAAAATGACTTCCGCTATATGACTCAAAATAGGTTATATTGTGAGACTGGGATTTAAAGAATCATCAGCTCGGAATTGAATTCCGGTGATTCGACGGTTCTCGCCAACATGCACACAGATCTTTGGGGCAGTATGATCAGGGGAAACCCGGATGCTTTTCTGGCAATTTATGAAAATAATTATCAGTCACTATTTGTCTATGGATTTAGTCTGACCGCCAACCGGGAGATGACCAAGGACTGCATCCAGGAGTTGTTCATGGAGATTTGGAAAACCCGGGAGACGCTGAATAAAAAAGTCAACAATATACGTTCCTACCTTTTTACGTGGCTGCGAAGAAAAATCTTTCATGAGATATCCCGCTTAACGGGCGAAAAGAATAGTCAAAACTCGTTTGATAACTCCCTCGATAATATTTTGCCGTATGAAGATCTACTGATCGCATTTCAACAAACAGAAGAGGATAAGTATAAACTCCGGGCGGCGCTTAAAAAATTATCCAGGGGCCAACTTGAAGTCATCCGCTTAAAATATTTCGAAAACCTCAGCTATACTGAAATAGCCGCCAAGACTTCGCTTTCCGTCCGCACGATTTATAATTTGATTTATGAGGCACTGAATCACCTGCGGGAATCCATGAACCTTCTGAGTGTTCACAATAACTGACCGGCACCAATTCATTCTCTCTTTCTTTCAGAAGGAAATCCCGAAATCCCACTCTTAAATATTTATTTTCAGAATATCCGGTAAAACCAATCAAATATCACCACTACCGTGTACAGTTGCCTGGATGCCTGGAATAATTAAACGGAATGAACAGTGGGAATTTTAGCAATTATCAATTCGAGGATTTAATAACGGATGAATCATTCATTAACTATTGCCTTCGCAGTAATCCTAAAGACTTTGCTTTTTGGCAAAACTGGATAATCAATCATCCGGAGAGAAGAATACTGATAGAAAAGTCTGAGTATTATGTCAGGAATTTTTCATTGGGACTCCCTGAAAATGAATACCAGGAGGAGTTGGCTAAGATCAGATCTTATATAGAACCTGATTCCGAAACGTATAGTTATCCGTCTCTTGTCAGACTTCTGCAATGGAATAATCCGCTTACGATCGGAAGGGGTAAAAGGAGAAGCGTGATTCAGTGGGCGCTTCCTGCCTTGGTCATTATCCTGGTAACCGGTTATTTTATTGTGCAACGTTCGGTGGTTGCCGGTTCGGCACTGGTTGAAAACTTTAATAATGGAAATATACCGCTCGTTTTGACACTGAGCGACGGATCCGTTATTACGCTTGCGCCACATAGCGGGTTGAATTATCCCCGGCATTTTGATCCGGCAGTGAGAAAGGTTTTTCTGAATGGGGAGGCTTCATTTCATGTTTCTGCAGATACTGCACATCCATTCAAGGTATACCAGGATGATTTAGTGGCAACTGTTTTGGGAACCGTATTTACGATCCGAAAGGAAAGGAAGGATTCTTCTATGACGGTCGAATTAATAAAAGGAAAACTAAGAGTTGAGATTATTGATGGCGCGTCTTCACCCGTTCAATCCATTATGTTATTACCCAATGAACGAGTTGTGTATACAAAGTATAATCAGAAATTATTAAAAGAAAAATGGGAGCTTGACAAAGATCCAACCCTGCAGCAAATAAGCCGACTGGTATTCAGGCAGGATGACTTCAATGCGGTCGCAATTAAAATAAAGGCGGCTTCCGGAATTACACTTATAAATCATGCTGATAAAAAAGCCTGGCGCTTTACTGGAGAATTTACGAATTCAACGGCCGGTGAAATAGTGACCAGCATCTGTAAAATTGAAGGATTGACCTGTGAGATGGTGGGCGATACGATTCTGATAAAGTAAATCGAGACTGTTCTATAAACTAACGTTGCCATGCCAAGTCTATGCGCCAGGTTTTTTATGCCTGCCTTCAGGCCTTTTATCATCTTTTTATTTACACTCATCTGTCAGGGTCATTCCATGGCTGCGCCTGTCGGGCATAATTCTCCGAGTGAAATTGTCATAACGGTTACAAAGGGTAACCTGACACTGTATCAATTTTTTGAAGTCATTGAAAAACAAACCCCGATATCATTTGGGTACGATGAGAATCTCGTCAACATTCATCAAAAAATATTTGTGCCAACGGGGCAGCAAATCCTGGGCCGGCTGCTCGATGATATTTCAAAACAAACGGGCCTGTCCTTTAACCTCGAAAAGAATCTTGTTCTTGTTTACAACGCAAAAAAAATTGCCATTCAACCCATGGCTTCAGGCCAGCTGATCCCACCGGTTAAAGGATTGATTACCGATGGAGGAGGCAAACCGATGGCCGGAGCAACGGTATCTGTAAAAGGAACGAAGACCAGTGTGGTGACAGATAAAGAAGGAAATTATTCCGTAACCGCTTCCGCAGACGCAACACTCATCGTCAGCTTTATCGGATATAAGGACCAGGAAGTTTTAGTAAATGGCCAGGCCGAAGTAAATATTCAAATTGAGGAGATCAGTAAATCGCTGGGAGAAGTAGTTGTTGTCGGATATCAGACGCAAAGGCGTGCCGATATTACCGGGGCCGTTTCCGTCGTCAATGTGGGCGACGTTGCCAAACTGCAAACCGGTTTTGCGGATCAGGCGCTGCAGGGCAAAGCCGCAGGCTTACGCGTAACTCAGTCAACGGGCCAGCCAGGCGATGGCGTGGCTATGCGGATCCGGGGAGTAGGAACCATTAATAACAATGATCCGCTTTTTGTAATTGACGGGATCTCTACAAAGGATGGAATCAATTTTCTATCCGCAGCCGATATCGAATCCATAACGGTGTTAAAAGATGCTGCGTCTACATCCATTTACGGGGCACGTTCTGCAAACGGGGTTATCGTGATTACCACCAAGGGCGGTAAAAAAGGCAAGGCCCAGATTAGTTATAACGGATATACCGGTGTTCAGACACATGGTGAGCTGACGAAAATGGCAAATACCTCTGAGTATGTTCAGATATATAATGAAGCCGTGGCCAATGATAACGTGGATATAACGAATTCGACACTGAAGCGCATACCCATTCCCGCTGGTACGCCGATGGCAAATACCGACTGGGTGTCATCCATTTTTCAAACCGCCCCGATAAACAGTCATGAGCTTTCCATCAATGGAGGTGGTGACAAAGTACTTTATTTTGTTTCCGCAAGTTATTTTAACCAGGACGGTATCATCATCAATTCCTGGTTTGACCGGTATGCATTGAGGTCCAAACTTAACATTGAACTGACTGATAAACTGACGTTCGGAAACAACCTGAATATATCCTATTCAAATAAAAATATGATCGGTAGTTCCGGGGATGGATATGGTGGGAACGGCGGGAGCGTGGTGAGATATGCGCTTTTCAGGACGCCGGCAATTCCCATTTATAATGCCGATGGAAGCTTTACTGACCTGCCCGCTTCTCCCCAATTTTTTGGGGACGGGTACAATCCGGTGGCGCTGGCTCAAAACACCGACAATAAGGAAAAACTTTTTCGTGTATTCGGAAATGCCTTTGCCGAATATAAGATTACAAAGGGCTTAAAATTCAAGACGGATCTCGGCCTCGACGTTATCATAACAGAAGATAAACGGTTCGATGAAAATTACGGAACCAACCTGCGCATTAACAGTCCGAGTGTATTGACGGAAACAAATATTACCAACACGAATATTATTTGGGACAATACGCTGAACTATGCTAAATCGTTCAGCGGCGTACATAATTTCAGTTTTCTGCTGGGAACAGAATCGATCAGCAATAACGTGGTAACGAATGGCGGTTCGGACAGAGACTTTCCCGACCAGATCCCGAGCCTGCGTTTTTTTGGCAACGGGTTGTTAACCGAGGCAAGAACTGTTTTTGAAACCCAGCAGCAATGGGCGCTTTTTTCCCTTTTCGCCAATGTGAATTATAATTATAACAATACCTACCTGTTATCCTTTAATGTAAGGCGGGATGGTTCTTCCCGTTTCGGACCAGACAACCGGTACGCCAACTTCTACTCCGGTTCTGCCGGCTGGAACCTGGCCTATACCAAATGGATGCAGGACAGACTTCCACTTTTTTCTACAATGAAAATAAGAACAAGCTTTGGCCAGTTGGGCAACCAGGATATTGGAAATTATCCCTGGGCGTCCATTGTGGGCCGTGGCTATAACTATGTATTTGGGGATCCCGCAACGATGAACCAGGGGTATACCATTTCAGGCCGGGGGAACGCGGATGTAAAATGGGAGTCTTCCACACAGTTCGACGCAGGTCTGGATCTGGGCATTCTGCATGACCGGTTAACCATGTCGCTCGATTATTTTATCAAGACGACGACGAACATGCTGATCCCGATACCACTTCCACTGATTGGAGGCAGCGCAACGTCGCCTTTTGTAAATGCCGGCAGCGTGCAGAACAGCGGATTTGAAATGGAATTCACGTATAAAAACAACCAGGGGAAAGTCAGGTATAATATCAATGGAAATTTTTCGACACTCTATAATAAGGTATTGTCACTGAGTAATGGCGCGCCCATTCCCGGCGGACGAATCGACAATAATATTTATGCCACGCTAACAGCAGTGGGCCATCCGATCGGTTCCTTTTATATGTACCAGATGGAAGGGATTTTTCAGAATGCGTCAGACATATTCAAACATGCCTACCAGGGGAATTACATCCGGCCCGGAGATGTGAAATTTAAAGACATCAATGGGGACGGCGTCATTGATGAAAAGGACAGGACCTACCAGGGAAGCGCCATCCCCAAGTTTACCTATGGGTTAACGACCAACCTGGAGTTTAGCAATTTCGATTTTTCTGTTTTCTTTCAGGGCTCTTATGGTAATAAGTTATACCTGCAGGTGAACCAGGATATAGAAGGGTTTTACCGGGCATTCAATATCACCCAACGAGTGGTTGATGAACACTGGCACGGCGACGGAACCAGCAACACCATGCCCCGGGTTTCCTGGCTGGGTTCAACCAATAATAAAACGCCATCCAGCCGTTTCCTGGAAGACGCTTCTTATCTGCGGATGAAGAATATACAACTGGGCTATACTTTTTCTTCCAAACTCATGCAGGCTGCGCATATCAAGAGTTTGAGAATGTACATATCGGCGCAGAACCTGTTAACATTTACAAAGTATACCGGCCTCGATCCTGAAATGCATGTCAGTGATAACGTGAAAAATGAACCCTATAAGGGAGATGTTGCGGCAGGGATCGACTGGGGTACGTATCCAAGCGCAAAAAGTTATTTCCTGGGACTCAATCTGAATTTTTGAAAGATGATGGATCAAAATAATCAGTCATGAAAAAGTTTTTTATTTATAGCAGCTTTTTTTCTGTTTTAATAATCGGTGGAATAGGCTGTAGTAAATTTCTGGATACAGAGGTGCTCGGTGATTACCCGGATACGCAGTTCTATAAAACGGCGGATCAGGCCATCCTGGCCATCAACGCGGCTTACCAGCCGCTCAATTTTACTTCTGGATCCCAGAACCGTCTCTGGGTTTTCGGCGATGTTGCATCTGATGACGCGGAAAAGGGCGGCGATCCGGGCGATCAGGCAGACATAGATCTCATCGATCAGTTTAATATTACACCCATCAACGGAAATCTCGGAAATGAATGGGGCACTTTATATGAAGGGATCAGCCGTTGCAATATCGTACTCGCGCGTGTTCCGTCTATCAACATGGATAAAACACAACAGGCGGGGATATTGGCCGAGGCGCGTTTTCTGCGCTCCTGGTACTATTTTACACTGGTCAATATTTTTGGCGACGTTCCGGTGATACTGGAACCCAAAAAAACAGAAGAGCTTCAGATTCCACAGACAGCCGCATCTATTATTTTTGAAACCGTTATTGAACCCGATTTACTGGCAGCGGCAGCCAACCTGCCCGCCGCTTATGATGCGGATAACCTGGGAAGAGCCACCAGCGGGGCTGCAACTGCATTACTGGCAAAGGCCTATCTGTATCAAAATAAATGGGATAGTGCGGCCACCGCTGCCAATATCGTGATCAGCAGTGCACGGTATTCCCTCATGCTTTTGTATTCACAAGATTTCAGCGCGGATTATAAAAATAATAACGAGTCCGTTTTTGAGGTTCAGCATTTAAGCAACCAGAATCCTTCTACCGGAAATTCCCTGAACCAATGGTTCGCGCCGCGAATCGACGGGGGCTATGGATTTAACGCACCCACACAGGGTTTTGTGGATGAATTTGAAATCACTGCCGGAGGAATATACGATCCGCGCCTGGATTATACCGTCGGAAGGGACAGCATGCGATGGTTCAATGGAGAAACGTTCAGCAAAACCTGGTCGCCTACCGGATACCTGACGAGAAAACAACAGCAACCCTTTTCTGAAATTCCGATCAATCTGAAGGGAGACGCGAGTATAAACTATACCGACATACGGTATGCAGATGTACTGCTTTGGTATGCCGAGGCGCTAAATGAACAGGGGCGCGGCGCAGAAGCCGTCGCCTCCGTCAACCTCGTGCGCAAACGGGCAAGGAACAGTTATCTGTACGATGATTCATTAGTCAACTATCACCTGGATACTGCAACGAATCTGGGAACTATCCCGACAGGGCTTTTGCCGGACATTATTTACACGGACCAGACCAGTCTGCGTTCTGCCATTCAACATGAACGACGGGTTGAATTTGGATTTGAATTTCATCGCTTTTTTGACATCATCCGTTGGGGAGAGGCTTATGCCACGGCAGCCATGAGCGGCAGCCCCAATTTCAATTATAATAACAATAAACATTTTCCCATCCCGCAAAGCGAAAGGGATACCGATAAAGCTTTGCATTGACGCTTCATTTATCATCATTAAAAAATTCACCCATCATGACACAATCAGTTATCCGGCTAAGATTCATTAAGTGGACAATGCTCCTGAGCTTGTCCCTTGGCCTGCTTTACACATCGTGCAGTAAAAGCACGACCAACAACAACCCTCCGCCAACGGATAAATCTGCTTTGCAGAAAGCCGTGGATTCGGCTCAGTTTTATTATTCACAAACTGTGGAGGGTACAAAGCCAGGAGAATATACAGTAGGTGCGAAGGCACCACTTAAAACCGCACTGGATGCGGCAAATGCTATATTAAATGATCCCACTTCCACTCAAACAACATTGACCAATGCAGCAGCCAATTTAACCGGTGCCACGGCAACCTATAAGGGAACTTATATCACGCAAATTGCGCCCGCCAACCTGATCGCGTATTGGAAAATGAATGGTAATGCAAACGATTCCTCAGGCAATGGCCATAACGGAACGGTTACCCAGGGGCACGCATTTTTCGGCGCAGGGACACCTTCACTGACTGCTGACCGCTTCGGCCGTTCGGGTATGGCTTATCATTTTGATAAGGGTGGAAATATTGAAGTTCCTTACGCACAATCCTTGAATCCGACACAGATGTCCATCAGTCTTTGGGTAAGACAGGATACCGCCGGAAGAAAAATAAACCCGGCTAACTGTTATATGGTTGCCATGAACCGCTGGAACGGTTTTAAATTTCAGACCCAGCCCTTCCTGCCATTCTATACCGTTAAGGTATTCGAATCCACACCGGCACCCGGAGATACGACCATCTATGACCGCGATGATGCGGGCACGGCCATCGTTCCGGGAACAACCTGGTATCATTTAGTTGCCACGTTTAAAGCCGGAGTCGAAGATTTTTATATTAACGGCTCGCTGGTTAAAGAATGGACAAACACACCGGGCACGCCAATATCCCTGGTGAATCCGATCAATCTTGTAATCGGGTCCGATCTTCCAACCAATAAATATCAGACCGTTGATGCATCCGGAAATTTCCTGGTGGATTACGGCGGATTCTGGACGGGTGATATGGATGATGTGATGTTCTACAATGTTGCTTTAACCGGACCGCAGGTTCAATCAATATTTAACAATCAAAATACACTATAAATAGCAGGTAGTGCAGACCCCTGTTGTGTAGAAATACATGGCAGGGGTTTTTTAAAATAGCGTATGAAAAAAGCGAAATGGCTTTTATTCTTCCTGGTGATCCCTGTTTTCCTTTTGAGTTCCTGCAAGAAACAAACAGCCGGCCCGGCCCCGGTGAAGAAAGACAGCGCCCTGATAAACCTGGGTCATCTGAATGATTTATACACCCCGCTTGTATTTCCTAGTGGAACCCAAGCGGCCGGTGTATTTATTTACAGCGCTTATCCCGACTATCATCATGTGGAGGCGAGCGGAGAAGGGTTTACCTGTCTGGATGATGTATCCAGGGCGGCGCTCGTTTATTTTCGAAGCGACCAGTTTGCTTCCGATACGGCCATTCAGAAAAAAGCGCTTAACCTGATACGATTTATTCTTGAAATGCAGGCAGGCGATGGATATTTCTATAATTTTTTTCAGACTGACGGAACGATCAACACGACCGGAACGACCAGCATGGCTATACAAAACTGGTGGTCATGGCGGGCCCTGCAAACGCTCGCTGAAACCAGTACACAGGTTAAAGCCCTGGATAGCAAACTGGGATCCGGCATGGATCTCGCGGTAAACAGACTCATTCAAAATATCAAAGCGGATCTGGTAAATCTTCCTTTAACTACAGAAGTGGTCAGCGGCATTACCGTTCCGAAATGGCTGCCCGCCGGCAGTGCGACGGACCAGGCCGCAACCCTGATCCTTGGATTGATTTCTTATTGTCGATCCAACAATGATCCCGTTATTCAAACATTTATTCAAAAACTTGCCGATGGGATCGTCATGATGCAGGAAGGTAGCGCGGCTGCCTTTCCGTATTCTCTTTTCCTGAGCGCGCAAAATCAATGGCATGCCTATGGCAGTGATCAGTCTTATGCCTTATTGCTGACCGGAGAATTTCTAAATGACACGAGTTACACTTCGAAGGCATTGGCAGAGATCAATAATTTTTATCCCTGGTTAATAGCGAATGGATATAAATCGGGTATCAGCCTGAGTTATGACAGTGTTCAGTTTCAACCCATCTTGGAAAAGGATTATGATCAGATCGCATACGGATTCAGGCCCATGGTTTTTGCAGCAGCTGAGGCCTTCGCTTTAACCGGGCAAAATAAATATGCCGATATCGCGGGCCATCTCGCAGCCTGGTTTTTAGGTTCCAATACTGCTTCAGCCAATATGTATGATTCCACAACGGGCCTCTGTTATGATGCGATATCATCAGCGGGCAATGTGAATCTAAATTCCGGCGCAGAATCTACGATCGAGGCCCTGCTCACGATGCAGCGGGTTCAAAAATACCCTGCTATTCGAACGGCGCTATATATGTATAAAAAACATTTTTAAGCCTTCTTTAGCCTAAAGCTTAAAGCGTAAAGCCGAAAACTACTTTTTGGATCTCCGATAGTTAATGTCTTCTAACCTTCCTAACTATTGTATTAGTTTTAGGCTTTACGCTTTGGGCTTTAGGCTTACTTGGAGGTAATGAGTAATGGTTGAAATAGCGTTTTCTTAATCTTCGCTCTTCCGATAAACTGGTTACCATTTATCCGGCTGAATTCTGTGGGGAAAATCATGATGTCTTCTTCGCGGGTATCGAACAGCAGTT
>Ga0080027_10000195_pt1 | contig 27879 bp, 26 predicted proteins | sample OrgsoiDNA2013046_FD_70962 | JGI IMG/M metagenome (GOLD analysis project Ga0080027, IMG submission 70962) | Permafrost soil microbial communities from the Arctic, to analyse light accelerated degradation of dissolved organic matter (DOM) -... | ecosystem: Environmental > Terrestrial > Soil >... | reverse complement strand
CCGGTCGATCCGCCCGCCGCGCCGGTCGATCCGCCGCCCGACCCGGTCGTCCCCGCGTCGCCGCTGCCCGCACCCGCACCCGAGCTTCCACCGGTACCGGTCTTGACCTTGACGCCCGCGCTGCACCCGAACAGCGCCGCGGCGACGAAGATCAGGGTCGGGTTCCGATACGGGACGAGCCGGCTATTTTTCATGGGGGTCACTCGAATATGATGGTGGCGCAGGGGAACCCAAAACCGATGTTGTTGTTGTTGGGCATCCGCCAGGTGGTGCAGGCACTTCCGTTGAGCACCAGCTCCGACGGTGAGCTCATGCTCCAGCCGTTGGTGGCGTCCTGCGGGATGGTGGCGCCCTGGATCGTGATGTTGGCCTGCGCCAGCTTGGTGAGGTCCACCTTGAGCGACTTGCCGTTGACGTCGCTCAGATCGAAGCTGCAGCTCTTGACGCCGGAGATCGCGGCCGCGATCTGATTGGCGAGATCGGTTGTCGAGGTCGTGGTCGGCGCGAATACCGTCGCCGCTCCCCCCGGGGTGCCGTAGGTCGACAGTGCCACCATGCCCGTGCGTGCTGCGGCGGTCCAGAGGGCCTTCCAGGGCGGGTAGCCGTTGCACTGATTGTAGATGTCCGTCGCGGAGCCGACGCCACCTACCGAAGGAACGGCAACCGTGAGTCCGGCGCCCGCGTTGGCGAAATCTTGCAGGGCGGAGGTATTGAACGCCGTCCCCGATCCAAGTTGCGACGGCAGACCAATGACCAGCGTGCCTATGTTCGCGGCGAACATGTCCTGAATCCGGTAAGTCACGGCATCCGTCGGGCAGAGCGAGTTGCCGTCGTCGCAAAAGTCGCTTTCGGCGTCGGTGACGACCAGCATGTATTTCTGGCCCGTGCCGGTGTCGGATTGCAACGACGCCTTGATCATTGGGATGACGGCCGACATCGGCGTGTCGGCCTTTGAGCCGAACGGCAGCAACGGCCCGAGCGCGTTGTACTTGTTGGCGATCGCCGTGTAGTTGGTCGCGATGTCGCCGATCGCAACCGAGTCGAAGTCGGCGACGCAAGCGCCGGTCGCGTGATCACCCACGAACGCGCCGAGACCGACCCGCATCTGCGTGCCCGTGCTGTTGAGTTGCGCAAGCACCTGGAGCACGGCCGTACGTAGGTTGAAGAAGACACCGGTGGTCGCGTCGGTGAACTCGCTGCCCGACCGATCGACCAAGATGAACACCGTGGGTATCTTGGGCGCGAAGGTGTAGCTGGCGCTCTGGCAGGCGGCGTCGCTGACGCTGGCGTCGACGCCCGAGCCAGTCGTCCCGGCGGCGCCCGTCCCGGCGTGGCCCGTCGTGCCGGCGCTGCCCGAGCCGGTCGATCCGGCGCTGCCCGAGCCCGTCGTCCCGGCGGCGCCCGAGCCGGTCGATCCGGCGCTGCCGGCGCTGCCCGAGCCCGTCGATCCGGCGCTGCCGGCGCTGCCCGCGGCGCCCGAGCCGGTTGTCCCGGCGCTGCCCGAGCCCGTCTTCCCGGCGCTGCCCGACCCGGTCGATCCGGAGTTGCCGCCACTTCCTGTCGGGCCGCTCTTACCGCCCGCGCAACCGAGCGCCGCACAGACAGCCAAGCAAGCCGCCAGCGAACGAAGCGCTCCTGGCACCGGGGGGGCCGGTGCAAAGCGAAGACCCATAAGCAACCTCCTCAAGCGACCGAGTGGGCGTGGACAGAATAAGGCAAAACCCAACCGATCACACCTTCTCGCTCGCTCGCTCGTTTTCGCCGGTCTCCCCGCGGGTTTGGCCTAGCTGTCGGCGGCGAGTGAGCCCGCCGCGGCGGACGCCGGTCCGGGGCCGAACGATCCGGCCAGCGCCTCGTGCGCCGGGGTCCCGAGCAGCGATGCGAGCATGGCGCCCGGGGCGGGCATCGGGACCGTGCAGGCGGCCTTGAGGGCGGCGACGCGGGCGGCGCTCTCCGCGACGCGGGCCCGGATTTCGCTGCGCGCCTCGGCGGCGTAAACAATGGCTTCGAAGGCGGCCATCTGGCGCGCGACCGGCTCGCGGACCAGCAGATGATCCACGCCGGCCTCGATCGTCAGGACCGCCAGCTCTTCGATCGAATACCGATCGGCGACGGCCTTCATCCCCAGATCGTCCGACACCAGCACGCCACGGAAGCCCAGCTCGTCCCGCAGAAGCTCGGTCGCGATCCGGTGGGACAGCGTCGCCGGGCGTTCGGGATCGAGCGCCGGGTACAGGACGTGGGCCGTCATGAGCGCTTCCATACCGGCACGGGCGGCGGCCGCGAACGGCGCCAGCTCCACCCGCCGCAGTCGCTCCAGATCGTGCGCGACGACCGGGAGATCCAGATGCGAATCCGTTCGGGTGTCCCCGTGACCGGGAAAATGTTTGCCGCAGCCGACCAGGCCGGCGGCGCGCAACCCCCGCCAGAACGCCAGCGCCTGCGCGGTCACCGCCTCCGGTGTGGTGCCGAACGCGCGGTTGCCGATGACCGGATTGGCGGGATTGGTGTGCACGTCGAGCACCGGCGCGAAGTTCCACCCGATGCCGAGCGCCGCCAGCTCCTCGCCGATCGCCCGCCCGACGGCGGTGGTACGCACCAGATCCCGGGCGTCGCCGACCGCCAGCATGGGCGGCCAAACCGTCGCCGGCGCGCGCACCCGCTGCACCAGCCCCCCCTCCTGATCGATCGACACCAAAAGGGGCGCGTCCGGCGGCGCGGCGGCCCGCAGCGACGCGACCAGCGAGGCCACCTGCGGGGGATCGACGATGTTCGGCCGGAACAGCATTACCCCCCCGACCTGGGAGGCGGCGATGCGCGCCAGGAGCTCGGCGGGGGCGACGGTCCCTTCGAAACCGACCGACAAGAGCTGCCCGCAGAGGCGCGCGGCGCGCTCGGCGCGCTCGGCGCGCGCGGCGGATGACGGGACGGTCACCGGCGACACCGAAGCGACGTTCGAGGCAACCGAGAAGGCGTGGCGCCGGTCGTAGCCATCGACATGATCTTAAAGGCGCCGGGGCCTCATTCCACCTTTCAAATGCAAGCGGGGCTGATATAAGGTGCGGGCCTTTTCGGCTCCGTCGGCCTTCTGGGCCCAGCGTCGCCGTCGCCAACAGATGATTAAGGTCAAGCGTATCGATCACGTCGCCATCGCGGTCGCGGACCGGGACGGGTGCGCGGACGGGCTCACGGCGCTGTTCGGCCTGACGGTGGGCGCGCGCGAGCACGTGGCCGGGCAGGCCACCGACGTCGCTTTTCTGCACCCGACCGGCGCCGATGGCGCGCACACGGCCGACGCCGACGGCGGGCAGGCCGCGCTGGAGATCTGCGCGCCCAACGGAAACGCAAGTCTGGAGCGCTTTCTGGCGCGCCGCGGACCGGGGCTCCACCACGTCTGCTTCGAGGTCGAGGATCTGCGGGCCGCGCTGGCGACGCTCAAGGCCGCTGGCGTCCGCCTGATCGACGAGACGCCGCGCCCAGGCGCGCGCGGCCACGAGGTCGCTTTCCTGCACCCGGCATCGACCGGCGGCGTGCTGTTCGAGCTGTGCGCGGGGTCGAACGCGTGAGCCGCAGACCGCTTCGCCTGGCGCTGGCCAGTGCCGCGCTGCTGGGGCTGGTCCGTCCGGCGGGCGCCCAGATGGGCGGCGGCCCGAGCGGCTTCGGCGGCCCCGGCGGCGGCATGCAACCTCCGCCCGGACCGCAGAACTCCGAAAAGGAAGAAGGCCCCGCCGAGGAGGCGCCCGAGGAGAGCCGGCCGGTCGACCTCGAGCCGCTGACCAGCTACCCCGAGCAGAACCGCCGCAAGATGCAGGTCTTCGAGCTCGACGGCTACCTGCGCCTGCGTTCCGACTACATGCACGACTTCTTCCTCGGCCTCGGCTACTCGACCGTGGCAAGCGGCTCGACCACCATCGGGACCCAGAACTATGGGCTCCCGCCGTTTCCGCTACCGCTCGAGTGCCCATCGCCGACTTCCACGAACATGGCTACCATCTCGCCGAACATCAACGGGAGCTCGGGCCAGAACTGCTCGCACAAGGACATCGGGGGCGCGAACATTCGCTTCCGGCTCGAGCCGACGCTCAACATCACCGACCAGGTACGCATCCACGCCCAGTTCGACGTCCTCGACAACACAATCCTGGGCTCGACGCCCGATTCGCTCGCGGGCATCCAGGGATTCAATCGGCCGCCTTCCATGACAACGGGATCGACGGCCATCTCGCCGACTTCGATGCCGGGCGTCGCGCCTTCTGCCTTCCTGTCGACCACCCAAGATGCGCCCGAGATCGGTCAGAACGGGTTCACCAGCAGCGTCGTCGCCAAGCGCGCCTGGGCCGAGATCGATTCGGAGTTCGGGTCGATCCGGTTCGGCCGCATGCCCTGGCACTGGGGGCGCGGGCTCTTCTACAACGACGGCGGCTGCGCCGACTGCGACGTCGGCACCACGGTCGACCGGGTCATGGCGCTCACAACCATCTACGGCCATCAGCTCGCGGCCGCCTGGGACCTGGGGGCGCAGGGCTACACCACCCAGCAGCTCTCGCTCGGGCGCGACGATCCGAGCGGCTACCCCTACGACCTGTCACAGAACGACGACGTGCTGGAGCTGATGGCCTCGGTCACCCGCATCGAGAGCCCGGTCGAGCTGCGCGAGCGGATCGACCGGGGCGATCTGGTGCTGAACTACGGCGTCCAGGTGGTCTACCGCAATCAAGGCAACACGGTGGTGCCCGCGCCCGCCACCACCGATGCGACCAGCTCGTCCTACGGCCCGCAGCCGACCGCGCCCGATCAGCTCCCGCAGGCCATCGCCTTCGACGGGATCAGCGTGACGCCGGACGTCTGGTTCAAGCTCTACTACAAGGCGCTCACCATCGAGGCCGAAGGGATCGGGATCTTCGGGCGCATCCTGCATCCGGGCTCGCTGGCCGCCGACCCGAACCACGAGATCAAGCTGGCCGAGGCCGGGTGGGTGGTGGCCAGCGAGCTTCGTCTGTTCAAGGATTCGTTCTTCGTCGGATTCGAGGTGGGCGGCGCGTCCGGCGATCAAGCCTCCGATCCCGGCCAGTACCTCAACTACCGCTGGCGCTACGTCCAGCAGCCCACGGGCGATTTCGCCATCCACGACTTCCACTTCTCGCCCGACTATCACGTCGACGAGATCTTCTTCCGGCACATCATGGGCACGGTCACCAACGCGACCTACTTCAAGCCGTCGGCGGCCTACTGGTTCGACCTGGGACAGACCCGCGCCGTCGGCATCAACGGCAGCGTCATCTACAGCATCGCCGAGGTCCCCGTCTCCACCCCGGGCGACGCGCTCACCTACGGCCTCGAGCTGGACAGCGGCATCGGCTACCGCAACACCGCCGAGGGATTTTTCGCGGGCGCCACCTGGGGTGTCTTCTGGCCCTTCAGCGCCCTCTATCGCACGCCCGTCTGGGGCCCCGACACGGCCAACGCCAGCTCCGCCCAGATCCTCCGCATCAACATGGGCGTGAAATTCTGAGCGTGGGAGGGGCAGGCCCCTCCCACCCTGACTGGCTATTTGTGCGCGGCTTGGCCGTCGGAGTAGCCTTTGAAGGTCTTGAGGCGGTCTTCGGCGTCTTTGCGATGTTCGGCGTCTTCGTGGGCGCCATACTCGATGTATCTCTCGAAGGCGGCGCGCGCCTCCGGGCCCTTGCGCTCTTGTGAGTACATGACGCCCAGGTCGTAGTAGGCCTTGGCGTAGTGCGGATCGTTCTGGACCGCCACCAAGTACTCGGCGATCGCCTCGTCGGTCTTGCGCTGGCGGCGGTAGATGACGCCGAGACCGAAGTGCAGCTCGGCGTCGTTGGGCTTGAGCGCCAGCGCTTTTCGGTAGGCGGCGATGGCCCCTTCCTTGTCGTCGGCGACCGACTTCACGATCCCCAGGTTGGCCCAGCCCTGCGCCTCGTTGGGCTTGAGGGTGGTCGCCTTCTCGTCGTGCTCGATGGCGTGCTTGTAGTCGCCCTTCTGCTTGTAGGCCATCCCGAGCGAGATCTCCGCGTCGTAGTCGTCCGCGATCCCGATCGACGTCTCCAGCTCGCGGATGGCGTCGTCGGGGCGCTTGATCCGAGCGTAGGCGGCGCCCAGGTTGGCGTGCGCGAGGGCGTCCTTCGGCTGCAGCTTCACCGTTATCTCGTATTCGCCGGCGGCTTTCTGGTGGTCCCCGGTCGCGCGGTAGAGGTTGCCGAGCGTGAGGTGCGCCGCCGCGTAGTCGGGGCGCAGCTTGATCGCGCTCAGGCACTCCCCGATCGCCTCGGCCGTCTTCCCTTCCCGCTTGTACTGGAGCCCGAGGTTGTAATGCCCCGCGGCCTCGTCGGCCCGCGCGACCATCGGCGCGAGCAGCGCCAGCCCAAAAGCGGCGATCACCGTGGTTCGTCGCATCGCATCCTCCTCGACGGCCAGGATATCACGCTATATTCGCGGGCCGATGTTGCAGGCGCTGCTGATCACCTTCCGCGAAGGGATTGAATCGTTCCTGATCGTGGGGGTGGTCGTGGCCTATCTCAAGAAGAGCGGCCGCCCGGGTCTGGTGCGCGGGGTGAAGATCGGCCTCGGCATCTCGGTCGTCAGCTGCACCGCGGGCGCGTGGCTGTGGCTGCAGGTCCCGAACCAGCCGCTCTACGAGGGGATCGCCGCCCTCTTCGCGGCGATCGTGGTGGGCGCCTTGCTCTGGCAGATGCTCCGAATGGGGCGACACATGCGCGGCGAGATCGAAGCCCGGGTGGCGCGGGTGGCCGGCGCCGGCGGGACCGCCCCGTCGGTGCGGGCGATCGCCGGGGTGGCGCTGGTGACGGCGCTGCTGGTCACGCGCGAGGGGCTGGAAGCGGTGTTCTTCCTGGGCGTGCAAGCGCTGGCGCTGCGCGCCACCGAGGTCCCGGCGCAGGCGATCCTGGTCGTCGCGGGCGCGATCCTGGGCCTGATCTTCGCGGGCCTGGTTGCCTTCGGCTGGACGCGCTACGGGCAACGCATGAACCTGGGCGTGATCCTCAAGGTGACGGCGCTGTTCCTGGGTCTCTTCCTGTTGCAGCTGGTGATCTACGGCGTCCACGAGCTGGCCGAAAGCGGCGCCATCAAGGGGAGCCAGGCGTTCCACGACGCGACCGAGGTGTTCGGCCCCGACGGACGCATCGGGCACTTCCTGTCGTACTCGCTCCTCGGCGCGCCGCTCCTCTATCTCATCTGGGCCCGACAACTTAGTCGGAACCCTCAAAGGGTTCCGCACCTCCCGCGATGAGCTCGAACGAGCAAAGCTCGTTCTCCCTCGACGCGATCTGGCGCTAGATCCCTTTGTGTAGGACCCGCGACAGGATCCGGTAGCCGAGGCGTTCGTAGAACGCGTCGGCGTCAGCGTTGCCGGTCCAGGTGGTCAGCACCAGCTCGACGGCGCCCTGCCCGCGCGCCCAGTCGGTCGCCTCGGCCAGCAGGTGTCGGCCTATGCCGCGCCGGCGGTGGCGCGCGTCGACCACCAGCGTCTCGACGTGACCGCGGCGGCGCGGCACCATCGCCGGATCGGCCGGCGTGTCGTAGACGCGGATCGAAAGAAACCCGACCGGCACGACGGCGTACGGGCCGGTGGCCGCGACCAGCACCACCGCGGTCGGATCGGCGAGCACGCGGCGCCACTCGCTCTCCAGCCGGGTGGCGGATCGGAAATACTGGGGGGCGAGCGACGCGTGCAGGTCGTCGATCTCGCGCAGCAGAAACGCGACGGTCGGCCAGTCCTCGTACCGCGCCCGCCTGACCTGCGGCTTTTCGGTCGGGCTCACCCGACCGGTTGACCCTCTCCTTGGTTCTCCTCGCCGTCGGTGAGCTCGAGCGGAAATCGCTTGTTCATCGCGCCGTAGACCAGCTCTTCGATCTCGGTCTCCGTCGACATGGTGAGCGCCTGCGCCAAAAGCCGCTCGGCGTCGGCGAGGTGGGTCGCCCGGATGATCGACTTGACGACCGGAATCTGGCGCGGCGCCATCGAGAGATTGCGCAAGCCGAGGCCCATGAGCACCCAGGCCAGCATCGGATCGCCCGCCATGTCGCCGCACATCGCCACCGGCTTCCCCGCTTTTTCGGCGCCCACCACCGTCTGACGAAGCGCGCGCAGGATCGCCGGATGCAGCGGGTGATAGAGGTAGCCGACGTGCTCGTCCTCGCGATCGGCGGCCAGCGTGTACTGGATGAGATCGTTGGTCCCGATGCTGAGAAAGTCGCACTCGGCCGCCAGTAGATCGGCGATCAGCGCGGCGCTGGGCGTCTCGATCATGACACCGATCGGAATGTGCTCGGCGTGGGGAATCCCCCCCTGCGCCAGCTCGTGGCGAACCTCTTCGCAGAGCGCCTTGGCCTGCCGCAGCTCCGCCACGCCCGAGATGAGCGGAAACAAGATCTGCATCGGTCCCACCGCGCCGGCCCGGTAGAGCGCGCGGAGCTGGGTGCGAAAGACGTCGGTGCGCCAGAGTGAATAGCGGATCGACCGCAGCCCCATGGCCGGGTTGGTGCCGACCGGCATGCGCACCGACGGCGGCAGCTTGTCGCCGCCCAGATCCAGGGTGCGGAAGGTGATGGTCCGGCCGCCCACGCTCTTGAGCGCCGCCACCGCGTGCGCGTGCTGCTCGTCTTCGGACGGCAGCTCGTTGCGCTCGAGGTACAGGAACTCGGTGCGGAAGAGGCCCACCGACTGGGCGCCCAGATCGGCGGCGATCGGGATCTCCTCCAGCATCTCGATGTTGGCCGCCAGGTGCACCGGCGTGCCGTCTTGGGTCTGCGACGGGACGTCGCGGATGGCGCCCAGGCGGTGCGCGCGCTTGCGGTGAACGTCGGAGCGCGCCTCATAGCGCCGCAGCGCCTCCGCGTCGGGATCGAGGATCACCTCGCCGCGGACGCCATCGATGATGAGCGTCATCCCCGACCAGACCTTGTGCCCGAGCCCCTCGACGCCGACGACGTAGGGCAACCCCAGCGCGCGCGCCACGATCGCGGTGTGCGAGGTGCGGCCGCCGCCCTCGGTACAGAAGCCGGCCGCCTCCGCCCGCCCCAGCTGGGCGGCGTCCGCCGGCCCCAGCTCGTGCGCGATGGTGATGCTCCCCTTGGGCGCTTCTTCCGGCGAAGTCGAGTCGTTGGTCCCGACCAGCGTCCGCAGCAGGCGCTCGCCGACCAGCGCGACGTCGCTCTTGCGGTCGCGGAAATACGGGTCCTCGATCCGCTCGAAGACCGCTTGGATCTGATTGAGGGCCTTGCGCACCGCCCATTCGGCCGAGGTCTTCTCGTCGCGGATCAGGCGCCGCGCCTGCTCGACCAGGTGGACGTCGGAGAGCATGAGCCGGTGGGCCTCGAGGATCCGATACTGGTGATCGTCCCCTTCCCGCTCGGCGATCTGCGCCTGGATGGCGGCGAGCTGGGCGTCGGTCGCCAGCAGCGCGCGTTCGAAACGCTCGATCTCGGGCTCGACCTGTTCCGCGGAGATGCGGCGCTCATGAATGTCGAGTCGACTCGAAAGGACGTGCGCGACCCCGATCGCGATTCCCGGAGACGCGCCGACGCCGACTAGGCGCTCCAAGAGGTTCTCCTCACGGATCGATCCCCTCGCCGAACCCGCTGGCCACCAGATCCGCGAGAGCCGCCACCGCCGCCTCGGCGTCGTCCCCCTCGCAGACCAGCTTCATCACCACGCCGTGGGCCGCCACCAGCGTCAACAGGCCCATGATGCTCTTGCCGTTGGCCTCGGTGTCGTCCTTGACCACCTTGACCTCGCACTTGAAGACGTTGGCCGTCTGAACGAAACGAACGGCCGCGCGGGCGTGCATGCCCAGCCGATTCCTCACCGTCACCTCACGCTCGACCGTCGGCATCGTCAGTGGTGTTCTTCCCGGGGCAGCGCGATCTTGCCGGTCAGCTCGGAGCCGAGCCGGATCGATCGCTTCCCCACTTCTTTGATGATCTCGGCCACCTCGCCCGGGCGCATCCCACGGCGATCGACGGTGGCGAGCTTGATGAGCATCGGCAAGTTGACGCCGCAGACGATCTCGACCGAGCGGGTGCCGTCGAACATCGCCAGGCAGGCGCGGAACGGCGAGGAGCCGTGAACGTCGGCCAGGATCAGCAGGCCCGCGCCCGAATCGACCTCGGCGCAGGCGCGCTCGACGCTCCGCACGATGTCGTCGAACCGATCCGAAAGCGCCACCGAGACCGACGTCGCCGCCGCGAGGGGACCCACGAGATCGGCCGCCGCCGCGAGCAGACACTCGCCGCTGCCACGGTGGGTAACCACGACGAGCCCCACCAGGGGACCACTTTCGAACGTGGGGGACATAGGACCGGTGAGTTTACAACCAATTCAGTCGGAGCTGCCGCGCTGGATGTCGCGGTGGCGGATCGAGAGCGGGAATTCGCCCCCCAGCCGCCGGCCCAGCTCCTTGGCGATGGTCACGGAACGATGGCGCCCGCCGGTGCAACCGATGGCCACCGTCGCGTACGACTTCCCCTCGCGCTGAAAGCCCGCCACCGAGAGGCGTATCAGCTTCTCGGCCTCGTCGACGAAGGCCTTGGCGGCGGGATCGTCCAGCACGAAGCGCGCAACCGATTCGTCCTCGCCCGACAGCGCCGAAAGGTGCGGGACAAAAAAAGGGTTCGGCAGGAATCGAACATCCAGGACGATGTCGGACTCGGCGGGGATGCCGTGCTTGAAACCGAAGGACAGCAGCGTCACGCCCAGGTCCCCCTCGCCGCGCCCGTAGCGCTCCTGGATGAGCGCGCGCAGCACGTGCACGGTGAGCGCACCCGTGTCGACCAGCGCGTCCGCCTCCTGGCGAAGGGCCGCCAGGCCCTGGCGCTCGGCCGCCACACCGGTGCGGATGTCGGTGTCGGAGAGCGGATGGCGCCGACGGGTCTCGGAGAACCGCCGAATCAGGATCTCGTCGGACGCGTCGAGGAACAGCACCTCCACGGTGTTCCCGGCCCGCCGCAGATCGGCGAACAGCGACGAGGCCCCGGCCAGGAAGCTTCCCCCGCGGGCATCCAGCCCGAGCGCCGCGCGATCGATGTCGGCGCGGCTGGCGAGGAGCTCGATGAGCTTCGGCACCAGCGGCAACGGGAGATTGTCGACCGCGTAGAAACCGAGGTCTTCCAGGGTACGAAGGGCGGTGGACTTGCCGGCGCCGGACACGCCCGTGACCACCACCAACCTCATTCGAGCGGCCTCATTCTACGTCGTCCCGCCAGCGCCGCTCGCGCGCGTCGGCGAGCGCGCGGTCGAGGCGCTCCTGAAACTCGCGCGCCGAGTGATGGCCGCGCACCTGCAAGAGGCGATTGCGCGCCGCCACCTCGATGAGCGAGCTGACGTTGCGACCCGGGCTGACCGGGATGCGCAGCAGCGGCACCGGCACGTCCAGGATCGGGTAGACCATCTCGTCGAGACCCAGCCTATCGTGGCTCTCGCTCTGGTCCCAGCGAATCAGCTCCAGCACCAGCTCGATGCGCTTCTCGTCGCGCACCGCCGCGACGCCGAACATGTCCTTGATGTTGATGATGCCGAGGCCGCGCACCTCCATGTGGTGCTTGATGAGCTCCGAGGCCCACCCGACCAGCAAGCTGCCGGAGGTGCGCCGCACCTCGACCAGATCGTCGGCGACCAGCCGGTGGCCGCGCATGATGAGATCCAGCGCGGCCTCCGATTTTCCGATGCCGCTCTTGCCGAGGAGCAAGACGCCGATCCCGAGCACGTCCATCAAGACCGCGTGGATGCTGGCGGTGGGCGCCAGCTGCAGCTCGAGGTACTTCTGGATCTGGTCGATCGCCTGCGACGAGACCAGCGGGGTGCGCAGGAGCGGCACGCCCAGGCGATCGGCGCTCTCGCGCAGCAGCGGCGAGGCTTCGAGTCCCTTGGTGATCACCACGCAAGCCGGATTGAGGCTGAAGAAGGCCTGCACGGATTTTTGCGCCTCCTGCGCCGACAGCGTCTCGAGATAGTCGATCTCGGTGGCGCCCAGGATCTGCACCCGTTCGGGATGGACCTGGCGAACGAACCCCGCCAGCGCCAGGCCCGGCTTCTGGATGCGGTGGATGGCGATGTTTCGCCCCAGGCCCGACTCTCCCGCGACCAGCACCAGACGCAACCCCGACCCCTCGTCGAGCAGCGATCGAACCGTCAGGGTGGGCGTCATGAACCGCTCATTATAGTCGGGTCTTCAAATCAGTACTTCGCGTCTTCCTCGGCGATGACCTGATACATGGCTTCGCCCGACGGAGCGGCCAGGAGCCGCCTGCGGAAGTCGGCGTCGCGAAACAGCCGCGAAAGGCGCGCCAGCGCCTTCAGGTGCACGCCCGTCGAGCTGGTGGGCGCCACCAGCATGAAGATCAGGTGGGTCGGCTTGCCATCGATCGACTCGAACTCGATCCCTTCGACGGCGCGGCCGAGCGCGCCGACCAGGTGACCGACCGAATCGAGCTTGCCGTGCGGAATCGCGATGCCGTCGCCGATCGCCGTCGAGGCGAGCAGCTCACGTTCTTCGAGGACATGCCGCAGGGCGCCCGCCTCGACGCCCGGGACCACCTTGGAGAGATGATCGGACATCTCGGCCAGCACGGCGGCCTTGGTCGTCGCCCCCAGGCTGGCGACGATGCAGTCGGGCTGGAGAAAGTCGATGACCCTCATGGCTCCCTGCCTGCCTGCCAATCAGCGCCGAGTCGCGCTCCCGGCCGTCGTCGACGGGGCCTTCGCCGCCGCCGTTTCGATGAGACCGTAGTCGCCGTCCTTGCGGCGATGGAGAATCGACGTGGTCCCGGTCGCGGCGTCCGTGAAGACCAGGATCTCGTCGCCCAGCAAGTTGAGCTGCATGACGGCGTCTTCGATCGACATCGATCGGGCGGTGAAGCTCTCGTCCTTGATGACGCGGTATCCCGCCGGGGGCGCCGGCGCGGGCGCCGCGGGCGCCGACTGACGGGGCTCGATGTCGTCGGCCGGAATGACCAGCTCGCGCATCGTCGCGGCCGGCCCGCCGTGGGGCTTGTGGTCGCGGATCTTTTCCTTCCACTTGCGCACCTGCCGTTCGATGCGGGTCGCGCACAGATCGATCGAGGAGTACATGTCCTCGGTCGTCTCTTTGGCGTTGATCGCGATCCCGTTCGGCAGCTTGATGTTGATCTCGGCGACGTGGTGAAACCCACGCTCGACCGCGAACACCGCGTGCGCCGAGATCGGACCCTTGGCGAAGTACTTCCGGATCTTTTCCAGCTTCTCGGCGGTGTATTCCCGCACGGCCTGCGAAGCATCCATGTGCCGAAACGTGGTCGAGAGCTGCATCGGACGCTCCTTACGCGGTCGCCTTTTACCCCATTTTACCGTCGGGCAACAGAAATTGCAGCGACCCATCGAGCGGATCCCACCGGCGGGGTTCCCATGAATGAGGGCGGGGTTCCCAGTTCAATCGCGTGAGGGAGGACGAGCTTTGCTCGTCCGAGCTCTTCGCGGGAGGGTCTGGGAACCCTCTCAGGGTTCCCAGTTCAATGACCCCCTAAAACGCTTCGCGGCGCTTGGAGCTCGACAGGATGCGGAGCTGCTCGCGGTACTTGGCCACCGTCCGGCGGGCGATCTCGATGTTTTGGTCCTTGAGCAGCTCGACGATGCGCTGATCCGAATGCGGGCTCTTCGGGCTCTCGGAGCCGATGATCTGCTTGATCTTGAGCTTGACCGCCTCCGAGGCCAGATCGTCGCCGTCGGTGCGGGAGATGCCCGAATTGAAGAAGTATTTGAGCTCGTAGATCCCCTGCGGCGTGTGCACGTACTTGTTGGTCGTCACCCGCGAAACCGTCGACTCGTGCATGCCGATGTCCTCGGCCACGTCGCGCAAGATGAGCGGCTTCAAATGCGCGGTCCCCTTGTCGAAGAACTCGCGCTGGAACTTCAGGATGGACTCGGTGACCCGGCCGATGGTCCGCTGCCGCTGCTGGATCGAACGGATGAGCCACTGGGCGCTGCGCAGCTTTTCCTGGATGTACTCGCGCGCCTTGGGCCCCCCGGCCAGCGCCGTCCGATAGAAATCGGAGATCTTGAGCTTGGGCAGGCCGTCGTCGTTGGCGACCACGAAGTACTTGTCACCGATCTTGTGCACGTAGACGTCCGGGGTGATGTAGGTCGGCTCTTCCGAGGTGTACTGCCGCCCGGGCTTGGGATCGAACCCCCTGACCACCTTGGCCGCTTCGTAAATCTCCTCCACCGGCTGGCCGAGATCTTTGGCGATCGCCTGGTAGTTCTTCTTCTCCAGATTGGCCAGGTGCTTCTGGATGATCCCCACCACGACGTCGTCGTCGGCGCCCACGTGGCGGGCCTGAATCATCAGGCACTCCGGGAGCGACCGCGCGGCGACGCCCACCGGATCGAACTCCTGCACGCGGGTCAGGACCGACTCCGCCAGTGGAAGCCCGACGCTCGCCTCCTCCGCCAGATCCGAGAGCGGCTCCTCGAGATACCCGTCTGGCGTCAGGTTGCCGATGATCAGCATCGCGATGCCGTCTTCTTCCAGCGTGAAGTGGCTGAGCTTGAGCTGCCACTCCAGGTGATCGAAGAGCGAGGTCCCCCGGGTCAGCGTCGATTCGAGCGACGGCAGATCCTCGTTGTTGGATTTGTAGGAGGGCATCGGCGCGACCGAGGCCTGGTTGTCGAGATAGCCCTCCCAGTCGAAGTCGTTGACCGCCTCGCCGGTGCTGGTGTCGGCCTTCACCTCGGAGGTGGTGTCGATTTTATCCTCGCGAATCTCCACCACCGGCGTCTCGGTCTCGCCGACGTGCCCGATGTCGGCGCCGTTGCTGTCGACCTCGGCGGACGCCTCGGCGGCGTTGGCCTGCTCGCTCCCCGACTCGACCGAGTCCTCCAGGATCGGGTTCTCGAGCATCTCGTCACGAACCATGTCGACGAGCTCCATGCGAGAGAGCTGGAGCAGCTTGATCGCCTGCTGCAGCTGGGGCGTCATCACCAGCTGTTGCGAAAGCCTGAGCTGTTGCTTGATCTCGATCGGCCGGTCCCCCCGATCTTTGTAGCACCTATCGGTCGCCGCGGACAAGCGCCAACCAACGAGTGGTACACGAATTGCACACACCTCGCCTCACAGCAACGCCCGGCGCTGCGTCGACGACATAACCTACTGAATTACGTCGTGTTTTCTAAATCGGCGCTGCTACGGTCGCTTCGGCCGACCGCCGTCGGCGATCGCCGAGACGGGCCCGGAGCGCTGCGGCTATGAACGACTGAAATAGCGGGTGCGGCTGCTGCGGCCGGGAGCGAAATTCGGGATGAAACTGGCAGCCGACGAAATACGGATGCTGCGGCAGCTCCACCATCTCGACCAGGCGCCGATCGGGCGAGACGCCCGAGATCAACATGCCGTGGCTGGTGAGCGCCTCGCGGAAATCGTTGTTCACCTCGTAGCGATGGCGGTGCCGCTCGCTGATCTCGCTGGCGCCATAGGCAGCCGCCGCCTTCGAACCCGGGGCGAGCACGCAGGGATAGGCGCCGAGGCGCATGGTCGCCCCTTTGTCGGTCACCGTCCGCTGCTCGGGGAGAAAGTCCACCACGGGGAACGCCGGGTTCGGATCGAACTCCGTCGAGTTTGCCCCGCGCAGCCCGGCCACGTTGCGCGCGAATTCGATCACGGCCACCTGCATCCCGAGACAGATTCCGAAGAACGGAACCCCCCCTTCACGCGCGTACCTCACAGCCTCGATCTTCCCCTGGATGCCGCGGCTGCCGAAACCGGGCGCGACGAGGATGCCGTCCATTTCGGCCAGGAGCGCCGGCGCCCCGCGCTTCTCGATCTCTTCCGAATCGATATGGTGCAGGTTCACCCGGCATTCGTTGCCGATGCCGCCGTGGATGAGCGCCTCGTTGAGGCTCTTGTACGACTCGACCAGATCGACGTACTTGCCGACCAGGCCGATCTCCACCTCCGCGTGCGGGCTCTTGAGGCGGTGGACCACATTCTCCCAGCCGGTCAGCTCGGGCGCGCGCGACCAGATGTTGAGGAGCTCCGCGATCTTGTCGTCGACCCCCTCGGCGTGAAAGCGGAGCGGTACCTCATAGATGCAGTCGACGTCCTCGGCGGAGAACACCGCGTCGGCGGCGACGTTGGTGAACATCGCGATCTTCTTCTTGAGCGCCGCCTCGATGGGGCGCTCCGAGCGGCACAGCAGGATCTCCGGCTGGATGCCGATCTCGCGGAGCTTCATCACCGAGTGCTGCGTGGGCTTGGTCTTCATCTCGCCGGCGGCGCCGATATAGGGCACCAGGGTGACGTGGACCGAGACGGCGTTGGTGGCGCCGACCTCGAAGCGAAGTTGGCGAATGGCCTCCAAAAACGGGAGCGACTCGATGTCGCCAACCGTCCCGCCGACCTCCACGATGAGCACGTCGTTGCCGGCCGCGCAGTCGAGGATCCGCGCCTTGATCTCGTCGGTGACGTGCGGGATGACCTGCACCGTGCCGCCCAGATACTCGCCCCGCCGTTCCTTCTGGATCACGGTCTGGTAGATCTGGCCACTGGTGGCGTTGTTGAGCTTGGTCATCCGCTGCGAGATGAACCGCTCGTAGTGGCCGAGGTCGAGATCGGTCTCGGCGCCGTCGTCGGTGACGAACACCTCGCCGTGCTGCATGGGGTTCATGGTGCCGGGGTCGACATTCAGGTACGGGTCCAGCTTCTGGATGGTGATCTTGAGGCCGCGGGTCTCGAGGAGGCTCCCGATCGAAGCCGAGGCCAATCCCTTGCCCAGAGACGAGACCACCCCGCCCGTCACGAAGATGAACTTGGTGTGTTTTACCGTCGGTTTGGCGGGCGCGGTCATGGTCGGGTCTCCTGTCCGCGTGGCAAAGCCGGTCGGGACCCGAGCGCTCCGCTTGACGCCGAGAAGAATGTCGTCTTCAACTCGGGCCAGTATTCTTTCTGTCACGCTGTTAGAAGTCAATCGGAAGTGAACGCGCCCAGTGAGCTCGCATCGATGTCCGGCGAAGTCATCCTGATCATCGAAGACGACGTCCACATCGGCGGCCTGGTGGCGCAGGTGTTGCGGGAAGCGGGCTACGGGCCGGTGCTGGTCCGCGACGTCAACGCGGCGCGCGCCTGGGCCGAAGGCGGAAACGCGCCCGCGGCCGTGCTGAGCGATCTGATGGTGACGGGATCGCCCGGGCCGGACCGGCTCGCGGCCGAGCTGTCCCAGATTTTTCCCGGGGCGCCGGTCGCGCTCATGACCGGCGTTCCCCGCAACCGCCGCGCCGCGCTGGGGGTGACGCACGATCGGATCATCGAAAAGCCGTTCGAGCTGGAGACGCTCCTCGACGCGGCGAGCGGGATGCTGGCCGCGCGCGCCGCGTCCGGCGGCGGGGGGACATGAGGATCGTCTCCGGCGCGGCTGCCTTGGCGGCCGCCCGGGTGCCCGGCGCGGCGGGCGCCCCTTTATCGGTAGCCATCGGGAACTTCGACGGCGTGCACCGCGGCCACCAGGTGCTGCTCGCCGAAGCGCGGCGGCGGGCCGAGCGCGGGGGGGGATCGTCGGCCGTGCTCACCTTCACGCCGCACCCGGCGCGCCTGTTCGCGCCGGACAAGGCGCCGCCGCTGATCATGTCGCTGGCGCGGCGCCTGGAGCTGTGCGCGGCCGCGGGGATCGAGGTGGCGATCGTCGAACCATTTTCGCACGCCTTCGCGGCCATCGAAGCCGATGCCTTCGTGCGCGACGTGCTCCGGCGCGATCTCGACGCCCGCGACGTGGTCGTCGGATACGACTTCAGCTTCGGCCGCGGACGTGCGGGGGACGCCCGGCGGCTGGCGGCGCTCGGGGCCGAGCTCGGCTTCGGCGTCGCGGTGATCCCGCCGGTCGCCGTCGGCGATCTGGCCTGCTCGTCGACCAAGATACGCGAGCTGGTCTCGACCGGGCAGACGCTGGAAGCCGCGCAGCTGCTCGGCCGGGTATTCGAGATCGAGGGGCCCGTAGTGCGGGGCGCCGCGCGCGGGCGACAGCTCGGCTTTCCGACGGCGAACGTGGTCCCCGAAGGCGAGCTCGTCCCCAAGCTCGGCATCTACGCGGCCCGAGCGCGACTGCTCGACGGCCCGGCGGCCGGAGCGGTCCATCCGGTCGCGCTCAGCGTGGGGCGCAACCCGACCTTCGCGGGGCAGGCGGGCGCCGGCGGCGTCAGCGTCGAGGCCCACCTGCTCGACTTCGACGGCGATCTCTACGACCGGCGCCTGCGGCTCGAGATCGGCGAGCGCCTGCGCGACGAGCGGCGCTTCGATTCGGTCCCCGAGCTCTGCGCGCAGATCCAGGCAGACGTCGCGCAGGTTCGAAGGCTATCATCATGACTGTGTTCGACACCGAGACCATGGCCGAGCTCTTCGTCAACCAGGGGCTCCTCGATCGGGCGATCGACATTTTTCGCCGGCTCGCCGAGCAAGCGAGCGATCCGGGCGAGCGCGGGCGCCACCAAGCGCGGATCGCCGAGCTTGCGGGCCGTCCGGCGCCGACGTTGCCGGAGTTGCCCCCCATCGAGGTTCCGGGGCTGCGGGTGACCGAGCGGGCGGGCACCATCGAGATCGAATGGCGACTGCCGCCCGACACCCGGGGGCCGACGCTGCAGCTGCTGCTCCTGCGGCGGACCGCCGATGGGATCGAGACCGATCCCCGCACCCTGCCGCTCGCGGCGGCTCAGGGCCGGACCGTCGTCACCGTCGCCGATCTCTGCGGCGTCCGCGCGGCAGCCGGCCGGCTCGACGGTGAGGCCTTCGTCCCGCTGGTTCGTTTTCCCGATCGGATAACCTAGCGAGAAACCGGCACCGCCACGGGCGCCCACCCTCCCCCATGGCGATCCGGTGTGATATACGAAAACGCGATGTTCACTGGGGCTATTACCGCGCTCGTGACCCCCTTGCGGGGCGACGCGGTCGACGAAGAATCATTGCGCCGCCTGGTCGAGGAGCAGATCGCCGGCGGCATTGACGGGCTCGTTCCGGTCGGCACCACCGGTGAATCGCCGACGCTGACCAACGAAGAGCACCTGCGCGTCATCGAGATCGTCGTGCAGGCGGTGAAGAAGCGCGTTCCGGTGATCGCGGGGACTGGATCCAATTCGACCCGCGAGACGATCGAGATGTCGGAGGCGGCGCGCCGGGTCGGCGCCGACGGCCTCCTGCTGGTCACGCCCTACTACAACCGACCGGGGCAGGAGCACCTCTTCCGCCACTTCAAGGCGGTGGTCGAAGCGGTACCGCTGCCTTCGATACTTTACAATGTCCCCAGCCGCACGGCCTGCGATCTGCTTCCCGAGACCATCGCGCGTCTGGCCGAGCTGCGACCGGTGGTCGGCATCAAGGAAGCGACCGGTTCCGCCCTGCGGGCGTCCCAGGTCATCGCGCGGGTCGGGGATCGGCTGGCGGTGCTCTCCGGCGACGACGCGACCGCTTTTCCGCTGTTCGCGCTGGGTGGCCGGGGCGTCATCTCGGTGGTCAGCAACGTCGCGCCGGCGCTCATGAGCGCGATGTGGGACGCGGCGGCGGCCGGCGACTGGAAAAAGGCGCGCGAGCTGCACTACCGCTTGCTGCCGCTCGGCGAGGGGCTGTTCGTCGAAGCCAACCCGATCCCGGTCAAGGCGGCGCTGGCCATGATGGGACGGATCGCCGACGAGATCCGGCCGCCGCTCTACCCGCTGGCGGCGCAGTACCGCGATCCGCTCCGCGCCCAGCTCCGGGAGCTCGGCCTGGTCTAGCGATGGCCGGGCGATCGGACACGGCGAACCCGGCGGTCCGCATCGCCGTCCTGGGCGCCGACGGGCGGATGGGGCGGGCGCTCACCCGCGCGGTGCTCGCCGCGGCGCCGCGCGCGACGCTGACGGCCGCCAGCGAGCGGGCCGGGAGCGCGGCCATCGGCAAGGACGCCGGGGTGCTGGCCGGCACGGGGGCGGTCGGCGTCGCGGTGAGTGGCGAGCTGCCCGTCAAGGGCGCGGCCGACGTCTGGCTCGACTTCACCTCGGCCTCTGCCGCCGAATCGGTGGCCGTGGCGGCCAACGCCGCCGCTGTGGCTCTGGTGGTCGGCACGACCGGGCTCGGCGCACATGCGCGGGCGGCGATCGAATTTGCGGCGCTCAAGATTCCCGTCGTCTTCGACGCCAACTATTCGGTCGGGATCAACGTGATGCTCAAGCTCATCGCCGACGCCGCGCGCGCTCTCGGCCCCGACTACGATCTCGAGATCATGGAAACGCATCACCGCGCCAAGCACGACGCCCCGTCGGGAACGGCGCTGCGCCTGGCGGCATCGCTGGCGGAGGCGACCGGCCGCGATCTCACCACCGCCGCCCGCTACGCGCGCCACGGTGACGTCGGGCCGCGCACCGCCAGCGAGATCGGCATTCAGACCATCCGCGGCGGCGACGTGGTCGGCGACCACACGGTCTTCTTCCTGGGCGGTGGCGATCGGATCGAGATCACCCACCGCGCCAGCACGCGCGAGACCTTCGCGGTCGGCGCCGTCCGCGCGGCGTTGTGGGTGGTGGGCCGCGCGCCCGCGCTCTACGACATGCGCAACGTCCTCGGGATTTGATGGCGGCCGCGCGGCGCAAAGCGGTGGACTTCGCGCGGCTCGCCACCGAGGCGACGCACCCGCGGGCCGCCAAGCTGGACACGCTGGCGCCGGCCGCCATCGCGTCGTTGATGCTGGCCGAGGAAGCCAAGGCGGTGCGCGCGGCGCAAGACTGCGCCGACGAGATCGGGCGCGCGGCGCGCCTGGTGGCCGATCGCCTGGCGGCGGGCGGCCGCCTGGTCTACGTCGGCGCCGGCACCTCGGGTCGCCTCGGCACGCTCGACGCGGTCGAATGCGTCCCGACCTTCGGCGTGCCCCCGTCGCGCCTGGTGCCGATCATCGCCGGTGGGCCCTCCGCGCTCACCCGTTCGGTCGAAGGGGCCGAGGACAACACGCGCGACGCCGAGCAGCGGATGCGGCGCGCTGCGGTCGGTCCCGGCGACGTCGTGTGCGGCATCGCCGCTTCGGGCGTCACCCCCTTCGTGCGCACCGCGCTCGACTACGCGCGCTTCCGCCGGGCCGCCACCATCTTCGTCACCTGCGGCGAGATCGAGGGGGCGGCACCGGCCGACGTGGTCATCTCGATCGAGACCGGCCCCGAGGTGATCGCCGGCTCCACCCGTCTCAAGGCCGGGACGGCGACCAAGATCGTGCTCAACGCCATCTCGACGGCGGCGTTCGTGCTGCTCGGCAAGACGTACGGGGGCCTCATGATCGACGTGCGGCCCACCAACGCCAAGCTGTGGGCGCGGGCCATCCGCATGGTCTCCGCGCTCTCGGGGCTCGACGACGGGGCGTCGCGGCGCCTCATCGAGAAGGCCGGCGGCCGGGCCAAGGTCGCCCTCGTCATGCACCACCTCGGCGTGTCGGCGGCGCGTGCCCGAGAGCTGCTGGTCACCCACAAGGGCTCGCTGCGGTCCATCGTGGGCGACTTGCCGCTTGCCGTGCCCGCCGAGGCGCCGTGAGCGCCGGCGCGGGCGATGCGCTGCAGCGCCTGCTGGCCGCGCGCGATCGCCCCGGTCGCCTGGTGATTGGCCTCCTCTCGGGAACCAGCGCCGACGGCACCGACGCCGCGCTGTGCGCCATCGACGGGTCGGACGAGACCACCCGCCTCACGGTGCGCGCATTCGTGAGCACGCCGTTCGAGCGCCCATTGCGCGAGCGAATCTTTCGCCTCTCGCAGGCCGACGCCTCCGAGCTGTGCGACCTGGACGTTCTGCTCGGCGAGGCCTTCGCGGACGCCGCGCGCGCCGTCTGCGACGCCGCCGGCGCGAAGCTCGAAGACGTCGACCTGATCGGCTCGCACGGTCAGACCGCCGTGCACCACCCGCGCTCGGCCGGTCGCCTGGGCGCCACCCTGCAAATCGGCGAGGCGGCCGTCATCGCCGAGCGCACCGGCCGTCCGGTGGTGAGCGATTTCCGGGTGCGCGACGTCGCCGCCGGCGGCGAAGGCGCGCCGCTGGTGCCGCTGGTCGACCACCTGCTGTTCCGGGCGCCGGGGCGTAAGCGCGCGCTGCAGAACATCGGCGGCATCGCCAACGTCACCCTGGTGGGCGATCGGGTAGCCGACATCGTCGCCTTCGACAACGGCCCCGGCAACATGCCGCTCGACGCCGTCGCGCGGGCGGCCTCGGGCGGCCTCGAGGCCTTCGACCGGGACGGCGTTCGCGGGGCGCGCGGCGCGATCGACGCCGCCCTCCTGACCGAGCTGCACCGCCATCCCTACCTGGCGCTACCGCTGCCGAAGACTACCGGCCGCGAGGACTTCGGCAAAGACTTCGTCTATCCGCTGCTCGCCCGCTACGAAGGCCGCCAGGACGATCTCCTCGCCACGCTGACCCGCTTCACCGCCGAGGCCATCGCGCGCAGCTACCGCGAGGTCCTGCCGGCGCTGCCCGACGAGGTCTACGTATCGGGTGGAGGCGCGCTGAACCCGACGCTGATGCGCCACCTGGTCGAGCTGCTGGCGCCGATCCCGGTGGAGAGCACCTCCGCCCTCGGCGTCGATCCCGAGGCCAAGGAGGCGATCGCCTTCGCCGTCCTCGCCAACCAGACGCTGTTTGGCGCCGCGGGCAACGTCCCGGCGGTCACCGGCGCGCTTGGTCCCCGCGTGCTCGGCAAAATCTCGTTCTGATTGGAGGTGCCGCCCGGATTTGAACCGGGGAATAAGGGTTTTGCAGACCCTCGCCTTACCACTTGGCCACGGCACCGAGGTTACTGAACGAGTTGATATCACAAAGGCCCGTGCGCTGGTGGCGTAGTCTTGACGCCGATCTCGGTGATACATTTCGACCCATGCGCATCACCTTGACCTCACATAGCTCGGCAATCGTCCTAGCCTCGGCCTTCGCACTCGGCGTGGCAGCCTGTTCGGGAAGCAGCAATGGCACCGGCACCGCAGGCACCACCGGCGGCGGCACCGCAGGGACAGGCAGCGCCGGACAGGCCGGAACCAGTGGCGGCAGCGCAGGCACCAGCGGCACGGCCGGCACCACCGGAACCGGCGCCGCGGGCACCACCGGAACCGGCACCGCGGGCACCTCGGGAACCGGCGCCGCGGGCACCTCCGGAACCGGCACCGCGGGCACCACCGGAACCGGAACCGCGGGCACCACCGGAACCGCAGGTCACGCTGGCGGCACCACGGGAACCGCCGGTACCACGGGGGGAGGCGGCATGGCCGGCACCGGGAGCGGCTTCACACCGTTCGCGTGCTCGGGCACGTTCAGCTCACCGACCTCATTCCCGGCGGGCAGCTCGGCGACGCGGATCGCCGGCGCACCCCCCTCCGACGCGTTCAACAACAACGGCAACAACTTCACCAATGTCGAAGGTCCGGTCTGGATCACCAACGCGCTCTATGTCTCCGAGTTCGGCTCGATGGCCACCCCGCCGCCGTCGCGAATCATCAAAATCGACGCGAGCGACAACGTCAGCGTGGCGTTCCCATCGGTCGCCGACACGGGCTCGAACGGTCTCGCCGTCGACGGGAACGGCAACATCGTCAGCGCGAATCACGGCGTCGGGGGAATCGTCGGAATCAACCTGTCGACCGGAGCCAAGACGACGCTCACCGATGTGTTCAGCGGCAAGCGCTTCAACTCGCCCAACGACCTCACCATCCGCAGCGACGGAACCATCTATTTCACGGACCCCTGTTGCTTTCAGGGCACCATGACCCAGGCCAACCAGGGCGTCTACATGCTGCCACCGGGCTCGTCCACGGCGACGGAGATCCTGTCGACGCTCAACGGCCCAAACGGCATCACGCTCTCGCTCGACGAGAAGACGCTCTACGTCGGCGACAATGGCGACGGCGTGTCGAAATACACGGTCAACGCGGACGGATCAATCGGGGCGACCGGCACGGCGATCGACACGACGGACCTCGCCCACGAGAACACCGATGGGATGGCGATCGACTGCGCCGGCGACGTCTACGTGGTGCGGGTCAACGAGCACGACATCATCATCGTCAACCCGGCGGGCACGAAGATCGGCGACATCACCGCCATTCCGGGCGGCGGCCAGCTCTCGAACGTGGCCTTCGGCGGTACCGATCACAAGACGCTCTACATCGCGTCACAGGGAACCGGCACCCAGCGCGGCGTGTTCAAGCTCCCGATGTCCGTACCGGGTATGTCCTACTGACAACCGACCCGCCACGGGCGGGCAAGACACCCGGCCAACCCAACCGAGGGCTCGCCGCTCGCCCATTCGCGCTGGTGCATATCCCCTTGGCCGGCGGAGTGTGGGATAGTCGGGGGATCTGACAGCGGTGGCGGCGGAACTCCTTACCTTCAGAGGTTTCGGCATGAAGACTTCCAGCTCTCATCTTCTTCTTAGGGACGCGTTCGCGGGGATCGCCTTTGCGTCCGTCTCGATGTTCGTAGCGGCTTGCTCCTCCTCGGGATCGGGCGGAAAAGATGGCTCCGCGCTTCCCGCAAATTGCATCAACAGCCCGGCGGACCTGATCGCCGACTTCTCCGTCGACAACGGTCTGGCGCCGCAGGACGGCCGGATGGGGGGGTTTTATACCTATGGCGATCCGTCCGAGACTTCGGGAACACCGCTGGCGGTCCTGGTTCCCGCCGAAGGCTCGACCGCTCCCAATGATCCGACCGTGGGTAACGTCTGCTCCAGCCCGCTCGGCTCGCTGCACGTCCAGGCGACCGGTTTCAAGATCTGGGGCGCGGCGACGGGAACCAACTTCGTGCCGCTGATGGGGAGCACGAAAGGGACTTACGATGCCTCGAAATACAAGGGCATCTCTTTCTGGGCGAAGGCGACGGCGCCGCTGACCGGGGTGCAGGTCAGCTTTCCGGATGTCTGGACGGACGCGGCGGCCAACCCCACACCGCTCAACGCGAGCTACGACCCCTGCATTTACGTCGCCGGCGCCCCCAACAACTGCAGCCCCTATCTGGTCAAGTTCGGCGAGGGGCATAGCAACCGGGACGGCGGCGCCAGCGGCGCCAGCGGCGACGCCGGCGTGGACGCGGCGGCCCCGGTGATACATTTTCCGAAGTACGTCGGCTACCAGATCGACACCATCTGGCGGAGGTTCGACATCCTGTTCGCGGACACGCAGCAGGACGCAGACAATGGGGGACAGGGCTCGCCGAGCCTGATGCTCGACGTCGCGCATCTGACGTCCATGGCCATCCAGGTCAACGCGATTCACAACGCGGACAGCACGGTGACCCCCAACGACTTCAGCCTCTGGATCGACGACGTCAATTTCCTCGCCAAGTAGTCCTGGGCACGAGCGCCACCGGTCCTGAACGGCGAGCGCCTCCGGGCCTGATCAACGGGCAACTCCGTTACGTGCGGCGAGAACCTCGCGCCTCGGTCGGGCGCTGCACCCGATCAGTGGCTGAAGTTTCCGGTCATCATCAGCAGGGTCAGTATGCCGACCGTGGCGTTGTAGTACGAGTACGGCGTCTTCCCGGCGGTGTCGGTCGGGGCCAATTTTCCGCGGGTCACCATGTCGAAGACCCCCTGGTAAGCGTCGTTTAGGAAGGTCGCGTTGGCGCCGGCGCTGCCGGCGCTGGCCATCGCACCAACGGCCGCGGTGCCGATGATCGAGGCGGAGTTGGGAGCGGCGCCCGCGGCGACGTTGCCGTTGCTCGAATAGAGGTCGAAGATCCGGCCGATGCCGTTGAGCCCGGCGCTGGCGTTGCTCGCGAAGAAGCTGGTTATCTTGTCGGTGTAGGTCTTCGCCCCGGCGGTCGCGTTCCAGCAGTAGTCGAGACCGACGCGCATCGGGACGCGGTGCGCGTCGTACTGGTAGGTGGTGTCCATCTGGTAGAGGCCGCCGCTGCCGGGCGCGGTGCACTTGTTGGTGCACCAGGCGGGAACCAGACCGTAGGTCCCGGCCAGGGCGTTGATGACGCTCAGAGAATTGGCCGCCACCGTGCCCCAGGGGTGGCCGCTATCGATGGTCGCGAAGACCCGATAGTAGGCCGGCGCAAAATACGATGCGTTGGTGGGGCTCGAAGTGGTGGAGCTCCCCGAGTTGGACCCGTAGGCTGGGAGATTGTTCCCGGCATCGATGTCCTTGGCCCAGATGTCGCTGATGAGGCCGGCGGCGTCGGCGGCGTAGGTGCCCCCCGAAAAAACCTTTCCGGCCTGGATCAGCGCGAAGGCGGCGTCTTCATCGGCGTCAGTCGCCGAGCCGCCGGTGGAGCTGCAGCTGTTGCCGCCGCTCGGCTGACACCAGGTCATGAGGCCGGCGGTGCCGCTGCCGGCGCCCTTCTTGCCCTTCCAGTAGCTGTACAGATTGTCGAAGGTGGTCTTGTCGTTCATGTTGACGGCGATGAGCATGCCGTAGGCGATCCCCTCGGAGACGGTGTCGTTGCCGTTCTCGGGGCGAATGACCGGGCCGGCGCCGTTATTGGCGAAGGTCTTCTTCCACTCGTTGTAGGCGGTTACCAGGAACTTGGCGTCGGCCCCCTTCGGTTTGGTGCAGGAGCCGACCGAGCCGGCGGTGGAGAGCGGGAAGCCTGCCTGCGTCGGCAGACCCGAGCCGTCGCTGACGAGCTGCACGTCATCGACCCAGATGTCGTAGGTCCCCGGCGTCGAGCTGCTCGCGACCGAGAAGCCAGGGTCCTGGTAGAACGAGAACTGCAGCGCCAGGACGTTGGCCGGATTGAACGCGGGCGCTTGGCACCTCGGCACCCCGGCGCCGGCGGCCGGGCAGACCATGCCGCTGCCAACCGCGGGAACCCAGCGCGGAACCAGCGTCCCGAAGGGAACGGTGACGGTTTGCCAGGTGGTGGAAATGGCGGTCCCAATCCAGGGGGGGGCCAGCATCTGGCCGCGCGAGTTGTAAAGATCGATGGTGGCGGTCGCCGCGGTGCCGCCCGCCGTCGCCGGCTGGTTGTCCGACGTCAGCATCTCGAAGAACAGCGGAGGCGGGGTGCCAGCGCCCGACTTGATGTTGAACTTGATGCCCGTGTAGGCGCTGAGGTCATACTTGTTCTTCACCTGCGTGGTGGTCGATGCGGGACTGAACGAAGCGCCGAAACCGGCGTAGTTGTTGGGCGCCGTCCCGAAGCCCGAGCCCGTCGAATGCAACGCGAACTTGTCGCACGACGCGGTGTCGCCCGGTGGCACGTCGGTCGCGGCCGCTTGCATGATGGGACCATCCGAGCGCGCGGGCGTCTGCGACTCTCCGCCCATGATGGCCATTGGCGATCCCGGGTAGTAGACGTACCAGTACCCGGTTCGCATCGGCGTGCCCTGCTTGATCATGATGGACCCGGTGGCCGTCCCTTCCTCGAAGTCGGAGAGCACGTTGGCGCTGGCCGCCGCGCAGGCGCGCGTGCCGCTTCCACCGGTGCCGGTCGTGCCGTTCGTCCCCGCCGCACCGGTGCCGTTCGTCCCCGCCGCGCCAGAGCCGTTCGTCCCGGCTGCGCCTGAGCCGTTCGTCCCGGCCGCGCCCGAGCCGTTCGTCCCCGCCGCGCCGGAACCGTTCGTCCCGGCCGCGCCCGAGGTCCCGCCCGTGCAGGTCCCGCCCGAGCAGGTCTGTCCGGACATGCAGGCGTGACCGCAGCTACCGCAGTTGCTGGTATTGCTGTTGGTATCGGTGCAGACCCCGGGCGTCCCGCAGAGCTGCTGACCGGCGACCGGGCAGGTGCAAGAGCCGCCGCTGCAGGCCGATCCACCCGAGCAGACCATGCCGCAGGCTCCGCAGTTCGCATTGTCGCTGCTGGTTACCGCGCAAGCGCCCCCCTGACACTGGATCGCCCCCACGGGACAGCTCGATGAGCAGCTGTTGTTGCTGCAGACCGGGGTCGTCCCCGTGCA
>Ga0080027_10000191_pt1 | contig 28472 bp, 22 predicted proteins | sample OrgsoiDNA2013046_FD_70962 | JGI IMG/M metagenome (GOLD analysis project Ga0080027, IMG submission 70962) | Permafrost soil microbial communities from the Arctic, to analyse light accelerated degradation of dissolved organic matter (DOM) -... | ecosystem: Environmental > Terrestrial > Soil >... | reverse complement strand
CGACAGAACCTCCATGACCCGACCGTCGGGAGAGAGGTGTTCGTCGGTCGGCAGTATCTGTGCGTTGAGGTCACGGTTGTCGACCTCGAAGACGGCGCCGAGCCGGTTCGACGCCGTCTCGTCCGGCCCGAAGACCCGGAAGTTCCTGGTCTCGTCGTTGAGGAGCAGCGTGTCGCGTAGGAAGCCACCGAGAACCCGGGTCGCCTCGGTGAACGTGGTCGCCGGCTTCTCGACCGGTACGGCGTAGGCCCGGAAGTCGGGCAGGTTGAGGTCGCGCAGAAGCAAGCCGCCGTTCGCATGAGGGTTCGCGCCCATACGTCGATGACCGGACGGCGCCAGCTCGGCGAGTTCGGCGCGCAGCCGGCCGTCTTGGTCGAAGAGCTCTTCGGCGTGGTAGCTCTTCATCCACGTTTCGAGGGCCACCAGGTGCTCTGGGTGTTCGGCCAATCCCGCGAGCGGCACCTGATGCGAGCGCCAGCTGCCTTCGGTCGGCAGCCCGTCGACCTCCTTGGGTCCGGTCCAGCCCTTCGGCGTAGCCAGGATCAGCATCGGCCAGGCGGGTCGGGTGATCGCACCGCCCGCGCGGGCCTCCGTCTGGATCCGTCCGATGTCAGCGAGGGCATCGTCGAGGGCCGCCGCCATCAGCTGATGCATCGTGGCGGGATCGTCACCCTCCACCAGGATCGGCCGGTATCCGTAACCCTCGAAAAGCTTGACTAGTTCGGGTCGTGGAATGCGCGCGAGCACGGTCGCGCTGGCGATCTTGTATCCGTTCAGATGCAGGATCGGCAGCACCGCGCCGTCGGTCTTGGGGTTGAGGAACTTGTTCGAATGCCAGCTGGTCGCGAGCGGTCCGGTTTCCGCTTCGCCGTCACCGACGACGCAGCAGACCATGAGGCCGGGATTGTCGAAGGCAGCACCGAACGCATGCACGAGTGCGTAGCCAAGTTCGCCGCCCTCATGAATCGACCCTGGCGTCTCGGGCGCAGCGTGGCTCGGAATGCCTCCAGGGAAGGAGAATTGCCGAAACAGGCGCTGCATGCCCGCGGCGTCCTGGGTGATGTGGGGGTAGGTCTCGGTGTAGCTACCTTCGAGGTAGCTGTTGGCGACCAAACCAGGGCCGCCGTGGCCGGGGCCGGTGATGTAGATCGCGTCGAGGTCGTCACGTTTGATGACGCGGTTCATGTGCGCGTAAACGAAGTTGAGGCCAGGCGTGGTGCCCCAGTGCCCCAGCAGCCGAGGCTTCACGTGGTCGATCGTGAGCGGTTCGCGAAGCAACGGGTTGGCAAGAAGGTAGATCTGCCCGACGGACAGGTAGTTTGCCGCGCGCCAGTACTCGTTGATGCGCGTCAGTTCGTCGTTCGTCAGGGGCATGAGGTTTCCTCTCGGCACAGGTATCGCACCACCCTCGCATGGGAGGGGCCCGCGAGTGGAGGCCGATGGTCCCGGGAGGCGGTGCCGTTCAGCACTCGGCGGCGCCGACGAGCTGCGTTGCAATGAGAGCATGCCCACCACCTCGCCCCTCGCAACCGCCTTGAGCGAGCACCCGTTTCTCTCGTCGATTCCGCTCGCGTCGTTGCGACGCCTCGCCACCCACGTGCAAAGTCGCACCTACGGCGCGGGACAGGAGATCTTCCGTGAGGGTGATCCGGCCGATCGGTTCTTCTTGATCCGCCACGGTCTGGTGCTCCTCGAGGTTGACGTGCCTGGTGCTGACGGTCCGAAGCGGATCGAGATCGAAACCCTCGGCGCCGACGCCGCGCTCGGCTGGTCATGGTTGTTCTCGCCGTACGGGTGGCAACTGTCCGCGACCGCCGTCAAGCGGACGGCGACGCTGGTGTTCGACGCCGACATGGTGCGGTCGGTGATGGCAGCCGACCCGGTGCTCGGGTACGAGCTCATGCGCAGGTTCGCCGCGGTCATGTTCGACCGGCTCCAAGCGACTCGGGCTCGCTTGATCGGCAACGGCAGTGACGTCCCGTCGGCCGGTGCCGGCGGGCCGTGGGCAGGGAAACGTACGACCGCTCAGCTCTGGAGTTGAGCGCGAGCAGCGCTCGAGCCTCTGCGGGAAAGTCCCGTCAGGACGGGCCTATCGCATCGCACATACGGGACCTTCGTCGCTACGTCAGTGAACCCGGGTTCGACCACCATCGGTAGTGCAAGGTTCGACGGAGAACAGCCGGAGAGTCCGGCCCCGTGAGAAGGAGGTCGTCATGCGCCGCAAGACATTTGATGCACTATTGACCACAGGAGGCCTCGTTCTCGCGGCCGTCCTGGTCGTTGCCGGTGTGCTTGGACTTTGGGCACACAACTTCGTGGACAGCCAAGTCCGCACGCAGCTTTCTGAGCAGCAGATCTTCTTCCCGGCAGCGGGTAGCGCCGCTCTTGCCGATCCCGCCATCAAGCCGTACCTCACGAAATACGGTAGTCAGCAGATGGTGAACGGCCAGCAAGCCGAGGTCTACGCCGACCACTTCATCGCTGTGCACCTGAAGGCGATCGGCGGCGGCCAGACCTATGCGCAGTTGTCGACGTTGGCGCAAGCCGATCCGACGAACACGAAGCTCGCTGGTCAGGTAGCCACGATGTTCAAGGGTGAAACCCTCCGCGGTTTGCTGCTCAACGGATACGCGTTCTGGAAGATGGGTCAGATCGCGGCCATCGCCGCAGTGGCCGCGTTCATCGGAGCAGCCGTGCTGCTTCTGCTGGCGGGCCTAGGATTCTGGCACCTGCGCCGCACCGACCCGAGGGTCGATGTGCTCCCAAGGCTCGGTGCGCGAACTCCGGCTACCGTCGAACTGTAAACGGCAACCGCACCGATGATGAGGGGCCCCTGCGCAAGCAGGGGCCCCTCATCCCGTGGAAAGAGGACAGATGCCTGAGGCTCTCTACGTCACTGCCGTGCAAGCACGATCGGGCAAGGCTGTCGTTGCGCTCGGCATCATGGACATGCTTACCCGCCAGCTCGACCGGGTTGCGATATTCCGGCCGGTTATCGCGTCGAGTGATTCGCCGGATCCATTGATCGAACTGATGCGCGCACGGTACTGCCCCGATCTCGACTACGACGACACCTACGCCTTCACCTACGGCGAGGCGGCGCACATCGAGGACGCCGGCGGACGGTCGCGGCTCATCGCGCAGGTCGTCGATCACGTTGCGCGTCTGCACGAGCGGTTCCCGTTCGTCGTCTGCCTGGGTACCGACTACACGGGCCCGTCTGCCGCAACCGAACTTGAGCTGAACGCCGAGCTGGCCGTCAATCTCGGCGCGCCCGTCGTCAACGTCGTCTCGGGCTACCGCAAAGATCGCGAGTCGTTGTTGGTGGCAAGTGGTCGCGCAACCGAACTGCTCGTCGAGCACGGCTGTGTGCTGGTCGCGACCGTGCTGAACCGTGTCGACCCCGCGGTTGCCGAGCAGTTACGAGCAGACGGGCCGGCACTCGTTGCTCGTGCGCCGGTCTACATCCTTCCCGACCTGCCGGTCCTGTTGGCCATGACAGTCGACGAGGTGGTGGGTGCGCTTGGCGCAACCCTGCTCGCCGGCTCGGGCGCGCCGATGCACCGTGAGGTCGAGGCGTACCTCGCAGGCTCGGGTTACTTGCAGACGGTGCTGCCACGACTCGTCGACGGAACCCTGCTCGTGGCGTCGGGCGATAGGGCTGATCTCGCCGTTGCGATGGGTGCGGCGGCGATGAGTTCTGGGTTGCCCACGCCGTCCGGCATCGTGCTCACCTGCGGGATCAGGCTCGACGACGCCACCCTCGCCTTGCTCGAGCCCTCGGGGCTGCCCGTCATGGCGGTGGAGGCCGACACCTACGCGGCGTTGCACACCCTCGAGGGGCTGCGCGGGGAGATCAGGCCGGAAAGCCGGCGCAAGATTGCCGCCGCGCTCGGCCAATTCGCGAAGTCAGTGGACGTCGATGAGCTCATCTCACGGATCAGGCTCACCCGGACCGATGTCGTCACGCCCTTGATGTTTTCGGCGCGACTGCTTGAGCGGGCCCGAAACGACCGGCGCACGATCGTGTTGCCTGAGGCCGACGACGAGCGAGTACTGCGCGCGGCCGAGGAACTCGTGCACCAGGACATCGCCGCGTTGATCCTGCTCGGCGATCCCGATGTCGTGGCGGCTCGCGTCGCGCGACTCGGTGTGAGCCTCGGCACGACGCCGGTAATCGACCCTGCGACCTCACCACTGCGCAGCGAATTCGCGGCGACCTACGCGGCATTGCGCGCGCACAAAGGCGTGACGACCGATGCCGCCTGGGAGCTCATGGCGGACAGCTCGTATTTTGCCACCATGCTCGTGCACACCGGACGCGTGGACGGCATGGTGTCGGGAGCCACCCACACCACGGGCGAGACGATCAGGCCGGCGTTGGAGATCATCAAGACGGCACCCGGAGCTGCGCTCGTGTCGAGCGCGTTCTTCATGTGTCTGCCCAAGCGAGTGCTCGTTTTCGCCGATTGCGCGGTCAACCTCGACCCGAGTGCGGACCAACTCGCCGACATCGCTATCCGTACCGCTGAGACGGCGGCCGCTTTCGGCATCGAGCCTCAAGTAGCACTCGTCTCGTACTCGACCGGCACGTCAGGCGCCGGCGCGGGCGTCGAGAAGGTCAGAGCAGCGGCGGCGCTCGTCGCTGAACTGCGCCCCGACCTCCCGCTGGCCGGGCCGATCCAGTACGACGCAGCGGTCGATCCTGTGGTGGCTGCATCGAAACTGCCCGGCAGCACTGTTGCCGGGCACGCAAATGTGCTCGTATTTCCCGACCTGAATACCGGGAACACGACGTACAAGGCGGTGCAGCGTTCAGCTGATGCGGTCGCGATGGGGCCGGTACTTCAAGGCCTTCGACGGCCGGTGAACGATCTGTCACGAGGTTGCACGACGGCCGACATCGTGAACATGGTGGCGATCACCGCGATTCAGGCCCAAGCCCTCTGCCCGACCGCCGACGGCGCGGATGGGCGCTAGTGCTTGTCCTGCTTGGCCTCGGTCGACAGGATCGCAGCCTGGGTGCGGCGTTCGAGCCCGAGCTTCGACAACAGCGACGAGACGTAGTTCTTGACGGTCTTCTCGGCAAGGAACATCCGCTCGCCGATCTGCCGGTTCGTCAGGCCTTCGCCGATGAGGTCGAGGATCCGGCGTTCTTGGTCGGTGAGGGCGGCGAACGGGTCGGCCCGCTCGCGATCGGCCGCGTCGTCGCGCAGCCGTTGCATGATCCGCGCCGTGGTCCTCGGATCGAGCAGTGAGCCGCCACCGGCGATGGTACGCACCGCGTTCACCAGGTCACTGCCCTTGATCTGCTTCAGCACGTAGCCGGCAGCGCCGGCCAGGATGGCGTCGTACAACGCGTCGTCGTCGGCGAAGGATGTCAGCATCAGGCAGGCCAGATCGGGCAGTTTCGACCGAAGGTCGCGGCACACGCTGACGCCGTCACCGTCGGGCAATCGCACGTCAAGTACCGCGACCTGAGGGCGCAAAGCCGGCACCCGCGCGAGGGCCTCAGCGGCCGTCGATCCCTCGCCGATGACGACGATGTCGGCTTCGGCCTCAAGCAACTCTTTGACGCCGCGTCGGACGATCTCGTGATCGTCGAGCAGGAAGACCGTGATCTGGGCAGTTGTGGGCACAGGTTCACCGTAGCCGCGCCACCCGTGTTTCTGCCAGCGGCAGTCCTTCGTGCGGACGGGACCAACGACCCACATTTTCGGGTCGCTCGCCAGTGAGCGCAATTCGAATGCACCCGTAGCGTCGTCAATGTGGCCTTATCACACGTGGACGTTGACGCACTGCTCAGCGACTCCGGCATCGCCCGGATCCGGAGCGCGCAACGTCGCGACGTCATCGCGATCCGGGCGATGTACGACCGCGTATCTGACGACACTCTGTATCTGCGGTTTTTCACGTTCTCCGGTGGTGTGGTCGCTCACGAGGTCGAGGCCCAGACTCGCCCGGCGGGCGACGACCATGCGTCGCTGGTCGCCGAGATCGGCGGCGACGTGGTGGGGGTGGCCAGCTTCGAGCGGCTTGACCGCGACGTGGCCGAAATCGCGTTCCTCGTGGATGACACCCACCGTGCCCGCGGCGTCGGCATGCTCCTACTCGAGCAGTTGGCGGCGACAGCGCGGGCCCGCGGCATCGTGAAGTTCGTCGCCGACACGCTGCCTGGTAACGGCCGGATGCTCAACCTGTTTGCCGATGCGGGTCTGCCGGTCACGACCGAATACGGCTCCGGGGTTATCCGCGTCGGATTGGAACTACGCGTAGACGAGAGCTTCCGCTCGGCGGTCGATCGCCGCGAGGCTCTCGCCGACGCCATCTCGCTCCGGCGGGTGCTCGCGCCACGGTCGGTGGTCGTGGTCGGCGTCGGACCCGAACCCGGCGACGCTGGACCGCAGCTGCTCGCGAATATCCGCCGTGGCGGTTACCGAGGCGAGCTCTACGCCGTTGGCCCGTGTGCCGAGTGGGCAACCGGTGCCGGCGTGTACGCAGATCTCGACGACGTGCCCGGACAGCTCGATCTGGTGATCGTTGCGGTTCCGGCAGCCGCGGTACTCGGCGTCGCAGTGACGGCGGCGGCGCGGGGGGCGGCTGGCCTCGTCGTCGGCTCCGCTGGCTTCTCGGAATCCGACCCCAGCCTGCCAGCGGATCTGCTGCGGATCTGCCGTGACGGCGGCCTGCGACTTATCGGGCCTCATTCGACGGGCATCTGCAACACGGGCGAGGCCGTGGCGCTGAACGCCACGTTCTGTGTGACACCGCCGCCGAGCGGACACATCGGCCTCATGTCGCAGTCGGGCACGGTCGGAATGGCGATGTTGGACTACGCGGCGCGCACGGGTGTGGGTATCTCGACATTTGTTTCGGTGGGCGATAAGGCCGATGTGTCGGGCAACGATCTGTTGTGCGCATGGGAGTTCGACGAAACGACCACAGTCTGCGCGCTCTACCTGGAGTCGGTCGGAAATCGAAGCAAGTTTGTCCGAATCGCGAGCAGAGTGGGCCGTCACAAGCCCATCGTCGCGATCAAGCCCGGACGGGACGTCGCGCTCGACTGCCTCTTCGAGCGGGCCGGGGTCACCCGCGTCGACTCGCTGTCGCACCTGTTCGGTGTCGCCACGCTGTTCGACCTCGCGCCGTTGCCGCGCGGCCCACGAGTATCGATTGTGGTCGACGACCGTAGGTCGGGTGAGCGTGCCCGCGACGCGTGCAGCAACGCCGGTCTCGTCGTTTCGGGCTCCGACGTGGTCGTCACTGAACCCGACGCCTTCGACGCAGCACTTCGGGCAATGCTCTGCGATACATCGGTCGATGCGATCATCGCTGTCTGCACGCCTCGCGCGCCGGACGCCGAGGGCAGCAGGATCGCTTCGGTGATCGGAGTCCTCCAGGCCGAGACTGTGTCGACGCCCTTGCTGGCGTGCTTCGTCGGGCTCGACACGATGCCGGTCGAGTTGGTCGGTACCGATCGACGCCCGGTCGTGCCGTATTACGTTTCAATCGAAGCCGCTGCGCACGCCCTCGCGGCGGCTGTGCGGTACGCCCGTTGGCGGGCCCGGCCCGAGGGTCCGGACGACCAGCTCGAAGGTCTTGACGCTCGCGACGAGATGGTCGCGCGGGTGGCGACGTTTGCTGAGAACGTGCCAGAACTGCTGGAGATCGATCTCGGCGCCAGCGCCCATATTCGGCTTGGTTCTGCCGCGCCCGGCGATCCGCCGTTGCGGAGGCTCCGATGAATGTTGCCCGAGTCGGCAGGACCTTCGACCCTGAGTCCGAGAGGTACGCCGCGCGCAGCATGAACGACATGTCCGCCGACGGCTCAGGTCTCGAAGTTATGACCGAGGCTGAGGCCATCTCGTTGCTGGCGACCATGCCGGTGGGCCGGCTGGTCTATTCCGATCGCGCACTGCCCTTTGTCGTGCCGGTGAGTTTCGTTGTTGACGGCGTGGACATCATCATCCGCACCGGCCGGCGATCGCGCCTCGCGACGCACGCACCCGGAAACATCGTGGCGTTCGAGGTTGACGACATCGTGATCGCTAGCCGATCGGGATGGACCGTTGTGGTGACCGGTCGGGTGGAGCGTGTCGACGATCCGGTCGATGTCGCGCGCCTCGGCGCACTCCGCCTCCAGACCTGGGTACCGCATGAGACGGACTGTTACCTCCGGCTGCGACCTGAGCTGATCACTGGTCGGCGAATCCCCGCCGTCCCTCCCGTGCCGGTCTGAATGGCGCAGATCTAGTCGTCACCGAGCGGCACTCGCCAGATGAGTTCGGCACCGCCTTCGGGGGCCGAATGCGCGGTGAACGCGCCAGCGAGACTCCGCGCCCTGGCCTCGAGGTTGGCTAGCCCGCTTCGACGTCCGTTGTCGGATATGCCCACGCCATCGTCTGTGACGGTCACGGTCACCCACGACTCGTTTACCACCAGCGAAACGTCGGCGTGATGGGCATGCGCGTGTCGGGCCGTGTTCGACAACGCTTCGCGCACGACAGGAAGGAGATTCTCGCCGACTTCTTTCGATACCCGTGTGTCGACGAGACCTTCGAGACGCAGCGCCGGTGTAAAACCGAGCGCCGGGGTGAGTTCCTCGATGAGTTCGACGATACGCGCGCGCAGGCTGCTTGAGGGTGTGCGCTCAGATCTTTGCAGCGAGTAAATGGTCGATCGGATTTCCTTGATGGTCTTATCGAGATCGCCCACCGCTCCCTGTATTCGGTCGGAGGCCTCGGGCTCCGTCACGTACCGCATCGAACTCTCCAGTTGCATGCCGGTGGCAAAGAGTCGTTGGATCACCGTGTCGTGCAGATCGCGGGCGATCCGGTCGCGGTCGCGGAACAGGCTCAGTTGTTCGGTTTCGCGGCGCTGCCGCGCCAGCTCCAGGCCCAGAGCCGCCTGGTCGGCGAAGGCCTCCAGCATGGCCTGCTGACTGTCGCGAAAGCGACGGCCGCCCCTCTGGTTGCCGACCCAGAGCACACCTCGCGGCGCTCCGCCGGCCACCAGCGGCACGATGAGCACGGGCCCGAAATCGGCGAGCGCATCGGAACCCTCTGCCCAGCGGGGGTTGGCCCGGACGTCGTCGAGGGCGATCGTCTTTCCACTGTGAAATGCCTCCCCGACGAGGGAGTTATTCGGGTCGATGCGACCGCCGATCACCCGCGGTGCCGCTTCGCCATCGGCGACTTCGATCACCAGTTGGTCGGCGAGCGGGAGGACGATCGCCGCAAAATCGGCGACCGCAAGGTCTCTGGCGCGGGCTGCGACAAGTTGCAACACATCGTCGGGTTCGCCGCCAGACAACAACGCAGTGGTCACCTCGGCTGATGCGCGCAACCAGCGCTCACGGTGCCGCACATCGTCGTAGAGGCGAGCGTTCTCGATGGCGACGCCCGCTGCGGCGGCCAACGCAAGGACGACGCTTTCGTCTTCGTCGTCGAAGTCGCTGCCGCCCCTCTTCTCGGTCAGGTAGAGGTTGCCGAACACCTCGTCGCGAATGCGGATAGGTACGCCGAGAAAGCTCTTCATTGGCGGGTGGTGAGCGGGGAACCCGAACGCCGCTGGGTGCTGATTGAGATCGTGTAGCCGCAGGGGCAGCGGCTCCTTGATGAGGAGCCCGAGGATGCCACCGCCGCGGGGCAATGGCCCGATGAGTGCTGTTGCCTCGTCGTCGACTCCGACCGTAAGGAACTGGGAGATCAGGGCGCGGTCGTCAATGACACCCAATGCGCCATAGCGGGCATCGACCAACCGGACCGCGGCTTCGACAATGCGGTGCAGAACGCTTTGCAAATCGAGGCCGGTGCCGATGGCGAGCACAGCGTCGAGCAAGCTATGCACGCGGTCGCGGGTGCCGATGACCGCCGCTAGCTGGGCCTGGAGCTCGCCGAGCAGCTCGTCGAGATGCAGGTGGGTGCGCAGGTCGGGGTTGCCCGGCACCTGCGGGTTCGTCACGTCGTGAGGCTGGTCGTCCATACGATTAGTGGCCGCCGGTCTCAGACAGGTTCGAGAAAAAGCGAGTCGGGATAGCACCAGGCCCAGTCTTCGCCCGGCTCGAACGACCTCATCAACGGATGACTCGTTCTGTGGAAGTGGGCGGTGGCGTGGCGCCGCGGCGAGTTGTCGCAGCAGCCGATGTGTCCGCAGTTCAGACATTCGCGCAAGTGCACCCAGCGAGTGCCTTCGCGTAAACAGTCTTCGCACCCGTCGGTACTCGACGGCCGGACGTCGGCAAGGCCACCGAGGTGCTGGCAGGTCGCGCCGGGCGGGTTGCCGTCGACGTTCTCGGCGACTGCGTAGTGCGGGATCGTCATCGCTGGCCCCTTCGCCGTCGTGCGCTCGCCTCACAGTAGCTGCCCACCCGATACAGTGCCCACGTGCCGGTCGCCGATCGCGAGTACCTCGCCCTTGGCACTGTTCGCACCGTTGAGACTATTGACACCGTGGACACTGTTGACACTGTTGCCACCGACGCAGCCGACACATCTGCTCCGCCTGTCGATCTCAACGATGCCGTGCATGACGCATTGCGGAAGATGGTGGCGAATCGCGGTCGGCGCGGCGGTGTGCTGGCCGAGGTCGTTGCCGAACCCGGCACGACTCTTCGCCGGACGTGGTTCGACACGTTTGATTGGCGACTGCACAAAGCCGGTCTCACTCTTTGGCTCGTCGACAGTGGGCGTTCGACAGGGGTCGCGGGTGCGCGACTGTGTCTCGCGTCGGACGCCGATGTGGTCAGCGTGCCGCCTGCCCAACAGACAGAGGTTCGCGTCGGCCATCCCTTCGACGCCGTCGTTCCCGCAGGCACCCTGAGGCGCCGGCTCGAGCCCATTGTGGAGATGCGGGCTCTCATCCGCCTCGTGACGTTACGCACGGCAGCGACGACGTACCGGATTGTCAATGACGACCGCAAAACCGTGGCGCGGGTCGTCGTCGAACGGGCGACGGGCGGCACGGTCGCCGGCCGGCTTGGCGACATCGCACCACGGGTCAGTGTCGTCGCGAGCCGCGGCTACGAAGCCGACGCGGCTACGGCGGCTCGGGTCGTTGGGAAGATTCCGAGCCTGACCCCGGCCGACCGCTCGATGCTGGCACAAGCATTGGCAGCGATCGGGCGCTTCCCCGGCGACTACTCCAGCAAGCTCGTCATCGCCCTCGATCCCGACCTGCCGACAGAAGACGCAGTTCGGCGGGTGATGCGGGCATTGCTCGATGCCGCTCAGCGCAACGTCGCTGGTGTCGCCGCAGATATCGATACCGAGTTTTTGCACGATGTGCGGGTCGCCGTTCGGCGCGGCCGGTCTGCTCTAAAGGTGACCGCCCCGGCGCTGCCTGCGGCGGAAGCCCTTGCAGTCGCGAGCGCATTGAAGTGGCTTGGCGACCTGACGACGCCGACGCGGGATCTCGACGTCTACCTACTCGGGCTCGATGACCTTGCCGCCGAGGTCAGCACACCCGGCTGGAACGTTAGTCAGCTGGCACCCTTTCGCGACTTTCTGGTGGCCCGCCGAACGAAGGAACACGCGGCGTTGGTGCGCACACTGCGAGGTAGCCGCGCGAAGCGTGCCCTCGCCGCGTGGGCCGCCGCGAGTAGCGCGTCGCCCGCGAGCCCGGCGTCCGCGAGCATCCCGGGTCACGCCACCGCCGGCCCCATTGGTGCAGTGGCGAACGCGGCGGCCCGCCGCGTGTTCACGCGCGTCATCAAAAACGGCGGAGCGATCAACGCTGCGTCTCCTGCCTCCGACCTGCATGAATTGCGTAAGCGATGCAAGGAGCTGCGCTACACCCTCGAGATTTTCGCTGGCCTGTACGACCCGGTCGCGCAGCGTGCGCTCGTCGATGACCTCAAGAAGCTGCAGGACTGCCTCGGCGAATTCCAAGACACCGAAGTGCAGCAGCGCGCGATCCGGCAGTTCGCCGAAGACATGCTGGCTGGCGACGGGGCAAACTCCGCCACCGTCGAGGCGGTGATGGCGATGGGACGGCTCGCCGATCGCCTGGAGGAACGTCAACGGATAGCCCGCGCCCGGTTTGGACAGCTATTCGCGGGGTTCGCCGGGCCACGACCGCAGTCGCATCTGGCCGCACTCTACGAGCGCGCGACGTGAAGGTCTTCGCGACGTACAACATCAAGGGCGGCGTCGGAAAGACTTCAGCCGCAGTCAATCTGGCGTACCTGGCCGCGCGCGACGGGCACCGTACCTTGCTCTGGGATCTCGATCCGCAGGGAGCCGCGACGTTTCTGTTCCGGATCAAGCCAGGCGTGGCCGGCGGCGCGAAGGCACTCGTGCGCGGCCGCACAGGTATGGACGTTCCGGTAAAGGCAACGGACTACGACAATCTTGAGTTGCTGCCGGCCGATTTCTCCTACCGAAACATGGATCTCGCACTCGATCACGCGAAGAGCCCAACGCGGCGGATCACAGCGTTGCTCGCCACTGTCGCCGACGAATACGACATCGTCTTTCTGGATTGCCCGCCGAGCGTTTCGCTCGTCTCGGAGAGTGTTCTGCGCGCGACGGATGCATTGCTTGTCCCGTTGATCCCGACCACACTCGCCGTCCGGACCTACGACCAACTGATCAGATTCGTCGCGTCGGCGAAGCCGCCGAAACCCGCCGTGCTGGCGTTTTTCTCGATGGTCGATCGGCGCAAGAAGCTGCACCGCGAATCGATGGCGGCACTTCGTGACGGACGTCGCGGGATCGCTGCTGCTGCGATACCGGCCGCGGCCGTGGTGGAGAACATGGGACCGCGGCGCGAACCCGTCGTGGTATCGGCACCGTCAAGTGAGGCATCCAACGCCTACGTTGCGTTGTGGCAAGAAGCTCACGATCTCGTCGGCGGCTGAGGCATCATGGGGACTTCGATACGCACCCAACTGGAGGAATCCACATGGCACAGGTGATATGGGAAGAGAAGCCCGACGCTCACGACTATCCGGCGGCGTCGGACTACTTGTCTCTCCTCGTCGCTGAGTCGGCGCTGCGGGCGGAGCTTGTCGCGCAGTTGCTGGCCGCGCCGGTCGCTCACTACAAAGCCAAGGATCTCCTTCGTGCCTCCCAACTCGCGCTGCTGACGGCCGACAACGTCCATGTGGCGACCGACCTACGGAAGATTCGCCGGGGCAGGCCGTTGTCGCCGGTCCTCCTCGTGCGCGGTGATCTGCTGCGCGGGTTCCCACTCCAGATTGCCGATGGGTACCACCGGGTCTGCGCGAGCTATTACACTGACGAGAACACCAACATTCCGTGTCGCATGATCGACCTGCCGATCCCGGCGACACCAAGCGCTCGCGTGCCGAGGACGCCGCGGAAGGCAGCGCAGAAGGCAGCGCAGAGCCTTTCTGCCCGACGACCTGGGACCAACGGCCATGCCGCCGCCCCGGCGCAAGAGGCACGCTTGAATCCACCTGAATGAGGAGGTCTCATGACCACAGATGTGACTCGCCCGCTTATTACGGTCGGCGTCGACGGGTCGCCCGAAAGCGCGAAGGCGACCGCATGGGCGGCCGACCAGGCCCGGCTCACCGGCGGCACGCTCGAACTCGTCATCGCGTGGGCCAGGCCGGTCTCATACGGCTTGCCGCTCGTTGTCGGGGGTTACGACCCTGAGGCCCAAGCTCGCGAGGTCGTCGAGAAGGCCGCCGCTAACACCGACCTTCCCACTGACCGCTTGCGCGTCACGGTTGTCAACGGCGCAGCGCCTACCGTTCTCGTCGCCCAGGCGACCAACGCGGATCTGCTCGTCGTCGGGTCACGCGGTCACGGTGGGTTCTCTGAACTGCTTCTCGGTTCGGTGAGCACGCACTGCGTGCACCACGCCTCCTGCCCTGTCGTCGTCGTCCGATAGCACCGACCAGTCCGGCACAGTCCCTCGGTTCTTCGATTCGAGTCACCTCGGCTGCGGTCATGCCCGCAGCCGAGGTGCTGCACCAACTCGGCGTCACCGCCGGCGTAGGCCTGTCGACCGCGGAGGTCGTGCAGCGGCAGGCGCATTACGGTTCCAACGCCGTCTCGTCCCACCGGGCAAGGCTGCTCCCGGTGCTCTGGCATCAGGTGCGGTCACCCTTGCTGTGCCTGTTGCTCATTGCCGCCGTCGCCTCCTACTTCGTCGGCGAGCGTAGCGATGCCGTCATCATTGGCGTCATCATCGCCTTGTCGGTTGGGCTCGGTTTCGTCAACGAGTACCGAGCGGAGAAGGCCGCCGACGCGCTGCACTCGCACATTCGCCATGAGACCGTGGTTGTTCGCGACGGGCAGCCGATCACCGTCGACGTCACTGCGCTCGTGCCTGGCGACCTCGTCGAGCTCCACCTGGGTGCCGTTGTGCCCGCCGACATCCGCTTGCTCGAGGTCACCAACCTTGAATGCGACGAGTCCATTCTCACCGGCGAGTCTCTCCCTGTAGAGAAGACCGCCGCTGTCGTGGCGCCGCAGACACCCCTGGCCGAGCTCGTCGGCTGCGCGCTGATGGGCACCGTCGTGCACGGTGGGAGTGCGACGGGAGTCGTGGTGGCAACAGGAGCCGGTACCGAGTTCGGCGCCATTGCCGCCGGTCTCAGCACCCACCAGCTCGACACCGAGTTCCAGGTCGGTCTGCGCCGCTTCTCGATGCTGCTTGTCTACGTCGCCGGTGCGCTCACGACGTCGATCTTCGTGATCAACGTCGCGCTCCACCGGCCGATCATCGACGCTGCGTTGTTCTCGCTGGCGATCGCCGTCGGTATCACGCCCCAGCTCCTGCCGGCGGTGGTTTCCACCAGCCTCGCCGCGGGATCACGGAGGATGAGCCAGCGCAAGGTGCTGGTCAAGAGGCTGGTGTGCATCGAGGACCTCGGCAATGTCGATGTACTTTTCACCGACAAGACGGGCACCCTCACTCAAGGTCACATCGATTACATGCGCTCAGTGCCCGCACCGGGCGGCACCGCCGATGCGGTTTTGCGCTGGGGTCTCCTGTGCACCGAGAACACGGTCACGGCAGGGTCTGCTGTCGGTGGCAACCCGCTCGATCAAGCGCTCTGGGAGTCACCGACCGCGGCCACCGTACGCGCATCACTAACGGGCTACACCCGCGTGGGGACGCTGCCCTTCGACCATGAACGCCGCATGGTGTCGGTCGTCGTGACCGACGTCGCCGGGGAGTTGACCATGGTCACCAAAGGCGCCCCCGAGGTCGTGCTCGAGCGATGTGTTGATGTGCCGGCCGCGGCGCGTGACGCATTGGCCGCTGAGTTCGCCGCCGGCAACCGGGTGGTGGCCGTCGCCAGCCGCGGTGCCACGGCTGACACCCGCCTCGCGCCCGAGGATGAGCGCGACTTGTGCTTCGCGGGCCTGCTGGTGTTCCGTGATCCACCGAAGGACGATGCCGCCGGCGCGCTGCTTCGGCTCGCCAATCTCGGCATCGCCGTCAAGGTCGTCACCGGCGATAACGCGGCCGTCGCCCTCAAGGTCTGTCGCGACCTCGGTCTCGGCGACGGCGATGCACTGACCGGCACTGACCTCGATGTGCTCGATGACACCGAGCTCGCGGCCGCGATCGTGCACACGACGGTGTTCGCCAGAGTGAGCCCGGAGCACAAGGCCCGGATCGTCTCTGTTCAGCGCCGCACCGGCGGGGCGGTCGCGTTTCTCGGTGACGGCGTCAATGATGCACTCGCGCTGCACGCGGCGGACGTCGGCATCTCGGTGGACTCTGCCACCGACGTTGCGAAAGACGCCGCAGACGTGATCTTGCTGGAAAAGGATCTCGACGTGCTCGCCGACGGTGTAGCCGAAGGGCGCCGGATCTTCGCCAACACGATCAAGTACGTGCTGATGGGGACGTCGAGCAACTTCGGCAATATGTTCTCGGCCGCGGGTGCGTCGCTGTTCCTGAAATTCTTACCGATGCTGCCGTCGCAGATCCTGCTGAACAACATGCTCTACGACACGAGCCAGCTCGCGATCCCGACTGACAGGGTCGACGAGGAACAGTTGCGGCGCCCGTCACATTGGGACATCGCGTTCATCCGCCGGTTCATGATCTTCTTCGGCCCACTCAGTTCGGTCTTCGACTTCGCGACCTTCGCGGTGATGCTCTGGATCTTCCACTCAGGCCCCGCGCAGTTTCGGTCCGGCTGGTTCGTTGAGTCTCTTGCCACCCAGACGCTGGTCATCTTCGCTATCCGCACCCGCCGTGTCCCCTTCTTCCGCAGCCACCCGAGCCTGCCCCTGACCCTCTCGGCTCTGGGAGTCGTTGCCGTGGGCGCACTGCTTCCGGCCACCCCGCTGGCTCACACTCTCGGCTTTCAGCCGTTGCCGCCGGGCTTCTTCGTCGCGCTCATCGGCATGGTCGTGTGTTACCTCGGGTTGATCGAGATCGGGAAGCGGATTTTCTATCGCGCGGCCGCAGATGGCGCGGCTGCCGGCCCTGCAAGGGCGGGGCACTACACCGGGCATCGGCACCTGCGGCGTCGCGTGGCCTACTTCAGTACCCACGCCGCCTGAGCGCACCGGGCGCGGTTCGCGGTCGCGGGTCATGCGGCCGCCGTAGTTAAGACGTCACTCGTGACGCACTGCATGAGGAGTTAGCGCGTCGGCATATGTCGATCGAGTTGAGGCACGTACGACGAGGTCTGGCTCGAACTCGATCTGCCGATGAACATGGCCGACTGGATCGCGTGTCTCCTCCAACAACAGGTCGGCCGCAGTCTTGCCGAGCAGATGTCGCGGCTGGCGCACCGAGGTGAGCGGAACCGCCGCGGCCGCCGCGAACTCGATGTCGTCGTAGCCGACGATGGCGACGTCTCCGGGCACCTGGAGACCTTGCCGGATGAGCTCTTGCAGGAGGCCCAACGCGATCAGATCGTTGGCGCAAAATGCCGCGGTCGGACGGCGCGTGGGCGGGTATCCAGCGAGCCGTTCGCCTGCTTCGCGGCCGGCGGCAACCGTCATCGACGTCGTGTCGAGGCACACCAGCGAATCGGGGTCGCGGCCAGCTTGGGCAAGCGCATTACGGGCGCCCGACCTCCGGTCTTTGACCTGGGCGATGGTGGTCGGACCGCCGATGAACGCGATCCGTTCACGCCCGACGTCAAGGAGGTGGCTCACGGCTAGCTCACCGCCTCTGACGTCGTCGACCGACACCGAGCACATCCCGTCGCCGTCTGCTCGACGGTCGAGCAACACGACCCGCATCCCCCGCTCGACGAGTCGCGCCAGCCGGCTCGGGTCGGCGTCGACGGGCGTGAGCAGAATTCCTTGCACCCGCTGCTCGGCCATGAGGTTGAGGTAGGAGGCCTCCTTGGCGGCGTCCTGCCCGCTGTTGCACAAGATGACGGCAAGTCCAGCCGCGGATGCGGCTTCCTCGGCACCTCGCGACAAGTCGGCGAAGAACGGGTTCGCGGCGTCAAGCACCAGGAGCCCGATGGTGCGGCTACGCCCAGCCCGCAACTGGCGGGCGGGTTCGTTACGGACGAACCCCAGTGCCGCGATGGCCAGCCGGACTCGGTTACGGGTCTCCTCGGCAACCCGCTCCGGCCGGTTCAAAACGTTCGACACCGTGCCGATCGAGACACCGGCGTGGGCTGCGACGTCTTTGACGCTGACCGCGTCGCCCACCCGTCCGCCTCCCTCGGCCGCGGCGCCAGAGGCCGATGCCGCGCTCCATTGAAACGTGTTAACCGTCAGCTTATCGCTCGCGCCGGTCACGTTTTGGCAACGTACCCACATACCCCGCCGAACGTGTTGACACCCGGAAGAGGCCGATCCTACGATCGCCATTCACCAGTTGTGAAACGATTCAGCGCTGTGGTTCATCAGACGCTGCGGTTGATCGGACCCGGTACGGAGGTGTGGTGACCGACGCTGCTCCCGGCGCGCCTGCGCCATCGGCGCTGCTCGTCCTGGACAAGGCAGCGAAAAGCTTCGGCGCGGTGAAGGCTCTTGTCGATGGGTCGATCACCCTGTACCCGGGCGAAGCGCATGCCCTCCTCGGCGAAAACGGAGCCGGCAAGTCCACGCTCGTGAAGATCCTCGCTGGCGTGCACCAACTCGACGGGGGCGTACTCACCATCGACGGCGAGCCCGTGACGCTCAGCGGGCCGGCCGCTTCTCGCGCCGCGGGCGTTTCGATCATCTACCAGGAGCCGACTCTCTTTCCCGACCTCACCGTCGCCGAGAACATCTTCATGGGCCGGCAGCCGATCGGGCGTGGCCGCCGGATCGACAAGGGAGCGATGGTCCGGGCAGCACGGGAGGTCTTCGCTCGTCTTGGTGTCGAGCTCAATCCTGGCCGCCTCGCGCGCGGGCTCTCGGTCGCGGATCAGCAGATCGTCGAGATTGCCAAGGCTATTTCCTTCAATGCCCACGTCATCGTGATGGACGAACCCACCGCTGCGCTGACCTCGGTTGAGGTGGCCCGGCTCTTCGACGTCGTACGCACTCTTCGCGCTCAGGGCTCGGCGGTGCTCTTCATCACCCACCGGCTCGAGGAAGCATTCGCGATCTGCCAGCGGGTCACGATCATGCGCGACGGCGCGTTCGTGCGCACGGCCCCCATCGATGAGGTAACCGTTGACTCCATCATTCGGTCGATGGTCGGCCGCGACCTCGACCAACTCTTCCCGAAGACGGTTACTGCTCCCGGCGAGGTCGTGCTCGAAGTTTCGAGGCTGACCCGCGAAGGGGTCTTCACCGACGTCTCATTCACGGTGCGGCGGGGCGAGATCGTGGCGCTCGCCGGCCTGGTCGGTGCCGGCCGTAGCGAGGTGGCGCGCGCGATCTTCGGCATCGACAGGCGCGACGCTGGGCAGGTCCTGGTGCACGGCCGGGCACTTCCCAACGGTTCCCCGAAAGCGGCGATGGCGGTCGGGGTCGCCTTGGTGCCAGAAGACCGTCGGCAGCAGGGCCTCGTGATGGCGCTCGCGATTGACCAGAACGTGTCGCTCGCCTCGCTGAGCAGCCTCGAGAAGTTCGGGCTCATTCGCCGAGCGAGTGAGCGTGCCCTGGCCGCCGAGTGGGCGGTGAAGTTGCAATTGAGGTACAGCCGGCTCAGAAACTCCGCATCGACACTCTCGGGTGGCAACCAGCAGAAACTCGTCCTCGGGAAGTGGCTGGCGCGGCACCCCTCGGTGCTGCTCATCGACGAACCGACTCGCGGAATCGACGTCGGCACGAAGGCTGAGGTCCATCGGTTACTCGACCAGCTGGTCGCCGACGGCGTCGCTGTGTTGATGATCTCGTCGGAACTACCCGAAGTTCTCGGCATGGCCGATCGGGTGCTCGTGCTTCGCGAAGGCCGGCTGGTGGCCGAGCTGTCGCGCAGCGAGGCCGATGAGGCCACGATCATGAGGGCCGCGACCGGTCAGACCGTGGGGTCAGCCGCATGACAGCCATGTCGACGGCGCCGCGTGCCGCCATGAAGATCGGTCGCGCCGAATCGTTGCTTCGCGTCCGCGAACTTGGCATCGGCATCGCGATCGTCATCGTCTTCGGACTCACGACGCTGAAGAACCCTGCCTTCGCGCATGCGTTGAGCGTGCAGCAACTGCTGACTGGGGCGTCGCTCATCGCGCTGCTCGCCGTCGGCGAGACGCTCGTCATCATCACCCGTAACGTCGACCTCTCGGTCGGGTCGGTGCTCGGGTTTTCTGCCTACATCGTCGGCGACGTGTTCGTGCATCATCCGCACACGCCGCCAATCGTCGGATTCATGGTGGGCATCGTGGTCGGCGCCGTGTTCGGTGCTATCAACGGCCTGATTACCACGTTCATGCGGGTGCCCAGCCTGGTCGTCACGCTCGCGACGTTGTACATCATTCGCGGCCTCGATGCGATGGTCGTGAACGGCAAGCAGATCGATCCATCGAGCGTGCCCAAGGCTTTCCAGATCGTTGGCAACCGCACCATCTTCGGCGTCCCGTGGCTGGCGATCATTGTGGCCGTCGTCGTCGCGATCACCGGTTACGCGATGCGCTCCTTCAGGGCCAGCCGTGACATCTATGCGATCGGGTCGAATCCTGAGGCTGCCGCGCTTGCGGGCGTCCCGATCGGAAAGCGGGTCTTTACGGCGTTTCTGATCAGCGGCTCGCTCGCAGGTCTTGCCGGTGCCCTGTTCCTCTCGGAGGTCGCCACGGTCGATGCGACGGGGGGCACCGGCTACGAACTGCTCGTGGTCGCTGCGGTCGTGGTCGGTGGCGTCGCCATCTTCGGGGGCAGCGGCACCGTGCTCGGCGCGGCGCTCGGCGCGCTGCTGCTCAACACGATCAATCAGTCACTCGGCGCACTCAAGCTGTCGTCTTTCTGGGATCAAGCCGTCGCCGGCGGGCTCCTGCTGGCGGCGATCGCATTCGACCGAGGCCTGGGGTTACGGATCGCCAAGCGGATGAAGTCGGCACGAGGTGAACACCGTGTCGTTTGACCTCGCAACCGCACCACCGCGATTGGACCAAGCCGGGAGCGTCCGGCCGTCTTGGCGGGTCCTGGTGCGTTGGGAAACCGCGCTCGTCTTCATCTTTGTCGGTGCGCTCTTCTTCGGCGCCTCCGAGTCGCCGCACTTCATGACCCGCACCGATGTCTTCTTCATCGGGCTGAACATGGGCGAGATCGCGATTATGGCGTTGCCACTGACGCTGATCGTCATGACCGGCGAGATCGACCTTTCGGTCGCCGCCATGCTCGGGTTGTCGAGCACGCTGCTCGGCTACCTCTATCAGAATCATTGGCCGATCTGGCTGGCGATGGCCGCCGTGCTCGTCATCGGCGCAGTTGGTGGTGCCTTCAATGGATTCCTGGTGACCAAACTGGGGTTGCCCTCGATCGCCGTCACCATTGGTACGCTCGCGCTCTTCCGCGGCATTGCCGAAATCGTGCTTGGCGCCAAATCTGTGGTGAACTTTCCGACAAAGTTCACCAATATCGGCGTCAAGCCGATCCCCCATACGGAGTTGTCCTACTCCGCCGGGATCTTCATCGTGCTCGCCGTCGTGTACGGTGTCGTCCTGCATGCGACACCTGCCGGGCGCTCGATGATTGCTATCGGGCTTCAGTCTGAAGCGGCGTTCTTCGCCGGTATCAGGGTGAAGCGGATCAAGTTCGTGCTCTACACGCTGAGTGGCGTGGTGTGCGCGTTTGCCGGCATTCTCTGGACCTACCGACTGTCTTCGTCGCGCTACGACAACGGCTTGGGCCTCGAGCTCGACGTTGTGGCGATCGTGCTGTTCGGTGGTGTCTCGATTTTCGGTGGCCGCGGCTCCATCTTCGGTGTGGTGATCGCGGTCCTCGTGTTCGGCTCCCTCAAAGAGGCGCTCACGTTGATGAACATCTCCGCTCAGGCGCAGAACATCGTGACCGGTGGGCTGCTCCTGATCAGCGTCATCCTCCCCAACGTCGCCGACAGCCTGCGGCGAGTTCGAGCACGAGCCGGACTCCGCGCCTAGCGGACCGGTGCAGTTTCTCAGCGGGTCGAGTGAAACGATTCAGTCAGCCCTGAACAACCACCACAGAGGAGATCATCATGATCCACGGTTCTCGAACTCGCCGCCTCAGCGCGGTGACGTTCGCGGTAGCGCTCGTGACGTTGGCGGCGGGGTGTAGCAGTTCCAAGAAGTCGACGCCGGCTGCATCCACGCCTGCACCTGCGGCCACCTCATCCTCGGCACCTGCCGCCACGTCGGCACCTGCCGCCACGTCGGCACCTGCCGCGACCTCGGCACCTGCCGCCACGTCGGCCCCGGCCGTCTCGGCGGCTCCGGCGGGCATCAAGAAGGGCCTGGTCGTCTACTTCATTCCGAAGGACACCCAGAACCCGTATGAGGTCATCGCCGACAAGGGTGGCGCAGCTGCGCTTGCCGAACTCGGTGGCAAGGTCGTCGTGAGCAGCGGCACCGCCGACACCGCAGCCGCCCAGATTCCGTCGATCCAGGCGGCAATCCAGGCCAAGGCGGACGCCATTGTGATCGCCGGTAACGACCCGTCGGCTCTGTGCCCATCGTTGGCGCAGGCGCAGGCCGCTGGCATCAAGGTCGTCTCGTTCGACTCTGACGTCACCTGCCCTAGCCACCTCTTCATCAACCAGGCGAACACCGAGCAGATCGGCACCTCCGAGGTTGACCTGCTGGCCAAGGAAATCAACAGCACCGGCCAGATCGCCATCCTGTCGGCCGCCGCAACCGCGACGAACCAGAACGCCTGGATCGGCTACATGAAGTCCCAGCTCGCGAAGTACCCGAACATGAAGCTCGTCTCCACCGTCTACGGAAACGACGACCCGGCGACGTCCCTCACGGTTCTTCAGGGTCTGCTCTCGGCCTACCCGAACCTGGCCGGCATCATCTCGCCGACCACCGTGGGTATCTCGACGGCGGCGCAGTACCTCGACAACCACAAGTCGCTGCTGAGCAAGCTGACCCTTACCGGTCTCGGCTTGCCGTCGCAGATGAAGACTTATGTCAACGACGGTACTGTCAAGGCGTTCGAGTTGTGGAACCCGTCAGACCTCGGCTACCTCGCGGGCTACGCAGCCGCCCAGGCCGCCTCGGGTACTGACATCACCACCGCGGGTGCCACCTTCGCCGCTGGCAAGCTCAACACCTATACCGTTCTGCCTGCTGCCAATGGAACCGGACCGTCGGTCGTGCTCGGGCCGCCGACCGTATTTGACAAGTCGAACGTCAACGATTTCGCTTTCTGATCCGACGGATCGTTTCTGATCCAGCTGTCTCCGCGCGGCCTGCGATCGTGCAGGCCGCGCGGGCGGCACCTTCGAGGCAACGAAGTGAGGTCACGTCAGGTACCCATGCCCCGATACTGCTTTCTCCTTCAGGTGCGGCCAGAACTCCTTGCGGAATATCGCGTGCGGCACTCCGCCGTCTGGCCGGAGATGTTGCAGGCTCTCCACGATTCAGGTTGGAACAGGTACTCCTTGTTTGCTCGCGACGACGGCATGCTCGTCGGCTACGTCGAAGCAGACGACCTCACGAAGGCACAGCAACGGATGGCCGCGACCGAGGTGAACGCCCGCTGGCAGGAGTCCATGGGCAGATTCTTTGTCGGTCTCGACGGCCGACCTCCCGATGAGGGATTCCTCGTGCTCGACGAGGTCTTCAACCTCGACGACCAACTGACGCTGTTGCGCCACCCATCCAGGACGGAGTGACCACGATCATGAGCCCCACGACCGATGCCCGCGCGAACGCCAAGGAGACATTGCGGGCGCAGCAGATTGAGCTCCCGTCGTGGGCTTTCGGCAATTCCGGCACGCGCTTCAAGGTGTTCGCGCAAGCCGGTGTGCCGCGCGATCCGTTCGAGAAGATCGAGGACGCCGCGACCGTGAATCGGCTGACGGGTGTCGCGCCAAAGGTGGCACTTCACATTCCGTGGGATCGAGTCGACGATTTCGGCAAGTTGCGCAAGCACGCGACCGATCTCGGGGTCGAGCTCGGTGCGATCAACTCCAACGTGTTTCAGGACAACGACTACATGCTCGGCTCGGTGACCAATCCCGACCCCGCGGTGCGGCGCAAAGCAACGGACCATCTTCTCGAGTGTGTCGACATCATGGACGCCACTGGCTCGCGTGATCTGAAGCTCTGGTTCTCTGACGGTACGAACTATCCGGGCCAAGACGACGTGCGTGACCGTCAAGACCGGCTGAGCGAAGCGCTCTCGGAGGTCTATGCCAGGCTCGCTGAGGGCCAGCGCATGCTGCTCGAGTACAAGCTGTTCGAGCCCGCGTTCTACACGATGGACGTGCCCGACTGGGGTACCGCCTACGCGCACTGCATGACGCTGGGGTCGAGGGCTCAGGTCGTGGTCGACACCGGCCATCATGCGCCGGGTACCAATATCGAATTCATCGTCGCGTTGCTGCTCCGCGCGGGCAAGCTCGGCGGATTCGACTTCAACTCCCGGTTCTACGCCGACGACGACCTCATGGTCGGTGCGGCCGACCCCTTCCAGTTGTTCAGGATCATGTGGGAGGTGCGCCGCGGCGGTGGTCTGAGCGCTGCTGCTGGTGTTGCGTTCATGCTCGACCAATGTCACAACATCGAGCCCAAGATTCCCGGCCAGATCAGGTCTGTCATGAACGTGCAAGAAGCCACCGCGAAGGCGCTCTTGATCGATGTAGGCGCCTTGACCGCCTTGCAGGCGGCCGGTGACGTGCTTGGTGCTAACGCGGTGATGATGGACGCATTCAACACCGACGTGCGACCGATGCTCGTCGAACTGCGCGAAGAGATGGGTCTCGACCCGAACCCGATGGCGGCCTATGCGGCGTCCGGTTATGCCGAGAGAATTGTCGCCGACCGCACCGGCGGTAGTGGAGCCGGATGGGGGGCATGACGGCGGCGCCGGATACCGACGGCCAGGTTCAGGTTGCTGCTCTGCTTGCGCGCAGCAACCGGCTCGGGTCCGATCCCGCCGTCACCAACTACGCGGGCGGCAATACCTCGTGCAAGGCCACCGACGTCGATCCCGCCAACGGTCAGCCGGTTGAGCTGCTCTGGGTGAAAGGCTCGGGCGGTGACCTCGGCACCTTGACCGAAAATGGACTTGCGGTCTTGCGCCTCGACCGGTTGCGCAGCCTCGTTGACATCTATCGCGGAGTTGAGCACGAGGACGAGATGGTCGCTGTATTCGATTTTTGCCTGCACGGTCGCGGGGGTGCCGCACCCTCGATCGACACGGCGATGCACAGCTTGGTTGACGCTGCCCATGTCGATCACCTGCATCCCGACGCCGGCATCTCGTTTGCCACTGCTGCCGATGGCGAAGAACTGACGCGACAGTGTTTCGGCGACCGGGTCGCCTGGGTACCTTGGCGCCGCCCTGGGTTCCAGCTGGGTCTTGAGATCGCAGCCGCGCACGCAGCCCACCCGCAGGCGATTGGAGTGGTGCTCGGGGGGCATGGCATTACCGCGTGGGGCGCAACCAGCGACGAGTGCGAAGCGCATTCGCGCGAGATCATCGACGGTGCCCGGGCGTTCATCGACGCGCACGGAAAGGCCGAGCCGTTTGGCGAGGCGCGCCCGGGATTTGCGGCATTGTCGGACACCGAGCGGCATCGACGCGCGGCTGAACTGGCTCCGATCGTGCGGGGCCTGGCGTCGACCGACCAGGTGCAGATCGGCCACTTTGACGATGACCCTGAGGTGCTCTATTTTCTTGCCGGCGCGCAATGTCCGCGGTTGGTCGGCCTCGGCACATCATGCCCCGACCATTTCTTGCGCACGAAAGTGCGCCCGTTGCTTGTCGACCTGCCAAGCGATGCCGCGATCGACGACGTCGTGGCGCGGTTGCGCGAGCTGCACGCGAGTTATCGCGACGAGTATCGCGCGTACTACGAACGGCATGCTGTTGCCGATTCGCCACCGATGCGTGGCGCCGATCCGGCCATTGTCTTGGTGTCGGGCGTCGGCATGTTCAGCTTCGGCAAGGACGCGCAAACAGCCCGCGTAGCAGGTGAGTTCTACCGAAATGCTATTCGAGTCATGCGCGGAGCCGAGGCGATCTCGACCTACGCCCCGATCTCCGAGGCGGAGAAGTTTCGTATCGAATACTGGCAGCTTGAAGAAGCCAAGCTTCGGCGACTGCCCGCGCCGCGCCCGCTCGCCGGTCGGATCGCCCTTGTCACTGGAGCCGGCTCCGGCATCGGCCGGGCTATCGCGCATCGGTTGTCCGCCGAAGGCGCGTGCGTCGTCGTTGCCGACCGCGACGCATCGTCGGCAGCCCTCGTGGCCAAAGAACTCGGCGGTCGTGACAAAGCGATCGCCGCTGTCATGGATGTCACCGACGAAGCCGCGGTCGCGGCTGCGTTTGACGAAGCCGCGTTGGCGTTCGGCGGCGTCGATCTCGTTGTGAACAATGCGGGGTTGTCGATCTCGAAGCCGCTGCTCGAGACCACGGTCGCCGACTGGGATCTCCAGCACGACGTCATGGCGCGCGGTTCGTTCTTGGTCTCGCGGGCCGCTGCTGCCATGATGCGTGCCCAGGGTCGCGGCGGCGACATCATCTACATCTCGAGCAAGAACTCGGTGTTCGCCGGGCCGAACAACGTGGCGTACGGCGCCGCCAAGGCCGACCAAGCACACCAAGTGCGACTGCTGGCAGCAGAGCTCGGTGAGTTCGGCATCCGCGTCAATGGGATCAATCCCGACGGCGTGGTGCGGGGTTCCGGTATCTTCGCGGGTGGCTGGGGCGCCGAGCGAGCGGCCGTGTACGGCGTGCCCGAGGCGGAACTCGGCGCGTTCTATGCCAAGCGCACCATTCTCAAGCATGAGGTGCTGCCCGAACATGTTGCGGCTGCGGTCTTTGCCCTTACCGGCGGCGACCTTGCCCAGACGACGGGCCTGCACATTCCGGTCGACGCTGGTGTGGCTGCGGCCTTCCTGCGCTGATCCCGAACAGGAGAGAATGTGACGACGACGAAGCCGGACGCCGGCAAGTTCGGTGGCTTGGATCGCATCACCGCGCGCCGCCCACGGGTCGGATTGGTTGCTGGCGGCCTCGGCGCCTATTGGCCCCAGTTTCCCGATCTGCTTCCGCAGTTGCAGCGATCGTCGGCGCGGGTGTCGGAGCGCATGACCGAACTGCACTGCGACGTCATCGATGTCGGCTTCATCTCTGACGCCGAGGAAGGTGCGCGGGCAGCGGAGCAGCTGCGGGTGGCCGGCTGCGATCTCATCGTCGGCTTCCTGACCACCTACATGACGGCGACCATGCTGGTACCCATCGCGCAGCGCAGCGGCGCGCCCGTGCTCCTGATCAACCTGCAGCCGACCGAAGCCATGGACCACGCCACTTTCGACACAGGTCAGTGGCTGGCCTACTGCGGCGCTTGCCCGTTGCCCGAGATGGCGAACGCTTTTGAGCGGTGCGGCGTCCCGTTCCGATCGGTGTCTGGATTCCTCGAGGACCCGCGGGCGTGGGAGCGCATCAGCGGCTGGATCAAGGCGGCCGGTGTTCGCGGCACACTGCGCAACGCGCGCCACGGAGTCATGGGCCATCTCTACCCCGGCATGCTCGACGTCTCGACCGACCTCACGCTTGTCACCTCTCAACTCGGCGGTCATATGGAGGTGGTGGAGTTCGACGATCTGCGGGTCCGCGTCGACGCCGTGACCGACCACGACGCCGAGGCTCGGGTGCGGCTCGCGCAGGACGTGTTCGAACTCGACGGCAGCGTCGACGCCGAAGATTTCGAGTGGGCGGCCCGGGTATCGGTTGGACTTGACCGCTTGGTCGACGATTTCTCGCTCGACTCCATTGCCTACTATCACCGCGGCCTTGAAGGCGAAAAGCACGAACGGCTCGGCGCCGGCATGATTCTTGGTGCCTCGTTCCTGACCGCCCGTGGCGTCCCTGTTGTCGGTGAGTACGAGCTGCGCACGTCGCTTGCGATGCTCATCATGGATCGTCTCGGCGCCGGCGGATCCTTTACTGAATTCCAGGCTCTGAACTTCCGCGACGGTGTGGTCGAGATGGGTCATGACGGGCCTGCGCACCTGGCGATCAGCGATCAGCGGCCGCTGCTGCGCGGCCTCGGGGTCTATCACGGCAAGCGCGGATGGGGGGTGTCGGTCGAGTTCGACGTGAAGCACGGGCCGGTCACCGCGTTCGGCATTGGGCAACGCCGCGACGGCAGCTACGTGGGTGTCGTTGCTGAAGGTGAGGTTGTCGGCGGCCCGCTGCTCCGCGTGGGCAACACGACGTCCCGCGTTGACTTTGGTTGTGACCCCGGCGTCTGGACCGATGCGTGGAGCGGGTCGGGTGTCGGTCACCACTGGGCGCTCGGCACCGGCCACCGCACCGCCGAGCTGCGCGCCACCGCAGAACTCTTGGAGCTTGATCTGGTCGAGGTTCGCGCTTGACCCTGGGGGTGACCGTCGCAGCCGTCGACCTCGGGGCGTCGAGTGGTCGGGTGATGGTCGGGCGGGTCGGCGACGGTCGTCTTGAGGTGCACGAGGTCAGTCGGCTAGCCAACGTGCCGGTGCGCGTCGACGGCTCGCTGCAGTGGGACATCCATGGGTTGTACCGCGGCATTCTCGACGGTCTGCGAGCTGCGGGCCGCGACGCGGGCGGGCTCGACAGTGTCGGCATCGATTCATGGGCGATCGATTACGGCCTGCTTGACGCGTCTGGAACATTGCTCGGCAATCCGGTGCACTATCGCGACGAGCGAACCGCTGATGTCATGCAGCGGGTGCTCAAGACGATTCCCGCGGCTGAGCTGTATCGACGGTCGGGCATTCAGTTCCTGCCGTTCAACACGGTGTATCAACTGGTCGCCGCATTGCCGACCGCTTCGATGGCCGCAGCGAAGACCATGTTGCTCATCCCCGACCTGGTGAGCTTTTGGCTCACGGGGGAGATGGGCGCCGAAACGACGAACGCGTCGACCACCCAGCTGCTCGACATTGCCACCGGCGACTGGGCGACCGACATCATGGCGCGGCTCGGGATCGATGCGGCCATGTTCGC
>Ga0080027_10000189_pt1 | contig 28810 bp, 25 predicted proteins | sample OrgsoiDNA2013046_FD_70962 | JGI IMG/M metagenome (GOLD analysis project Ga0080027, IMG submission 70962) | Permafrost soil microbial communities from the Arctic, to analyse light accelerated degradation of dissolved organic matter (DOM) -... | ecosystem: Environmental > Terrestrial > Soil >... | reverse complement strand
TCCGAGTAATCCCACGGAATCTTGATGCCTACGCGCGCCTTCCCGCCGATGATGTTTTCATTCATTTCGCGATCGGAATACACGTACTTCACGACGTTATAGGTATCCGTGTTACGCAAACGGTCGACCAGTTCGCGGCTCAGTTTCTTGTTGTCGTCATCCATGATGACGGTCTTGATCTGCCGAATATTGGTGTCGATCCCAAAACCCAGGATCGTCATCTGCAGGATTGGGATCATGAGCGCGAATACGATCGCCGTGGAATCCCGCTGGATGTGGATGACTTCCTTGTAGATGACCGCGCCGATTCCCTGAAATGGATTACGCACGAGTGGCCTCGATCTCCGCCTGCCGGCGGTACGTCAGTTCGACAAAAACGTCCTCCAGGCTGGCGGTAAGCGGACGCACTTCCGTGATATCGATACCCTGGCCCTGGAGCATCTTCCCTAGGGCATCCTGGTCAAAGGAGCCGTCCACCAATGCGTGAACGGATTGTCCAAAGACCGTTGCGCTCAGTACGCCGGGAAACTTGCGAGCCAGCCTCAACCCGCGTGTGACTTCGGTCGTCCGGATCTCGAGACGCTTGGTACCCGGAGGGTTCACGTCCGGCATCGCCTCCAACTCCATCGGCGTGCCATCGGCGATGAGCTTCGAGTAATAAATGTACGCAACGTGACTGCAACGCTCCGCTTCATCCATGTAGTGTGTGGTGACAAAAAACGTAATGCCTTTGCCCGAAAGATCGAAGAGCAGATCCCACAACTGCCGCCGCGCCACCGGGTCAATTCCCGCTGTCGGCTCGTCCAGAAACATGATCTTCGGCTCGTGCAGCATCGAACACCCCAGCGCAAGACGCTGCTTCCAGCCTCCCGAAAGCTTGCCTGCCTGCCGGTCAACGTAGGGTGCCAGCGCGTTCTGCGAAATAATGTCGTCGATCCGCGAGCGCAGTTTCTCCGGCCGCAGTCCATAGATGCGCCCGTAGAACGTCAGGTTCTCCATCACCGTCAGATCGTCGTAAAGGGAAAACTTCTGCGACATGTATCCGATGTGTTCACGAACTCCGTCGGGATCCTTCCGCACGTCAATGCCGTCCACCCACGCATTGCCCCCACTCAACGGCAAGAGCCCGGTCAGCAGCTTGATAACCGTCGTTTTCCCGCTCCCATTCGGCCCAAGAAAGCCGAATACCTCCCCATGTTGAACGGTTATGTTCACGTCGGACACCGCGGTGAAGTCCCCGAACTTGCGCGTGAGGTTCTCGGTGCGGATCGCGATATCGGTCATTGGATTTCCTTCAACTTCACATCCGCTGCCATTCCTGGACGAATCCTACCCTGATCGTCGTGAACCCGGATCTTCACACCCACCATCTGGTGGACGCGTTCTTCCCGCGTCTGTACGTTGCGCGGCAGAAACTCCGACTGCTGGTTGATTTGCTCCACTTCCCCATCGAAGGGCTGCTTGGCAAAAGCATCAAGGGTCACGGACGCCTTCTGCCTCAGCTTCACCCGGCCCATTTCTGTTTCAGGAACGTAGATACGAATATAAAGCTGGTCGCGCTCCAGCAGCGTCACGATGGGAACGTTTGGCGCGATCAAGTCGCCCGGGCGAATGTCCATGACTTCCACCGTAGAGGCCGCCGGTGAAACCACCTGCCGCTCGCGGTAACGGGCTGCATCGTACTCGTACTGCGCCTTGGCCTGGGCAATGTCTTCTCGGCGGCTGCCCTGCTCATACTCCTGAGCCCGGGACGCGGCGTCATGGTAGTGATGCTCAGCCGACGCAACTTCCTCCGGACGGAAGCCATTCCGCAACGCCGCTGACTTTTCATCGGCGGAGCGCTGCGCCGCTACCGCGTTCTTCCAGGCCCCCTCGGCGTCGTCGCGCTGCTGCTTGGAAAAAATATCTTGATTGGATAGGTCGCTTACTCGCTTCCAGGTGCTCTCCGTTCGCACCGCATCGGCCTTCGCACGGTCGGCGTCAGCCTGCGCCGCGTCGATATCTTCCCTGCGATTCCCGTTCTTCTTCAGCTCGTAGTCCGCCTTGGCTTGTGCTGCCTGGGCGCGAACCTGCGCCACTTCCTCCGGCCGAAATCCTCGTTCCAGTTTCTGAAAGTTTGCCTGCGATGCATCCATGGTTGCTTTCAGTTCTCGGTCGTCGAAGGTCGCGAGCACCTGCCCCGCCTCCACCTTCTCGCCCTCCCGCACTAACACCTGTTCGATACGGCCTCCGACTTTGGAGCCCACGCGAATGTCACGCGCTTCGACCGTTCCGGAAGCGACCAGCGGCTGTGGACGCGACGACGCCCACACATACGCCGCGATTCCCAGGCATAAAACAATCGCAATCACAATCAGCCGTTTGCCTTTCATCGTTGACTCCTCGTCGCTGGCGAGGCGGTAACGCCCGACCAGAAAAAATCAAACCCTGCGTCCAGCCACTCGTCGAGAGGCGGCGCCGGTTTCTGTAGCGTCCACAGAAACATGGACCCGAACAAAGACTGCTGAAAACGCAGGGCGAGATCCACCGCATTCGCGTCACTCGGAATCTCGCCCCGAGTCTGTCCTTCTTGAAACATCTCTTGCAGCCTCGCTCGCCCGGTCGCTAGACCCTGCGTCAGAAAGTCGCGCACAGCTTCGCTCGTCAGAAAAACTGTGAACAGACTTCGCACCATCTTCGGACTACTGCCCGATTCGGACGGAAGAGCGTGGTAGAGCCAGCGCAGCGCTTCGCGAGTCTCTTGCGCATGCGCCAACGTAGCGGCCTTGTCATACTTCGCACCCTGCACTTCGCCGAGCACTCCGAGAATGTGCTCTTTACTGGGAAAGTAATTGAAGAAGGTGCCCTTGCCCACGTCCGCCGCGTTGGTGATGTCCTCCACAGTCGTGTCGTGGAAGCCGTGCTCCCGAAATAGATTCATTGCCGAACGGAAGAGGCGCTCGCGCGTTTCAGATCCTCGTCGTTCGCGGCGGCCCATCTCTTCCGGCCTCGATCCCTTTAGAACATCGAGCCAGTCAGTTTGTGGCTGAGAAGTTTTCACAAAAATGACTATAGGTCATATATGAGCATTAGTCAAGTGCAGGCTCACTCCCTCAAGGCCCTCCAGATGGACTCTCGGCCTCCAATCGGTCAGACTGGCTTTTGGTTCGCTTTTGTTGGGGTGTCTGCCAGTCATGATTTCTGGATTTCAATGCGCGGGTTGCGGCGAGTGGAACGATACCCACGTGGATTCCTCCGCAGGCCGGCGCCAACAATACATTGAAGACTGTCAGGTCTGCTGCAAGCCCAATGTTTTGAGCGCATCCTGGGACACGGAACTCGATGAATTCATCATCTCCGCCCAACTGGAGTAGCTGTTACCCCTGGTAGATGCACCTGGATCAATACCGCGAAGCGAAGTCCAAACTGCAACTCTTGCGGAAACAAGTCTGGTGGAATAATGAGTGCGGTACGAAAATTCCAATCAGCGGCAAGACACCGAGGCAAACAATGACCACAGGCTACCGGCAACCCGTGATTCACACGATGGTGACCACTGGATTTGAACTGGACAACTTTCGCGTAATTCGCAATCTGGGAGTCGTGCGCGGAATTGTCGTAAGGTCGCGTTCTGTTTTTGGCACGATTGGTGCCAGCCTGCAAACTCTCGTCGGCGGCAACATAACCCTGCTCACCAATCTGTGCGAAAGCACGCGTTCCGAGGCTTTTGAACTCATGCTGCGGCATGCCTCAGACCTGGGCGCGAATGCCGTAATCGGTGTCCGTTATGACGCCACCGAAGTGATGCAGAGTGTAACCGAAGTTCTGGCCTACGGAACCGCCGTGGTGGTTGAGCCTGTCAATCCTAATGCTTAGGTGACACTGACTTCTGTATAGGTTCCGTACACTTCGCGCAGCGCCTCGCAAATCTCGCCCACCGTGGCATACGCGCGCACCGCGTCGATGATGTAGGGCATGGTGTTCGCCTCGGAAATACCGTTCGAACGCAACTGCGGCTCCTGTCCCGCCGCCTTTTTCAGTGCGTACAGCCGTCTTTTTACATCTTCTTTCGAGCGGCTGGCGCGCAGCCTCACCAGCTTTTCCGTCTGCCGCTTCCCCACGGAGTCGTCAATGTACAGAATCTTGGGCGATTCTTCCTGAATTACGAACTCGTTCACGCCAACCGTAATTCTCTCTTTCGCCTCGACCGAGCGCTGGTATTGGTAGCTGGCTTCGGCAATTTCCTTCTGCGGATAGCCCCGCTCAATCGCTTTCACCATGCCGCCCATGGCATCCATCTTGTCGAAGTAATCGAAAGCGCCTTTCTCCATATCCAGCGTCAAACGCTCCAGAAAGTACGATCCGCCCAGCGGATCCACTGTCTGCGCCACTCCGCTCTCACAAGCGATGATCTGCTGGGTACGGAGAGCTATGCGAGCGGCGTCTTCCGTCGGCAAAGCCAAAGCCTCATCGTAAGAATCGGTATGCAGCGATTGCGTCCCGCCCAGCACCGCCGCCAGCGCCTGCAGAGCCACTCGTGCAATGTTGTTCATCGGCTGCTGCGCAGGAAGCGACACGCCCGCGGTTTGCGTGTGAAACCGCATCAGGTGCGTACGAGGATTTTTCGCCCCAAATCGCTCCTTCGTCACCCGGTACCAGATTTTTCGTGCCGCCCGGTACTTGGCGATTTCCTCAAAAAAATCGTTATGCGCGTTAAAGAAAAAACTCAGCCGCGGACCAAAATCATCCACGTCGAGCCCACGCCTCTGCGCCCATTCCACGTACTCCACGCCATCGTAGAGTGTGAAAGCGAGTTCCTGTAGCGCCGTCGAACCAGCCTCGCGGATGTGATATCCGCTGATCGATACCGTATTGAACTTCGGCGTCGCCTTGGCCCCGAATTCGAACGTATCGACCACCAGCCGCATCGAGGGCGCGGGCGGATAAATGTATTCCTTCTGCGCAATGTATTCCTTCAGGATGTCGTTTTGCAGCGTCCCCGACAAATTCTTCCAGTTCGCTCCCTGCTTCTCCGCCACCACCAGGTACATCGCCCACAACACCGAGGCCGGCGAGTTGATCGTCATCGAGACCGAGGTCTTTTCCAGATCAATCCCGTCAAACAGAACTTCCATGTCCTCGAGCGAATCAATCGCCACGCCGCACTTGCCCACTTCGCCTTCGCTGGCCGCATGGTCCGAGTCGTATCCCATCAAGGTTGGCAGGTCGAACGCCACGCTTAACCCGCCGCCGCCATGTTCCAAAAGATATTTGTACCGCTGATTGGTCTCTTCCGGCGAGGCAAAACCGGAAAACATCCGCATCGTCCACATCTTGCCGCGATACCCGCTGGCATGAATTCCGCGCGTATAGGGCGGCTGCCCAGGATGGTTGAGATACTTCTCGTACCCTGCTTCCGTTCCAAAATCCTCCGGAAGATCGGCTTCGGTGTAGAGCCTGCGGATTGGCAGATTGGAAATTGTGCTGAAGCGCGCGTGGCCCTGCTCGTCCAGATTCACTCCGGAAGCCGCGCCAATGGGCTTCTCGGGGTTCTTCGCCAAGGTCGGAGCCAGCACGGTTTCCGCCCAGGCTTTTTCTCCCTCCGACGGATGGCGGCCTTCGAAAACGTCGGCTACAGGGCTCTCGGCTACGGGCTGGGTGGGCTTGCGCTCGGTCATTCAGGCTCCAGAAACGGTCGTGGCACACCTACCGCCCGACGCAAGTTCTCACTGATAATAGAAGACCCGCGACGCGACCCGCAACCGACCGAGCGGTAGGTGCCGGGCCAGCTATGACCGTCTATTTCAACTGAATGACAAGAATTTGCCCATCCGAATGGAACGATCCGCCCGTCGCCGTATGCGCTTCCTTCAGCGCATCCGTAGGCGTCACGTGGCCCAGCACCGCCACCTCGCCGGTCGCATCGAGCGTCTCGCCTAGGTACTCCCGCTCTTTGTCGATGTCAGGATCGATCTTGTGCGTCAGCCCATTGTTCCGCTGGTCTTTCTCAAAGCCGATGTCGTGAGTCGCAGCGCCCACCCACACCCGGTGCCCTTCCAGATCCACCGGCGCGCGCCAGATTCTCAAGTGATGCCGCTGCTGCACCATCTGCACCGGCTCAGCATGCTCATAACCGAAATCTTGCACCCGCCCAAACAAATAAAGTTGGCTCATCGGCATCGCCAGGTAAGCGTCTTTATCCAACGTCGCCGTCAGCGCGTGGAAGATCGCCTGCTTCTTGTTCTTATCCGCCAGCATCCATCCGCCGTCTTCATACGTCTTCTTCAACGCATCCTGCGATCCGATTACGATGAAATTCACCATATCCCCCGGATCGCCCTTCTCATCCCCAATGCGCCGCGGGATCTGTTGCAGGATTTCTGATGTGACTTTGATAGCGGACACCGCGGCCACCGGACCGGCTTCGAACACCTGCACCTTGGCGTGAAAGTTGCCTTCGCCAAACTCGCTGGCCGGCTCATTAATTCCCAAAAATAGACGCCCCGCCCGCCGCGCCACAACCTCCTTGTGGCCTCCGAGCGCGAAGGGTATCGTGCTGTCCCCGTCTCCGATTTTTCCCACCAAACTGCCGGCGCGCGCCCCGTTCACCGGCAAAGATCGGGTTAGGTCGGTCCACGTCCGCTCCACTCCCTGCGGCCCCGCAAACTGTGCCTGATACTTCACCTGTCCACTAGTGTCGACGACGATGCGTTCTCCCACGGCAACGTCAACGGTCGTATCCGTCCACACCTGCGTTGCCGGAATATCCACCTCCCGCGTAACCTTCGGCACAATTGCCGCCGGGGTGGTAGGCGTGGCCGGACTCACGGGCGTAGCAGAGGGAGTTTGCGCGAAACCTACTCGATCCCCTGACCACAGGACCATCGCGAAGACGATCCCGAACAGATTTAACTTGGCGGCATACGAATTGGATTTATTCATAAGAATCAGTGGGCCTTCACAAGCCTCGCCCTTTCGACCGCTATTATAGCGAGTAGTGCTTTCCCAATGACGCCACCGGCCGCATCGAAGGACATCCCCAGAATCGTCCTCTACGACGGCCTCTGCGGCATGTGCGACGGACTCGTCCAATTCCTCCTGCGGCATGACAAGAAGGGAGTCTTCCAGTTCGCTCCCCAACAGGGCGAAGCCGCGAAGAAAATCCTAAGTCGTCATGCTCTCGATCCTGCCTCGCCCAATCCTGCCTCAATCGAGACGATCTGCGTCATCGAAGACTACGATTCCCCGAGTGAGCGCCTCCACACCAAGTCCGACGCCGTTATGCGCATCGTCGATGGCCTCGGCGGACTCTGGACTCTGGCTCTGATCGTTCGCATGCTCCCACGTTTCCTAAGGGACGCGTGCTACGACGTGATTGCCCACAATCGCTACCGCATCTTTGGCCGACGCAAGGAGTGCCGCATTCCAAGCCCCGAAGACCAGCAAAAATTCCTTAGCTGAAGCCGCAGGAGGCAAAGGGCCCGTTTCGTGGAGGCCACGCAGTAGAATGTACGAGGAACAAGAACCCTACGCTAAGACCGAATCTTTGAACAGAACCTACAATTCAATCGCCATTCTCGGAGGCGGCCCTGCCGGAGCCCGCGCCGGTGAGCTTCTTGCGCGAGCCGGTCACCGCGTACACATCTTCGAAGAGAAACTGGACTGGGAGAAACCCTGCGGCGGCGGCGTGACCAACAAGGCCTTGGCAGAGTATCCCTTTCTCGCGCAAGCGGTCGTCGAGCGCAACTGGATCAATACCTGCCAACTCGTCAGCCCAAGTGGCCGACGCATTTCCCTTCAGCTCGACCACGCCATCGCCATCTTCTCCCGGCGCATTCTGAATAATTTGCTGCGCGACCGCGCCCAAGCCGCAGGCGCGACGATTGTCCATCAGCGCGTAACCGCCATCTCCGGAAATCCTGGGGCGTGGCGGCTCACTACGCGCGAAGGTCCCCAATTCGCCGACTTCCTCGTCTTCGCCACCGGCGCGCGCAACCCCTTCCGCGCCCAGTTCACCGACGCCTGGCGCCCCGGCGACCTCATGACCGCGATCGGCTACTTCATCCCGGGATCAAGCCCGGCCGCGACCGTTCGCTTCCTTCCCAATTTCGAAGGATATTTTTGGATCTTTCCACGGTCAGATCACTATTCGGCGGGGATCTGCGGCAAGCTGGAATCGCAGACTACCGCAGACCTCCGCAGGCTCCTGGAAAAGCTGATTCGGGAAGAAGGCCTTGACCACGAAAACTCCAAGTTCTACGCGCACGTCCTGCCCAATCTCTGCGGCCCTTCCCTGGAAACAGCGAAATTCTCTGGCGAGGGCTGGGCCATGCTCGGCGATGCCGCCGGTTTTGTGGATCCCGTCACCGGCGAAGGCCTCCACTATGCCCTGCGATCCGCAGACCTTCTGGCTCACGCCCTCGACGCGGGCGTTCCGGAACAGTATCCTGCCGCCGTCCGATCCGATTTTCTTCCCGAACTCATCACGGCCGCCAGCTATGCCAATCGTTTTTACCATGGCTCATTCTGCGGCGGCGAGCTTCTCGACCGTATGATCCAAATGTCGGGTTACAGCGAGGAAATGCGAACCATCCTGCGCGATTTGTTCGCCGGATCGCAAGGCTATACAGATTTGCCCCAGCGCGTCGCCAGCCGCCTTCCCACAATCCTCAAGGAATGCGGAACCAACCTGCTTTGGGGAAGCGGCGAAGTAAGTACTTCCACTTCTCTCGCCTGACGTCCTCTTTCCGGTTTGTTACTGGAGATCCACCAACGACACGATGGACGGATTTCCACCCGCATCCTCGACCAGCATCACCGTCTCGATCTGTCCCGCCACCAGTGAAAGCGCAACCGGTGGGGCATCGAACGTTGTCGGCGTGTTCGTCGGCGTAAACACCGCCTGCCAGGTTCCGCTTCCCGCGGCAATCGAAACATAGGTGGCCGTCGTGGGCGGATAAGGCAACGCAGCGAAGGTTGGCGTGACTCCGGTCAGCGTGGCCACGCTAGACGCCACAATAAACGCATCGGCGCCAGCGTTCTTGTCCGGAGCCAGATTAATGGCTCGCACGGAAAAATTCCCGGTCGTTGGCGCAGTATTGACGTCTGACAGGATCAGCGGCGGCGGCAGCACTCCAGCCATCGCCAGGTCGCGAATAATATACGTCGTGTCCCCGGTAATCGAAGGCGTGGTGTCGATCAGGAATACCAAATCGGTCGGGTCTTGTATCTGAATGCGTCGCGCGCCGGACTTCACGGCCAGGTACCCGGTTGCTCCCCCAACATTCATCAGGTTGCTCGTTACGTTTACGCCGTCAATCAACACGTTGACCGCCAACTCATTCGTCGAGGCATTCACGAACCGAATCCGTGTGCTCGAACTGCTGCTGCTACCTAAGCCACATCCTCCCAGGAACATCGTTACCGACACAAGAAGAAGAACCAGAAGGATCGAGCCCGAAAGTTTTGAAACACGCAGCATGCTGACTCCTAAGACGAATTGGCGACCAGAGCTTGGACAGATGCGTGTACCTGTCGTTGACGTTGCCACCGAGACTAGAGCGTTGCGTAAAAGGTTGTAAAGATTTGTCACAAACGGAAAGTGGCTCAACCAACTCGTGTGCTCACGCCGCGCATCCAAGCTACACGGCGCTGATCGAGCCGCTTAGGAGCCTCCTCATGGCAAAGTTTTTCCGTTTCGCTCTTATTCTGATGACGATTTCCCCCGTCCTCCATGCGCAATACTTCCTGCCCAAGGGCAACGTTTTCCTCGGTTATTCCTATAACCACATGGATTTCGGACAAGGTGTTACCCGCAACCTCAACGGTTATGAGTTTTCAGGGGAGGGCCAGGTGCTGCCATTCCTGGGAGTGGTCGCTGACTATAGCGGCCACTATGGCAGCAACAGTCTTCATGAACAAAATTTCTTGTTTGGACCCCGAGTATCCGCGACGGTCGGCAGGTTTACCCCCTACGGGCAGATCTTATTCGGAGCGGCTCATCTGGGCGCCATCGGAACGTCCGATACATCCTTCGCCCAAGCCGTTGGCGGAGGCCTGGACTACCAGTTGACTGGCCCGGTTGCATGGCGAAACCAGATCGACTATCTGCGCACGAGCTTATATGGAGGCACGCAGAATAACGTTCGGCTATCCACTGGTCTGGCCTTCCGGTTTTAGAACTTCACGATTTGCGCGTCATCCGCCGGCGATCGAGGGCACGATCAAAACTTGATCGCCGTCGCGGAACTGGTAGGCATCTCCGCCCAGGAAGCGCACGTCTTCATCGTTCACGTAGATGTTGATGAACCGCCGTACCTGTCCGCTCTCATCTCGCAAGTGTTGCGTAATCGCGGGATGCTTGCTTCCGAGACTCTCCAGTAGCCCAGGCAGATTCGCTCCCTCGCACTCAATCTTCCCTGCCCCGTCCGTAAACCGCCGCAGCGCGCTCGGTATTTCCACTGTCACTTTCATCACTACCTCACCATCCCACGATCTTTCGAAGCCCACCGCTTTACAGAACACTGCTACAAAGCACGACTCTAAGCAAGGCTCTGAGAACTCGTCGCAAATCCCAGAATTGTCATTCCGAACGCCTTCAGGCGTGAGGAATCCGCTGTTGCTGTTGCCGTTGCTGTTGCTTTTGGGCGGCAAGGGCTTCAGCCCTGCGATAACCCCTTCGTCTTGAATGCACCTTTAGCCGCCGGCGTAAGGATTTGGCCCAATAGCCGTGCCGACACAAACACAAAAATCAGGGGGCTTCAGCCCCTAAACCAACTCGACAGCCGCCTCTTCCAGACAAGCCTCAAACGCCGCCAGTTTCGGTTCAATCGTCACATCGTCGAACGCTTCTCCAGCCAGCGCGTCCAAAGTCTTCAGCCCATTCCCAGTGATGCAGGCCACGGTCGTTTCATCCGGACGAATCTTGCCCTGCTCCACCAGTTTGCGCGTCACCGCTGTGGTCACGCCGCCTGCGGTTTCGGTAAAGATGCCTTCCGTCTCGGCCAGCAGGCGAATCCCGGCAATCGTTTCGGCATCGGAGACATCCTCAGCCCAGCCGCCACTATCGCGGATTCCGCGAATCGCATAGAACCCATCCGCTGGATTCCCAATCGCCAGAGACCGAACAATCGTCGATGGCTTTTGCGGCTGAATCGTCTCCCGGCCATCCTTCACAGCCGTCGAAATCGGAGAGCATCCCGTAGCCTGCGCGCCGAAGAACTTGACCTGCTTCGGTTCGACCACGCCCAACACGCACAACTCCGCAAACGCCTTCTGAATTTTCCCGATCAACGACCCCCCCGCCATCGGCACAATCACGTTATCCGGCAGCCGCCAACCAAGCTGTTCAGCAATTTCGTAACCCACGGTCTTCGATCCCTCGGCGTAATACGGCCGCAAATTAACGTTGACGAATCCCCAGGGCAGCTTCTCAGCGATCTGCGAGCAAAGCCGGTTCACCTGATCGTAGTTGCCTCGGATCTTCACCACATTCGCGCCATACACCCGCGTGCCCAGAATCTTCGCTGGCTCCAGATCTTCGGGGATAAACACCCAAGCCTTCAACCCCTCTCTCGCCGCCTGCGCTGCCACCGCGTTGGCCAGATTTCCAGTTGAAGAACAGCCAATCGTCTCCAGGCCAAATCTCTTCGCCGCCGCAATCGCTGTCGACACTACGCGGTCTTTAAAGGAAAGAGTCGGAAAACAAACGGCATCGTTCTTCACATACAGATGATTGAGGCCCAGCTTGGCACTCAACTTCCTCGCCGTCACCAGAGGTGTAAATCCCGTTGCCAGAGTGCTCTTGTAACCTTCGGGAACGGGAAGCAGTTCCGAGTACCGCCACATGTTCGTCGGCCGTTGCGCAATGTTTTCCGGCGTGAACGTCCGCCGCACCCGGTCAAGGTCATACACGACCTCAACGGGCGAAAAACACTCTTCGCAGAACGACCGTGGCGCATTTTCCGTGCGCTTGCCGCACTCGCGGCAGCGCAGCTCAAAATGCAGACTGCTGGCTGGTGTTGCTGTGGGGGAGGGGCATGCCAAGCTACTCATTCCAGGACTCCTGCCGCCAAAGCGGCACCGAAACTCAGCTAACAAACGCCAAATTCCAGCAAATAGATTGTCCGTGGAAAAGTAGAAAATCTCGCTCGGAGGGGCAAATGAAAAAGCCCTCCTGCCAAAGCATTCGGAGGACTCAAAGTTCTTTGAGTTGACCGCACACTGTTTAGCAGTTTTTAGCGTGGAGCAAGTTGCCTAAATCGCCACGTGGATATGAGTCTACACCGAAATCCGGCTATGTCAAGCACTTTTGGACTGGGCTAAAGTTGCCGCCCGTACCGCCGATAGACACCTTCAGGAGAATCCAAACATGGCTAGCTCCATTTCCAACATCACGCCTGTACATAGCGTCAGCCCCAACCAAGCAGCGGTCGTTCCACCAACGCGGCAAAGTGCAGTTGCCTCGAAACCCCAGGCTGCACCCACGGACACGGTGAACATTAGTGCAGTCGCGCGCGCCAGCAGCGCCGCGCTCACGGTCGCGCAATCCGTTGTCCAGGAAGCCATTGAGACCCCTGCCCAAACCGCCAGGGAAGCCGGCGCGGGCGATCAGCAAGCCAGAAGGCTGCTGGCGAAAGAGACCGCGAAGTAGCCAGGTTTCCTCGTCGGACTCGACTCACCGGCACCGATGCTGCGGCAGATTCCCTCGCCTGCCCATTTCCCTAGAACACTCCAAATCCACCCGAGTCCCGGCTAAACTCGCCAAACTCCTTCAGCCAATCCCGGCCCACCGAGTAGCCTTCCATCACATCTTCTTCCGTCTTGATCGGACCACGCTTCTGCGGTTTGTCGGTGATGGAGAGGTCCAGCAGCAGCCGGTCCTTCGGCCCCATTTTTTTCACCATCTTGTCGATGACATCTGCAATCTTCCAGGCCGTTACTGCGTCGACTTCGGCGTCGCCATCGTTCACGCCCATGTTCTTGTAGATTCTCTCGTCGATCAGCTTGGCATCGCGAATCAGTTCCAGCGTCGGCCGCCAGACCCACACGTTCACCTCTCGAGCCTCGCCATACTTTGGGATTATGGTGAAAGACATACGCTGCCTCCATTTTGCACGGGCCCGGTCCCGCAGTCGTCCGAGCAAGGGGCGAACCACAAAGAGATCCGTTCTTATTCTAGGCCAGTTCCGCGCCACGATTCAACCGCCCAGGCAAGAGCCAAGCATCCCCTATGACACCCCCGGCCCGAATCATCCGAAATCATGTAGGGGCAGGCGCCCCCGCCTGCCCAGCGGAGCAAAGCTCCGCAGTTGGCGCTGCTCGTGCGGCGCGGGCACCCTCGCCCGCGAAAAACATCCCCAGCTTTTTCCACTGCCAGTTTCCCACCCCGACCCTATTCAGCCCGCTTGACAATATAGAACTAATACTATATTCTCTCGGAAATGCCTTACCCGGCCTCACCCCGGATCGCCTCCATCTCCTGGGAGGGGGATTCGTGGAAAGTCCTAAAGTCATGGCCGAAAGCCATTCGGTGGGAATTCGGCAACGCCTTGCACGAAATGCAGCACGGCAGACAGGCAAGATTGAACGTCCCCGCCCCGTGCAGTCAATCGGTCCGGGCGTGTTCGAGTTGAAAGATTCTGACGAGAGCGCGTGGTACCGGATGGTGTACCTAGCTCGAGTGAAAGATGTGATTTACGTGTTGGATTGTTTCGAGAAAGACACAGCGAAGACCGAGCGCAAGGATATCAATACCGCGAAGAACCGCTTATCGGCAGTGAAGCAGCGCGTGGCAGAGGAGCGAAGAAATGAAAAACGCAAACCGAAGCAATAAGCCCGGGCATATCACTCGTGGCGACATCTTCGATGACCTGGGATTCTCCCCGGCGGAAACTTTGGAAGCCAAGATCAAGGCCGACATCTGGCAGGCGCTGATGACGCACATTGACCAGCGCAAATACAGCCAAGCCGATCTCGTAGTCCGGCTAAAAGCTCACCAACCCGACGTGAGCAATCTTCTTAAGGGAAAAATTTCGAAGGTCAGTATCACGAAATTGATTCAGTTCGCGGGAAGACTCAATCTGGACGCGCGGATCAAAGTCACGCCCTTGCGATCCGCGAAGAACTCCTCTGCGTCGAATGTCTCCGCCAAGGGAAGATTCGTATCAGGGCATGCCTTCTGGCGTGCCGAAGATGTTGCAGCGCGAGAACGCCTTTAGGCGCTGAAGGCGTAGTGATAAGCCTTCGCTTTCGATCACGACGAAGAAACTACTTCGACTTCTCTCTCGATCCACGGACCGGGCTATCTTCGTAAGTTATCGTTACCAACTTGCCATCTTTGCTAACTTCGGCACAACCTCGATTCACCTTGACAACAACTTTTCTCCCGAAGTCTTTAACAGCTAGCGTAAAGCGGTCGCCATAAGCCATATCTTTGCGAATCATTCACGTCTCCTTCCGCCTGTTCTAGGTCAGGCGCCCCCCTAATTCAAATCAAATTGCTCCTGATGCAGACTCGCATCCGACTTCACAATAATCGTCTTCTTCAGCAGCTCTTCCATCTCCTGCAGCCACTTGCCGTTGTCGGACTTCAGCACCTTGGCCACTTCCGGATTGACGCGCAGCATCACATCCGGCCGTTCCACGGGCTTGCCGGAAACTTTCCGCATCTCGACATAAATTTCATTGCAAACGGTAGTCGCCGACTTCACGTATCCAGTTGACGTGCAATACGGGCAAGGCGCGCCAATCGTCCGTTCCAAAGACTGCTTCACCCGCTTGCGCGTAATCGCAACCAGGCCGAAGTCGTTGAACGCCAGAACTTTGGATGGAGCCCGATCTCCGCGCAGCTCTTCTTCGAGAGCCTGCATCACCTTCTGCCGGTTCCGCCGCTCGTCCATGTCGATGAAGTCGATAATGATGATCCCCCCCAGATCGCGCAGCCGGATCTGCCGCACAATCTCTTTGATCGCATCAACGTTCGTCTTCACGATGGTGTCTTCGAGCCGCGCCGTCTTGCCCACGTACTTGCCCGTGTTGACGTCAATCGCCACCAGCGCTTCCGTCTGGTTGATAACGATGTAACCGCCGCTCTTGAGCCACACTTTCGACTTCAGAGCCTTGTTCATCTCCTCCTGCAAGCCAAACTGCTCGAACAGAGGAATGTCTTTGGAATAAAGCTTGATCCGTTTCATCAACGACGGCTGGAAGCGTTGAGCAAACCGCAGTACGCGCTCGTATTCGGCTTCATTGTCCACCCAGATTTGCGAGAAGTCGGACGTAACCTGATCGCGCAACACGCGCTCCACCACATTCAAATCGTGATAAATCAACGCCGGCGCTTTCGAACTCTCCGCCCGCCCCTTGATCTCATGCCACAAGCTCTTCAGGAAGCGAATGTCAGCGCGAAGCTCATCTTCCGCCGCCCCGCCCGCCGCCGTACGCACAATGAAGCCGCCCACGCCGTTTTCGCGCTCGCTGACCACAATGCGCTTCAGCCGCATGCGCTCTTCCGCCGACTCAATCTTCCGCGAAACGCCCACATGGTTCACCGTGGGCATGTACACCAAAAACCGACCCGGCAGGGCGATGTGACTGGTAATGCGCGCGCCCTTCTTGGCAATCGGCTCTTTCGCAATCTGGATCAGAACTTCCTGACCCGGCTTCAGCAGCTCGGAAATCAATGGCACTGGTCCCGAATCCCGCCGCTTGAACCGTGGGCCGCCGCTGTTGTTGCCGCGACGCCCGCTGCGCTGCCGGTCAAATCCGGTGCGGCGTTGGGTGCGTTGCTGCGCCAGGGCGGGAGCATGAACTTCCATGTGCGCCACTTCTCCGTTCGTCACAGAGCCATCCGCCTCGAGTTCCGCTTCTTCCTGAATTGCTTCCAGCTCGGCATCCTGCTGCTGCTCCATCTGGAACTCTTCCGCCAATTCCTCGGGCGCCATCAGCCGTTCTTCTTCCAAAACGCCGTTAACGCCAAGTCCCTGCTCGCGAACTTCCTCTTCCAATTCTTCGTACTGTCCGCTGTCCGAGACGTTCTCAGCATAGGCGGCCATGTCCGTTTCTTCCTCATCGATGACCTCCTCTTCGACCACGCCCGCGGACGTGCCGGAGTAGAACGACAAGGGTGCCAACTCGGCTGGTTCTTCGCGACGCTCGTTCGAGGAAGCTCCGTCGGTCGAAACACTTTCAGAAACAATTTCGGTTCTGCGTGAATCCCGCGTGAACGAATCCCGCGATTCGGTATCCTCGGCAACTTCGGTTTCTTCGAACCCTTCCTCGTCGTCCTCTTCCTCAAATTCCTCGGTGATTTCTTCCCTTACCGCGTACCCGTGCGCTTCCGGCAGACGCGCCTCGTGAATATCCCCAGACACGCTCGGGATCGCAGCCAGCACTTCAGCCTGCCGTTCCGCGGACCGCTCTTCATCCTGCTGTTCTTCAACGTGCTGCTGCCGTTCCTCCTGATGTTCCTCGTGCCGTTCCTCTTCTTCGGTCTCAACCGTATCGTCGTCCTCTTCCTCTTCGTCGGGCTCCTCCGCAGGATAGTCGTCGTCCTCTTCCTCTTCCTCAACCTCATACAGGGCGGAAGGCTGGACGTAGGCCGCCGTTTCCAGCGAACGCACCGAAGCTTCCGAGCGCGGCTCGAGCACTTCGGGGTTAGCTACAACTTCCTCAGACTTTGCGGAGAACGCAAACTCCGGCTCGTCATCCGGAAACCGCCGCGAAAGCGCGGTGGGCTCTTCGGTCTTGGTAGCAGGCGGGAACGCCGCGACCGGGCGATTGCGATACTTGGAAAGCGACTCGCCCGGCAGAACGATCGGCTGGTACCCCGGAGGCGGGCCAAAATCCTGCCCTTCGGAATCCCGTGCACCCGACTCCCTCGACCCAAATTCTTTCGACCCGAAATCTCTAGAGCCTCTCGACCCAAACTCCCGCGAACGCGACCCTCGGGAATCACGCGACCCGGAGAAACGCGAACCCGATCTCCCAGAATCACCGCGACCGGACTCCGAACGCCGCGACTCCGAACTGCGAAACTCGGAGCCATGAGGATCGGCGCCCCGGGGATCGGAAAACTCAACGGTCTTCGCGGCATCGGAGAGCGACGCCTCCGATATTTCCTCAAACTCGTGGGGCCGAACTTCCGGAATAGTGGGTTCGGTATCTCTCGGCTCCATCGGCGTCGATGCGCCCGCGTTCGAGCGCGATCCCGAATCCCTCCGCCCTCCCCGCCGCCGGCCACCGCGGGTGCTTCTCCCGCCGTATCCGCGATCCCGCCGGGGTTCGCCGGAACCATTGCGCTGCGGCCGGCCCTCGCCGGAGCCGCCTTCGTTCACAAAGATCTCACCCGGCTCTTCGCCAACTTCGCCGTCCGCCGGCATCGGGCGCGCCGGTACGGTTTCTTCGTCACCGTCCCCAGCGTCTTCCAATTCCAAAAAATCGGAAACGTATAGGAATGCGTCCCGCTCAAGGCCAATGTCCACAAAGGCCGACTGCATGCCAGGCAGCACGCGCGTCACGCGGCCCTTATAAATCGAGCCAGCCAGGGTGTATTCCCCTTCCCGCTCCAGATAAATTTCCGCGAGTTGGTCGTCCTCGACCAGTCCCACCTTGGTCTCGTGGGGGGTGGATGTTACAAATAGTTCCTTATTCATTCTGACTCCGTGCGCTTCCGCTCTGCGGAAGCTGCTTTACCAGCCGGAGTCTCGAGTCAGATATCTCGAATTAGAACAACGCACAGGTAGGATTCGTCGCCGCGACTGAGCTCGTACCAGACACACCGGCCCGCCCGTTTGGCGGCCCGCTTCTGGAGTTCTTCTCTGGTTTGAACAAATACGTTGTTTTCACCGAATCGCTTTGCTGCGCTTCCCTGCTTTGTGACCGCTCTCTCGAATTCGAGGGGGCCGTTACCCGCCGGGGCCGCGCTAATCTTGTTTTCTTAAGATCCTGAATCCTGCCCGGCCTTGGTCATTCTTGATTCTCGAACTTCGGCCGGTAATGTTGCCCTCTTCACGCGAGGGCTGCGTAATTTTTTGGTCCGTCTTACTGCCTTACCGTACTTCTCTTACGTTTGCCGCGCCCTCCTGGCCCGGCCTGTCCTGCTGATGTCGGGGTGCCCCGTCCTTGTCGCGTTCTGTGCGACAGGGCGGGGATTTTCAAGCTCTAATTTACAAATCGGCGCATGCGCACATTCATCACAATTCCCAGCGCCAGAAACATGAACAACACAGAACTTCCGCCATAACTCATGAGCGGCAACGGGATACCAGTGACCGGCATAAAGCCAACCACCATGCCGACGTTGACCAGAATGTGGAAGGCCATCACTGCCACCACACCCATCACAATGAACGCCCCAGCGCGGTCCGGCGCTGTTTGCGCGTTCTGGGTCAACCGCATCAATACCATGAAGTATAGCAGCAGAAGGAAGAGGGCTCCGACAAATCCCCGCTCCTCCGACCACGCCGCAAAGATAAAGTCTGTCTGCGGAACTGGCAAGTAACCGTAGTGAGTCTGCGACCCCTGCGTCGAACTCCCCCACAATCCCCCCGAACCCACGGCAATCAAAGACTGGTTCACCTGGTATCCCGACCCCTGCCGGTCCGCCTCCGGTGCCATGAAACTCGTGAGCCGGTCTTTCTGGTACGGCTTCAGTTTGTGCCACGCGATCGGCAAAAGTGCTCCCCCGATTGCCAGCACGATCAAAGCCTGACGAGCCCGCATCCCTCCTAAAAATAAAGCCATCACGGCGATCGGAATGTAGGTCAGCGCCGTCCCCATGTCCGGCTGCGCCAGCACCATCAGCATGGGCACTCCCACCATCGCCCCAGCTTTCAGGAAGTCTTCCCAAGAAAGCTCCTTCTGTCGCATCTCGGAAAAATACTTGGCGACAGCAAGAATCAAGATGAGCTTGACCCACTCCGACGGCTGAAAATGTTGCCCACCCGGCATCTTGATCCACCGCCGCGCCCCTAAGTACTTCTGCCCAATGAGAAAAACGGATATTAGAGAGGCGATGGACACGATGTACATCCAGTGAACGCGCTCCAGCAGCACGTGATAGTTCACAACGCTGAGGGCAAACATCGCCACCATGCCCCCCAAAATCCAGTACACCTGCTTCAGGTGAGCCCCGGCAAACTTGCTGTGCAGGGTGGCGCTGTGGATCTCGACGACACCGAGCCCGCAGATGAGCAGGACAAGGAAAAGCAGCGTCCAGTCAAAATCTCGAAAAGAGACGAAACGGGCCATGGATTAGTTTCGCGTTTCCGGTTTCAAGTTTTCCAAGCCCGGGGCAGACTTTACCGGTCGCGACGAGCCGGTGGCTTCCGGTACCCGAAAAGTGCCTGCCTCGAGCCTCTGCTCACCACCCTCACCCGCCTCCGCGGCTGGCTCGGTCCATAGCGAGGCCATGTCGGTGCCGTTTGTAGTTGGGGTTGGCGCAGGCAAGGTTGGCGTGGGGATGGCCGCCCTGGGCCGTCCAGGGTCGGTTTGCACTACCTGATTCGGCTGCCGCCTCTTCTTATCCACATACGCCTTAATCACTTGCGTCGCCAGCCGCGCCGCCAGCTTGCCGTGTTCTCCACCTTCAAAAAGCACCACCACGATGATTTCCGGATTGCGCCGCGGTGTAAAACCCACGAACCAGCCATTCTGCGCAAAGTCGTCGTTTTTCGCGTGTTTCGCGCGCAGAGCCAAAGACACAATCTGCGCCGACCCCGTTTTTCCCGCGATATCAATACCTTCAATATGCGCTGAGGGCGCAGTCCCTTCCGGCAACAGCACCCGGCTCATCGCATCCGTAATCACGTTCCACCCCTGAGGATCGACAGGAATGCTCTTCACTTCCTCAAGGTGCTGGACTTCCATATAGCTGGGTGGAAGTTGGGTCGGATTGACCACGTGCGGGACCACCATCCTCCCTCCCATAGAGATGGCGGAAATTGCGCGCATCAGTTGCACGGGAGTGATGGCTACGGCGCCTTGCCCAATGCCCACCGAAATCGTCTCGCCCGCAAACCATTTCTGTTTGTAGTTGCGAATCTTCCATTCTTCCGATGGCATGACGCCGGTGACTTCCTGCGGCAAGTCGATGCCGGTTTTCTGCCCCAAACCAAAAGCCTGCGCATACTTGGCGATCCGTCCAATGCCCAGCTTCTCGGCCAGCGTGTAAAAGAACACATCGCAGGACTGGTAAATCGCCTTGGTCAGGTCCACCGGGCCATGTCCGCTTTTCACCCAGCAGCCGAAACGACGCCCATAAAATGTCGCTCCCCCGCTACAGTGAACATTGAGCGTCTGCGCAATGTTCTCCTGCCAGCCTGCCACCGACATCAGAATCTTGAATGTCGACCCGGGCGCCAGTTGGGCTTGGATCGCCTTATTCAGCAGGGGCTTAGCCTTGTCCGTGACCAGATCTTTCCATTCCGCGTTCGAGATCCGCACTGCGAAGTCATTGGGATCAAACGTGGGCCGGCTCACCATCGCCAGAATCTCGCCCGTGCGCGGATCCATGGCAACAATCGCGCCATTCTTCCCTTCCAACGCTTCTTCGGCGGCGACTTGAACATCGAGATCCACGGTGAGCTTCAGAGGCTTGCCCGGCTCCGCCGGCGTTTCGCCGAGTTGCTGGATTTCCTTCCCTTTGCTGTTCACAACCGCTTGCCGCGAGCCGTTCTTCCCCATCAGTAACTGGTTGTATTGCAGTTCCACTCCCGACTTGCCCACCACATCGCCGGGATTGTAGAGCTCCCACTGCGGCAAGCTGAGCATGTCCTCGCTGACCTCGCCAACGTAGCCGACAAGGTGCGCCAAAAAGCCGTTGCGCGGGTACAGGCGCCGGTGCGCCATGATGGTGTCCAGCTCCGGCAGTTCGTTACGGTGCGACTCGACGAACGCCAGCTCGTCGGGAGTAATGTCCTCTTTCAGATAAATCGGCGCATATTGCGGCATCCCCGCGAAGTGGCGGATCTTGTCGCGGACGTCCGATTCCTTCATGTGTAGCCCCTGCGCAATCAGCGGCGCATCGGCGGCCATATCGCGTGCCGAATCGCGCATCATGAGCGCGGTGAACGAAGGATAGTTGTCGACGATCACCCGCCCTTCGCGGTCCACGACCTTGCCCCGGGGAGCCAGAATCGGTACCTTGCGGACACGATTGTTTTCCGCCTGCGTGGCGTAATAGTTGGTCTGCGAAACCTGCAGCCGCCACAGGCCGTAACCGAGCACGAGAAACACGCCGAGGATGGCGTACTGCACCGCCGTCAGGCGTCCCGCCGAAATTTTTTCTTCCCGGCCCAGCATCCTCTGTCAATTCCCCAGTTGTCAGTTCCCGCTCTCAGTTCCTCTGCTTAAACCGATCCAATACGGCGAACAGCGCGACCGCCGCCACCGCATTCACCAACCCGGCCAGCAACTCATGGCCCCACGCCCAACCGAGGGCTTGCCCCACCAGACCACGCTGCACGGAAAAATACAAGAACTGGTGCAGCAGGTAAAAACCGTAAGTCACCAGGAAACGCGATGCCGCGTTTTCCACGTCCAGTTTGACTCCCAACGAGGAGGCCCCAAATCCCACAACTGTCTTGGCGATACCGTAAACGCCAAGCGGGTGATGAGTCAGGCTGTCCTGGATCAGGCCAATTACGCAGCCCGTCAGCAAGCCCGTCACCGGATTTCGCCGCGTTACCCCTAGAAATATTGTAACCAGCAGGGGCACGTCGAAGATGGACAGAAACGGCAACTGAACCGGGACGAACGCTTGAAAAAAAATCGCTAGCGCCGGAATCAGAGCTGCGGCCAACCACGGAAACCGGTAGACCTCGACCTGTTCAGGAGATGTCTGCGACAGGCGCACGCTATTGCATCCGATCGTGGGCCGGCTGCTCGGCGATGGGCTTCAGGACAGGCGCTGGCTTGGCGCTCTGTGCTGGCTTCTCCAGGGGATCCGCCGACGAATGGGGCGAACCTGTCGTCTCATTCCGTTGCGGCTTGGCGGGATCTGGGTGTATGGGTCGAGGGACAGGAGCTGTGGTTGCCTTCGCCCCAGTACCGGGTTTGGCCTCCAGGATCGCAGCAGGCGTCGAAGTCTCAATTTTGGGTTCATCACGCGACGCCGCGTTACTCACGTCCCCGTCCTTCGCCGCCGCTTTCTCAGGCACACCCGGCAAGCGCGCCGCCAGAATGTCGACGGCCCGTTGCGATCCAGCGACTTCTCCCGACGCCGGCGCCACCTCTTGCAGCTTCGTGATCACCAGCACTTCTTCCAGGCGGCTCAAGTCAGCCGCAGGGTGCAACCGGATCTTCAGAAACAGGTCAGACGAAGATACCTTGACGATGCTGCCAACCGGCAGCCCCTTGGGAAAGATGCCGTCTCCCCCGGTCGTAATCACCTTGTCGCCCGGTTGAACCTCTTCGTCCGCCATCACCTTCTCGAGCATGGTTTCCCCATTCGGACTGCCCCGGACAATGCCTTGCAGCCGTAGCCGCTCAACAATGGCCCCCAGGCCGCTCGTTTGGTCGTTGATCAGCAGCACCTGAGCCGTATGAGGATAGATCTGAAGAATTTTTCCGACCACCCCTTCGCTGGTGATGACGGCCATATTCTTCTTCAATCCATCTTCGCTGCCTTTGTCGAGAAAAAGCGACCGCGACTGTTCGCTGCCACTCGACCCGACCACCTGAGCAGGCATGGTTTGCAGAATGGATTGCTCTTTAAAGCCAAGCAGCGCTTGCAGCCGCCGAGCTTGGCTGGCATCCTGACTAAGCCGGACCTGTTCCAACTTCAGTTGCTCAACCTGCGCTTTCAGATCACGATTCTCCTGCCGAACCCCGCGCAGATAAAGATAGTTGTGCCAAACACCGTAAACCGCACCCTGGGTATGCACGATCGCCTGTTCAAACGGCGTGATCGTGGCCACAGCCCACACCCGAATCAGTCGCGTCTGCTGCGGGTCATTGCTGCGCTTAACCTGCACCGCAAGTCCAAAGACCTGCACGAACAAAACCGCAGCCAGTACGGAGAGATTGCGGTGGCGAGTAAGCAGGTTTTCCATAAGGTCAGGTGCCAGCTATCAGCTGCCGGTGCGTAAAGTTGCCGGGTGCCCCACACAAGCCTTCCTTTGGCTTGTGTGGGAAAGCTCTAACTTCAGATACATTCCAAAGCCATTCCTGCCGCCGACCCGCAACCAGTCACGGTAGAGCGGCGCTTCAGCGCCGTGTCCCAGGTTCCGAAGTAGCGGGGCTTTAGCCCGGTGCCCGTATTCACTACTGGCCACTGGCCGCCGACTACTTCTCTTACTCAATCGAAATCTTTCTCAGCAGCTTAAAATCACTCAACATCTTGCCCGTCCCCAGCACCACGCTGGCCAGCGGATCGTCAGCTATCGAAACCGGCAACCCGGTTTCCTCACGAATGCGCTTGTCCAGGTTCTTGAGCAGCGCCCCGCCGCCGGTCAGGACGATGCCGCGGTCGCTGATATCCGCCGAAAGCTCGGGCGGCGTGCGCTCCAGCGCCACCCGAATCGCATTCATCACCGTCGATACGCACTCGCTCAACGCCTCGCGAATCTCGCTGTCATCCACGGTGATGGTCTTGGGCACGCCTTCAATCAGGTTGCGGCCCTTGATCTCCATCGTTAAAGGCTTGTCCAACGTATAGGCCGAGCCGATTTCCATCTTGATCTGCTCGGCAGTCCGTTCACCGACCAGCAGGTTATATTTCCGCTTCAGGTAATTCATGATGGCTTCATCAATCTGGTTCCCGGCCATGCGCACGGAACGCGAATAGACGATGCCGCTGAGGGAAATAACTGCAATGTCGGTGGTGCCCCCGCCGATGTCGACGACCATATTGCCGCTGGGCTCGGTAATCGGAAGCCCCGCGCCGATGGCGGCAACCATCGCCTGTTCCACCAGGTGAACCTCGCTGGCTTTGGCGCGGTACGCCGAATCCATGACGGCGCGCTTTTCCACCTGGGTAATCTCCGAAGGCACGCCAATCACGATCCGCGGATGCACCAGCATCTTGCGGTTGTGCGCCTTCTGAATGAAGTATGTGAGCATCTTCTCTGTAACCTTGAAGTCGGCAATGACGCCGTCCTTCATGGGCTTGATGGCCACGATGTTGCCCGGCGTGCGCCCCAGCATCTCTTTGGCTTCCTTGCCAACAGCTTCCACCTCGCCCGTGTTCTTGTTGATCGCGACAATGGAAGGCTCGTTGACGACGATGCCGCGCCCGCGCGCGTACACCAGCGTGTTGGCCGTCCCCAGATCAATGGCGAGATCGCTCGAGAACATGCTGAACAGCGACCGCAGGTTATGGAACTTGGAGTTCCCCGTAAAACCGTTAGATGCCATGCTTTTGCTCAATCCCGGCGGGCTGAATGCCCGCTCCCCATGATCGTATTTTTCATATTCGATACTCTCTCACCCAAAATTTTCAAACCTGCAAATTCCTCGCAAATTCATGACCAGAACCCACACGCGTCAACGTCACTGAATCACGACCGTTCGGTGCTGCGTATTAAAGCCGCCAGTCGCATTCTGCGCCGTGACGGTAATGGTGTTCTCTCCGATGGGAAGTTCGGGGGTGAAACATCGAAAACTGCCATCGTTTTCGATCTGCGGCGCTTCACGATTGTTGACCATAACCCGCGCATTGGGGTCCGTCTTGCCTCGCACCTCAATCACGTGTCCGTGTTGCACGAAAGGATCCAGTATGAGCGTCATCGCCGATTGCGCGCTGCTGCCGCGCGGAAGAATCGTAAAACGATCCGTTTCGCTCGGAACCGACTCCTTGCCCTCCGAGTCGTAGGATTGCACGGACCAATAATAGGCGCCTTCCGTAAGCCCACTCACCTTCGTGTCCGGCTTCTCCAGCTTCTCGTCTTTCTCCAGCGAGGAAAAATACGGGTTGCGCGAGATGCGCAAGTGGTATCCGGCCGCATTGATCATCTTCGACCAGGCGAAGTCCACCGAACGCTCCTGCCCCGCAGCCGCGAAGATCGGCGCCATATTGGCCGGCGCGATCGGCGTCGGCGGCCCCACTTCCTTCACCCGCGCCATGCGTGGCGACGCCCTCTGGTAGCTCACCTTTTCCCACTCCGATAAGGTCACGACCTCGCCATTGCGCTGTACCTGCGCCGTGCCCTTTTCCTGCAGGAATTCGTGCTGATCCGCCACCGGATCGTTATGCACCATCGCGGCGCTCTCCGGCGCCAGCGATGCCGTAGCTCCGGCCACGATCACTTTCGACTGCGAACCCTGCACATACGTTCCGGTCGTCAGGTTCACCGTGCCCGTATTGACAGTCACCGCGACGTTCGTCTGCTGGTGGTCGTTGGCCGAGTTTTCTTCAATCACGATCAGCGAATCCTGCTTCACCGTATAGTTCGTGCCATCCGTGAAAACGATCTTGGCCAGCCCTTCCGATGCCGTCTGGACAATGTCGCCCTTCTCCAGAGGGAGCCCATAGTCCGCCTTGGACCAGGTGCTGCTGTTCGCCTTCTTCACCCGCACGGTTCCGTCCAGGTTTGTAAAGTGCGCCTGCTGAGCACCCGCAGCCACCGCGCTGGCGGCGGGTTCTGCGTTGCCCGCAATCTTCTCCAAAATGCCCAGTGTGAAATGATTTGCCACCTGCATCCCAGCGTTCGTGGCATCCGGAAAGGCGAAGTGGAGCACGACCGCCACGGCCAACACGAGGGCCGCCACGGCCAGAAGCACGCTGCTGTAGGTGACATTCACCCACGCAACCTGCACACCCGGCTTGCGATTCTGAGCCACGGAAACTACGCTAAACCTTAGAGAATATGGGGTATTACCGAGAGTAGCACAAGGGCACAGGCGGGGAAATGGGGTGTACAGACTGGTTCCTGTACGTTGGGACATGTACGCGCGGGGCGGAGGAAAGCGCGGGGGAAGGGCGGGGGCGAGACACGCCTGTCATCCTGAGCGAAGGGATGCCCTCACGAAGTGAAGGCATCCCGCAGTCGAACGACCCCTGCCCTGAACTTGCCGAAGGGACGCCTGCCCGGCCAGGACTGCCGAGATGCCCAAGGCTTTGAGCGACTGAGGACCCCCAAGTCTCCGCCCCCGTTTTTGGGCGGTGCAGGACTTCAGTCCTGCGATCAACCTTTGCCCCGATCCCGGTGGCTTCAGCCGCTGAGGTCAGGCCATGGCCATTCCGCAAAGACCCTGTCGATGCAGAGAACTTCGCCGCTGACTTCCACAACGGGCGGATTCCTAGGCCGCTTTTGCTCCCTATTCCACATAGAGAATCTAGAGGCAATCGGCGACTCACTCTTCACCCAAGCCGCCCCGTAGCGATTACCCGGCACGGTAGAGCTGGCCTTCAGGCCCGCCTTCAGCGCAAAATAAACGGGGGCTTGAGCCCCCGAGGTTTTCCCCTTCCGACATAAAAAACTCGAGACCCACTGTCCCCAAAATACGCCCCAAGGTCCCCCAGGAAAGCTGCACGGCCCCTCAGGCGTTGTAATTCGCCACCACTCGCGCCAGTTTCCCATTTGCTGCAAGCTCCATGAACTCCCCCACGCGTGTCCCTTTTTGGTTGGCATAGTACAGCAGCACGCTGTTGATGCCCCAGAGGACGTCCTCCAATTGAAAGTGGAGATCCGGGTAGGCTTCCAGCCCGCGCTGAAAGTAAGCTCTCAGGTTTGCCTTTCCGGCCACTTTGCCATCAGGCGTACCCAGGAGCTGGGCGGCCACTGGCGAAGTCAACTCAATTGCATCCTCATAGTGGGTCATGATCCTGTCCAAATCGTGGCTGTTCCAGGATGCGATCCAATGATTGCCTAAATTCACCGCTTCGCTTTTCGTCATTCCGCTTTTCTCCCATTGACGATTCATCCGGCTACCATCGTACTTGAAGCACCGGGACCGAATGGCGGCCCAAACTCTTGATCTTCCTCGCCAATTCCACACAACGGAAAAGGGGGACGGGGAAAAGCGGGTACAGACAGAACTGGCCCCAATCTCCCGACTGCTTCTTCGAAGTGCTGGTAGAAACCCATGATAAAGTCCCAAGTATTGCCACTATCGGCTACGCTCCCTTGCAGTGGGAAAAAAAGAAAATATGACCCCAGCCGACCCTGCCAACTCAATCGCCACCCACACCCAGAGCCGCCGAAAAACCCCACCCTGCGTTGTTCTTCTTCTTCTCACCGGAAGCGCACTCGCCCAGGTTCCGGCCAAAACTCCCGCCAAAGCACCCCTATCCTCGCCGGTCGCAACCCCGCTAAATACCCCGCTCCACATCTCGCTCCCCGCCACCGACGCACCCTGGTCCGGCCAGGCCCAGTGCCAACTCAACGTCCAAACCGCTGGCTTCACGCACCAGGAAATCCAAACATGGAAGATCACCGGTGGCCCACCAACCCAGCAGGGAGTCATGCAGGTCTATCCCGGAACTTGGAGCACCACCGCACAGGGCGGAATGCAAAAAGCCCTGCCCACGCAAACCCAGGCGGCGCAGTGGAAAACTAACACCCCGGAAGTCAACGGGCCCATCGCGCTCTTCGTCCGAGCCGCCGACCAGCGCCTGATCATCAAGGCCTGGCATGCGCAATTGCTTTCGCGCTCAGCCACCCAGTTGAATCGTCAATTCACCGCGCCCGGCTCTGCCCCCACGCAGTCCTCGATGGTATCCGACGTCTACGAATGGCAGTTTCCCCCCGTGCTCGATGCACCCGGGAATACAACTGTCAGCGGCACGGGAACGATTGTGGTTGGCGGCAGCTATATTCCGATGCATCCGGCAGCCTCCAATGAAATTGCAAACTGCACCTGGCTGTTCACGCGTGGAAGTGTGCCGGTGAGCCCGATCGCTGCCCCTGGTCTCGTGACCGCGCCTGCCACCCCCCGCATCGCCACGCTCACGCCGGTCACGCCAACGACTCCGACGAGCACGGTTACAACCTTGCCGCCCACCGTCACCGCCACTCCCAACAACGTACCGCAAGGGCAGCAAGGCGCAACGGTCGAATTGGCAGGGAAAAACACTTCCTTCCAGCAAGGCACGACTACTGCCGACTTCGGCGCTGGCATCGCCGCTGTTTCATTAACGGTACATTCAGCAACCGACGCCACCGCGGTCATCAATATTGATCCCACCGCAAAACTGGGACCGCGCGCCTTGCAGCTCAACACCAACAGTGAGCATGCCCCGGTAGGAAAGATCATGGTCCCCGGAATGGGCAACCCCATGGACGCTTTCTCCGTCAGGGTGGCGAATCCCCACGTCGCACCCAATCCAACCGACGTTCCCCTGGGCCAGCAAGGTGTGACCATCGCCCTCACGGGCTATGACACGTCCTTCCAGCAGGGTGTCACCACAGCCGATTTCTGCCCCGGCATCACGGTGGTTTCCCTAACCGTAAATTCCAGTACCTCCGCCACTGCCGTCATCAATGTTGGTCCGGGCGCAAGACCCGGACCCTGCCCTTTGCAGCTCGCCACCAACAACGAGCATGCCTACGCGCTAGTCAAGGTCCCGGGAGTGGCCAATCCCACGACCGCATTTTCCGTCAGACAAGCCTACCCCTACGTCGATGCCAATCCAACCGACGTTCCCCTAGGCCAGCAAGGTGCGATCATCGCCCTCACGGGCCACGATACTTCCTTCCAGCCAGGGGTCACCACGGCTGACTTCTGCCCCGGCGTCACGTTGGTTTCTCTAACCCTAAATTCAGGCACCTCCGCCACTGCGGTCATCAATGTCGGTCCTGGGGGCCTAAAACCAGGACCCTGCCCCTTACAGCTGACCACCAACAACGAGCATGCCTACACCCAAATCGCAGCCAACGGAGTGACGCTC
>Ga0080027_10000187_pt1 | contig 28898 bp, 17 predicted proteins | sample OrgsoiDNA2013046_FD_70962 | JGI IMG/M metagenome (GOLD analysis project Ga0080027, IMG submission 70962) | Permafrost soil microbial communities from the Arctic, to analyse light accelerated degradation of dissolved organic matter (DOM) -... | ecosystem: Environmental > Terrestrial > Soil >... | reverse complement strand
TAAAGAATAGGAAGCATGGAATAGTGTTGTACGACTGTTTAATTAAAACAAAGCACTCTGCAATAAGATAATAAATCAAAGTATTGAGTGTGATTTCTGCCCGATGTCGGCTGGTTAACGGATTTACTAAGTTGACTAAAATAAGTTTGGTTTTGAAGGAAACCCCGATCAATGGCGGCCTTACCTATAAGGGTCCTAAGGTAGCGGAATACCCTGGCCGTTAAATGCGGTCTTGCATGAATGATTTAACGATACAACAGCTGTCTCAATGATTGGCTCAGTGAAATTGGAATAACTGTGCAGATACAGTTTACCTCTAGTTAGACGAGAAGACCCTATGCAGCTTTACTGTTGCTAGTTATTGGATATGATAAAACAAATATTAGCGTATAAGGTAGTTGGTTTATAATTGATGTAATTGAAACACCTTTATTTTGTTTTTCATATTGGCACAATAGTGCTTTCTTATATTATAAAATATAAGAAATAACTCCTTAAGGGGAACAATGACTAGGAGGCAGTTTATGCGGGGCACAGATCCCATAAAAAGTACCTGGGTGTATCCAAAGTTAATTTTGTAAACTTGTCGTTAGTTTTTACTAAGACGATAAATAATTCTATAAAACTTTGTAGAATTAAAATTTTAGTTTGTTAAATGTTATAGTTTAGCTATGACTTATTCAGCTATATATCTATTAAGTTAGAGATAATATTTTTATTCCAAGTAAGATTTTAACTATATGGGGAATAGATGTAATTAAGACATTACTAAGATATCATCTTTTTATGTTTTTACTTATCTTTATTATTTTTTATAGTTTATAAAAAAATAGATAGTTTATAACTTGTTATAACTTTCTTAATAAAAAGATAATTGTGTTTAATACTTGTCAAGTTTAATGGCTTAATCTTGCTTTACTGTGTGATTTACACATCTATCAGTCGCGTAAGCGGGGCATATGATCACAAGATGCAGAAAGGAAAGGTCTTGGATTTTTGAAAAAGCTACGCTAGGGATGTTAGTCCTCCAATGTCTTATCTATTAATCTTATAATTAAGGCTTAGAGATTAATTCATTGGTCATTTATTGGGTTAATTTCAAGAATAACATGTCGTATAAGATATGTTAACTTGAAGCGAAATTTACTTTAGCATTTAGTTATTGATTATTATTAACTATAATTTTAATTTTTAAGAAAAGTAAAATCGTTCAACGACTAAAAGGTGAATAATGCTAGTAATAATCCTTTTAACAATACCCAACTTTTTACTTATATTTAGCTAATAAAGAGTAATTTTATAATAAGATACTGTCCTAATATAAAACTACTTATCTTAGAGTTATTGTTTTTTAAGATAAAAAAGTTATTTTATTCTTCTTAAGAAGAATAGAGCTACTTAAAATATAAGCAATATTATTACTAATATTGAATTTTTTTATAAATACATACATTATGTACAATTATAAGATAATAGAAACCAGTAAGCCATCTATTTTTAGTAAAAAACTAAAGGATAAAAGTAAAATTATACCCTTAAATAAAGTGAATAATACTTTAGGTCCCATGAGATATTTCCCTCCTGCAAATCAAGAGTGAAATAATAGTATATATGTTTATAATAATGCTACTATTAAAAACATTAGTATTGCACAAAAAAATCTAACTAGACTTATTAAAAGTTATTTTAATCTTTACTTTAGTAATAAACTCTTATCTAGTAAGAGAATTCTTACTAGATTTAGAAGATTAGCAATAAATAAGATATTAATTAGTAAGGCTGAGTTGAAACATACTAGCAATAAGGTTATTATTACTTTATATGTATATAATGAAGAAAGAAGGATATTAATTAATAGATTAAAGAGGATAGAAGCTTTTCTTTTCCCTTCTTGTTCTATTTCTTCCAATGTCTTCCGATGGAACAAATAAGGAGATATCCTTAGTCTTTTCTTTAGGAAAAAGGTTAAACTTAATTAAAAAGCATGATGCTTTTTCCTTTCTAGATTGATTAGAAGAAGTTAAGAGATATTTTATTGAGGAAATAAAATTAGAGAAAAAAGGTTTAGAAACAATTTATAAATTAAACTCTAAAAAAGAAAAGTTACTAGAAATTCAAATTTTAGAAGAAAACTTTAATAAGGTATTAATTATAATATCTTCTTGTTTAAACGATCCTATCTCCCTTAAGTACTATGAAAATATTTATAATAAATATATTAGTAAGACTATTTTAGAAAAAGAAATAGCTACCATTGCTTATTATAAGTTATTACTGAGTTTAAATAAGTATAAATTCGAAGATCTATTTATTTCGCGATTAAGCCCTTTAATTAGTAAAATTTATAATAAAGAAGTAGAGTTTAATATAATTAATTTAAAAGCCGTGTATTTAAATAGTGATATATTTACACAAGCTATAGCTTTAAAGTTAAGAAATCGAGATAATAGATTACTAAAAGTACTAAGATCTTTCTTATATATGGTTAAATTACCAAAAGTTAATTTATTAAAAGAGAGATTTGCTCATCTTAATATTAAAAGCCTATGGGTTAATAGAGTTAAAAATTTAACCCTTAATTCCGTAGCTATTAATAGAGATAGAATAAATGATCTTTTGGCTGGTCTTTTTATTACTGGCAATTTTACTAAAAAATCAGAAGTAGATCAAATTACGTCAAAAACTAATTTATTAAATAATGTTCTTCTTCTTCTAAAACATAAGAGTATGGCTGGTGTAAGATTAGAAGCTAAAGGTAGATTAACAAGACGTTTTACAGCTTCAAGATCAATTTTTAAGATAAAATGAAAAGGTAGTTTAAAGAATATAGATTCTTCTTACAGAGGATTATCTTCAGTTATATTAAGGGGACATGTTAAATCAAATGTACAATATTCAGTAATTAATTCAAAAACTCGTAATGGAGCTTTTGGATTAAAGGGCTGAATAAGTGGTAAATAAAAAATATTTTTACTATTAATTTAATATAATTATATGTTCATGGATCTCGCGTTGGATTAGCTAAATATATAATGTAAAAATGAAGAAATAGTCTGAACCATTTTGTGAAAAATGGAAATAAGGGTTAAACAACCTTATGTTAACAAATATTGAACAGGCTAATTGCGCCAGAGAGTACAAATTGAGTGCGCAGTTTGGCACCTCGATGTCGGCTTAACTTATCCACATGAATGTAGAAGTCATGAAGGGTTCGACTGTTCGTCGATTAAAAAGTTACACGAGCTGGGTTAAATACGTCGTAAGACAGTATGGTTTCTATCTTCTAGAGGAAATTAGAATAAAATAAAGATGGCCCCCTCGTACGAAAGGAGCTGGGTATATTAACCTCTGGTTTACCTGTTGTTTATGCGCCCAATATTAATTTAAGTATAAGTAATTTTATACAGGGATGTTACCTTTACTTTGGTAAATTTATAGTATAGGCACGGCAGGAACGCTACGTTAGTTAAAGATAAGTGTTGAATGCATCTAGCCACGAAGCTTACTTTAAGATATTCTTAAATACACGTGATTTAACATCACGATTTTGGACATTTAAATGTCTAATTAATAGGCTTTAGTTGAAAGGATTTAAATGTCTTCAGATATAAAGTACTAATTTTTATTTTACTATTTTCGTCTATATCTTACATTATATACAATTAAATATAAGGTAGTTGCTATTTACTATTTTTAAAAATCAGTCAGCCTGGTTAGCATAAAAGTAATGTAGCTGTTTTGTAACCAGTTGAAGCAAGTGCAATACTTGCACTGGGCTTATATATTAGGCCTTATAGTCAAGTGGTCTAAGACATAATGTTTTCATCATTACATTCAAGGGTTCGAATCCCTTTGAGGCTATATATTACTACTTATGCGGATTGATGTAATAGTAACATAATTGGCTCATGTCCAGTAAATATAGGTGCAAATCCTTTGTCCGTACTATCTATATAAGGGCTATAGCTTAATTGGTAAAGCAAACTGCTCATGACGGTTGAGATGAGTGTTCGAATCACTCTCGCCTTACTATATAGTATATATATTATATTATGCTAATTATAAATAATCCGAGTGCTGGAATTGGTAGACAGCGCAAATTTAAGCTTTGCTGACGTTATGTCGTGAACGTTCAAGTCGTTTCTCGGATAATATATTATATATAGGGGACATAGTTTAATTGGTAAAACTGCGATTTTGCATATCGTTATCTCCGGTTCAAGCCTGGATGTCTCCATAAATTTATCTATAATATAATTATATATTATATAAGTAATTTATTACTTGTGGTACTTAAAAATATTAAAGTAATAACTCTTTCCTTTTTTTTAGCAAGTAAATAGCTCGAGAAGCTCAATTGGTCGAGCGGAACTCTGAAGATGTTTAGGCTGTAAGTTCAAATCTTACCTTGAGCAAGGTATACATATATATATGTTAGATGTAACTATATCTAAATATAAAAAAGATGTTTAAGTTATAAGTTTAGATCTTGAGCAAAATCTATGTAAAACACTTTGATGTTATTGCTTTTCAAGACTTTTACCTAATTATTTAATAGTCAATTAAGTGAAAAAGCGAGCATGATGAAATTGGTATACATCCAGTACTTAGGATACTGGGGCTTAATTGCTTTGTGGGTTCAAATCCCTCTGCTTGTATATTTTTAATAAAAAAAATTAATAATTTTGCTATAAACGGTTTTATAGTAGAACTTGGTATTAAAAAAAAATATATTTCGTGGACTAATAGGTAAGTCATAAATTTTTGGTATTTATCATTGGGTGTTCGAATCACCCCGAAATAAGCGTTTCTTGCATAAGTCTTACAGAAGTCTTAGAGAAGAGGTGGATATAGTTCAATAGGTAGAACAATTGTATGTGGCACAATATGTTCCCTGTTCAAGTCAGGGTATCCTCCCATTAAAAACAGTATATTTCCTTACAAATAGTTTTTTACAAGCATGTATCAAAAAGAGAAGAATATGTATAATAAAAGTATGAAAACTAAGTAGTTATATAATAAGTATATTTATGTATATAAAAATATACATGTATTAGAAAATTCTTTTTTTTTTAATCTAGCCCGAGTAGTTCAATGGTTAGAACATTAATTTCATGCATTAATAATGAGAATTCAAATTTCTCCTCTGGCTAAATAGTTACTAAGAGATATATTTATTAGGCATATTTTTATATTAAATATATAGAATATGTATATATAATATATAATTTATATAAGAAGCTAAGTGATATATTATATATACATATTAAAAGGTTCGAATCCTTAATAGTAATGTTAGTTTTTTCCATATTATTTTTACTACTATCTAATGCCGTCACGACAAGACGAGATAAATCAATACTTTTCAGTAGAATTTCTATAATTATATTATTATATTCTGCTATACTTGCCAAAAATAGCTTATATATGCCTTCTATAGATAGAGGTATAGGTATATATAGTGGTTTATTTCACATGACTAGCATTACACAAGTGTTTCATATATTTATATTTATGATAAGTGCAGTTATACTACAGTTAACTGCATTCTATCCTAGAAGAGTATGATTGGAAAAATATTTTTCTTTTAGGAAAATAATATCATACAATTTTATTTACTATAGAAATAAGATAATAAATAAGAAGGGAGAACAGTTTAAGATAATAGAATACCCTTTAATTATCTTATTTATAATAACAGGGTCAGTGTTTTTAATAAGCACAAGCGATTTAGTTTCAATATTCTTAAGTATAGAATTGCAAAGTTATGGACTATATCTCTTAAGTACATTATATAGAAATTCAGAATTGGCTACCTCGGGTGGTCTTACTTATTTTTTATTAGGGGGCTTAAGTTCTTGTTTTATACTTTTAGGTACTAGTTTATTATATTCTAATTCAGGTATTACTAATCTAGATGGCTTATATGTTATAACTAGTTTAAGTGATATTGCATTCAATGATAGCATTTCTTATTTATATAATGATCTTTATATAAACATGTCTTTACTTATTTTAAGTGTGGGGTTTTTATTTAAAGTAAGTGCTGCCCCTTTTCATTTTTGATCTCCAGATGTATATGATGCTATACCAACGGTGGTAACAACATTTGTTGCTATAATAGCTAAGATATCTATATTAGTTTTTCTATTAGAATTGGTGCACTATACTAGTAATTCTCTATTTAGTTCAGAATTTTCTTGAACTTCGAGTTTATTAGTTAGTTCATTGCTTTCACTTATCATAGGTACGATTGTAGGTTTAACTCAGTTTAGAATAAAAAGATTGTTTGCCTATAGTACTATAAGTCATATAGGTTTTATACTTCTAGCTTTAAGTATTAACAGTATAGAATCGATTCAAGCATTTATATTTTACTTAATACAATATTCCTTAAGTAATTTAAATGCCTTTATATTACTCTTAAGTATAGGATATTGCCTATATTATTATGTAAATGACAATAAGGAATATGAGGAACTAAGTGATAAAAATAATTCGCCTATACAATTAATTAGTCAAATAAAGGGGTTTTTTTATATAAATCCTGTTTTATCCCTTAGCTTTGCGATAACTATATTCTCCTTTGTCGGTATACCTCCTCTTATAGGATTCTTTGCTAAACAGATGGTATTAAGTGCTGCCTTAGATAATGGATATATTTTCTTGACTTTAATTGCTATATTAACTAGTGTTATAAGTGCTGTTTACTATTTAAATATAGTAAAACAAATTTTCTTTGATAAATCTGAGTATACTATAAATCCTGAATTACTTAATATGGATATCCATGCTAGTATTGCTAGAAAAGACGTTTTACTAGAAAAATTAGCATTTAAATATAACAGTATAATTTTATCAAGTTACTTAACCATATCTATTAGTATAATGACATTGATTATTTTACTATTTATATTTATACCTCAAGAATGATTAAGTATGGCTAATATATTAGCACTTATATTATTTAATCCTTAAATGACAAGTATAACATTTTTCTTATTTTTTATACCCTTATTAGCTCTTATTTTCTTAGGGGTAAATTTAATATTCGCACCCCATAATCCTTATCAAGAAAAGGATAGTGCATTTGAGTGCGGCTTTCATTCATTTCTTGGTCAAAATAGAACGCAATTTAGTATATCTTTTTTTATATTTGCACTTCTTTTTCTTTTATTTGATTTAGAAATTCTCTTAGTTTATCCTTATGTCGTAAGTTCTTATAGTAATGGCATATATGGTTTAATGTTAATGCTAATTTTTTTCTTAGCATTAACATTAGGTTTTGCCTTTGAATTAGGCAAAAATGCATTAAAAATAGATAGTAGACAAATGTTTATTTTAAATAGTAAGAATTCAAGTGTTACTACTTATTTGAGTATAAGCAATTTAACTCACTTAAAAATTTGAGCTTTCATAAAATAATAAGTAAATTTTATTATTTTAATAGGTTTTTCTTAACAAGCTGTTTCCAGGTTTCTAATTCTTTATATAGAAATGTATACGTTACAAAAATTATATGGCATGATATATATATATTTAGGTAAAATATAGTATATTAATAAACATGTTTTTTTTAACTAAGATGATGTATCATTTTTTTTAGAGAGTGTTCTATATTTTCTAGTAAAAATGTTGTATGTCATGCTTGAGACTTTATAAAAAGCTCAAATATGTAACCAGGAATTAGAATAATGATAATTCTAAGAAAAAATGCTTATTAATATACTAAGTAATATATACAATAATTGTGATACCGCAAGACCCTGAGGTTTGTATTTTCAGGATAGTGCAACACCACAAATGGAGGGCTTAGTAGAATTACACGATAATATAATGTTCTATTTAGTTATTATATTATTTGCTGTTGGATGAATAATGCTTTCAATAGTTAGAAACTATGTTGATAAAAAATCACCTATTTCACATAAATATTTAAATCATGGAACCTTAATAGAATTAATATGAACTATTACTCCTGCTTTAATATTAATTTTAATTGCATTTCCATCGTTTAAACTATTATATTTAATGGATGAAGTTAGTGATCCCGCTATGTCAGTTTTAGCTGAGGGACATCAATGATATTGAAGTTATCAATATCCCGATTTCTTAAATTCAGAAAATGATTTTATAGAGTTCGATTCTTATATAGTACCAGAATCTGATTTAGAGGATGGAGCATTAAGAATGTTAGAAGTAGATAATAGAGTTATAATACCTGAATTAACGCATGTGAGATTTATAGTTACAGCAGCAGATGTTATTCATTCTTTCGCTTGCCCAGCTTTAGGTATTAAATGTGATGCCTATCCTGGTAGATTAAATCAGGCATCTGTTTTAATCAATAGAACTGGAACATTTTATGGGCAATGTTCAGAAATATGTGGTATTTTACATAGTTCTATGCCTATAGTCATTGATTCAGTGTCGATTGAAAAATTTTTATTGTGATTATACGAACAATAGTGTTTATTAATTTATACTTTTAGGTATTTATAAATGTAATAATATTATTTTGTTTATTTATGACAAATAATATTCTTATTAGCTCAATGGCAGAGCAAGATACTTCTAATATCTGGATCTTAGTTCGACTCTAAGATAAGAATTACTAGAATACATATTTAAAAATAAACAATGTTTCTTATCTTCTAGTAATAAAACTAATATTTGCTTATATTATTAAGCAATAATAGTTTTTCTCAATAATCCATTTAAGATAATTATATCTTAAAGATAATATAATAACTATATAGTTATTATATTGAAACAATAGTTTTATTTTTTCATATACAATGAATTTGTCCTTAATACTTTTTTTAATTGGAATTTTAGGATTCGTCTTAAATAGAAAGAATATAATATTAATGCTTATTTCAATTGAAATAATGCTTTTAGCTATCACGTTTCTAATATTAGTAAGTTCACTTAGCTTTGATGATATATTAGGTCAAACATATGCTATATATATTATAACCATTGCTGGTGCAGAATCAGCAATAGGTTTAGGTATTCTAGTTGCTTTTTATAGATTAAGAGGAAGCATAGCTATAGAATATAAGTAATGTATCTAGCCATAATAACTTTACCCTTATTAGGTGCAATAGTATCCGGATTTTTTGGAAGAAAAGTCGGAATTAGGGGAGCACAATTAATAACATGTTTATCTATAGTTATAACAACTTTGTTAGCAGTTCTTGCTTTCTTTGAAGTGGGTTTAAATAACATACCTGTATCAATAAACCTTTTTACTTGAATAGATAGCGAATCACTTGATGTTTTATGAGGTTTTTATTTCGATAGTTTAACAGTAAGCATGTTAATACCTGTTCTAATAGTATCTTCAGTAGTACACATATATTCTATAAGTTATATGAGTCATGATCCACATAATCAAAGATTTTTTAGTTATCTTAGTTTATTTACTTTTATGATGATAATATTAGTTACAGCTAATAATTTCTTATTAATGTTTGTGGGTTGGGAAGGAGTAGGTATTTGTTCTTATCTTCTAGTAAGTTTCTGATTTACTAGGATAGCTGCAAATCAAAGTTCTATTTCTGCTTTTTTAACAAATAGAGTAGGTGATTGTTTCTTAACTATAGGTATGTTTGTCCTATTATGATCTTTTGGTAATGTTGATTACAGTACTATATTTTCATTAGCTCCATTTATTAATGAAAATATAATAACGATTATAGGTATATGTCTTGTAATTGGAGCTATGGCTAAAAGTTCTCAAGTAGGATTGCATGTATGATTACCTATGGCAATGGAAGGTCCTACACCAGTTAGTGCATTAATACATGCAGCTACTATGGTTACCGCTGGTGTATATCTTTTAATGCGTGCTAGTCCTTTAATAGAATATAGTTCAACTGTATTAATTATATGTTTATGATTAGGTGCTATAACTACTATTTTTAGTAGTCTTATTGGTTTATTTCAACAAGATATTAAGAAAGTTATAGCTTATAGTACAATGAGTCAATTGGGTATGATGGTTATAGCTGTAGGCCTATCATCTTATAATGTTGCCTTATTTCATTTAGTAAATCATGCTTTTTATAAAGGATTATTATTTTTAGGAGCAGGTGCTGTAATACATGCCGTATCTGATAATCAAGACTTTAGAAGATATGGTGGTTTAAGAGCTTTCTTACCTTTAACTTATTCTGTTATGTTAATAGCAAGCCTTAGTTTAGTAGCTTTCCCTTTTATGACTGGATTTTATAGTAAAGATCTTATCTTAGAATCTGCATATGGCCAATTCTATTTTTCTAGTATAGTAGTTTACTTTATAGCAACTATTGGGGCTATGTTTACCACACTATACTCGATTAAAGTCTTATATTTAACATTTTTAACTAATCCTAATGGGCCTATAAGTAATTATAGAAATTCTATAACTAAACATCCTGCTCATGAGGGAGATATATTTATGAGCTTACCCTTAATTATATTAGCTATTTTTTCTATATTCTTTGGATATATTAGTAAAGATATATTTATTGGTTTAGGTTCAGGATTTTTTACAGATAACAGTATTTTTATTCACCCTATTAGAGAAATTATGTTAAATACAGAATTTGCTGTACCTACTTTATTTAAATTATTACCTTTATTATTTACTATTATACTTAGTGTGATAGCTATAGTTTTATCAGAATTTATGCCTAGAACTATTATTAGTTTTAAACTGAGTAGAATGGGTTATAACATATTTAGTTTTTTCAGTCAACGTTTTTTCATTGAACTTTTATATAATAAATATGTCACAGGTCTTATACTAAAATTAGGGGGTCAAACTACTAAGATTCTAGATAAGGGAAGTGTGGAATTATTAGGACCTTTTGGTTTAGAGAAAGGACTCTTGTTATTAAGTAAAAGTATATCTACATTAGATACAGGTGTTATTACTAGTTATGCTTTGTATATATTAGTAGGTCTTATTTTTTATATCTTGATACCTATTTTTAATTTCTTTGATTATAGTTTACCATTATTGGTTTTCATATCACTTCTTACTATAAGTAATATTTCAGTAAAAAGTAATAAAAATTTATTAACTTCCTAAATAAATAAGAAAAATTTATAATAAGATAAAAAATAATATTACCACACTATTATTAATTAATAATAGTAATGGCAAATAATATAGGTATCTATATTATAAAAGCATAAAATTCTTATTTTTGATAAGTGCTAATAAAAATATTTGTTCTAATTGAACATTAAGATAATTTACTTTATTATTTTTTTTAGTAATAAACTATACGATATATATCATATGATATATGATAATATACTTATCCATTACATTTTCCTATAGACATCTTATTTAAAAATAAAAAAAATATTATTTTTAATACTAAAACAATTAACAATTAATAAAAAAACATGAGAATTTTTAAAAGTCATCCCTTATTAAGACTAGTTAACTCTTACATAATTGACTCACCACAACCAAGTAACTTAAGTTATTTATGAAATTTTGGATCTTTATTGGCGATTTGTCTAATTATACAAATTATAACAGGTGTAACTTTAGCAATGCATTATAATCCTAGTGTATTAGAAGCATTCAATTCAGTAGAACATATAATGCGTGATGTGAATAATGGCTGACTTATACGTTATTTACATAGTAATACTGCTTCAGCATTCTTTTTTATAGTATATTTACATATAGGAAGAGGTTTATACTATGGATCTTATAGAGCTCCTAGAACGTTGGTTTGAACTATTGGTACTATTACATTCATATTAATGATCGCTACAGCTTTCTTAGGCTACGTCTTACCATATGGTCAAATGTCTTTATGAGGAGCAACAGTTATTACTAATTTAATGAGTGCTATACCATGGGTTGGACAAGATATAGTTGAATTTATTTGAGGCGGTTTTAGTGTTAATAACGCTACATTAAATAGATTTTTTGCCTTACATTTTGTTTTACCTTTCGTATTAGCTGCATTAGCTTTAATGCATTTAATTGCACTTCATGACACAGTAGGTTCAAGTAATCCCTTAGGAGTTTCAGGTAATTATGATAGATTACCTTTTGCTCCATATTTCCTTTTCAAAGATTTAATAACTATATTTATTTTTATTATAGTGTTAAGTATACTTGTATTTTTCATGCCTAATTTATTAGGAGATAGTGAAAATTATGTTATGGCTAATCCTATGCAAACTCCTCCTGCTATAGTCCCTGAATGATATCTTTTACCTTTTTATGCTATATTAAGATCTATACCTAATAAATTATTAGGTGTTATTGCTATGTTTAGTGCTATTTTAATTTTATTAGCAATGCCTTTTACTGATTTAAGTAGAAGTAGAGGTATACAATTTAGACCTTTAAGTAAAATAGCTTTCTATATATTCGTAGCTAATTTCTTAATTTTAATGATATTAGGTGCTAAACACGTTGAATCACCTTTTATAGAATTTGGACAAATTAGTACAGTCTTATATTTTGCACACTATTTAGTAATAGTACCAATAATTAGTCTTTTAGAAAATAGTTTAATAGAATTGGGTAATAAAGGAAATAAACTTTCATAAACACGTATTAAACAAAAATTTAATGGATATGATTATTAAAAACCCATATATGAAGCAATTACTTTTAGATAAAATGGATAAATAATACTAAGAAAAGGAAAAACAAATATTGGATAATATGGAAAAATTCGTGAACTTGAAACAAAAGTTCAAGAAGTGAAGCCTGACTATCGGTTACCTTAAAAACAAGTTAAATAAATAAGTTATGTCTTACTTATTATATATATAATATATACCTAATTATAGGTTAATGATAAAGTAAGATACATATTGTATCTTAATTTAAGTTTGATTGTTTACTATTAATAAACAAGCAAATGACAAAATATTTGTCATACTATTTACAAATGCTACTTTTAATAGTTAATCTATTAAAACTTTGTTTTATTTATAATAATAAACAAAGCCTTTTATAAATAATATATCTACCTAGTGCTGACAGTATATTTTACCGTCTTCTTTAAATAGAAGGCATAGAGTTCTTTATGTAACTTATGATAAATTATTATCAGCATGCTTCTTTTAATAGCAAAAAAGAAAATCATCTCTCTTATTCAGGAGAAAATAATTTAAGTAAATTACGTACTTTAAAATCTAGTATTTCACTATGAACAGAAAGATGATTTTTATCATCTAATGCCAAAGATATAGGTACACTATATCTAATATTTGCAGTATTCTCTGGACTACTTGGTACAGCTTTCTCAGTACTAATAAGATTAGAGTTAAGTGGACCTGGAGTTCAATATATAGCCGATAATCAATTATATAACAGTATTATAACTGCTCATGCCATATTAATGATATTTTTTATGGTAATGCCTGCTATGATAGGAGGATTTGGTAATTTCTTACTGCCTTTATTAGTAGGAGGTCCAGATATGGCATTTCCGAGATTAAATAACATAAGTTTCTGACTATTACCTCCTAGCTTAATATTATTCTTATTTGCTAGTGGTATAGAAAATGGAGCTGGTACAGGATGAACATTGTATCCACCTTTAAGTGGAATACAAGCACATAGTGGACCTAGTGTAGATTTAGCTATTTTTGCCTTACACCTGGCAGGTATAAGTAGTTTATTAGGAGCTATAAATTTTATAACAACAATACTTAATATGAGAAGTCCAGGTATAAAATTACATAAATTGGCTTTATTTGGTTGAGCTATAGTAGTTACAGCTGTATTATTGTTACTATCATTACCTGTTTTAGCTGGTGCAATTACTATGGTTTTAACTGATAGAAATTTCAATACCTCATTTTTTGAGGCAGCAGGGGGTGGTGATCCTATACTTTATCAACATCTTTTCTGATTCTTCGGTCATCCTGAAGTTTATATTCTGATTATACCAGGTTTTGGTATTATTAGCACCACTATCTCCGCTAGTTCTAATAAGAGTGTTTTCGGTTATTTAGGTATGGTTTATGCCATGATGTCCATAGGAGTTCTAGGATTCGTCGTTTGAAGTCATCACATGTATACAGTTGGATTAGATGTGGATACTAGAGCTTATTTCACAGCTGCTACATTAATTATAGCAGTTCCGACCGGTATAAAAATATTTAGCTGATTAGCAACATGTTATGGAGGATCTTTACAATTAACACCTTCGATGTTATTTGCCTTAGGTTTTGTTTTCATGTTCACAATTGGAGGATTAAGTGGAGTCGTTTTAGCTAATGCTTCTCTTGATATTGCTTTCCATGATACTTACTATGTAGTTGCTCATTTCCATTATGTTTTAAGTATGGGTGCCGTTTTCGCCTTATTTAGTGCTTGATATTTCTGAATACCTAAAATATTAGGATTAGAATATAATATTACTTTAGGTAAAGTACATTTCTGAATAATGTTTATTGGAGTAAACCTTACTTTCTTCCCTCAACATTTCTTAGGTTTACAGGGAATGCCTCGTAGAATAAGTGATTATCCCGACGCCTTTGCAGGTTGAAATCTTATTAGTAGTTTTGGTAGTATAGTTAGTGTGGTTGCTACCTGATTATTCTTATATATTGTATATGTACAATTAATAGAAGCTCGTGTTACAAGTAGATATCCATGATTAAGTCCTGAATTCTATAGTGATAGTTTACAGACATTATTAAATAGAAGTTATGGTTCCTTAGAATGAGCATTAACTAGTCCACCTAAACCTCATGCCTTTGTAAGCTTACCTATACAAAGCTCTATAAGTAATAGTATATTAAAGTACTTTAGCCCAAGAAATATTTCGTTAAAATGTAATGACTTTACTAAGGAATTAAGTGTAATTTTTATAATTATAGAAAATATTATAAGTTTTGTAAAATCATTATCTATTCAAAAGGTACAAAGTTTTATAGTTAGACCTTTAATTAATCCATGTGTTCACGGACTAGTTGGAGCGTGTGTATTATGTGTACAAGCTGCCAAAATAGGAGCTTGTACACATTCATGAGTAAAATTTACAAATCCTAGTATGGTAGGAGTTGCTTGTGATTTTAGTTTACCTGGCCACACAGCTGCAACTACAACTGATGCTATTACACATGTATGTTCTTTATGTCATGCTGTAGTATGTAGTGGTTGTTATGTAGGATAGCTTGTAAGATTAATTTCCTAATATTACCTATATCTTAAGATATAGTTATAATATATTAGATATTTTACTTAAAAAAAAATAAGGTATTATTATTAAGTGTATATCTGGTATATATCTAAGGGTTATGTGGCAAGAGGTTTGCATTTTGATTGCAGATCATAAGTTAGAGGTTCGATTCCTTCATAACTCTAGCGCAAAAAATTCTTTATTACAAATTGGAATTTTTGCGTTTTTTATATTACTATATAGCTATTATCAATTAGATAAATATAATATGACTGATAGTATTACAATATATAATATCATTATATAATTAGATCAACATTGTTATTGAGAAAAAATATAAAACTAGTAGAACATACTTTAATAGTTTTTATATTTTTTTCTCAGTAGAAAAGCCTAAGAAGGTTTCCTTCATTATTTTTTTTTTAACACATGATACAAGCAGCTAAAATTATAGGAACAGGTATAGCTACTACTGGTTTGATAGGAGCGGGAGTAGGTATTGGTGTAGTTTTTGGTGCATTAATCTTAGGTGTAGCTAGAAACCCTTCACTGAGAGGTCAATTATTTGCATATGCTATCTTAGGATTTGCATTTGCTGAAGCTACTGGTTTATTTGCTCTTATGATGGCATTCCTTCTATTGTATGTGGCTTAGTTTATAACTTTTATACAAGTTATAAAAACCTTATGTATATTTTTTCATTCTTCATATTAAAAAAAGTATGGCTATATTTATATAGTCTATAAATATCGTTTCCTTCTTTTAGAAACAATTACTTAGACAATGGTTTAGCTACGAACTTTAGCAAATTACTAATAGTAAATAATAATTATTTTTTAACCTATTATTATTTTTAAGTTAATTGTATTATTAATACTAATATATGATACAATTTATCATATAAAACTATTAATTAAAATTTAATTAAGTTTTTCTTATATGTTATACATACCCTCATTAATCTCAATAGTGGAAGTTTTATTGGTTATTGTTCCTGTCTTATTAACAGTAGCTTATGTTACAGTAGCTGAAAGGAAAACAATGGCAAGTATGCAGAGAAGATTAGGACCTAATATAGTAGGATATTATGGTCTATTACAAGCATTTGCAGATGCTTTAAAACTCTTGTTAAAAGAATATGTCTCTCCTACTCAAGCCAATCTTATATTATTTTTTCTTGGTCCTATAATAACTTTAGTTTTTTCTCTATTAGGTTATGCTGTTATACCTTTTGGTCCAGGTTTAGCCATAAGTGATTATAATTTAGGTATATTATATATGTTAGCCGTTTCTTCTTTGGCTACATATGGTATATTATTAGCAGGTTGAAGTGCTAACAGTAAATATGCTTTCTTAGGATCATTAAGAAGTACAGCCCAATTAATTAGTTATGAACTAATATTAAGTTCAGCAATATTACTTGTAATAATGTTAAGTGGTAGTCTTAATCTTACTGTAAATATAGAAAGTCAAAGAGCTATTTGGTTTATTATTCCTTTATTTCCTATTTTTATTATATTTTTTATAGGGTCTGTAGCTGAAACTAATAGAGCTCCTTTTGATTTAGCCGAAGCTGAATCGGAACTTGTAAGCGGGTTTATGACAGAGCATGCCGCAGTTGTATTCGTTTTTTTCTTTTTAGCGGAATACGCAAGTATAGTATTAATTTGTATATTAACAACTATTTTGTTTTTAGGTGGTTACTTATATAATAATATAGTTTTCTCTATATTTAATGTGATTCAGTATATCAATTTCGATTACTACTTAGAATATATGGCTAATAAGGAAATTTGGTTTTCAATACCTTTAATAGATGGATTATTGTATGGTATAAGTTTAGGCTTAAAATCATGTATTATGATATTCGTTTTTATATGGGTTAGAGCCTCATTTCCTAGAATACGTTTTGATCAATTAATGTCTTTTTGTTGAACGATATTATTGCCTTTAGTTATTGCATTTATTATATTGGTTCCCTGTATACAGTATAGTTTTGAAATAATACCTAGTAATATAAATTTATTATAATATATCTTATAAATAATATTATTAATATATTTTTATATTAATAAAAATAGTTGCCTTATTTATTACATAGTTTTATGTAGTTTTAGTGAAGATTATATTATAATCCTTAGGACAGTTGGTCTAGTGAAAAATAATTTTCTTAATTTTACTTTCACTTTTATTATTAATACCTTTAGTAGGTATATTTCTTATATCTACAACTATGTCTTATGACTTAACACCCTTAAATGTTAAACGAATAAAAGCAACCGCTTTGATTAGCACTATATTAAATCTATTTGTTTCCCTAATAATATTTACATTATTTGATTTTAGCACAAATCAGTTTCAATTCGTGCAGGAATATCATAGTATAAGTTACTATGATTTTTATTTAGGGTTAGATGGCTTGAGCATTTACTTTGTCTTATTAACAACTATAATTATGCCTATAGCCCTATTATCAAATTGAACGTCCATAAGTGATAATATTAGATCTTACTTAATAATAATGTTATTATTAGAAACTCTTTTATTAGCGGTATTTCTAGTATTGGATATATTGTTGTTTTACATATTTTTCGAAAGTATACTACCTCCTTTGTTTTTACTAATAGGAATATTTGGATCTAGCAATAGAGTAAGGGCTAGCTTTTATCTATTCTTATATACACTGTTAGGATCTTTATTTTTACTATTATCTATTCTTACCATGTCTTCTATAATGGGGACTACAGATTTTGATGCCTTATATAAAACCAATTTTAATTATAGTACACAATTATTTTTATTTTATGGTATACTTATAGCCTTTGCAGTAAAAACACCTACTATTTTCCTAAACACTTGATTATTAAAAGCTCATGTGGAATCACCTTTAGGGGGTAGTATTGTATTAGCCGCCATAGTTTTAAAACTAAGTTTATATGGAATATTTAGATTAATATTACCCTTGTTACCTAAGGCTTCTCTAGATTACACTTATATAGTATATTTGATAGGTGTAATTACAATAGTATATGCTAGTTTTAGTACTATAAGAACCATAGATATTAAGGAACTTATAGCTTATAGTTCTGTAAGTCATGCCGCTGTATATCTAATAGGAGTATTTAGTAATACAATACAGGGTATAGAAGGTGGAATAGCCTTGGGTTTAGCACATGGCTTTGTTTCAAGTGGTTTATTTATATGTGCTGGAGGTATATTATATGATAGATCTGCTACTAGGTTAATTACCTATTACAGAGGTATTGCTCAATTAATGCCCTTATTCTCTATACTATTTTTAATTTTATCTTTAGGTAATTGTGGAGTACCTCTTACTTTAAATTTTGTAGGAGAATTTATGTCTTTATATGGTGTATTTGAAAGAATTCCTTTATTAGGTATGTTGGCTAGTTCTTCTATAGTATTTTCGGCTGCCTATACCATTTATATGTTTAATAGAATAGCCTTCGGAGGATCTTTTTCCAAAGATTTTAGAAAAAATATAGTAGATATTAATAAACGAGAGTTTTATATCTTACTTACTTTAGTTTTATTTACAGTGATATTGGGTATATATCCTAGTCCAATATTAGATGGTTTACATTATTCAACTTCTTCTTTAATATATAGTAATTATACTTTTTAATAAATAAAAGTGGTAATTACCTTAAGATTATTATGTAAATAATAATAATTATATCTCTTATAAACTATTTATCATTAGATAGTTACAGTAAACTGTAAAAAAAAATAAAAATCTAAAATAAATATTATGCCACAATTAGTACCATTCTATTTTATTAATGAAGTATTTTTCACTTTCATCTTACTTGTACTTATGATATATATCTTTTCAAAATATATTTTACCAAGATTCGTTCGTTTATTTTTAAGTCGTACCTTCATAAGTAAATTATAACTTACTTATGGATTATCTATCTTAAATCCCTATTTCTCTCTTAAATTCCCTTTTTTATTCTTCCTAGTTAGTGTGTAGTTCATCTATCACAGTAATATTAAAGCTTTAATACATGTATATTTAAATTAAAAATGATGAATAACTTAACAAATGAACGTTCACTCTTTTACAGATATTTCTAGTCCTTTAGATCAATTTGAAATAAGGAATTTATTAAGTATAGATGCTCCAGTATTAGCTAATATGCATTTATCTTTAACAAATATAGGTTTATACCTTACAATAGGGGCCTTTTTAATACTATCATTAAATGTCCTAGCTACTAATTACAACAAGATAGTAAGTGATAAATGATCAATAAGTCAAGAATCCATATATGCTACTATACATAGTATAGTGGTTAATCAAATAAATGCGAGAAGTGGACAAATATATTTTCCTTTTATTTATACTTTATTTATCTTTATATTAGTTAATAACTTAATAGGTATGATTCCTTATAGTTTTGCATCAACTAGTCATTTTATTTTGACTTTTTCACTTAGTTTTACTGTAGTATTAGGTGCAACTATATTAGGTTTCCAAAAACATGGTTTAGAATTTTTTTCTTTATTAGTGCCAGCTGGATGTCCATTAGGATTATTACCTTTACTTGTTTTAATAGAATTTATTTCATATTTAGCTAGAAATATTTCATTAGGATTAAGATTAGCAGCTAATATTTTATCAGGACATATGTTATTAAACATATTGGCAGGCTTTACATATAATATTATGACTTCTGGATTTATATTCTTTTTCTTAGGTTTAATACCATTAGCTTTCATTATAGCCTTTAGTGGATTAGAATTGGGTATTGCTTTCATACAAGCTCAAGTATTTGTAGTATTAACTAGTTCTTATATAAAAGATGGTTTAGATTTACATTAATATTTTAAGACAAGTAACTTATATAATAGAGTTGTGTTATTAAGAATAAATTATGTAGACTATATTATATAATAGGAAAGTCAGAAGTTTATTATACATATATACTTATAATTATAAGTGTAAGAGCTAAAGCTTTGGTATGTTAGAGAAAATACTTTATATATCACAGATAGATTTATAATCTATACAATATAAAATATATTATTATATAATTACTATAATATAGTAAGATATAATAGCGAACACACAAGCCTATGTTAAGCCTTAATTTAGACTAATAACTTTAACAGGAACCAGCTTAATAATAACCAACCATATAATATATATATTATATATTTAAACTTGTTTTATATAAAAGATATTTATAAAGTAATAAAATATTATTATCTTTAATAAACATTAGTAGTGGTAATTAAAAAACTTCTATAATTATTTATTTCCTATTTATAATAATTATAAATAATTATGAGTTATCACTATTATAAAATTTTTTTTTAAATTTTTTCTTGAGTTTGATGATGGCTCTGAATGAACGCTATTCAAGTGCTTGACACATGCTAATCGTACGTCTAATTTAAGCTATTAATAGCTTTTGTTAGAAGTGGTGTACAGGTGAGTATAGGATATTTTGGCTACCTAAGAGCAAGGAAATTAAATTCCTTATAATGAAAGGAAGATGAATAAATCTTCCGTTTTTAGATGATAATAAATATCCCGGATAAGTAGTAGTTAAGGTAATGGCTTAACTAGCTAAAAATTCCGTAATCGAGGCTGAGAGGTCGATCGATCACATTGGGCCTGAAAAAATCCCAATACGTATAGTACAGCAGTGAGGAATATTGGTCAATAGCCTAACGGCTGAACCAGTAACTTGAAAGAATGTATAGCTTTTGCTAATCAGTATCTGACAAGATCAGATACGATATCGACTATGTCGAATAAAGTTCTAGTAGAAAACTGATTATGACAATTTTCTATCTATGTGTCTTGACCAAATTACGTGCCAGCAGTCGCGGTAATACGTAGAAGACTAGTGTTATTCATCTTTATTAGGTTTAAAGGGTACCTAGACGGCATTATTAGCCCGAATCAGGGTACGATATTGCTAGAGTTTTATAAGAGAAGGGGAGTATTTATGGAGTAGAGATGAAATTTTTTGATACCATGACGACTGATAACGGCGAAAGCAACCTTCTATCTAATAACTGACGTTGAGGGACGAAGGCTTGGGTAGCAAACAGGATTAGATACCCTAGTAGTCCAAGCAGAAAATTATGAATGCCATAGACAAGATCAGCATTTGTCTATAAATGAAAGTGTAAGCATTTCACCTTAAGAGTAATGCGGCAACGCAGGAACTGAAATCATTAGACCGTTTCTGAAACCAGTAGTGAAGTATGTTATTTAATTCGATAATCCTCGAAAAACCTTACCACAATTTGAATATTACCTTGTAAAGGTATTACAAGCGTTGCACGGCTGTCTTCAGTTAATGTCGTGAGATTTTGGTTAGTTCCATAAAATTAACGAAAACCCTCGCTCTATTTATATATAATTATATAGAGCTGTTCACCACTACATTGGATATGATAATAGGGACCAAGACAAGTCATCATGGCCTGAATATTGTGGGCTATAGACGTGCCACATATTCCTAGACAAATAGATGCAAAAATGCGAATAAAAGCTAATCTATAAAAATAGGATATAATATGGATTGTAGTCTGAAACTCGACTGCATGAATAAGGAATTACTAGTAATCGTGAATCACCATGTCACGGTGAATTTAATCTCAGATGGGTACTAACCACTCGTCAGGCGCCGAAAGAAGTATGTGCAATAAGTTTGGTGAACCGTTGTTTTTTATTCTAAGTAATAAGGTTTAGATATTATAATGGTGAGTCTTCGTATGCGTGACTTTGATTGGTGTTAAGTCGAAATACGGTTCGTGTTGGGGAACTAGCACGGGATTAATTTATATTAACAATATACTGTATATAGAGATATATACATAACCTATTCTTGGTTTATAATAGTATAGTTACTTCTTATACTTTATTCCGGTTCGAAACCGGAGATGGGTTAATTAGGAATATTATTACAAATAATTGTCTGTCATATATTCTTTCCCTTTTTATTTTATTAAAGATTTTATTTTAATAAGTTCATATAAATCATATGAATATATATTACTTATATATATAAGTATAATATACTATATCACGGAAGAATATTATAAGATATAAAGCTAATTAGTCTTTAAGTATTATATATTAATACCCTTTTAATAATATTTATATGTAAGGAAACTCCCATTATTGGTAAAATGGGTTGAGCTGTAAACTCAATAGTATTATACTTCTAAGAGTTCGAATCTCTTGTTTCCTATGAAATACCCCCCCCCATTATTATAGTATAATAATATATTACTCAGAGAATTTTGTCTCTTTTTAAAAATTAAGAAAAAGGATATGATTTATATATACATTTTTATTTACAAACAATGTATAAGATTATGACTTATACATATAAGTATAATAGTATACTTATATAAATATATTAGACTATAAATATAGTTTAAAGCCTTTATAGCTCAACGGTAGAGCGGAATACTGTTAATATTTTTATAGATGTTCGATTCATCTTAGGGGCTCTTAGGATAAGCTCAATAAAGAGATTTAAATATAGGCGTGTTAACTTAATTGGTGAAGTATTGTGCTACGGACACAAATATTATAGGTTCGAGCCCTATACACGCTTGTATAGTACCTTATGTTTAATTACAATTTTCTCAGTATAAAGGTTAAAAAATTAACTAACTTATTAAAGTAATTAGCTAAAATTGTTTTACTTAAGTAATTAAATAATTATTTATGACTTATTACATGGATAAGAATAATGAGATAACAATTTATTTATTTATATTTTATGAATAATATTTTTATCACATATGAAGCTTTTACTAATGGCTATAGAATTGAGATATTAGACATTATATCTATCGTTTCTATTATATCTGGTATATTTGTTATTATTAGTAAGAATCCAATAATATCCGTATTGTTTTTAATTGGTTTATTTTTAAGTATATCTAGTTATTTAATAATATTGGGTATAAACTTTATAGGTTTATCTTATTTACTAGTTTATGTTGGAGCTGTATCTATTTTGTTTTTATTCATTTTAATGTTAATTAATGTTAGAATAAGTGAATTGCTTAACGATACTAGTAATAGTATTCCCTTAGCAGTTATAATTAGTGTTGCTTTTAATTACCCTTTATATGATATATTACCATATGGCATTTCATCCTTTAATAGCTATATTTTTGACTTAAGTAATAGTTTAACTAAAATATTTTATAAGGATAATGGCTTATTTAATGAAAATGTAAATTTGAGTAGCAATAGAATAGATAATGGTGAAATATTATTTGTAACAAGTAAGATATGGGATGGTAACTTAGCAGAAATTAGTCATATTAGCACTATAGGTAATATAATGTATAGTACTTATAGTATATGACTTATACTAACTTCAATAATATTGTTATTAGCAATGGTGGGAGCTATTGTTATAACCATAAAACAGAAAAATGTTTAAAATATTCATAATAATTGTAAATATTTTATATTTACTTAAAGATATTTAATATATATATATTTATATAGAGGAATTAGCTCAACTGGTAGAGCGATCGTTTTACACACGGTAGGTTAAGTGTTCGACTCACTTATTCCTTACTTATAGTATAATATATTTAGTAAAAATTTTTACTTAATTAATTAAGTAAAATCGATTAAATAAGCTAATATATAAATAAAAACATAAAAATAGATAAATTTATCCGCAAGATATTTTACATAATTATATACCTTTAGGTATGAATAAAATTATAAGCTTAATATTAAGCTTATAGTTCGTGAATTAGATTTAATTATAAAGCTTTATAATTAATAGCATAGGAAAAATAAAAAAAAATGACAAACTTAACTAGAAGTACCTTTCAAGCTCATCCCTTTCATTTAGTATCTCCCTCACCTTGACCTCTATATACTAGTATCTCTTTATTAACATTAACTACTAGTGGTGTATTATCAATGCATGGATTTAATTATGCAGAGTATTTTTTAACTTTAGCTTTTATTTTAGTTGTTTCTTCAATGTCATTTTGATTTAGAGATGTTATAAGCGAAGCTACATATTTAGGTAATCATACATTAGCAGTGCAGAGAGGATTAAATATGGGTGTTGCTCTTTTTATAGTAAGTGAAGCTTTATTCTTTTTAGCTATATTCTGAGCATTTTTCCATAGTGCTTTGTCACCAACTGTAGAATTAGGAGCTCAATGACCACCTATGGGTATAGAAGCAATTAATCCTTTTGAATTACCTTTACTTAACACTGTTATATTATTATCAAGCGGTGTTACAGTTACATATGCCCATCATTCTTTAATACAAGGAAATAGAAAGGGAGCTTTATATGGCTTAATTAGTACAGTAGTACTTGCTGTAATTTTTACTGCCTTTCAAGGTATAGAATATACAGTTTCTTCTTTTACTATAAGTGATGGAGCTTTTGGTTCATGTTTTTTTTTTGGTACCGGTTTTCATGGACTACATGTTATGATTGGTACTGCCTTTTTAACAGTAGGTCTATGAAGAGTACTTGCTTACCATCAAACTAATATGCACCATTTAGGCCTTGAGTCTGCTATATTGTATTGACATTTTGTAGATGTAGTTTGGTTGTTTCTATTTATCTCAATATACTATTGAGGTTCTTAATATTTCTTATTAATTATATTTATAAAAACTCATGTTTATAGTAGCAATAAAATACAATGTCTTAAGATAATAAATTAGATGTATTTTTTAATTAAAAACTAATCTGTATTGTATAAGATATTATTATACAATAACAAGAGATCTTAGCTTAACTGGCAAAGTATGTGACTTTTAATCATCATTATAGGGGCTCGAATCCCCTAGATCTTACAAATAAGCGGCTATCGATCAATGGTAGGTCTACTGTCTTCCAAACAGATGATGTCGGTTCAAATCCGACTGGCCGTAAATATATAAAGGGTTAATAACTTAATAGGTAAAGAACTTTCTTGTCACGAAAGTAGATGTCGGATCGAGGCCGACTTTGCCCGTATACTATATATATATATATATTCTTTTATAGGGGGGGGGAGTTTTTGTTATTAACATAAATGAATGAAGCTAACGTAACTACATTGATGTATAGTAATAGCTTTGTTGAAAATAGCCCTATATTTGGAAATATATATATATACAACTTAGGTATTTTTTATACTTTGTAGTTACGTTAGCTTCATTCACAAACTCTGTACATATTTCTCAACCACATATTTATCAGCCACATATTTCCCTAATTCTATAGGTTTTCTCAAACTCTGTAGATATTTCTCAAGGTCTATACATATTTAAATTAAAAGTACAAATAAAATTAAAAGGATGAATATACTTTATAAGGTTTTTACACTTAAAGGTTTTCTAATTATTGTTGTTCCTACTTTAGTAGTAATTATTATCAGACTATTATTAATGAAATATGGTTTTGATAGTTCGGATTTCATTAATAATTTCTATACTTGTTCTATATCTCTGTTATTATTAAATCTTATAAGATTTATTGTAAGAGCTCTAATGGAACAATTTACCATGCCTATTTACTTACTTTATGATAATCCTAATTCACTTGGAGAAGGTAGTGCTAACCCTAGTTCACTAGGGGGAAGTAATCCTAATCCAAATCCAAATCCTAATCCTAATCCTAATCCTAATCCAAATCCAAACCCTAACCCTCCACAAAATGTAGGCCAACCTATTTATTATGGAAATGGGTTTTCTTTTGATGGTCGAATATATACTATTAATGACCCTACTAACGTTAGGAACAGAGGATTTTTAGATCCTATTACAACGAGACCTTTTAATATGAGTTATCAACCTTATGCTACAAATTTAGCTAATGCTATGGCACATGCTGTTCAAAATAATAACCCTACTCAAGGAATAGATCCTTCTATTTATGGTTATAACGCAGCTAGATTTTATTCAGAATTTATGGGATATACTTATCCTAATAGAGATCCTAATCAATATTGAAATTCTACACCTGTAAGAAAAGCTATTCAAAGATTACCTTAAATGTTATACTTCTTAGTATATCTTATTATACTTTGTATTATCTTTAAACACTTAAATACAAACAGTGTTTTTTATCTTTACAAGGAAGCCTAAGTCAAGGTGGGATAACTTTGTTAAGAAAATAAGGATCAATAAGTCAAGAATCCATATATGTTACTATACGTAGTATAGTGATTAACTATATAAAAGGAAAAGTTGCCATTGGTAAGGTGAGATATTTGCTAAATATTGTGTATTAACACATGGGCGTTCGATTCGCCTCTTTTCCGATATCTTATTATAAGTAGGTATTAAAGACTTTGATACTTATATTTAATACTTTTGCATAAAAAAAGAGTATAATTTAATTGGTAAAATAGGAAGCTTCAAACTTCATATTCTCAGTTCAAGTCTGAGTGCTCTTGTATGATATAGTGTTATATTTCTTAGTAATATTACTTATAGCATAAATTCCTTAGCTTAATCGGTAAAGCTTATTCTTGATAAGGATATGTCCAGTGTTCAATTCACTGAGGAATTATAATATAAAAGATAAATAATAGTCAAAGTCTAATAATAGAAAAAGCAATAATATTAAAGAGAGTTGGCTGAGTGGTTTAAAGCGGCTAGCTTGAAACTAGCTAAAGGTCTTATCTTTCATGGGTTCGAATCCCACACTCTCTGGTAAAAATTTGACTTATATCTTATCTTGATCTATCGTTACCAAATGTAACAAAAGTAAAGTTATAGGCAAAATAATAAAATAAAATAAAATTTACAAAAACGGGTTAGAGCCAGGTTGGTTAGGCGTCTCATTTGGGTTGAGAAATTGTTATGTTCGAATCGTAATAACCCGAAAATCAGAAGTAAAATTTAAATTTTATTTAAAAATAAAATTTAATAGTAATGTGAATGATATAGAAACAATGTTATTATATTGCATTTTTGCAATATAGGAAAGTATATAAAGAAACTATTAGGGATACCTTGCTATATATTAAAGAGAATATAGATTAAGTTGTGTTTGTAAATGGAGGGGATAACACATGCACTCTTAGAGAAATTCAGTAATAAACGAAGCGAATTGAAATATCTTAGTAGCTTTAGGAAAATAAATCAAACGAGATTCTATGATTAATGTGAATAAAAGTAGAATAGCCTGATAAGTTTATTAAATAAATAATTTATAAGACTTAAAAATAAGTAAAACGGCTTATTAGTCTGTTTGAATAAGATAGGGGAACCTTCCTCTAAGGCTAAATATAATATATAAGCGACAGCGTATAGTACTGTGAAGGTAGGTTTTAATTAGTAGTTTTATAAGCAGCTCAAGCACTTTTTAAGTAAATAGTGAGAGCGTACCTTTTGCATAATGGGTCAGCGAGTTAATATTAGATGCGAGCACTTGCATATATAAGTGCCTAGATAAACCAATTATGAAATAATGAATTAGTATCTAAAATTAGACCCGAAGCCTAGTGATCTTACCATAGTCAGGGTTATAAAGGCCCGAACGGCTTATCGTTGTAAAGATATCCGATGAACTGTGGTAAGTTAGTGAAAGACAATACTGACTAGGATAGCTGGTTTTCTGCGAAACCTATATAAGTAGGTAATTAAAGTTACATCCTTGCAGGTACAGAACTGTGATCTCAGGCAAATTTTACGTATCTATTCCTTTTAAAGAATAGATAAAAATTTTTTTGCATATATCGGGGGATCGTGAAGATTTTATCGGTGAGTATTCGCACTCGGAAGGGCAATGATGAATCTTTAATCATCGGACATAGTACGCTAAGGTTGTATGTCTAAAGGGAAACAGCCCAGAACAAGAGTTAAGGTTCCAAAATTATTGTTAAGTGAAAATAAGGAAGTTTATATCTTATACGACTAGGAAATAGGCTTAGAAGCGGCCATTTTTTGAAGATCTCGTAACAGAGCACTAGTTTAGTAAGTAATATCTTATTTACATTGATAATAGCACCGAAAATTCAACGGATCTAAACAATATACCGAAACCTTGTCCATATTTATAAATAATATTAGTTTATCTTAAAAATTATAAGAAGTTATTATAAATATGGGGTAGTGGAACGTTGGGGAAATCTCAGATTTTTTCTTTAAGAGATTAATAATAAGATAACCCAAGCGATAATGCTGACATGAGTAACGAAAAAGGAGATTTATTTCGAGATAATTTACTTTTAAAGTAGTAAAGAAAGTTTAGGGACACAATTTCCCTAGATCTAATCGATTAAAATATCTCCTCGCCTAAAGCTTATGGTTTTATTAAAGTAACGGCCTCTAAGTTTATAAGCCTAAGGGACTAAACGATGAGAAAAATCTTGTCTACAAAGTAACAACCTTTACTATTAAAGTAATAAGGGTTCAGGAAAAACAGTAAAAAATTTCTTCTCACTGCAATAAACTAAATAGATGAGCCGTGTTAGGAAATGACATAATAAACCGTACCTAGAAACTACCTATCAAGTAAGCAAGTAGAGAATACGAAGGCGTTTGAGTGAACAATCATTAAGGAACTCGGCAAACTAGCTACCGTAACTTCGGGATAAGGAGAGCCATTCCTCCTGATTAATATCAGGTAAAGAATAGGAAGCATGGAATAGTGTTGTACGACTGTTTAATTAAAACAAAGCACTCTGCAATAAGATAATAAATCAAAGTATTGAGTGTGATTTCTGCCCGATGTCGGCTGGTTAACG
>Ga0080027_10000184_pt1 | contig 28989 bp, 17 predicted proteins | sample OrgsoiDNA2013046_FD_70962 | JGI IMG/M metagenome (GOLD analysis project Ga0080027, IMG submission 70962) | Permafrost soil microbial communities from the Arctic, to analyse light accelerated degradation of dissolved organic matter (DOM) -... | ecosystem: Environmental > Terrestrial > Soil >... | reverse complement strand
TTTTCGAGGGAGCTTAACTCCCGATATTTAGACTTTCACCCGTCCATTTTCACAAACGTGTAGGCCTCTTTCGCCAGCTTCTGCCAATCTTCTTTCCTTGCCGGAATCACGATCCACTCCTTCATGATGCGGCCCGTGGCCGGCTCGAAGCGACTTCCTTTTCGTGCGTTCACCAATCCGTCCACCCGGTCTTTCGGCAGCTTCACCACCAGCTCCCCTTTACGACACATGGCAAAGATCTCTCCGTTTACGTTCAGCACTGACGAGGATCCGAACATCCTGCCGAATTTCACGTCGCTATAGCCGGAGAACGTGGAAACAACTTTGGTGAATTCCGGAGGGAGCAGTGCGAGGTCGGGCTTGCTATCCAGTTTGCGCTTGGTGCCGGCTGTCTTGCGTTTCGTACTCTTTTTGGTGCGCATAGGTTCTTCGTTCGCTTACGAGATACCGGTTTAAAGCACAATAATGCTGATGCCTCGGTTGCCGCGTCCCAGGTCTGAATCCTGCTTCCATTCGGGAAATTTCCTGAGCCAGACCCAAGTGTCTTCGTTCGAGATGGTCCATTCCTCGCCGGCAATGAAACAAGCAATAGATTTTGAGGCGCTCGCCCGGCGAAGCTCCTTCTGCAGTTCGTTGCGCAAAGCGCCGCCGGCGCCGCTGGATCCGTAACCGTGAATCAGCTTCACTGCCACCACGCCCTGCCCGCGTGCCAGCGCAAGTTCATGCTGCATCCTGAGCCGGGCCTGCTCCACGCGGGGCATGCCGTCTTCAAGATTAACCACTTTGATGATCGCCGGCTTACGTGACATTCAGATCCTTTTTCCCTGCTGAAAGCATTGTAGCGGCTTTGCTGTCCGGAACTTTATTCCGCAGAGCCGTTGACCGTCTGGTTCGCCCGGAACTCATGTAGTGGGTCACTTTGAATTCTGAGGCTTATGATGGAAGCCGTAATTACAGACCATGTTTGGTCAGTGGAAGAATTAGTTTCCCTTTTAGACTCCGCAGGAGTAGGAGTGACAGTGTGAAACGACGATCAAAGATTGCATTCGGCCTCTCGCTGCCTTTCCTTTTTTTCTTTCTTCTTGGGATTACCATCAAAGGGCAGGAGGTGCTCCGAGGCAACATCCCGCCCAATGCTACACATATGAAAGTAGATGACATCTACATGGGCGCTGGTATCGCTCCGGCAGCATTGGGGCTATTCCCATTTTTGTTGCTTGTCATTGTGGGCCTCGGTTTCTGGCTTCTGGATCGGTGGGAGAATTCAAACTGACCTACTACCGCACTCATTGCAATTCTGGCCGTTTTTGGCATTGTTATGATGGAGGGTTATGAAAAACGTAGCGGATTGGGCTTTGGATACGGCCACACAGCGTGGAGCAACTTACGCTGATGTTCGCATAGTTGACGAGAAGCAACGTGCCTTGGCTACCAAGAACGGAAAAGTTGGCCATGCCGCCAGCGGAGAATCGCTTGGTCTGGGCGTGCGAGTGCTGGTGAACGAGTCATGGGGGTTTGCCGCCACAGATGACATGAGCCGTGAATCGGTGGAGCGAACGGCAGCCAAGGCCGTGGATATCGCCAGGGCGTCGGCGCGGGTCAAGGAACAGCCAATCCGTCTTGCGCCGGAACCTGCGGCGAAGATTGATTGGGCCACGCCCTGCAAGATTGATCCTTTCAAGACTTCCATTGAGGAAAATCTTGATCTGCTCATGAAGATCGATCACGAACTGCTTTCAGTGAAAGGCGTCACGCTGGGCGAAAGCAGCCTGAGTCTGCGTCGCTATGAGCAGTGGTTTTATTCCACAGAAGGCTCTGACATACACCAGACGCGCACCACCACCGGAGCGGGGTTCAGTGCAATTTCCTTCGAAGGCACGGAGATTCAGAAGCGTTCTTACCCAAATTCCTTTGGCGGGCAGCACCAGTGCAAAGGCTATGAACTGATTGACGAGTTGAATCTGGTGGAGAATGCGCGACGGATTGGTGAGCAGGCTGTGGCGCTTCACAAGGCGGACAAGTGCCCACAGGGAAAGATGAACCTGGTCCTCGATTCATCGCAACTCGGATTGCAGATTCATGAATCCATCGGCCATCCCATAGAGCTGGATCGTGTGCTGGGCATGGAAGCAAACTTTGCCGGAACGTCATTCCTGACTCTTGAGAAGCTGCGGACTCTTCGTTATGGCAGTGAGCTGGTAAATGTGGTGGCTGATGCCACGGAAGCGCATGGCCCCGGGCTGGGAACGTTTGCCTATGACGATGAAGGCGTAGCCGCGCAGTGTACGCCCATCATCTCCAATGGACTTTTCACCGGATACATATCGTCACGCGAAACGGCGGATACCATCGGCGAACATCGCTCCAATGGAACCATGCGCGCCGAAGGCTGGAACCGCATTCCGCTGATCCGCATGACCAATATCAGCATCATGCCCGGAGAAAAACCGCTGACCTTTGACCAGTTGATCGCCGGCACGGATGACGGAATCTACATGCAGACGAACCGGTCATGGTCGATTGATGACAAGCGTTACAACTTCCAGTTCGGCTGTGAAATTGGCTGGGAGATCAAGGGCGGCAAGCTGGGACGCATGATCAAGAACCCATCCTACTCGGGTATCACCACGGAGTTCTGGAATTCCATGGACGCTATCTGCTCGCGTGATCAGTGGACATTGTGGGGCACTCCCAACTGCGGCAAAGGCCAACCGATGCAGACTATGGGGACCGGACATGGGGCGTCACCGGCAAGATTTAAAAATATAAAGGTAGGGACCGCCTACCAAGGCAATTAACGATGCTCGATCAATCAAAAGCGCAAAGCATTTTCGACAAGATCAAAAAGTTTTCGACTGTGGCGGAGATCGAGGTCATTTTTTCGTCTACTGACCATTCGCTGACTCGCTTCGCCAACAACACGATTCACCAGAATGTTTCTGAGCTGAATGAGGCGGCGTCCATACGCGTGGCGTTTGATGGGAAGACTGCGCGTGCCAGCACCAATCGCTTTGACGATGAAAGCCTGAAGCGTGCCGTACAGGCTGCAGAGACCATGGCTAAAGTCCAGGAACCGGATAGCGACCGCTTGCCTTTGGCCCAGGCTAGTGAGGCGAAAGGCGCCGATGCACCGTCTCGCTGGTTTGAGAACACGGCGGCCATCACTCCGGTCGATCGCGCGGACGCTGTGGGAAAGATTGTGGCTGTGGCGAAGAAGAGCAAACTCGTGACCGCCGGCATTTATTCCAGCTCATGCTTTGCCGAGACCATTATCAATTCCAATGGCCTGAACGCACATCACCGCCAGACCTCGGCAGAGGTTTCCATCACCATGCTCGCGGACGATTCTTCAGGATGGCAGAAGGCGAATTCGCCCGATGTTGCGAACCTTGATCCAGTGCGCCTGGGAGAAATTGCCGCCGAAAAAGCAGCGCTATCGCGCAAGCCGCAGGAGCTGGCGCCGGGGAAATACACGGTCATCCTTGAACCAGCCGCTGTGCTGGATGTTGTCGGGTTCATGTTCTGGGATTTCGGCGGACTGGCAATCCTGGACCAACGGTCTTTTCTCAACAACCGCATTGGCACAAAGCTCTTTGGGGACAACATCACGATCATTGACGATGTTGCCCACCCGTTGCAGTCAAATGCTCCGTTTGACGGTGAGGGCGTACGTCGCACGCGCGTTCCGCTGGTTGAGAACGGCGTGATCAAACGGCTGGTTTACGCGCGCAGCACGGCAGAGAAGATGCGCAAGTCAGAATACGCTGACAAGGTGGGAGAAATCGCCGTCACAGGCCACGGCTTTCCGCTGCCGAATGAGATGGGTGAAATGCCCACCAACATCGTGTTTGTCACCCCGGGCGGCGAACAAAGTGTGGATCAGATGATCGCAGGCACGGAACGCGGCATTCTGATTACTCGACTCTGGTACATACGTGAAGTGGATCCCTATCAGAAGATCCTCACAGGCATGACGCGCGACGGCACATTCCTGGTTGAGAACGGAAAGGTCAAAGCCGGCATCCGCAACTTCCGCTTCAACCAAAGCCTGATTGAAATGCTGAACCACGTTGAGGCCATGGGAAAGCCGGTGCGCGCCAGCGGGGAAGAATCGTTTGATATGGTGGCTCCGGCCATGAAGGTGAAGGACTTTAACTTCACCGAAGTGACTAAGTTTTAGTGGACCGCAGAAAGGCGACTTTCTGGGATCGATATAGAAGTTTTATGACATTCGTAGCGCCGTAAAGAGCGAACATTTGCGAGCGTTCCATGAACATATTCATTCCGGCTTTGCTGTGAGAAAACTTACTCCGGCGGCATTTAATCGAGTCTGGAGGCGACCGGTTTTAGGTCATCTGCGTTTGCGCATGTCCTTCCGGTGTGGGAAAAGACCAAAGTAATCTTTTCGCAATCGGCGTGTCTGTATAACCTTAGTTTTCAAGAGGTGCACAGGTGCTAGATTCACGGAGCTCAGTACGTTTTCCGCTCAGATTACCCATCACGGTCAGAACCGGGGATGCACGGGAATACTTCGCCGAAACCTCCGACATTTCCGCCGGAGGCGTGTTGTTCCAGACCGGAGCGCCGCTGGAAGTTGGCACGGAAATACGTTTCCGCATCGTTCTGCCCGCAGCCGTTCTGGGCACGGATACTGACGTTCTGGTGAACTGTACGGGACGCGTTGTCCGCGCACTGAGCGACAGCGGTAAGACGTCCATTGCTGCCGTGATTGACGAATACTGCTTCGAGCGCATGCTGACGATGGCTGTCTGATTTGCGAACTTCGAGACGCCCGCTCCTCTGGCCAGGCTGGAAGTAATGTCGGACGGGTAATAACAGAGGCGGCCATTTTCAAAGCCAATATGGCGGGCTGCCCGCTACTCTTCTAAAGCTAATCTTCTTTTTATCTGCTCTTATCGGCGTCATCTGCGTTCATCAACGGCCAAAAGGCTTTGGCGTTTGCCTTATAGCTGGTGACAAATTCCGTTTGCCACACATGGAATCAGCAACCTTCGCTATAATGGCTAAAGTCAGGTTGGCGGCCAATTCTCGGCGTGCCGTCTGATTGTCCCAATCAATTTGCGCCGGAGAGATGGCCGAGTGGCTGAAGGCGCACGCTTGGAAAGCGTGTTTAGGGGAAACTCTAACGTGGGTTCGAATCCCACTCTCTCCGCCAAACTCCATAGAATCAACAGCTTAGAAGGATTTTGAGCAGAGGTGAAACCCACTCTTCCCGGTTGCTAATTCTCTTTAGAATCAATGAGATCCACGTATCACACCGAGCGATTGACGTCCATTAAGAATCGGCTCGCACAACTCCCTGTCGCAACCCAAACAGTGAATCAACCCGGCATTGAGGAATTGCGGTAATTGCTTCAGTTGCAGAAAGAATTGAATCAGGGACCCGCGTCGCCCAAACAATCACCGGAATGAAGTTTGCGGTATCTGGGCAAAAACCTCAACGTGATGCCAGTTACCTAAAATCAATTTGCTAATTGATTGATTCAATCTCGCGCTGTCGGAGGACTTTCTGCGCGATTGAGACGCGGATGGATCAGGACTAAGAGGGCAACCTTTGTGGCAAGGCTGTTTGAGCTTAACCAGCCGCTGCTGCAATAAACCGTTTCCTGCAACTCAAATCGTCTTTCAAGCCGAACTCGGAACGAAAACAGTCGGGAGCAACATCTACCTCCCTAAATGTGGTTCCGAGGTCAAGTTGTCATTTCTTCAACAAGGTTGTCCTTTTTGCCACAAAGCCAGACTGCATTACCCCTTGCCACGATTTGGCAGGTTTCCAGCCGAGCGCCTTTAAGATCGATCGCTCTTGGGCATGGAGGGACAGAAGCAGAAGAAGCCGACAATGCAGGAATGGCGAAGATCGACGGCCCTGTTTCCAGAGGGCCGGCTTATTTCCGGCCAGAGCCGCTAGCTGATCTTCTACTAATAACTTAATTGATGCCCAGCAATCAGTTAACAATATCGATTTACTGAACCCAGTAATCGCTTGGCCACAAGCGCAGGAGTTTCGGGGTTGGTATGCGCTTCTCTGCGTCGGTGAGTACCGCTTCCGGTCCCACAAAAAAGAAAATGGAATGGTCGGCCTTTTGCTGCGGTATGCATTGTGCAGTTAGCAAAATCCCGCAGATAGAATTAAACGCCGCTGCCTTGATTTCCTTCGCCAAATCTGGATCGCGCCTCAATTCGAGAATGGCTTCCGAAAAACGTCGGACCGTTTCCGGATCATTGCCGTCACGAAGATCCTGGGCCAGAGCCACGCCGCGGACGGAGGGAGGGTAGATAGTTCGAGGGACAGCAAACGTTTCGTGCAGTGCGTAGTCGATCATCACTGGATCTTCCAGATGTGAAACATCCTTTGTGAGATTATTCAGAAGGTTAACTAGGCCCGGAACATCAGGGCTGCGATCGGCATAGTTCCAGAGGAGCTTGAATGCAGGATCGCTGGTCAGTAGGATTGCGTAAGCCAGGCCTGCTTCGCGGGTCTTGATGAAAAAGCTGTCCGGTCCGTCATCGGAAAAGACTTTGCTAGCGAGGATCTTCAGGAGGGAACTTCGATCAAGCTGCGAATAGCCAGGCAAATCAGAATAAAAGACCATATCTCCTGATGTCCCGTCTTGATTGACCAATCCAACATACCAAGGAAAATCTTGTCTAGATAGGTGATACCGTTGTGCGAGCTTAGACATGATTGGCCACCCTTCATTCTTTTTGGTTAAGTCTGGTCGCTCAGAGATCGAATTAGCAGGTAATGATTCGATGAGTCCAGTAATTCTTGGCGTAATTCCCGTTAGTGTTGTCTCATCCGCCACGACATCAATGTGTAACGCTTGTTGGGTTAGCACAATCTTCTGCAATTCTTTGATTTCTTCGACAGTTTTGTTAGGCCCCTTGCGCAGATCATCTTGCACTTCAGCTGTCAACCGGCGTAGACCGGCGGCCAGTTCCTCTTGCGGGAAGAACGAAACGTTTCGCGACCAATATTCAAGGAGCTCTCTCTGAAGAGGTCTGAGGGCGGCATTCTCGCGTTCTCGAGAGATTTGGGAGGACGATATTTCTGAACTTGAGAGAATTTTCGCAGCGAAAGGTGCCAGGGATTCGATTTCGGATGTCTCTACTGGCGCGTGTAACTGCCAATTCAACCTCTCGTCCCAATGTGTACGGGTGAAGGATGAGTTTACAGCTTGGAACACTGCATCCTGCTGAGTGAGGAATGAATAAGCGGCGTTTTGCATCCAGATGAACTCATTGCCTTTGTAGGCGTAATCCTTTCTAAGCCGTTGTGCTGTCAAATCTCGCAATCGGTCCAACGTCGCGGCCTCGAGATAACTTGAATGCATCAGCTCGCTCGTAAGCTCGAGCGCTCCGTTCAGCCCAGCAAGATCGATGCTGGATAGACGAAATACAAGATCGACTCGTCCGGATACCGCATTTTGCTCATACCCGACAGTGTATTGCGTTGTGTTTTCGTGGATTTTCTCCATTAAATCGGAATACGAAACCAAGCTCTGTCCGCGCTTGATCCCCATTGAATCGAAAGCTCGAGGGAGGATTGGAAGGTATCTATAGTACTTGGGAGGTATTGCCCGGATGTCGAAAGCAAAGCCGATATCGCTAGTAGGGGGCCGTTCAAAGATGCTTGCGGTCACAGGGACATTGCCTAGGTGGAATTTCCTGTAACGGATTTCGTCATCGGCTGTAAGCGGAGGATGCTCAGTGAATCTTGGTCGAGCTACTTTGGCCTCGATCTTGTCGATTTCACGTGACTTCGCTAACTCGGCTTGATTAAAGCGCGTCAGCGCAGTCTGGTCATCGATCGCCGAATACTGGTCCCGCAGTTCTTCGATTTTCTTCTTGAACCTCTCGTTTTTGGACCTTTCCATCGATTCGAGAATCTGCGGTGAAGGCTGCGACGCAGTTGCGTAAGGTTTGTCGATTAAGTTGGATTTCGCAATCACATTTCGCCAGATATTCTTGCCAGATTGCAACTGACCAAGAATTTCCTGCCACGCGGGCTCTGAGGACAGTGAACGAACAAATGATCGGTTCAATTCGAGAGTCTCCAAATGGTCTTTCCACTCGGCGTCCAGATCGATCCCAAAAAGCGGAGGTGTTTTGATCCAGACTGTCTGGTTCCGCCGCCAATCTTGTGCATCGGAAAGTACCAGTTTGTTGAAATCTCGCAGTTCTTTTGACCCGTCCTGATAAGCAGCAATTTCTCTTAGTTTGCCGGAGACAAAATTCTGAATCTTCTCGATGAGTTGCACGGAAATCTTGTTTCCGGGAATCCCAGAAAGTTCAACTTCGGCCCAGGGGGCGAATGGAGAATTCGCAATAAAAACATCATAATCAACCTTGCTAGCCCCGAAATCCGCATCGCGTGTGGCACTATCAATCATTGACCTATAGAGCACGGATTTCTGGTCGGAAGCGAAACTACGAAACAAGAGCTGGAGGAGTCTTAGTTCGGTTTCGCGCTGAATCTTTGCTGGTTTCCAGCCTAGGCGAACGGCTGCTGCGTCTGAATCTCCGCCACTTGGAAAAGGGTAGATGCCCACTAAGTTTTCAGGGGAAGAGTGCACTGGGTATTTCACACCCGTACCAGCACTCGTCGATGGGTGGGATACTAAAGTAAAGGGAGCTAGTTCTTGCGAGACCCTGTTTAGGAACTCGGTAACGTTTTCCTTTGGATCTATAACAAAAATCAGTCCAGTAGAGGGACCAAGTTGATAATGTTGACTATAAAAAGTACGAATGTCTTGAGAAGAAGTCGATCGCATGGAATCGGGAGCGCCTCGAATATCCGCACTCAATGGATTGGTATCCCCGAGAATTCTTCTGTTTAGCTCAAAATAGTAGGTCTCATTGCCCTGCCTGGTTTGCTTTTCGTCATAAACTGATCCTCCTTCAAAGAGTCTAATCATTTTGTCGGGATCAATGCTTGCGCCAAAGTGATACAACTCGCGTTCTGCTTCAACATTCGTAAAATCCGCTCTAAACAGTGCGCCAAGCCAGGCGTGCAACTGCTCGAAAAATCCGACCATTCCGGTGCCCGACGAATAACTGTAGTAATTAAAGTCCTTTTCGGTCGCTGCCACGCTTACGCTGAGCCGCATGTTAGTGAGAAGCGTGACGAACCTTCCTTTCGTTCCTTTCGCTGCAAGGAGGTGCTCAAGAGCGTGCGGAACACCTCTATTAGAATAGTCCGGGGTATCAACCCAGATGAATGCCTTTGGCACTGTTTGGACTTGCAGTAGAAAAATGGGGGTGGCACTTCGAATGTCGACTAGCTTGGTCCCGACAATCTTGCCCTCCGGGTCACTATAAAGGTTGTTCACCCGTAACCCTGCAATTCGCTGGCCCTCGCTAAAGTGGGAGAGCTCGTTCTCTGCCGGTGCCGTCTGTGCTTGACCGGAGATCACCATAAAACACAACACTGCGCAAGCCACAAGTGTCTGATAAATCGTCATTTAGATGTTCTCGATTATTGGTTTATTCCGGGTCATTCTATCAAGAAGCAGAATAAAATCCACGAAGTGAAAGCAATCCCCTGAGCCAAACAGAATGATAGAATCTGTCAGTAACAGGACATCACATGCAGTTTCAATATTGGGATTGACGTTGTGATACTCTGGATTTAAGATAGCGAACCTCACACCAAGATAGCCCACCTGAGGAGAAGCTATGATTGAAGTAGTAATGGCGGTAATTCTTGCCATAGCCGCTGCGGGAGCCTCAACGCCTGATCAACCAACCAAACCCACCGCGTTCGATACCTCCGGAGTAGGCGGATCGGATCCTTCGCGCCCTACGTGTCCCAAACCAACCGGACCACAGTGCGTGCCTCCAGGAGGGTAGGCATGGCTGGTTCCAAATCAATTTAGCTGCCTCCGGATGGCATTTTCATATGCGGTTGTGTTCCGGTGGTCTCAGCGAGAAGCGTGAGATGAGATTGAATTCACTGGTAGTCGTAGTGATTGTTCTCGCTTTTGATGTCGGGAACGCGTGCTCCTCGCAAGCCATGAGCGCACCGTCAATTCCTGTGACAGGTGTAGTTGTCGATCAATTAAATGAAGGCTTTGAAGGGGTGAAGGCCGGCATACGAAAAGGAGACATTCTTCTTTGGTGGAGTCGTGGCGGCGCCAAGCAGCCAATGATTTCTCCTTTCGAGTTGCTTTACTTGCGATATGAGGAGGCGGCGCGCGGAAAAGTTAAGCTCGAAGGCTTCCGAGCTGGCAGACGCAAGATCTGGTTGCTTGGCTCGGGCCCATGGGGGATTTCCAGCCGACCGAATCTAAGAGGAAGCCTGCTACTCAAATATAAAGAGTGTGAAGCTTTAACTAAAGCGACGGAACTCGCAAGCGTAAAACGATGTTGGCAAGCATCAATCGATCAGTCTCAAAACATGTCGGAGAACTGGATTGTTCCCTGGCTCTTATTCAAGGAAGCCCAGCAGCTTGCTCAGTTTGAGCAATGGTCTGAATCGGACCTTTTGTACCAACAAGCCGTAATAGCAGCGTCGTCATGCAGCCCGAAAGTCAAAGGAGAGTTGTTTTTACGCTGGGGATGGTCATTCCATAACAGGGATGCACTTGACGAGGCGGAACAACGATATGAAGAAGCGCTTCGGGAATGGCGTCAGATTGGGAAAGCGACGATTTCGATTTCAGCTCCACTCCTTGAAATAGGCGCCGTTGCAAAGAGCCGGGGCGACTTTTCTCGATCCCATGCCGCGTGGGATGAAGCATTAAAGGTTGAGCTTGTGTCCGCTCCCCATAGCCTCGAGGCCGCGCTCGCATACAATAATCTTGCAGTGCTTTACCAGGACGAGGGTGACTTAACGAAAGCCCAAGATTATTTTCAACGAGCAGTAAGAATAGAAAAAACCTATCTCGCTGGTAGTCCATATATCCCTGAACAACTGGCGAATTTGGGAACGCTCGCTCGTGATCGTGGTGATTTACAAAGCGCTGAAGCGTACTTAAATGAGGCGCTCGCACTTGCTACAAAGCCCGTTTCTGAGAACCTCCTCGTGGCGGACATTTTCGGATACTTCGCTGATTGTCTTTTGGATCGCAACGATTTGCGAGCGGCCGAACGATATCAAAGGCGGGCTTTGGCGATTCGGCAAAAACTTCTTCCGCGGAGTTTGGTTGTAGCCTCCAATCTCAATAGTCTGGCGTTTATCACCGAGCGCAATAATGAGCTAGGAAAATCGGAGGCATATTACGAACGAGCCCGTTCGATCTTTGAAAAAGCTGCCCCTCAGTCCCAAGGTATGGCCGGGTCCATCTTGGGACTGGGTGCGGTCTTTGAAAAAAAAGGACAAACGGGAGTCGCAGAACGATATTTTCGCCAAGCCCTTGACCTGCTTCTTAGAATAGCCCCTGCAAGTCAACAGACAGAGCAGGCCAGAGCGGCCCTTGCCATGAACCTGAGACTCCAGGGAGACTTGCGTGGTGCGGCGAATTTGTATGATCAGGCCATTCAGGAATTCGAAAAGACGAGCATTCAGTTAGTTTCTTTTGAAGATACTCGCACACGGTATAGAGCAAAACACGCTGAGCTTTATCATGAGTATGTTGATTTGCTGGTGCAGATGGGGCAGGCAGGTCTTGCGGTTGAAAAATTGGAGCACTCACGTGCTCGTACTCTTGTCGAAATGCTTTCCCTTTATGGAATAGACCCTCTGATGGGTGCTGACCCTGAATTGCGCAGAAAGCAAGATGTCCTGTTGCAGGCTCTTAAAGGGAAGATGCAGTACCGGATGCGTTTGAACGGGAGCACTCCGGCGCCACCAGAAATTGCCGGTCTCGACCGGGAGATATCCAAGCTTCGCACCCAATATCAGGAAACTGGAATGGAACTGCAAGCCAGCCGCCCGGCATACAGCGCCTTGACAAATCTGGAACCGCTCAAGACGAACGCAATCCAGAAGCTTCTGGAACCCGACATGCTCCTCATTGAATATGCGCTGGGCGATGACCAAAGTCACGTTTTCGTTGTAGGCCCGGATTCAGTTGAGGTGCATAGCTTGCCAGGCCGATCAGAGATTGAAAGACTAGCTTATCGATTTCACAAATGGCTAATGCGTTCAGGTCACTCGAGCGGTATCGCGCAGAGAGAGGGAGGCCCAATCTGCCCCGACAAAAAGGATTGCTATGCCCAGGCACCAGTTGATCTGAGCGCCGCAATTCTGGGGCCATTCGCGTCGATTCTCGGCAAAAAGCGACTGCTCATCGTCGCCGACGGTGCTTTATTATATGTGCCGTTCGCAGCGCTACCCGTTCCCCAAGGCGTCGAAATCAATTCGCTGAAATCCGAATCCCATAATGTTATAACCGAAAAGCAAGCAACGCCGATAAGGTTCCTTGTTGAAGAACACGAAATTACCAATCTACCGGCAGCATCTGTTATTGCTGAACTTCGCAAAAGGGGTAAAGAACAAGCTAAAGCCCTGCAGACCGCTGCAGTTTTCGCTGATCCGGTTTTCTCTTTCACCGACGAAAGAGTTTTGAACAGATTGCATGATCCGAAGAAGCTGGATATTGCGAACTCAAGCCTTCGGGGGCCAGTTAGGTTTAATTCTGGTTTAGCACGAGCGTCTCGTGACTATTATGGAAACGGCGGTTTTCATCTTGGCCGGCTTCTTTACACTCATTTGGAAGCTGACGCCATCATCACGGCTTCTCTGCCTGGAAAAAGCGTGAAGTTTATAAATTTCGACGCGACGCGTAGAGCGGCTTTGGATCCGCGGATGGCGCACTACCAAATTATTCACTTTGCCACGCACGGTTTCCGTGATCGAGCCCATCCCGAATATTCCGGGCTGGTTCTCTCCTTAGTAGACAAGAACGGCAAGGCACAGGACGGTTTCTTGCAACTTGAGGACGTTTACAACCTGAGACTGCCATCAGCCGAATTGGTGGTCTTGAGTGGGTGTGATACGGCGTTAGGAGAAGAAGCTAGCAGCGAAGGTTTGATCGGGCTCACGCGCGGATTCATGTATGCTGGCGCCAAACGGGTGGTAGCGAGTCTCTGGAGCGTTAGCGACAGCGCGACGTCTGAACTCATGGCTCAGTTTTACAATGGAATCCTTAAGCAGCAGATGCGCCCTGCCGCTTCGCTCAGGGATGCTCAAGTGAAGATGCTTAAGCAGAGGAGATGGAGTTCTCCTTACTACTGGGCGGCCTTCCAGATTCAAGGTGAGTGGAATTAGGTTGAACTTCGCGTTCCCAGTAGCGTGGCATTTTCAGAGTCCCTGCTTGTGGGACTGGGTTCCGCCTGTTACTTTGTCCATCGGTTCTCTTTCGAAGTGATAATGCTTTGCTATTCCGGGAGCACATATCAGCTTTATCGCAGGATGTAATTATCTATGATAGAGCAAGAACAGTTGGCCAAATGGATCATCGGCCATGAAGCAAAGGATGCACCCGACGAACAAGTGAGCGAATTCCTTGCGGCCGCCAACCTAGCATGGCCAAGGGTAGTTGCTCATACGCGGCGAGAGTTGGCGCATCACGGGCTTAGTGCTAACGAGTTGACGAGTCTCACAACCGAGATTTGGGAGACAACGATTCGTTCGATTTGGAAGACCCTTGGGCGCCGCGCGCAGGGAGTGTACGAGATCGGCGACCTACAGAATTATTTGATTGGCACGTTCCATCGAAGACTTAATCGACACTTGAAGAGGAAAAGATTAAACGAAAACCTTCTCGATTTTCTTCCTCCCGATGAATTGGGCGAATTGCCGAGTTCCAACAATGTCGATTATGGAATTCGAATTCAGCAACGCATACAATTGGCGCAAGCGTACGAGATGATGGATGACTGCGTGAAAAAAGCGGTCATCGCGAGATTGTACGGCTATTCATGGGCGGAGATTGCGAAGACGTCGCAACTTAAGGAACAAAATCTTATCATGCGAGTGCAGTATGCATTTCGAAAGATAAGGGAGTTTGCGGGTCGCGGTTCAAAGCCAAGTGGAAGTTGAACGCGGGTAGCCGTGGCACTAACGATTGGATAAAATCCAGACGTTGATAGCGAAACCATACGAAGGGGGGAATTTGGCCGGTCGCGACGACGAAATATGGGCCCAATTAAAGGCGGGTTTGACAGAGCAGTTTCCCAACCCGCGCCGTGAGGGCTGTCCCGGCGATGCTGTTGTTAAGGCGATTGCTTTTCGCCGTTTACCGCTACCACATGCACAAAAATGGCTCGATCATTTTGGACAATGTAGTCCATGTTTTCAGGAGTTTGGAGCGTTCCAAGCTGAGGCACGCCATAAATGGAAATGGAAATTGACGTTCGGCATTGCCGCAGCACTGATCCTCTTCGTCTCTGTCATTGTCCGATTAATTTCAGCCAGTCATAAAGTGGTTCCTAGCGAGTTGCTTTCCCGAACGAGTACTCCGCCGGCGGAACAAGCACTACCTATCGCGATGACTTTGAACCTCAGCGAGCCTGACACCCTTCGCGGGGGAGGCAGGACTGAGATCGAACATTTGTTACGTCGGCGCATGGCTCTTACGGTAATGATGCCGCCCCACATTTCGTCCGGGGAATGCGATATTCAGTTGGTAAAGGACATCTCCGATAAAGTGCCGCTAATATCCGTGGCGGGAATCGTAAGGCAAGAGAACGGTAAGCCTGTTCTGCACGTCGCACCAGATCTATCAGGCTTGGCCCCTGCCACCTACATTATTCGATTTCGTCACCACAACGCTGATTGGCAATATGCATGGTTAATACTTGACTGAACTTGCGAAGGGCCCGATTTCCATCCAATACACCATCCCCAAAAATCTTTTCTAGTCGTTCTTAAGTTTTTCCTTCCGTGGTCTCCCTAGCCTATAGGACAAGAACAAATCACTCGTGGGCGGAGATTGTGATTCCGTTGTACTCCCTGGGGTCATTGTTTCTGTGGTCCTTCACCAAGAAGCGTGTCCGCTGGTTTTGGTGAGTATTGGTGCGTTCTTAAACTTAACCGGGATGGGATGAGATCAATGAACTTAAACATTGTGTCTTCAGTGCTTGCTCAGGTCTGGAATGTGGTCAGCCGGTCATCGTGGGCGACCGCAATTGTTCTAGTCGCGCTATTTTCCACGATTGGCGATTTGAACGCTGTGGCCCAAGTGCGTCTTCCCTGTGACGTAAGCTGCGGCGGCCCAACTGGAACTGCGCCAGCGACTCTGCTGGCTCGTGGCCAGATTCCAGCAACCCGTGGCAACGGCCCAGGCGTTCCCACCGGTGGGACAAAACGTATTGCCGGAAGCAGTAGCTTTAGCTATTCGGTGCCGCTTTTCAACATACCGGGCCGTGGAATTGATCTAAACCTCAACCTCCATTACAACAGCTTTGTCTGGACGCAGAGTTCCTCCTCGCTCACCCTCAATGCTGATCGGGACAACCCGAGCATAGGTTTTCGTCTCGATTATGGTTTCATTGAATTCGCAGATGACGGCAGCGCAGGTCTGATCACCGATAACACGGGCGCGAAACATACTCTGTCATTCGCTTTTCCTCAGCCAAATCAAACGGCCGGTATACTTTGGAGCACCACCGATTCAACTTACACGCAGGTTTTCGTGCCCGCTACTGCTGGCAATCCTGTTGTTGCCACGCTCAAGAGCGGGGACCGCATTTTCTACCAGGGCTTCACCGCAAACCCCTCGCAAGAGTTCCGCCCATACAGCATTGAAGACACAAATGGCAACACCATCACTATCAGTTATATGAATGCTAATAGTCTGTCTTTACAGACAGTCACTGACACCTTGGGACGGAACTTCCAGTTTTTCTACGACGCTCTCACATCAACAATGCTGCAATGCGTCACCACCGGCCTTACGTGCAACACCTCGGCGCCAACGTACACGTTTTCGTGGAACCAGAACTATCCTCTGTTCTTCGCGTTTAACCGTTTGACCGGAATACTAAAAAGCGGATCCACCACCCTGAATGTGCTCACGGGCGTTACGCGTCCTGATTCCACCAGGGTAAACTTCGGTTATGGTGACTGGGCTATCGTAAACAACGTTCAGGAAGCTAGTTCAACAGGAACGGTCCGCTATTCCACATCATTTAATTTCCCCAGTTATACCGCTGGAGCGCTCTCATTCAACCCAACCTACACGCAGCAAACGGTGTTCGATGGTGTTCAGACGGCCATTTGGAATTTTCTTGCCACATCCAATGCTGCTGGCCTTGTTACCTCGCTGGCGACTACTGATCCGGACAACACCACCAGCACCACCACATTTTCCGCCAATGGAGACTGGCAGGATGGTCTTCCCATACAAACCCAGGTCACCTCGCCTGGATACGTGACTACGCTCTGCATACCCATTGCATGCCCGCCGCCTCCACAGGGTTGGCGTACCACCAAGCGCACCTGGACGTCAGATAATTCGACGTCCGGCGCCAACCCGCGTCCTTCCACCGATACTTTGATTCTGGAGGACAACACTCAATCCCAGGTTGTTTATGCCGCCTATGACGTCAGCGGCAACCCCACAGATGTGCAGCAGTTTGATTTCGGTCCAAGTCCCCACGGTCCGCTCCTCAGGGAAACCGTGAGTTCATTTCCGCCTTTGGCCAATAACATTCTGAATCGTCCCAATGATATTCAGGTAAAAGATGGAAGCGAAAACGTAATTTCCCATTCCGCGTTCCGCTATGACGAAACGACTCCGTCCCCGGTGACTCCCAATCCGCTAGGCCATGATCCAAATTTCGCTCCAGTTTCGAATGTTCGCGGCAACCTGACAACCAGGATCGACTATGCCGACACAACACATTCGGTGACCAGTACTTTCACCCATGATTCGCTGGGCAATCTGCTCACTTCAAAGACCGGAAGCGGGCCAGTCACGTCCGTGCAATTTTCATCAGCAACCAACTTCGGCTATCCCGATTCAGTTTCTGTTGGCCCCTCCGGTAATCAGTTAACCACCATCCTCACGTACGAATTTGCAAGTGGTGTACTCCTGACTAGGAAAGATCCCAACGGACAACAGACTTCATATACGTATGATCTCGCCCATCGCCTCGCAACCTTAAAGACGCCCGATTTGAATACGATCACGAACGCTTATGACGATTCCAGCGCGTTTGCGGCAGTCACTACTTCCAATTTTGCCAATCGCCTTGTCAGCAAAGCGACGCTGGACGGTTTGGGACGGACCCTCAGTCAGCAGGTATTTGATGGCCTCGGTTCCACTATTCCCATCAGTACTCAGTCGAACATTTACGACGCGGCAGGGTTCCTGTCCAAATCCAGCAACCCGTATCCCTCCGGTGGAACCCCGTTGTATACCACCTATGTGCATGATCCTATCGGGCGTATTAATGCTACGGCTCCTCCGCCGTCATCTGCGGGGCAGTCCCAGTTTAGCTATCAGGCAAGTTATGCGGGAACGGCTTCCACTTTCTCTGATCCCACAGGAAAGCAGCGCACGCTCTACAAGGACGCATTGGGCAGAATCGTTCGGGTCGATGAACCCGGGCTTATTTCCGGCCAGTCAGCCTCTGCCTCACTCACTGTCAACGGGACAGATTTGAGCGTGCCAAGCACGTTGGGCTCGAACGGCGCCACCGCTGGCGGCGCTACTCTTACCATTCAGGCAGTAAACTCTGCCGTGGATGGTTCTGGGTCAATCGATCGCTCCACGCCGGTCCTCACCCACGCTGCCACCCAGGGTAGCGTCTCTCTCACACTCGGAGGCTCGAACGGTACGCAGGTCACCAGCCTTCTGATCTGCACAGGCGCCAGACAACAAAATTGCACAACAAAAACCTTTTCTGTTGCTGATGGCGGCAATATCAGTCTCACGGTCGTAGCCGGCGGCAACTCCTTCCCCGTGAGCGTCCCCTACAGTAGCAGTACTTTGAACGCTGCAGCACTTGCGCAACAGTTGGCCATCCACTTCCCTGCGAACTCGCTGGTAACAGCAGCCAATCCCAGTGGCACGGCAATAATCACTCTCACCAGCACGGCAGCCGCCAGTGCAGCTAACGGCTATACCGTTTCGGTGCAGCTACTAAGCAATTGCGTACCAAGTGACACCGTTACCTGTAACCAGGGCTGGACCACCAGTCTGTCTGGTCCCGGTCTTGCGCCGACCCCTGCTGGCGTTGCTAACTTTACGGGCGGTTCGGACAACATTTTCCAAACCACTTATGACACCGGCAATGTGGTCGCCTCCATCACCGCCAATGGAACCACATTCACAAAATCTTCGACATACTCGCAGAGCAGCACGGCCTCATCCCTCGCCAACGATCTTTACAACAAGTTCGTAGCTGATCCCGCGTTCAATCCGGTCGTTCGCGTGAATCCTCCGGGAACTGGCGGAACGCTGCAATTCACCACCGTCGCCACCGGAGCCGGTACCAACTACCCCATCACCACCAGTGGCGCCACCACATCGTCTAATTTCGCCGCCGGTTCCACCTCGTTCACCATCTCGCCTGCTGGCAATAGCGCCTTCGTACCTGGCCAGAACGGCATTCTTTGGGATTCCGGTACTGTCACGGCAACCTTGACGGGCTTCAGTACCGCCAGTGTTGCTCCCAAACAGGTCAGCTACGGTCAGGGAAGCAACGCAGCTTCCGTCGCCGGCTTGCTGGCTGCGCAAATGCACAACGATCTCACTTTCCCTGTGGACGCAGTGGTAACGCCTCCTGGCTCGGCCACTATTGTCTTGACCGCTCGCGACCAGGGCACGGATGGCAATAGCTCCAACATCGTTATCTCTGGTCAAACCAGCCAGCCTGCGTCGTTCACCACTCCGTCTTTCCCTGCCGTTTCTGTGACCCTGGCCAACGGTGCCAATCCGGTGCCTTCGTCTGCTCCAGGAAACGTCCTCACCACCACATACACCTATAACAACAATCAGGCGGTCGTACACCAGGGGCAGCAGACGCGTACCTATGTCTACGATGGTCTCGGAAGAATGACCTCCAGCACGGTACCTGAAACCGGCAACCTGCCCACCACAGCTACCTACACGGACTTTAGCGCACTTGCCACCATCACGGATCCCCGCCAATTGACCACCACGTTTGGCTACGATCCGTTCAATCGTCTTCAAACCGTTAGCTTCAATGATGGCACTCCGAGCCTCTCGTACACTTACGGTGCGCCGGGAGCGGCATTCAACACCGGCGGCCGTCTCGCCAGTGTGCAACAAGTAGCAGGCGGGACCGCCGTGACGTCTGATTCCTACCAGTATGACGTCATGGGACGCGAGACCTTGTGCAGCAAGACCATCGCCGGCAACCTGTACAACATCGGCTATCTCTATAACGCTGACGGCACCTTGCAGAAAATCACCTACCCGTCAGGCCGGGCCGTCAGTTTCACGGAAGATGACATCGGGCGTCTTGCGCAGATCGCCAGCAACGGAACCGCGGTCTTGAGCGCCATCGGCTATAACGCTGCGAATGAGGTCCTCAATGCCACTTACGGCAACTCAATGCAGGCCACATATGGCTACAATGACCGTTTGCAATTGAGCACCCTAACGTACGGTAACGCCGGAACCACGGCAATGAACCTGGCCTATAACTACGGTGCGGGTCCAAACAATGGCCAGATCCTCGGCATCACGGACAATCTCACTCCGTCGCAGAGCACCAGCTACGTCTATGATGAACTTGGCAGGCTGAAAACCGCTCAGACCAACGATCTGACTTCTGCCAACACCTGGAAGCTCAAGTACGGTTATGACCGTTATGGAAACCGTCTTGAGCAGGTGCCGCAGGGAGGAACGGCCGCCATGCCGCTGAGCGAGACACCCGTTGATCCCACCACCAACCGCGTTACCACCTTGGCTTATGACAATGCCGGAAACGTGGTCAATGACGGCCTTCACTCCTATGCTTTTAACGCTCTGAATCAATTGACGACCATTGATAACCGACCAACTCTCTTTACCTATGACGCGGCTGGCCAGCGCATCACTAAGAACGGGACGGTTTACATTTACAGCGGCGGCAAGGTGCTTGCCGAATATTCGAGCGGTGCGGCTGCAACCTCACCGTCAGTGGAATACATTTACGGATTGGGCGGTTTGATCGCCAGCGTTGTGCCCTCCGGAACAATGACCTATTACTATCTCGATCATCTTTCCAACCGTTCACTCGCCAGTTCTATGGGCGCTACCACCGGAACTCTTTCCACTTTCCCGTTTGGTGAGGTCCGCTTACAGAGCGGTGCGTCAACCAAATGGCAGTTCACCACCTATGAACGCGACAACGCTGCTAACGATTCCGGACTGGATTATGCCAATGCGCGCTATTTCTCGAGTCGCGTTGGCCGGTTCATGTCCATGGACCCGCTCACCGGCTCATTTGCGAACCCGCAGTCACTCAACCGTTTTACCTATGTTACGAATGATCCGGTGAACATGGTCGATCCCAGCGGCATGGCTGGTGGCCGGTGGACTTGTTTGCTCAACGAGCACGGGGATTGCTTTGGGGGAAACTATGGCGGCGGAAATTGCTCGGCTGACGGTCAGAGCCTTGGCTGCGGAATGGTATTTTCTCTTCTGGATATGGGCGCCGGCGCAATTTGCCCAGGTAATGATTGCAGCCTGAGGTACGATCCAATGCACGGCTGGGTAGCGCCGATACGCACGGGGCCTGATGGCACTTTGCAGCAATATGTGCCTGGGTATACTTACTATAACCCCGACCAAGCGACCGACGATAACCCGCTTGGCTATGGGTATCATAACCAGCGTTGGGTCCCCGCTGGCGGCATCCAAATGATTGGAGCTAGTTTTCCGGGGTATTCTCAAGTTTCGGTTTCTCCAAGCGTCACTGCTGGCCCTTCCGAACATAAATCGTGGTTCAAGACTTGCACGGCAGAAGCTATTGGCACTGGCCTTTTGCATGTTGGTATCGATGCGATAGGATTGATTCCTGAAGGAGGTCTGGCTGCCGAACTAGTTTACGGCGGAGTGGAAACGGTTCGGACAGGTAAATTTGCGGTGGGAATGATTTCCACCATTGCTGGAGCACAGGATACTTCCGGCTTGGGGTTGGTGGCCTCAGGCTTTGGCGGTTTAGGACTTTTGGCTGCCAAGGCGACCCCCGTTCTTGGCCAGGTTCTTTCCATTGCTTCAATGGGATTGGATGTTGTTAATGCCGGGATTGAAATTGCAAACTGCCATTAGGAAGGGTGATGACACAGGATAAGCAAATAACATTGTCATGGAAGAGTGGGATTGGGGTATTTTTTGGCACTGTCCTCCTCGGTTTGCTGTTGTATTATTTCGGGAAACTTGCTTTTGCAAGACCGACTATTTATTCGGCAGTGGTGATTGCCATTGCCGTCGCAATGCAGTGGGAACTTAGAAGGCATGTGTGGTTTTGGATTACGGTAGCCGTCATCGTGGCTCTTCATGTTCCACTGGTCTTGTTCGTTCCTTGGACTACGAAGTGGATTCCTGCGATTCTAATTACACCCATTTGTGCGGGTGATTTGGCGATGGTGATTGCGCTCATCAAGCTTGTAGAAAAGCTGGTAGGTTTCACGCCGTCGGGTGATCCGTCTATGCCCACACGATAGGGTGCGGACGATGGGGATTTTATGAAAGCAGTTGACTGGGGGCTATAAAAGCAGTTGACTTCGCCGCGCACGTCGCTGGCGGCAAAAACTTGTTCTGAGCAACAGCGATCTGCGAATCTGATATTGGATCAGGTTCGGCAAGCTAAGGCCGACTTTCCATTGGTGCTTCGTGCCCGTATAAAAGCATGGCTCCGGTACTGGCGATCGCTGGCATGGTGGCAAGAGCCGTCGCAGGCTCTTTGACCCCGTTGGAGAGGCTTTTCAAACCTATCGTCACCGGGCTGAACCGGATCCTATTTCCATCAAGGAGAACAGGGATGCCGAGACAGAACCAGTTGTGGCGGAACCGGAAGGAAAGAAAAGAGTGGGCGCGGCGGTTGCAATCGGACGATCCACGTCTTGAGGTAATGCATCCGGGAGCGGCCGGGATTGACGTGGGTAACGGTTCGCACTATGTCGGGGTGCGAGCCGACCGCGATGCGGAACCGATGCGTCGGTTTGGTTGTTTTACGGCGGACTTACACCGTCTTGCCGCTTGGTTGCAGGGTTGCGGGGTCAAGAGCGTGGCCATGCAATCGACCGGAGTCTACGGCATTCCGCTGTTTGAGATCCTGGAAGAACGCGGCTTTGAAAACGTGCGTCCATTAAGCGTCCACTAACAAGTGGAGATTTAAGTTTTCCCAAGTTTTTAGAGGTTTGAAGTGCCATTCGCGCCTTTTAAGTTATTGATTTTGTAGAGGAAGTTAGTTTCGAATCCCACTCTCTCCGCCATCTCTTACGGGTTAATATAGGCACAGACCGCCCTCGTGGGCGGTCGGGAAAGCGATCGCCAGCAACAGAACTGTCCGGCGTCGGGCGGTTCCATGGGACTCTTCCGGGGTGGTTGTGTCCGCTGCTTGGCGCTTAGAAAAGGTGCTGTATGAAAACACATCTGCGCATACTGGCAAGCGTGCTTGTTTTCGCGGCCCTTGCTTCCATGGCCACCGCTCAAGCACAAAAATCAACTCCGGGAATCACTGACAAGCAAATCCTCATTGGCTCCTGTTCCGCATTGGACGGTCCGGCCAGATACCTGGGGTTGCAGACCATCGTGGGCGCCACGACCTATCTCAATCACGTGAATGCTGAAGGGGGAGTCTTTGGCCGCAAGATTCAACTGCTGGCCTTCGATGACGGCTACGAGCCAGCAAATGCCGAAAACTGTTTCAAGCGTTTACAGAAGGAAGGCATTTTTAGCGCGGGATTTTTTGTCGGCACGCCAACGGCGGCCAAATATGTCCCTCTGGCTGAAGCTAACAAGGTCCCAGTCGTCGGACTCTTCACCGGCGCTGAAATGCTTTACAGCCCGCTGAAACACTATGTAATGAATGTGCGGGCTTCCTATAACGATGAAACTCGCGAGCAGGTGGATAATCTCTGGAATGTGCTGGGAATCCACAAGATTGGCGTGATCTATCAAAATGACGCTTTTGGCCAGGCCGTGCTCAGCGGGCTGAAATTGGCGCTCAAGAAACATAATGCCGCGCCCGTCGGTGCGGGCACCTTCCCGCGCAACACGCTCGATGTGGAAGGCGGGTTGAATGCGGTCCGTCCCATGAATCCCGGAGCTGTACTAATTGTGGGTCCCTATGCGCCGGTGGCGGAAATCATTAAGAAGGCTCACGCCACGGGATGGCATCCGATTTTCCTGACGGTCTCATTTGTGGGAACAGAGAAATTCATCACTGAAGCCGGTGAGGATGCGGAGGGCACAGTCATCACCCAGGTTGTGCCGCCTTATACGCGTCTGGATTTTCCCACGGTGGCTCTTTATCGCGAATCGTTGACAAAGTATTACCCTGCTGAGCAACCCAGCTTCGTGAGCCTGGAAGGCTTTGTTGACGCCATGGTGCTGGTGGAGGGCTTGAAACGTGCCGGCAAAGACCTGACGCGGGAAAAGCTGATCGCCGCGCTGGAATCCATCCAGAACAAAGACGTTGGCCTGGGGCCGCGACTCATGCTGAAATACAGCGCCACGCAACACAAGGGCTTCGATCAGATCTATACCACGGTTGTCCGTGACGGTAAGCCGGAGATTCTAGACGACTGGAAAAAATTGCCGCACTAACAGTTGGTTATTGCCGCGCAACGCCAGCGCCAACCCGCTCATTAGAAAGGAAATTGGTTTCCCACTCCTACGTCTCTCCTCGACTTCCCGAATCCGTCTGCAGGGCTTAACCGGCTGAGAAAACTGCCGATAATTTAATCAGCTAGTACCTGTCGATACAGAGTGTCGAATAGCGGGCACTGAAGAGGGGTAATTGGTGAGTCTCCGGTGAATGACGTGTCGCGTAAAATTTCGACGGTCGCCCTTCGACTGTTGGTAGTCCTTGGGATCGCCGGCATGAGCAATTTCTCGAGAGGTCAGGATCTCGGTCAGGTACCGGCCAGGTCCTCCATCGTCATTGGCGTTTCCAACGTTCAATCGGGGCCCTCCCGTGCGCTTGGCGAGAAGCTGGTGGAAGGTTCCCTGGCGTATTTTGACATCGTGAACCATACCGGAGGCATTCATGGCCGGCACATCAATGTTGTTCTTAAGGATGATCGCTACGAACCGGATCCTGCCGTCCAGAACACGAATGATCTCATCAGTAAAGACAAAGTCTTTTTTCTCTTTGACTATGTAGGAACCCCCACACTTACGCGCGTGTTGCCGCTGCTGAAGTACTACGAAGACGAACGGATCGTAAATGTAGCACCCTTCACCGGTGCGGACCCGCAGCGGAAGCCCCCATATGACAAGTATGTCTTCAATATCCGGGCTTCCTACCGGGAGGAGACGCGGGCCTTGGTTCGCTATCTTTATGGCAAAGGTTACCGGCGCATTGGTTATTTCGGACAAGCCGACTCTTACGGTAAAAGCGGCGAAATCGGCGTCAAGAGCGCGCTGACTGTTTACGGATTGAATCTGGTGGGCAGCACAAGCTATCGCAGGAATGCGCCCTTTGAGACATCCATGAAGGAACAAGTGGAAATCCTTCGCTCTGAAGGCGCTGAAGCGGTGATTTCCGTGGGTGTCTATGGTCCGTGTGCGGCCTTCATCCGCGATGCGCGGCAGGTTGGGTGGAACGTTCCCATTGCCAACGTCAGCTTTGTGGGCGCCGATGCCATGTTGAGCTTATTGGTCGATACCTCAGGGAAAGCGGGGCACGATTTGACTGCCGGTTTGATCAATAGCCAGGTTGTTCCTTCCCCCGAGCAAACAGAGTATCCCCTAGTCGCCAGCTACCGCGCTCATTTCTCTCTGCAGGCGGCAGGACCTATCGGCATGGAAGGGTGGCTTAACGCGGTAGTGGTTAGCGAGGCCCTTAAGCGGGCCGGTTCCAATCCTGCTCGCGCCGATTTCATAAAAGCCATGGAGTCTTTGCAGGGTTGGGATCCCGGGTTGGGAGTCAAGCTGGAGTTTTCTTCCACCAGCCACCAGGGAATGCACAAAGTTTGGCTAACCCGGACCGCACAGGGCCGATGGGTGCCGGAAAAGGACACCGGAACCTTCCAATGAAAAGCGTTTTCGTAAAACTCGCGATATTGCAATTGGTGGGTGGTCTGGTCGGAATCGCCATCTTGTACTCAATTATGGATAGCGAGATCTCTCAAAGGATGAACGAGAGTTATGTCACTCACGGACAGGTTGTGGCGCAGTCGCTGGCGAAATCGGTCGAACCAGCGCTAGTCGGCCATGATTTGACTTCAGTCCAGTCAAACCTGGATGCAATTCTCGCCAGCCCTAACGTCGAATGGGCCTGTGTAACAGCGCCTGACGGAGAGATTGTCGCTCACACGCTCGTTCCCACGTTCCCGAGGTCTATATCTATGGCCCAAATCTCGAGCCATAAAGACGGACAGGCTATCACCATGCCCGGAACCGGCAAACTAGTCATGGTGTTCTCACAGCCGGTGCTCACAGGGATTGTGGGACAAGTACACGTGGCGTTCGGTCGTGAAAAACTGACTGCTTCCATTCATAAGATGGAATGGCTCGTTCTGGCTGGTATTGCCGGAGTGATGCTGGCAATCACCTTTGGTTTTGCTCTGTTGGCGCACAGGATCATGGCTCCCATTCGCGTTCTGACTGACGCGGCGGAATTGTTGGGTGGAGATCGGCGAGGAGCCTTTCAAGCAGTCCGGGTGCGGTCCAATGACGAAATTGGCGTGCTGACTACGGCGTTCAACAGTATGGCCTCGGAGTTCCGTGACCATGAGGCGTCGCTTGAACGCCGGGTGAGTGAACGCACTGCTGAGCTGGTTCTTGCGAATCAGAATCTGGGAGTGGAAGTCTCGGAGCGCAAGCGGATGGAAACGGCTCTGGTGTCTGCGAATAACACGCTAAGCGAACTGGTCAAGGCTTCGCCTATCTCCATCGTGGCATTTGATCTCAAAGGCATTGTGCAATCCTGGAACCCGGCTGCTGAGCGGCTTTTCGGATGGACTGAGCAAGAGGTAATCGGGCATCGTCTGCCTTTTGTTCCGCACGATAAGCAATCCGATTTTCACGAGCGGATTCGCAGATCTTTGCAAGGTCAGGAATTGTCGGGTGAGAGCGTACGCAGGGTAAGGAAAGATGGTTCTCCGGTCGAACTTAGCATCTCGTCGGCGCCTTTGCGGGACGCCTGCGGAATCACGATTGGGCTTATATCCGTCATCATCGACGTCACGGAGCGCAAACGCGTGGAAGATGAAGTGCAGAAAGCCATCGCAGCGGCCGAGGCGGCCAATCGCGCCAAAAGCGAGTTCCTGGCGAACATGAGTCATGAGATACGCACGCCGATGAATGGCGTGATCGGTATGACCGAGCTCGCCCTCGATACCGAACTCACCGTTCAGCAGCGTGAATATCTCTCTATGGTCAAATCCTCCGGCGACGCCCTGATGACTGTGATCAATGACATTTTGGATTTCTCCAAGATCGAGGCCGGCAAGCTGGAACTCGACCCCATCGAGTTCAACATACGCGACACCATTGAAGAAACCGCGAGAACGCTGGCATTTCGTTGCCACCAGAAAGGGCTCGAACTAGTGACAGACATTCAGCCCGGCATTCCGGAAGTATTGGTGGGCGATCCTGTCCGCCTGCGGCAGGTTCTTTTGAACCTGCTCGGGAACGCCGTTAAATTTACAGACCTCGGAGAGGTGATTCTTCGGGTAGAACGCGAGCCAATGCAGGAAGGCATTGGTTTGCATTTTTCAGTGCGAGACACCGGCATAGGCATTCCCGCGGACAGACAAAAACTGATTTTTGACGCTTTTACACAGGCGGACAATTCCACGACTCGAAAATACGGAGGCACCGGGCTGGGACTTACGATTACATCCCGGCTGATAGCTCTGATGGGCGGGCGTATTTGGGTGGAAAGTAAACCCAGAGAAGGCAGCGCTTTTCATTTCACCGCCGCCTTTGCTTTAGGCCGAGGCAACACAATTCAGACACCTCAGCAGGAGGCAGTCGACCTTATCAATCTGCCGGTTTTAATCGTGGATGACAACCAGACCAACTGCCGCATTCTTCACGACATCCTGGTGCACTGGGGACTCAGACCCACAGTTGCCAATAGCGGCCCAGAAGCTCTGGAAATTCTCAAACATGCCCACAGGTCCGGAATGCCGTTCTCCCTTTTTCTCCTGGACTTCCAAATGCCAGAAATGGATGGGTTCGAGCTGGTGAAGCGAATTCAACAAGATACTGAATGGGCTGGCGCAACCATTATTATGTTGTCCTCGGTCGGAGAACAGGGTGACGGCATCCGTTGGAGCGACTTGGGCATTAAAGCCTATCTCAACAAGCCCATCAAACAATCGGACCTCCGGCAGGCGATTTTGTCAGCCATAAATAACCTTCCGGATCAGAAGCCGAGGCACGCGCTGATCACGCCACATCTTTTACGCGAAGCCCGGCCCGCCTTGCGGATTCTGCTGGCTGAAGACAATCCTACAAACCAGGTGCTGGCCCGAAGGTTGCTGGAGAAAAAGGGGCATACGGTTGTGATAGCGAACAATGGACTGGAAGCGCTGGCGTTTTTGGAAACGGAATCTTTCGATGCAGTGCTCATGGACCTGCAAATGCCGAACATGGATGGTTTTGAGGCGACCCATGCCGTCCGCGAGGAAGAACGGACGACCCAAAAGCATCTGCCAATCATTGCTTTGACTGCCCACGCTATGAAAGGTGATGAGGAGCGCTGCCTGGCCGCTGGCATGGACGGTTATATCTCCAAGCCAATTCGTAGCACGGAGCTGTTTGCGGTTCTAGAGCGCATCACTCAATCTCGAGCCGAACTGGTTTAACCTTTTATTACCCCGCGCTCACCCGATGTCCCTCACCCAAAAAGTCGGGAGGTTAATTTGGAGGAGATTTTCTCGGCGCTCGAAATTGAGCGTGAATTTTCACGTCGACCGGTTGGCCAACTTCTGCGAAAAGAAGCTCGACCAGCCGACGTTTCATTACGCGAAGTGAAAAACCCCTGTGACAATCGGTGATGATGGTCGGGGAGATCCCTGAGCAGCGGATCGCGGCCGGCAATGACAAATTACAGAAAGCGCTGGCGAAATCATCAGATGAGAAGCGGAACCTGGCTGAAAAAATGGGTATCCCTCCACGGCGTCCAGATCCTGATACCGATGACCGCTCTCATCGAGAGTAACAGCATGGGGTTTCCTCCGTGCCTCCGCGTCTCCGTGGTAAGACTTTGGTTCTGCCTTTGCTTCTGCCTTTGCTTTGGCTAGGTCCTAATGGCTAGGTGTGCTGTTCTCTTGCCGCCCGAGCGGCGTTCCAGCAGCAAATTTCGTTCGTGAGCATTCTGCGTGATCGATGCTGCTCGCTCAAACTTTGCACGCGCCTCATTGAAGCGCCCCAATTTCTTGAGCAGCTCTCCGCGCATGCTCGGCAACAAATGGTAGCCCTGAAGCGCCGGGTGGTCCTCCCGAAGGACAAAGAGATCAACGCGGGGCAAGTTTTAATCAAATGCTTTGGGTGGATCTTCAACAGGGCTGCGGCTTCCGCGCTATCGAGCAACGGCTCAAATCCATCCTCCCGGTGGAAGGCTGCCGGTACAACCATGGAATGGCCATTGATTCGGACCACCCACCGGGCATTTCTTCTATGCAACGGAACGAAGACACTGACGGTTTTCGCCGTTGCTGCCTATGATGGGGATCAGTTCAATCCGAACCTGCTTTCCGAAGATCGGGACGCGATCAGTGCCGTACAGGAGGCCATTCACAATTGGGGCAAATTGACTCTGGTCTACCGGCCTTCCGAAGCCGACATCGTCATCCTTGTCACGAGCCGGCCTTCCGAAGATCTGTTGGCTGTATACGATGCACATCAAGGGGCAATTGGCAATTTTCTGTGGCGTGTAATG
>Ga0080027_10000183_pt1 | contig 28992 bp, 20 predicted proteins | sample OrgsoiDNA2013046_FD_70962 | JGI IMG/M metagenome (GOLD analysis project Ga0080027, IMG submission 70962) | Permafrost soil microbial communities from the Arctic, to analyse light accelerated degradation of dissolved organic matter (DOM) -... | ecosystem: Environmental > Terrestrial > Soil >... | reverse complement strand
CGCGGCGGCAGTTCTGGGGGACCGTCCTCCGGACGTTCGGCTATATCGCCACGGCGCTCGTCTGTAGTTCCCTCGCTCATCGCATCGACCACCCCTGGCTCTTTGCCATCCAGGTGGGGCTGGTGACCGGCCTTGTTACCGGCGTCGGAATTACGGTGAATCCTTACATCGAGTATTACGCTGACAAACTTCCCGAGCAGCGCCTTGGAGCCTTCGGCATCGGGCTCATCCTTTGCGGCTTTACTCTGCAATCTCTTCAGTATTGGTTGGCCTTGTTGGATGTGCGTCTGACCTAGCGGTTTGCTGTTCTCGCCTGAAAAGCCGCCGATCACCTAAGCTTAACGTGTTAAGTCCATAAAAATAAAAGCTTTATCTTTTGGAGCCTGCGGTTTCGGTTCCCCAGTCTTGTTCCCCTTCGACCTCCCACGAAAGAAACACAAAGAAACCTCTTGACTAAATATTAGTGTTATAGTTAACTATGACACTAGATAACAAGCGTGCTCCGGACACCCTGCTATCGAAGATTCAATTCAAAAGGAGATCGAACATGAAATCGCTACGTTGTACGTTGCCCGCTGTTTTGCTATCCCTTTCGATAGCCGCTTTCGCCCAGCATGATGCTCAGATGGCGACCGCTCCGAAAACCGACGCCCAAAAATCCTTCGAAACGATGAAGACCCTGGCCGGGACCTGGGAAGGCCGAATTACAACCACCCCTGCGCACCCCGAAATGGACGGCTCGCTCGGCCAAGTCACCTTCCGTGTGACCTCCATGGGCAATGCCCTGATGCACGATATGAAATCCTCCGTCCGGCCCGACAATCCGATCACCATGATGTATCTCGACAACGACCGGCTTCTCCTCACTCACTTCTGCGACGCTGGAAACCGTCCGCGCATGGTCGCCCGGCCTTCGGCCGACGGAAAGCAGGTAGAATTCGATTTTCTCGATGTTGCCGGCGGTACCCAGTACGGACATATGGACCACGCAGTCTTCACCATCGTCGACGACAACCATCACATTGAGGACTGGACCTACATGGAGCCGGGCGACAAACCGATCCACGCGCACTTTGACCTGCAACGCTCCAAGGATCAGCCGCCCGCAAAATCCACCACGGCCTCGAACCCAGCCGAAACCCGCGCCCAATTACTCACCAAGTAAATGACGGACCATGAGTGGAACGACAGTCAGCCGATCTACCGCCAGCTTCGCGATCGCGTCGTCGCGATGATCCTGGACGGCGTGCTCAAGGAGGGCGATCCGCTGCCCTCCGTGCGCACCGTCGCTGCCGAATTTCGCGTCAATCCGCTCACGGTCCTCAAGGGCTACCAGCAGCTCGTCGACGAACTGCTCGTTGAAAGCAAGAGAGGCCGCGGTATGTTCATCAACTCAGGCGCTCGCGATCTGCTGCTGCAGAGCGAGCGCCAGAAGTTTCTCGCCGAGGAATGGCCCCGAATTTCCGCCAACATCCAGCGCCTCGGCCTCGAACCGGAACAATTGCTGGAGGCTTCCAGAAACCATAAATCGCCTGGCACGGAAGCCCCCAATATCGACAAAGCTCCCCCAGAGGAGAACCAATCATGAGTGTTATCGAAGCCCGTGGTCTGCGCAAGGCTTTCGGCTCGACCATAGCGCTCGACGGCATCGATCTGCGCGTCGAAGAGGGCCGCATCCTCGGCCTTATCGGCCCCAACGGCGCCGGCAAAAGCACCGCGCTCAACGCCATTCTCGGTCTCACCTCCTACCAGGGCGAACTCCGGGTCCTCGGGCGGGATCCCTGGACGGAGCGCGACCAACTCCTGCGCGATGTTTGTTTCATTTCCGATGTCGCCGTCCTGCCACCCTGGCTCCGCGTTTCGCAGGCCATCGACTACGTCGCCGGAGTTCATCCCCGCTTTGACCGCGCCAGGGCGGAGGCTTTTCTCGCCAAAACCTCCATCCAGCGCGGCAGCAAAGTCCGCCAGTTGTCCAAGGGCATGGTGACTCAGTTGCATCTTGCCCTCGTCATGGCTATCGACGCCAGGCTTCTCATCCTCGATGAGCCCACGCTCGGCCTCGACATCCTTTACCGCAAGCAGTTCTACGATTCTCTCCTCAACGACTACTTCGATCGTCCACGCACCATCGTGATCACCACCCATCAGGTCGAAGACATCGAACGCGTCCTCACCGACCTCATGTTCATTCATCGCGGCCGCATTGTCTTCAACTCCAGCATGGAAGATTTCGAATCCCGCTATCTGGAACTGACCGTGCTCCCCGCGCAACTGCCCGCGGCCCGCGCCCTGAAGCCCATGCACGAGCGCCAGGTCCTCGGCCGCAGCATCCTGCTGTTTTCGAATGTCCCCCGCGAACACCTCGCCGCCCTCGGCGAAGTCCGCACCCCCAGCATCGCCGACGTCTTCGTTGCCGTAATCGGGGACAACGCCGGTGGACTAAGAGGAGCAAGCGCATGAGTTCGCAACCGAACGTAATCCAGAATCTCCAGTCGCAGGAAGCTTCTCCCGCCACCCTTTCGGTGACCCACCCTTACTGCCTGTCGGTCCAGCGCGAGCTTTGGGAGTATCGTTCCATTTACCTCGCGCCGCTCGCCATCGCTGGCGTCGTCTTGCTCGGTTTCCTCTTCTACCTGTTTCGTCTGCCGCACACCATGCGGGAGTTGGCGTTCCTCGATCCCGCCAGCCAGCGCCATGCTCTGGCCCAACCCTTTGATTTCGCTGCCGGTGCCATCATGGCCGCCGCCTTTCTCGTCAGCATCTTTTACTCCGTCGATGCGTTGTACGGAGAGCGCCGCGATCGCAGCATTCTCTTCTGGAAGTCCATGCCCGTTTCTGATCTCACAACCGTGCTGGCAAAAATCACCATCCCGCTTGTAGTGGTGCCCCTGTTTGCCTTCATCATCACCGCTGTCACGCAAATCATCATGCTTCTCCTCAGCAGTATCGTCCTTCTGGCGAGCGGGCTGAGCGTCGCCACGCTTTGGTCGCAGTTGGCGCTGTTTCAAGTAATGTTCATGCTCCTCTACCACCTCGTTACCGCGCATATGCTTTGGTACGCACCGTTCTATGCCTGGCTGCTGCTGGTCTCCGCCTGGGCGCGCCGCGCGCCCTTTCTCTGGGGTGTCCTGCCGCCCCTAGCCATCGGCCTTTTCGAGAGCCTCGCGTTCCATTCCTCGCACTTCTTCGCGCTCCTCGACGACCGCTACAGTATCGGGTCCGACTCGGGCGCTTCCATGATGGGCGACTTTCCCTTTCATCCCGGAATGCGGCTCGATCCGGTGGGATTTCTGGTCGCCCCGGGTCTCTGGATTGGCCTGCTCTTCGCCGTGATATTCCTGGCCGCGGCGGTTCGCCTGCGCCGCTATCGCGAACCCATCTGATCCGGTCGGGAAACAAAAACCGGATGCGCTACCGGGAAAACCCTATCGATCTTTGGCCATGAAACCGACGTTCGCCAGGAAGAATGCCGCTGTGTCCAGCCTCCCGCCCAGTGTGTAAACCTTTTGTACTTGCGACTTTAGGGCGGCAAAGAAGACCTGATAAAAGTCGCCACAAGAAGTGGTGGTGCTGCTGCCCCTGTCCGGCTTCCACTTTCAGGTGTCTTTCATGTTCATGGCGTACTCTTGCACCGGAGAAAATACGCCATGCGCCTTTCCCGAACACCGAAACTTCCGTCTATCGGGCAGCAGTGAGCTCCGCGCGTCACTTCGTCTACCGCTACGATGGCCATGCTGAAAGCGACGAGGCCGTATTCGATCGTCACGGGGAAACGCCGATTCCGAAGCAGAACTCCGTGATTGAGCGGAAGGGTTCAAGCTGGAGAGTCGCCTCGGTTCAGGTGGAAGCCACGGAAGTCGCGTCCAAAGCCGTTCCGATCTTTCGCGTGTTTCTGGAACGGACGTGAAACCCCGCTGCACAGGCGAGAACCTAAAAGTGCTCCTCTGCCGGGTGCCCACCCTTCCCGTACTTTGCGAAGGGTGGGATGCGATGCCGCATGTGCAATCAGCACGTTCAGATAACAGAACACATGATGATTTTCAACCAATACCGCCAGAGCTGACCTTCGGGCCAGCGTCGGGTGCGCCCCAAAAATGAGGGCTTGCAAGCCCCCGAGGTAGGTACTGCATCTAAAAGTGCTCCTCCACCGCAGCCGCACGCTCCGCTTTCGAAACCCCCGAAGTCTCCGCCCAGGCCGTAGTCTGCCAATTGTCTTTCCCCTTCGTCACCGGCATCCACGGCGGCAACGGCTGCAGCAAGTAACTGGAGAGCGCGAAAATATAAGGCTCATACATATTCCGCAGCCTCACCAGCTTCGCATCCGCCTCTTCCCCATCCAGCAACTTCAACCCATGCTGCGCCAGCGTATCCCGAATCCGCCGTAAATCCTCAGCCGGTAACCGGTCCAATGGCATCGCCCGCGGCGGAGTCTTAAACACCTGCGATAGATCCACTACGGCATGACGTGCGATCGCAAACGTAAGTTCCGCCTGCTTCTCGCACGCCCCTTCAATCCCCACCTGTACCAATGCGCACGCATCCAGTATTGCCGTGAGCGATCCGATCCAGGACTGGTTATCGTGCTGCGACCGGAAATACGCCAGCACGGGATAAGAAAGGTGGCTCTCCATTAATTCCGCGCACCAGAACTCCCATTCCTTCAGCAGCTCCCGTAGCGCATCCTGCCCGTGGGGATAACTGTGCCGCCGCAGCAGTTCCCCGGCCGTGGGCGGAGTTCCCGCCCGCGAGTCCAGTAGTGAAATATTCACTTCGCGCTTCGAAAATGACCCGTAGATAAATGGCAGGTACCCAATCACCGCCGCAAGAAACCCGAACCCAAGCCCGGCCTCAAACACCACCAGCCCTCTGGCCAACCCGGATCGGGGCACCACGTCTCCCAGTCCCAGGGTAAAAAACGTGGTCCCGCTCAAATAAAAATCCGTCAACACTCCCGGCTGCGACCCGGCAACGTTGACCGAAGAACCCGCCCCATACTGCAACAACCCAAACCCAAGCACCAGGCCCAGCGCCCAGATTCCCACCAGAATCAGCAAAGAAATCGGCCCGTAGAATCCGAACAGACCTTCTCTCGCCTTGCGCGAGGGCACGAGCCCGGTTCCCAGTCTCCAAAGCCTCCATGAAGACCTGTAGAAAAGCCGGGTCAGCCGAAACCGTCGCGTTACCCGCCGCGGCAGAATGATCGCCTCAAATGCATCCCAGATCACAATCAGAATCAGGGCCAGCCCAACCGCAAATACACCCGGCGCAGGAATCATCCCCAGATTGTATCGGCAGATCCCTCATGAGGAGCAAAGAACAAAACCTGAGTGAATGGAAGCCGCTCGAACCGCAACCACTGCCCAATTTGGCGGACTCGCTTTTGGCAGAGCCCATCCCGCAGGATCGTGGTATTCTCTCTGCCGAGCCTCTGTGCCCCGGCGCTCTAGTTTTCAGCCCGTCTTTATGCCAAAACCGCTTTTTATTTTCGGGTCCGATTCACGACCAAACCTGGGTCCTTTGGAGCAGCGGTTGCTCCAGGAGCTATGGTCTCGCGGAAGTGCCACCGTGCGGGAGTTGGTTGAGGATGGTCAAATCCGGCAGGCATATACGACGGTGATGACGACAGTGGATCGCCTCTACAAAAAAGGCATGCTGGATCGGGCTGCCGAAGGTAGGGCATTTCGCTATACCCCTCGGCAGACGCCCGGCGAGTTCCAGAGAGTCGCGGTGTTCGACGGCATCAGACAGTTGCTCGGGTCGGGCGCGGCATCCGCCTTGCCGCTCTCCTATTTGGTCGATGCGCTAAGCACCCACGATGCCCAACTCCTCGACGAATTGCAGCTCTTGGTTGAGACGAAACGGCAGGAACTTCAGAACCGTAGCATCCGGGATCCCCGCCATGGCGCTCAAGAAGAAGGGACCCGAAAGAGCAGGAAGCGCAGCCCCAATTCCCAGGAGCAACCATGATGTTTGCGCTCCGCGGAATCGCTGTCTCGCTCACTTTTTTTGTCCTGCTGTACTGCCTGCTGTCGGCTCTGGTTGTTGTGGGATGGCGTTCGCTGAAGCTGTTTCGCGTTTCAGAACGCAGGCTGGCGGCGTTGCTCTTTGGGCTGCGGGTTCTTCCCTTGGCCGCTGCCCTATTTGTCACGCTCGGTCTGGTTGTGCCGTCGTTTCAATTGCTCGAGCCCCGCTCGATTGACGAAGGCACGGGCGCTGCGCCCCTCGCATTTGGTATTTTTGCCCTCCTGCTGCTTTCGGTCGGCTTCTGGCGCGTGTTCGCCGCCCTGGTATCCACATCTCGCCTGGTGACCCGCTGGTCGCAGGATGCGCGAGTTCTCGCGGAGCCGCTGTGCGTTACCGTTCTCTCCGCACGCGACGCTCCGCCGCTCACTTTGGTCGGGTTGCGCAACGCCAGAGTATTGGTCTCTGAATCCGCCCTGTCCCGTCTCACTCAGGACGAATTGCGCGTCGCCCTGGAGCACGAACGCTCGCACCTGCGTTCCCACGACAATCTGAAAAAACTTCTTTTCCGCTTTTGCCCCTTCCCCGGCATGCGTAAGCTGGAAACCGCCTGGTCCCAGTCCGCGGAGCTGGTGGCAGACCATGCCGCCGTCTCCAGCCTGGAAGATGCTGTAGCCCTCGCCTCAGCTTTGATCGCCCTGTCCCGCCTGCTGCTGCCCGTCGAACCTGATCTTGTCTGTACTGTGGGATTCGTCACCGGTTCCGTTAACGTTCGGGTCACGCGCCTTCTGGCATGGGAAGAGGCCGGCCAGTCCTCGCGGCCTCCAACCCGCCCCTGGTACCTGATTGCCCCGGCGATCGTGACCCTCTTGTTCATTTGCCTAAGCTACGGCTCAGCCCTGGCGCTCACTCACGAAGCGACCGAGTGGCTGGTTCGTTAACTTCACCAACATCCCCTTCCGGAAGGTAATTCCCACCACGTGCTTGGCATTCTCCGCCAGATCCTTAGCCTTGCGCAGCGCCCGGTTTTAGTTCCCGTCCGCCCAATCCTCCACTATCGCTGGTAGTAGTTGACAACGCGCGGTAGTCTCGTTGAACCATTGGGGAATCTCGCATCAGATTTACTCCAAGAGGGGCTGGCTGGTACCAGGAGTACCGGGCCAGTCCCGCTTTTAGAACTTCGCTCCACGCGAATTGCGGGTGAAATGGCGAAGCGATTTGCGGCCCGGATTCACGGATCCCTGCTCGTTTGGGATCACGCACAAGTTGCTTGCCGATTATCGCGATCGGCACGCGATGCGGCGGGGCAGTTCCTCCCACGGCGCTGCCCCTTCGCAACCTTTCCGGCCCGTCGTTGCATTGCTCAATTTTGCCGTGTTGGCAATGGGTCGGCATCCCCTTCGGGAGGGAGGGGTGCCGCCCCTCTTTTTTTGCACGCCTTCAAACAAGTCACGACACAAGACTGCAACAATCCGCCCTGCGTCATCTGAGGTATTAAGCCAAGGGAAAAGTTTGGTGGACCTGGTCAGGATCGAACTGACGACCTCTTCCATGCCATGGAAGCGCGCTCCCAGCTGCGCCACAGGCCCACTTGTTGGAGGGTGAATCAATTCTCGCGCAGGGGCGAGGTTTCCGTCAAACCGCTAACGGGTACGTTGGTGCGTTGCAATGAACTTGATGCAGACGGGGGTGGGGACTTTGAGGGTATCTCCGGTGGGGGTGAGGTGGCCGGTTTTGGGGTTGATGGTGAAGGCTACGATGTTCCCGGATTCTTGGTTGGCTACGAAGAGGCGGGTGCCGGTGGGGTCGATTTGGAAGTTACGGGGGGTCTTGCCCTGGGTGGGGACGTCCTGGATCGAGGTCAGCTTGCCCGTTTTCGCATCTACGGCGAAGACTGCGATGCTGTTATGGCCGCGATTGGAGGCGTAGACGAATTTGCCATTGGGGAGGACTTCGATTTCGGCGGTGTCGTTCTGTCCGGAGGAGCCGGCGGGGAGGGTGGAGACAGTCTGCACGGAGTGCATGGTTCCGGTTTTGGGATCGAAGTCCAAGGCGTTGATGGTGGAGGTTAATTCGTCAACCACATAGGCGTGTTGGCCGTCGGGATGGAAGGCGAGGTGGCGGGGGCCGGCGCCGGGTTCGATTTTGGCGAAGGGGGGATCGTTCGGAGTGAGCTGGCCGTTGGCGGCGTCGAAGTGGTAGACGAGGAGTTCGTCCAAACCTAAATCGGCGACGACGGCGAAGCGGTTGTCGGAAGTAACTGCGATCCAGTGGGCGTGCGGGCCTTCCTGACGGTCATGGTTCGGGCCGGCGCCGGTGTGCTGGACGAAGCTGGTGGCGTCTCCGAGGCGGCCATCGTGCTGGATCGGGAAGACGGCAACATTGCCGCCGGTGTAGTTGGCAACCAGTACGAATTTGCCGGTTTTGTCGATCGAAATGTAGCAGGGGTCGGCACCGCGAGAAGGGACTTGGTTGAGGAAGGTGAGCTTGCCGGTTTGTGGATCGACGGCGAAGGCGCTAACACCGCCGCTGGATTGGCCCTGATATTTTTGGACTTCGTTGACGGCGTAAAGGAAGTGGTGATTGGGGTCCAGGGTGACGAAAGACGGATTCTCTGTTTCCGCAGCCAGGCCGAGAGGGGTCATCTTGCCGGTGCTTGCGTCATAGCGGTAGGCGTAGATGCCTTTGCTTTCGCCGGTGGTGTAGGTGCCGACATAGGCTAGATAAGAGTCGGCTGAGGCGAAGGAGGAGAGCGAGAGCAGGAGGGCAATGACGCAGTTGCGCATGTTTTCGCAGGACCTTTCTGATTTATGGCGAGCGTGACCGTTGCCATTTTAGCCTGAATTGCTGGGATCGAGCGTGGCAGCAGCGGAAGCAACAAAGGAAAGCAACAGCGGGTCCCTCCACTGCGGTCGGGATGACAGGCTTTTTTGGAGCGTTCCTCCATCTGCAAGCTTTGTTGTTGCAGATTCCTCCCGCTGGTCGGAATGACAAGTCCTTAGTTTTGGCGGTTGGCTTGAATTGTTGGGATCGAGCGTGGCAACAGCGGAAGCAACATAAGGAAAGCAACAGCGAGTCCCTCCACTACGGTCGGGATGACAAGTTTTTAGTTTTAAGGACGGGAGTCGATCTCCTTTTGCGTGTCGAGGCGTTCAACTTGGCGAACGTTGGCAAATTGAGTATTCTTGGGGCGATGAAACTCTTGTCTCTCAGGGCCCCTCTTCCGGCGATTACGATACTGCTGATCGCTTCCGCTACGGCGCAGATCACGGTTGTTCCTTCGTCGAATGCCGCGCCTGTTTCTTACGCTTCCTTGACGGAAGTGAATGGTGTTCTTTCGGAGCTGAATCAGGCTTCGCAGACGATCACGGGGGACCTGGGTAAACTGAGAGTGGAAAAGTGGAAGACGGACGGAGATAGCAAGCGTCAGTCGCTGGCCAATGTGGAATCGATTCAGCGCAACTTGCAGTCGGCGCTGCCGGGGATGGTGTCGCAGCTTAGTGCTGCGCCGGATAGTCTGAGCCAGACATTCAAGGTGTACCGGAACGTGGGCGCGCTTTACGATGTTTTGGCGAATCTGGCGGAATCGGCTGGAGCCTTCGGATCGAAGGACGAGTTCCAGAACCTGAGCAATGATGCGAGCAGCATCGAGAAAGCCCGGCGCGACCTGGCCGACCGCATGGACAAACTGGCGGCGGCCAAAGATACTGAACTGGCCAACCTGCATACCCAAGTCCAGGCATTGCAAGCGGCCACGCCTCCGGCGCCTCCGACGAAGATCGTGATTGATGACAATGAGAAGCCGAAAAAGCCGGTCAAGAGAAAAGCGGCGAAGCCGGCGGTGGTTCCCGTTGTTCCGAAAGCTGATGCTGGAAAACCTGCTGCGCCGGCGCCTCCGAAGCCGCAGTAGGAGCGGGGTTCGATTCTGATTTCCTTCGATCCTTTTCAAACCACACCTCGCGGCCGGGGCGGCCGCGGCCACGCGAGCTGAGGCTGAAAGCGCTGTAGAGGCTCCCGAGGACGTGGAGGCAAGTGCCGGCGATGGTGACGGCGGCTAAGGTAGGGTGATCCATGGCCGAGGTTGTAGACTCTTCGAGACGCACTGAATCTTGTTGGGCACTCAAATAGAAGCCAAGGAGCATGTCGTGAATCGTGTACCGGAAGCAGGATTGGTTCTCGTGCCAGGCGGCACGCTCATTACCGCAACTCCCGAGGAGGGGCGGGCCCTGGCGCTGACGATGGCTCGCCATATGATTCACAACATCCAGCCCGACCAGGATGTTCTGAACGCGGGCCGGCCACAGTACGCGGCGAATGCGGTCAGTCTGATGGCCGCCAGTCAAGTGGTTGCCATCGAGTTTCAGACGATTGCCGCGGCTAACAATTACTGGCGCGTGAGCAGGATTGGTTGAAAGCTTTTTGAGAGCGCAGTTCAGGCTTAAAAGCCAGAGACCCTCGCGGCCGGGTGCGGTCGCGGCCACGCGAGCGTAAATCACTGGGGGTAGACGCTCACGAGCGCGGACCACGCGGACGTGGGCACTGGGCGCGGGATTCGGTTTCTCTATTTCCGGAACTCTAGATTGAGGGCGGTTTTTTCTGCTCCTCTTCCTGGCGCTTCTTTTGTTCTTGCTGCTGGCGTTTTTGTTCCTCTGGAGTGGGGGGGCGCGGAGTGTTCCGAGGAGCGTCGGCGCGAGGAGGCGCGGGATTGTTGGGGCGATCGGGTTGTGAAGGGCGTTCCGTTTGTGGGCGCTCGGGTTGCGGCGGTCTATCTGTTGGCGGACGATCTGCCTGAGGACGATCGGGTTGACGGCGGTCCGGCTGGGGCGGTTGCGCTGGGGCTGGCGGGTGCTCGTTCCTGGCTGGAGGCTCGGCGGGCCGATTTGTCTCCGGCCGCGGAGGCTCGGGCCGTGACGGCGGATTGGGTTCGGGACGGTTGTTCGGTTGGGGACGATTCGGCTCAGGCGCCGAGGGGCGGTCGTTGCGCGGCGGAGCGGGCCTATCCGGAGCGGGCGGATTGGCAGGCTGAGGGCGATTGGTGTCTGGGCGATTGGGTTGCGGGTTGGGTTGTGGCCGATTGGCTTCCGGTGCGGGCGGGCGGTCATTGCGCGCTGGCTGATCTGGGCGCGCGGGCGTAGCAGCCGGATTCAGGGGTTGTGGCCGATTGGCTTCGGGACGTGCGGGCTCGGGTCGATTGTTTTCGGGGCGAGTTGGCACGGGACGATTCGCTGGCGGCGGTGCTGGCTGATCTGGCGGCCGGTTGGCAGCTGGATTGGCTGCGGGCTGATTGGGTTGATTCGGCTGATTAGCGGGCTGGCTGGGACGCGCGGTGTTCGCCGGATTGGCTGCGGCCTGGGATCCCATGTTGGGGGTGCCTGGTTTTCCTGGGGGAGCCTGCTTAACGGCTGGCCGGGCGGAGTTGGCTGGGCGTAGATCCTGAACTTCGCGGCGGGCCAGGGGCTCGCCGGGATGCTGGGCAAGGGCTTGTTGCTGTTTCGCAAACGCAACAGGGGGAGGCGGCGGAGTCGCCTTGGCGATAACCTGGCGGTTGGCGACGGCTGCGGGTGGCGCGGCCACGCGGTTGGCGGTGGAGGCGCGAGAGCCGAAGACGCTTTGCTGAGTTGGGGCAACAGCAACTCTGGCGGTCATGGGAGCCGAAGCGATCTGCTGGGCATTGACCGCGACCGCGGCACGGTTCACGGGCTGGGCGCTGGTGAAAGCCTGTTGCGGAACAGCGGTGACAGCGCCGCGGACGTTGCGGTTGGCGTAATTGACGTTGGTGATGGTTGTTGTTTTGTTGTTAACGATCGTGGTGTTGTAGACGTTGGTGATGGTGGTGTTGTTGACCGTTGTATTGCTAACGTTGACGCGGTTTACGTATTCGCGGCTGACGCGATACGAGGGGACGTAAACTTCCCGGGGCGCAAGCGGGAACCAGCCGACGTTGGCACCGAAGCCGCCTCCACCGCCGCCGCCGATGAAAACCACCAGAGCGGGGGCGTAGACGGGGCGAACGGCGACCGGTCCGGCCACCCAACCCCAGCGATTGTCGACGTCGACCCAGCGTCCATAATGGAACGGGGCATAGCCCCAGGAAGCGTCATCGACCCACGTCCATCCCCACGGGGAGATCCAATCCCAGTGTCCATCGTGGTAGGGAGCCCAGTCGGCGGAGACGCGATTGGGGAACCAGACGTGACCGTATTCGGGGTTGTCGCGCCAGTCGCCGTTGTCGTCGAGGTCGTCGTAACCCACCATGTCATGCGAGACGTACTGGGCGGAGCGTGAGTTTTCGTAGCGATGGTCGCGGGTATAGGCCCAGTTGTCGAAAGCGTCGGGGCCACCGATTTGGACGACGTCGGCGCGAAGCTGGTCGGCGCCGGAGAAGGTGGCACGCTGGCCGGCGTGGACGGTGAAGTTCTGGCCGTTGCCGGTAGACTCGCCTTCGCCCTGGCGGACACTGACGACAGTGTAGGTGCCGTCTTCGCTGGCTTCAATGCGATAGCTGCCGCTCTGGAAAATGGAAAATGCCTGATTGGGGGTGTCGACTTCAAAGACATCGTCATGATCGAGGCGGCGCACGTTGATGTTGAGAGATCCCGATGTGAGCTGGAGCTGGGCGGTGCGGTCGTCCAGATTGAGGAACGAGAAACCGGTGTTGGCGCTAAGGCGGATTACAGCGGAGCCGAGTTGGAGTTCGGCGCGAGAATTGTTGTCGGCCCAGAGTTTGTCGCCGGTGGTCATGGGGCGGTTGGGGACGGCCTGCACCCATTCGGATTCGCCGGCGGGCTGGAAGGAGACGGAACCTTCCATGTAACCGAGGCGGGCGACGCGGCTGGGGGGATCCTGCTGCTGGTCGTCACTGGACTGGGCGTCGTATTGAGGAGCGGCATGCATGGGGAGGACAGCGGCCGCGAATGCGAGTATGAGAGCGGCGGCGAGGCGGCTCAGGGTTTTGTTGTTCACGTATGAGAACATAGCGATTATTCGCTTCATGGCGGATCCTCTATCTTTCTTACTTCCTTAAAACTTTGTCGTTGCCCGGCTCGAAGTGGGACTCCAGGTGCGGACGGTCGGTTTTTGCGCCGCGCATCTCAAGGCGCTTTCTTTCCAAGCGTTGGATGCGGTCTTGGCCCAAGCCAAGCGCCTGGTTTAGCTGGAGCTTTACAGAGAAAGCCGTGTAGGGCGGGACCGGGAACTCTGTACTGAGGATGGTGGCTGGGGGTAGGCTGCGTCTGAGCAAAAGGGCTCAGCGGCGGGTGAGGGGTTTGTACGGAGAGTACGTAGGCGAACAAAAAGCGAATCTGCTAGAATCTGCCGTTATGGCTCGCCGTCCGGATCCTGTGATGCAAGAAGTTTTGACGGTGAAGGACCTAAGGGAACTGCAACGGCATTTGTCCCTCCTCAGCGCCTCGCACGTGAAGGAGTTTTACAACCAGGCGCATCGGGAATGTTGTCTGCACGAGAGAGGGTGTCCGAGCGCGCGGTCGATGCAGCAGTTGGTGCAGGCGTGGAAGCAATTGCGGAAGTGCCGATGAGTTTGCGGGGAAGGGTTTACGGATGCCATATCTGGAACAGGCAATCTTTGGTTGGGTTGTCGACGGCGACGGCTGCGGCGTATCCCTGGGGAGCTGGGATGTCATGCAGGCGCCAGTTGGAGGGCATTTCTGGAGAGTTCCGAATGCGAAGAAGAGAAGCGGGGACGCCGGGGCCGAAGGCTACCTCGAAGCTGGAAAGGGGCAGGGAGAGGCCGGCGCCGAGGGCCTTCACATAGGCTTCTTTGCGGGTCCAGCACTGGAAGAAGGCGGCGGTTCTTTTGGCCGGCGGGAGAGCCTGGAGGGAGGCGGCTTCGGCGGGGGAAAAGAATCGTTGCGCGATCGCGCCGGTGGCGCGGTCCGGATTTATAAACTCGATATCCGCTCCCACTCGGGAATTGGGGGTGATGGCCAGAAGAGCGTAGTCGTGGGAATGCGAGAGGTTGAAGTGGAGGGCGGAGTGGTTGAGGTGTGGGGCGAGCGCAGGCTTTCCGCCGGATGCGTAGGAAAAGGCGACTTCCCGCGGCGGGAGATTGAGGTAAGTGGCGAGGATGTTGCGCAGGGCGGAACGGGCGGCGATGAAGCGTAGTCGATCTTTTTCAAAATGGAAGCGATTGGCGCGCTGGAGTTCGTCTTCCGACAAAGGGCTAGGGGAAACAGTGGCGGGGGTACCGGGGGCGGCTAGAGAAATCTGCCAGACGTGTACCTGGTTGGGGGCGAGCTTGGGATTCGCAGGCAAAGAGCGCACGCTTTGAGGATACCGCAGGCCATGCGAGCGTCGCGGGGGTGTGCCGTGAATGTGTCTATTGTGGCGGCGAAGGCGGCGGGGCGGGCTTAGTGAACTTGTCGTCGCTGACCGGCACGTTCTGCTGGATTTTGTTGGCCTGAATTGTGAACTGGCCGGAGGGGCGGGCGACGGTCCAGCGGTGGGGAACCTGGACGCCATCGATGGCGCTGTAGGCGTCGAAGTCGATGCGGGTGGGATTGAGGCCGAGGGGTGAATCGGCGTAGCGGACGAGGCGGAGGAGGAGGCCCGATTCCTGGTCAAAATAGAGGCGCAGGGGCGGCTGGTTGGGACTCGAAGCGAGGAGTTGGTAGGCGTCGCGGGCGGCGATTTTCTCGGGCTGGTCCGCTTTGAACTCGCTGTAGTTCTGTTTCAGATGCAGAGCAAACTGAAGGTCGGCGTCCATGCGCGCGGCGTCCAGGTCGCCGCCATGCATTTCCATCAATGGTCGGCCGGGAGAGGCGAGCCATCCCTCGTGGCCGTTGAAAGCGGTGACATTGTCACCGTTGGGCGTGTGCATGTAGGAGATGCGCTGGCCCGCGGTATTGAAGATTTCGACGTTCACTTCGTGGCCGAAGAACGAGTCTGTGCCTTCGATGACGCGGGATGACACGGCGCTGATGGCCTTTTCGCCACCGAGGGCCTGGATGTACTTGTCGATCAGTTGGTCGGCGGTCGGTTGATTGGGGGGCGGAGTGTCGGGGCTTTGGGGTTTGGGGCCGGAATCGCTGATGGCTGGAATTGAAACGGGGTGGACGGAGCCGGCGTGGCAGGTGTTGCAGGTGACTTCGCGGTGGCCGTCGAAATTGTTCTGGTTGATGGTAGCGACCATTTGCATCATTTTGCGGGCGGTGAGTTTGGTTTTTTTGTCGTCCTGATCGAAGTGACCCTGGATGTGGCAAAAGTCACAGCCGACGCCGAGCGATGCAGAAACGAACTGCATGGAGGGGATGAGTTGTTCTTCGGGGAGATTCTTGAGGAGCTGGATGTTCTTGAAGGCTTGATCGGTGGTGCGGGACGGGTTGGTGGCTGGGGTTTGGGCGGGAGTTAAGGATTGGGAGAGAAAAGCTAAGACGACTAGGACGAAAACATTTCCTCCCCGGTGTGTCAAGGGTAGTGGCGCCATCAGGAGTTCTCCATTGAAAGAATTTGAAAATTGTACTGGAGTCTTCGGGCTTGCGGAGATTGAGAGGAGAGCGAGGAGTCGTGCGAGGCTTAGGGGCGGAGTTCGATTGGGGTTCCGTCGGCGACGGCGAGCCAGATTTCATCCATTTCGTCGTCGGTAACTGCGATGCAGCCGTCGGTCCAGTCGTAGAGGCGGTGGGCTGCGCCGAGGGAGCGATAGCGGGCGGGAAGGCCGTGGATGAAAACGTCGCCTCCGGGAGAGACACCGCGCTTCCTGGCGGCGGATCGCTGCGCTGGGGAGGGATAAGAAATGTGGAGCGACTTGTAGAACTGGCTCTTGGGATTGCGAGAATCTAGAACGTAGATGCCTTCTGGGGTCTTGTGGTCTCCCTGCTGGGTCTTAGGTCCGATTGGGGATCCGCCCAGGGCTACTTTGTATTCTTTGATAACTTTTCCGCCGCGCACTAGCTGGAGTAGGTGTTGGTGTTTCAGCACTAGGACGCGGGCGGCCTTTTGGGTTGCCGGAATTATCGGATGTTGGGCTTTCGCGGCGATCAGGAGCAAGAAAAAAAGCGGAATGGTCCGGTGATAGCTCACGGTGGTGAGAAATCTCCTGGCGGTTTCTGGGGTGCCGATCGGGCAGGGGTCCTTCGACTGCGTTTGCCGTGCGCTTCGCGCGCGCCAAACTTCGCTCAGGATGACAAGCATAAAATTAACCTCGGATCCAGATAGTTCAACCATAGTCCGACCACAGATCGTCCCCCACCTAAGGCAGCTGAGACTGAGATAGTCCGATGCGAGATCCCGCCGATATAGCTTGCGCTGCTTTTGCTAGATGCTGCTCTTCAGGTTCAGATTCCGGATCAGGCGGTGGAGGTAGTTGGGGTGGAGGCCGAGGGCTTTGGCGGCATCGGTGTAGTTGCCGTTGGATTCCTTGACGGCGCTTAGGATCAGTTTCTTCTTGAGGTCCTGAACGGCGGCGTGGTATTTGGCCGTGGAATAGTCGGGGGAGGGGTTGAGGTCGAGGATTTGCTCGGGAAGGTCTTCGAGGAGCAGGGTGTCGCTTACGCTTAGGACTACGGCGCGTTCGATGGCGTTTTCCAGTTCACGAACGTTGCCGGGCCAGTCGTAGCTCATGAGGCAGGCTCGCGCGCGGTCGGCGATGGGTTTGACGGGGTGGCTGGAGCGACTGCTGTGCTTCTCGACGAAGTAAGCGGCGAGCTGCGGGATGTCCTGCTTGTGGTCGCGCAACGGGGGCATGGTGAGAGCCACAACGTTGAGACGGAAGTAGAGATCCTGGCGGAACTGGCCGGACTTCATGGCCTCTTCGAGATTGCGGTTGGTGGCGGCGAGGACGCGAATGTCTACGGGAATCGGGCGGGTGCCGCCGACGCGTTCCAATTCGCGCTCCTGGAGGACGCGGAGGAGTTTGGCTTGCAGGCCTGGGGGGAGTTCTCCGATTTCGTCGAGGAAGACTGTGCCGCCGTTGGCGGCTTCGAGCTTGCCCTTCTTTTGGGCAATGGCGCCGGTGAAGGCGCCTTTTTCGTGGCCAAAGAGTTCGCTTTCGAGGAGGGTTTCGGTGATGGCGGCGCAGTTGATGGCGACGAAGGGTTTTTCCGAGCGGCGGCTATTGTTGTGAATTGCCCGGGCGGCAAGCTCTTTGCCGGTGCCGCTTTCGCCGCGGATCAGGACTGTGGTTTCGGTGGGGGCGACGCGGGAGAGGACCTGGAGGACTTCGCGGATGGGAGGGCTGTCGCCGACCATGTTGTGGTCGAGGTTGATTTCGGTGATGAGGCGGCGATTTTCCTGGCGGAGCCAGTCGAGCTGGTTGACGTTTTCCAGGGCGACGGAGGCGATGGCGGCGAGGGCGGTGACCATCTGGAGATGGTCTTCTGTAAATGGAACGTCGGCCTTGCGGGTGCTGATGTAGATGCATCCGGTGACGCGTTCCATGACGTTGACCGGGACGCACAGGAGGGAGCGGACCTGGGAGGCGACGAGGCTTTTGACGCCGCCGTATTCGGTTTGGTGCTGGACATCGTTGAGGAGGATGGCGACGCCCTGCTTCATGACCTGTTGAACGATGGTGCGGCTGACGCGTACGGGGGCTTCGGAGCCCTGGCGGTCGCGGGCGAGGGTGGAGGTGAATTCGCCGTGGTGGTCGAGGAGGATGGCGCCTTCTTCGGCGGGGGCGACTTCGAAAATGGACTGGAGGACCTGCTCCTGAAGCTCGCGCGGGTCGTGGATGGAGTGGACGGACTGGCTGACTTTGAGGAGGGCGTTGAGATTGCGGCTGAGGGCGGCGGAGACGGAATCTTCTTCGGCGGTGGCGCGGGGGTGGAGGTAGACGGCGTCCTCGGGGCGAAGGACGACGGTGGCCTGCATGGGGAGGTTGTCGTCGTCGAACTCGACGGTGCCGGCGGGTTCGGGGCTTTCGTCTTCGGTGAGGAACAGGAGAAGAGAGTCGCCGATGCCGATGCGGTCGCCATGGCGGAGCGAGTAGTCCGTGATGGGAGCGCCGTTGACCAGCGTTCCGTTGCGGCTTTGCAGGTCCTGAATCCTGAAGTGGCCGTCGTTCTGGACGATGAGGCAATGGCGCCGGGAGAGGGCGGGATCGCTAATGGCTACTTGATTGGCGGCAACTCGACCGATGGAGATTTCGCCCGGGGGAAGGTCGATAACCTTGTCCTTGAGTGGACCTGCGATGACACGGAGTCTTGGGTTCATGATTCGAGGGAGTCTTCTTGTTTAACACATAGGCAGGGTTTGGGACAGTGGGTACTGTTTCGGGCCAGGAGCGGACTATCCGAACGGATAGTCCTAGCCTTTTGGATAGCAATTTGGGGAAGATTCATGGGTACCGATGGTGGAGAGTAGCGACGTTAAGGCTATATTCTACAATAATTTACAGGTCCTCTTCCGGGCGGCTTGGGGATTCCCATTTTGGTCTTCTGAGTGCCAGTCTATTTGGGGAGTTGTTCGGGGCGATATTCGCCCATCCTAAAGTTTCTGCTCCGGGTGGAGTCGCCAAAAAGCGGCTTTAATGTTTACGGACAGTTGTGCCCGTCGGGTGCTTGCACACCCCTTCGTCAGGCGCCCGGCGGGCTACAAAATTCCAGGCCGTCGGGCGGCGCGGTGGGCGCGGCAAAGTGCCAAGAGTTTCCGCGGGATACAGAAATCACATACGGGGGAAGACTGGTTCTGCGGATTTTGGGTCGCCAGAGATGGCGGCCCATTTTTTTGGGGATAGTTTGAATCTGGCGATGCGCTTGAGACCACATTTCTTGAAGCCTGCTATTTGCAATTTGTCGGGCGAACCTTACCCCAGCGGCTAAAGCCGATCTTCTAGAGACTCTCAATGCAGCGCTGAAGCGCTGCTCCACCCAAAAGCTTTATGTTCCATTTTTGCAAAAATTTGTTCGAGGGCGGCAGACTAGAGCGAAGAGCGGATGCCTCCTGGCGTCGGAATGACAAGCTTCAGTCACAAGCATCAGTCACAGGCTTCGGAGATTAACGGCGTCGCGAGCGGGGGGCGCACGGGAGCGAGGGTGGGGTTTTGAGCAAGACCACGCAGGCGGCGGCGCCCCCGCCACACAGGCTTGGCCACTTGATCGGTTAGTCGCCTGCGAGGCGTTGGGGTTGTTCTGTTTTTGGGATGCCGTCCTGGTAGGTTACGTGGCGGCCGGAGATGGCTGGGGTGCGGTCGCCTGGGACGATGATGCCGACCAGGTTCAAGGGATCGGCTGCTGAGACTGTGGCTTGTTCGCCGGTTGTGGGTTGCTGGCGGGTGGCGCGCAGAGACTCTACTGCCGAGGGTAGGGCGAATTGTTCGCCCAGGAAGCCGTCTACGAAGCGGCCGCCGCGGACTTCGCCGCGGTCTTCCAGACGGCGGAAGGCTAGCAGGAGTTCTCGCCATTTTGGAACGACTGTTTCGCGGGCCAGCAGGTCGCGGAAGACTATGCCGTAGCGGTTCAATAGCATCCAGCAGGTGGCGGTGGTGGCTGTCGCTCGATCTGTTGCGGCATTGGAATAGAGTAGCGACCAGCGGCCGGAGCTGTGGCGGGGGCGGGTGGTGCGGCCGTGGCCTTGTCCGGAGCGGCGTTTGGGGTCGATTAGGGCGCGGAGGTTGTCGAAGCCGTCGGCTGTGACGAGGCCTGCGGCGACTAGTTCCCAGAGGCCGGTTTCGACTTCGGCTTTGATTTTGCCGGTGCCCTTCACTACGTCGATGAAGAAGGATGCGCCGCGTTGGCGGAGGAATTCGAAGACCTGGATTGCGCCTTCGCTGAGGCCGCGGGTGGCGCCGCCCTGGTCGCTGGCGGAATGGCGTGGGATCATCCAGTCGGCGTCGTCGCGGGCGAAGAAGGTTACTGGGGCTACGCTGGTGGGGATGACGCGGCGTTTGCCTTGAGCGGTGTCTTCGAGCGTTGCCGGGTGCGGAGAGAGGCGGCCCCAGCCAACTTGACCCGTCAGGCAGAGTTGGTCGAGCCATTGCGGGTCGTAGTTGGCTACGCGGCGGGATAGAATTTCGGGTTCCCAGGCGTTGGCTGGGATTTCGAAGCCTTGCAGTTGGTTGAGGACTTCTCTTAGGCCGCGTTCTCCGGCTAGCTGGCTGTTGGGGGCGATGTGCTGCCAGCGCAGGAGCCAGCGCAGGAATTGGGCGGCTATGGCTGGTTGGATTTGCTTGCGGAGCGTGCCTAACGTCAGGCGATGGATGCGGGCCAGGAGGCGGCGTTCGCACCATTCTGTTTCTTCTGTGGAACCGGTGAAATTGCCTCTTAGGATGGAGCCGGCGGCTTCCATTCTTAGCAGGGCTTGGTCGACTGCGTTTGTGGGTTGGTTTAGGGTACGGGCTAAGTTGCTGGCCGTTGTGGGGCCGATGTGTGCCATCCAGCCGGTTACTGTGGTTAGTAGGGCGTCTGGGTGGGTTTTGGGTGTGGTTTCTGAATGTGGAATGTCTTCTAAAACCGGACGGCCGGGGGCGGCCGTCCCCACGTGATTTGTGGTGATTTGGGTGTTGTAGAGGACCGAGAATGTGTTTGCGCGTTCTGCTGCTACCCAGTACTGTTGGCCGTTGACTTCTGTTCTTGTGGCGCGGTGTTCCAGGATTAGATGTTCGAAGGCGCGGCGCCATTCGAAGATGCTGGTGGCGTATTGCGAGGTGGCGTTGGGCGGGGCTTCTGGGACTGCGATCAGGGTGTGGAGGACGTCGTGGAGTTCGTCGGCGTCGCGGACGTCGGGCCAGGCTTCTTCGCGGACCTGGGCGATGGCGGCTGGGTCGAGCTTGCCGACTTCTTCCAGGACCGAGGCTGGGAGCATGCGGCGCATTTCTACGGCGCGGGCGCGTCGTTCCTCTAATGGAGCATCGTCGAGGAAGGCGTAGGGGTTGGCGTTGAGGATTTCGTGGGAGAACTGGGAGGGGATGGGGGTATCGACTGCGAGGCAGCGGATGGAGCCGGTCTGGATGCCGGTTAGGAGGGCGCGGAGGCCGTCGATGTCCATGGCTTCGGTTAGGACGTCTTTCATAACCTCTGAAACCAGGGGGTGGTCGGGGATTTTGATGTCGCCTTCGATGTTTTCCTGGCAGGCGGCTACGTCGGGGAAGACGGCGGCGAGGAGGTCGTCGGAGCGCATGCGCTGGATTTGGGGAGGGATTTTTTTGCCGCCGCGGAAGCGAAGTAACGCGAGAGCGCGTTGGGCATCCCAGCGCCAGCGGGTGGCGAAGATTGGGGAATCTAACGCGGCTTGTTCCAGAATTGGTTGGACTGATTCTGCGTACAGGTATTGAAAGACATCGGCCAGTGGGAAGCTGTGCTGCTCGGCCAGGGCGATGTTTAGGCCGTTGTCGGTGGCAGCGGCTTGCAGTTCGAAGTTGAAGCTGCGGCAGAAGCGCTTGCGTAAGGCTAGGCCCCAGGCTTTGTTGACGCGGCCGCCGAAGGGGGCGTGGATGACGAGTTGCATGCCACCGCCTTCGTCGAAGAAGCGCTCGGCGATAATGGTTTTCTGAGTTGGAACAGCGCCCAGGACGGCGCGGCCTTCGAGGATGTATTCGACTAGCTGCTCGGCGGCGGAATCGTCTACGCCGCATTCGTCTTTGAGCCACGCTACTGCGGCGGCTACTGGCGGCTGGTGCTGGGTGACGCCCACCGGGGAGGTGTTGGGGAGCATGTCGCTGATGGCCTGGCGGAGGTCTCCGATGCGGAGGGAGAGTTCGTCGGTGCGGGCTGGGGCTTCGCCGCGCCAGAAGGGGATAGTGGGCGGAGCGCCATGGGCGTCTTCGACAAGGACGCGGCCGGTTTTGGATTCGACGCGGCGGATGCGCCAGGAGGTGTTGCCGAGGAGCATGATGTCGCCGCGGCTGCTCTCGATGGCGAAGTCTTCGTCGAGGGTGCCGATGTTGGCGCCGTCGGGCTCGACTACCACCGAGTAGAGGGCGGTGTCGGGAATTGCGCCGCCGCTGGTGATGGCGGCTAAGCGGGCGCCGCGGCGGGCGCGGAGTTTTTTGTTGACGCGGTCGTGGTGGAGGTATGCGCCGTAGCGGCCGCGCTGGGCTGCTATGCCTTCGGAGAGCATTTCTAAAATGCGCTCGTAGGTTTCGCGGGTTAGGTTTTTGTAGGGGTAGGCGTGGCGGAATAAGTTGAAGAGGGCGTCTTCGTCCCATTCTTCGCTGGCGCAGGTTGCTACGATTTGCTGGGCCAGGATGTCGAGCGGGGATTCGGGGATGATGAGGCGGTCGAGGTCGCCCTGGCGGATGGCGCGGACTAACGCGGCGCATTCGACCAAGTCGTCGCGGGTGGTGGCGAAGAGGCGGCCTTTGGGGATGGCTCCTCGCCAGTGGCCGGAGCGGCCTACGCGCTGGAGTGTTACGGCTATGGAACGTGGGGTGTTGATTTGGCAGACCAGGTCGACGCTGCCGATGTCGATGCCTAGTTCTAAAGAGGCTGTGGCGACGAGCAGCTTGATTTGGCCGGTTTTTAATTTTGTTTCCGCGGCCAGACGGAGTTTGCGGGCCAGGGAGCCGTGGTGGGCTGCTACTTGATCTTCGCCCAGGAGTTCACCTAGTCGGTGGGCTAGGCGTTCGACCATGCGGCGCGTGTTGACGAAGACGAGCGTCGAGCGGTGCTGGCTGGCTAGTTCGGCCAGGCGTTGATAGATTTCTTCCCACTGTTCGTTGGAGCTGATGGGGCCTAGCGGGTCGCCTGGGATTTCCACGGCTAGATCCATTGGGCGCTTGTGGCCTACGTCGACGATGGCTGGAGGTGGGCGGTGCGCGCCTACCAGGAACTGGGCCACTTCTTCGATGGGCTTCTGGGTGGCGGAGAGGCCGATGCGGAGGGGCTTTTGGTGGGTGAGGGCTTCGAGGCGTTCCAGGGATAGAGCAAGGTGAGCGCCGCGTTTGTCGTCGGCTACGGCGTGGATTTCGTCGACGATGACGGTGGTGATGTCGCGTAGGATGGCCCGGCTTTTGTCGGCGGTCAGGAGGATGTAGAGGGATTCGGGCGTGGTGACCAGGATGTGGGGCGGGCGCTTGAGCATGGCGCGGCGCTCGGACATCAGGGTGTCGCCGGTGCGGACGGCTGTTCTAATTTCTGGCATGAGCAGGCCTTGCTGGCCGGCGTTGGCCAGGATTTCTCCTAGCGGTTGTTCGAGGTTTTTTTGGATGTCGTTGCCTAGAGCTTTGAGCGGGGAGATGTAGAGGACTTCGGTGCGGTCCTGGAGATCGCCTGCTGCGGCTTTGCGGATTAGTTTATCGATGCAGATGAGGAAGGCGGCCAGGGTTTTGCCGGAGCCTGTGGGGGCGGAGATGAGGGTGTGGCGGTTGGCCAGGATTTGGGGCCAGCCTTGTTCCTGGGGCTCGGTGGGCGTTTTCATTTTGCCCTCGAACCAGTCGCGGACTAACGGGTGGGCCCAGGCTAGGGGGGCGGAGGGTGGCTCGCGGAAGAGCATTTTTTGATTTTACGCGGGATTGGGGGTTTCGTAAATTGTTCGCTTTTGGGGTTTCTGTGCGTGCACACTCTTGGCCCGGCGTGGCCCTGGCGTTGCTCTAACCCCGTGCCGACCCTAACCCAACAGCAAGACCACGCGGACAGGAGTGTCCGCGCCACACTATCGCGTTTTACGGGGTTGCGGGCAATGGTCGGCATTAAGGTTAACGTAGGTATTTTGGAAGGCATGGCGCTTCCAGCCGTCGGGCGTGAGGGTCCAGACGGAGGTCCACTGTGAGGATTTGACGATGTCTTTTCCTTCGGCGTCTTTGCTGGTGTAGGTCCAGTGGCCGCGCACTACGGCTGTGGTCCCGTAGAAGGAGATTTGTACGTTGTCAGTTTCGACGGTCAGATTACTCTTGCGGTTCTTGACGAATTCGAGCCACTGGGAGCGGGTCAGAACACCGCCGCGGACGTCGGTCTGGACGTAGTCTTCGGCGGTGAGGCGCTCGAGAGCTGCCATGTCGCGGCTGGCGTAAGCGTGGCCGGCTTCGGCGGCGAGGTCTGTGAGTTGGGCCGTGGCTTCGCGAAGTCCGGCCTCTGGGAAGATCTGAGTTTTGGATTTCTCCGCAGTCTGGGTGACGGCAAGGATCGGGCAGAAGACTACGGCAATCAGGAAAAGAGAAGGTCGCATGTCGGTTTCCTCGGTGGGGAATCATACTTGAAAGGAAGCGGCTCCATTTGCCGGGGGTGTTTTGCACGGTCTCGGTACCGCCTTCTTTGTTGAGGTTCGAGATCAAGAGCAAGAAGCAAGACCACGCGGACAAGAGTGTCCGCGCCACACAACCCACGCCTGATAAACTTCCGGCATGTCGAAAGCGCGTGCGAAGAGGATCAAGCTGGTGCTTTTTGATGTGGATGGGGTGATGACGGACGGGAAGATTTGGATTTTTCCAGCGCCGGGCGGGGGGTTGGTGGAGGCGAAGGGGTTTCATGCGCAGGATGGGGCAGGGATTTCTCTTTTGCGGCATGCCGGTATTAAGACCGGGTTGATCACGAAGCGGCAGTCGGAGACGGTGGCGCTGCGGGCGCGGGATTTGAAGATGGATTATGTTTGCCAGGGGATTCATGACAAGCGGTCGGCGTTTTTTGAGATTCTGAAAAAGGAACAATTGGCGGCGGGGGATGCTTGTTTTGTTGGGGATGATTTGATCGATCTGCCGGTGTTGCGGGTTTGCGGGCTGGCGATTGCGGTGCAGAATGCGCGGCCGGAAGTGAAACAGGCGGCGCACCATGTGACGGCGCATTCAGGTGGGGATGGGGCGGTGAGGGATGCTGCGGAGTATGTGTTGAAGGCGCAGGGGCGGTGGGTTGATGTTTTTGAGAGTTATATTGCGCTGAGCGGGGAGGGCGGGGGTTCGCGGGAGCAGTAGTGTTCTAGGAATAAAACAAGATCAAACGCAAGATCACGCGGGCGAGGGCGCCCGCGCCACACTTGCTTAAAACCCACCGGTTACCAGCTTGGGGCGTTGCTCGGGTTGGCAACCGGTGGGACCGTTTCTCCCTACTCACCCTGTTGTTTTCAGGAGTTGCCAACATTAAATCACAGTTCCGCTCCCGGTTAAAGATTTCTGCCCCGGGGACAAAATATCGGGAAACGAGGTGTTTTTGCGGGGCCTCGAAGGGAGCCCGAGCTTACTCTGTGATGGCGGAGGGCTTATGCTCCATGAGCGCGGTAAAACGGGGATCATTGCGGACGGCGGCGAAGTTTTCGTCGCGGAAGATTTTGTTCATGTCCTTGTAACCATCCTCCATGGCCCGGCGGAGGTAGCTGAGGGAGCGGTCGGTAGCGCCGGACTTGGCATACATTCTGGCCAAAAGATAGAAATACTCGGCGCGGTCTCCGGGAGAGGAGGTTTGCGCGGCGACGCCAACTCTGGAGGTGTGCTCGAAGACATCGGGATCGAGTTCCAGAGCGCGGGAGTACGAGGCGACGGCCTTGGCAAAGTCTTTCTTGGCGAAGTAGGCGGTGCCGAGGTTGCTGTGGAAGGAGGCTGAATCCTCCTGTAATTTGATCGCCTTGCGATATTCTTTGATGGCGCGGCCGAAGTCGCCAGAAGCCCAGGAGTTAGGTTGGGAGCCAGCGCGGACTTTGGCCGCTTCCCTGGCGGATTCCTGCAAGTAGTAGTCGACGCCGAGATTGTTGTGGGCATCGGCATAGCTGCGGTCGATTTTTATGGCGGCCTCGAAACTCTTGCGGGCTTCGCTGTAACGGACCATTTGCAACTGGACGATGCCAATCTTGTTCAACAGTTTCGGGTTGCTGGGATTTTTGGCGGCGGCGGCACGGAGGTAGTCGAGGGCGTCGAGGAAAGCCTTGTCGGCGCGCAATTGATCGCCTTTGCGTTCCAATTCCGCGGCAGTGGCCTCGGGCTGAGGGGCTTCGGCGTGACGCGCAGCGGGGGCAGCGATCTGGACCTGGCTGGTCTGATTAGCGGCAAAAGTTTGTGCACTGAGCGCGACGCAGAGGATTGCGAGAAGAGCGAAACAGCAGACGCGGAGCCTCATTGCGAACCTCCCGGCCGGCGCTGTTACTGGGGCGGCTGGCCGTCGCCCTTGGGCTTGGCAGGGGGAGGAGGCGGAGATTTGTCTCCTTTGAAGAAGCCCGCTACCTTCCCGAAGAAGCCCTTTTTCTGATCCCCGGGCTTATCGAGAGAGTGATCATCCTTAGAATGATCGTCCTTTCCCCCCTCTTCTGGCAAGACCCCATTTGGGGCCATGAGGGCATTGGCCGGAAGGGGCTGGTCGCAGGTGTCTTTGGGCTCGGTGCCCTCGATGAAGGCGGCGGCGTAGGTTTCCAGGCAATTGGGGGTGGCCAGGCGGTTGGTGGCCTTATCCAATTGAATGGAGGAGACGCCGACGGGCAGGCCGAAGCCTTCGGTGTGGGAATATTCGGGGAGGGCGATGGCCCGTTTCATGAACTCGGCCCAAATTGGGGCGGCGGTTTGCGCTCCGCTCAGGTGGATGTCGCTGTAGTCGTCGTAGCCGACCCAGACGATGCAGAGCAGATTGCTGGTGTAGCCAGCGAACCAGCCGTCGTGCGAACTGCCGGTCTTTCCGGCGGCGGGGGCGGTGAAGCCCATGGTGCGAACGGCGGCGGCGGTGCCGTAGTTCATGACGCCCTGCATCATATCGGTCATGACGGCGGCGACCCGGGGGTCGAGCACGGGCTTTTTCTCCGGGGCGTAATTTTCCAGGACTTCGCCCTTGGTGTTTCGGACGGAGTTAATCAGGACGGGGGCAATGCGCTGGCCGCCATTGGCGAAGACGGTGTAGGCGGCGGCCATGTCGAGCGGGGTGGCGTCGTAGGAGCCGAGAGCCATGGCGGGAGTGGCGCGGACGGAAACGATGCCGGCGGCGCGGGCGAGGTCGGCCACTTTGTCATAGCCAACTTCCTCGGCCAGTTTGACAGTGGCGTTGTTCAATGACATGGCGAGCGCGTAACGTGCGGTAACCGGGCCGTGGTATTCCTCTTTGTAATTGCGGGGCTCGTAGATTTCGTTGCCGTAAGCGAAGGTGGTGGCGGCGTCGTCGATCATGGAGACGGGCGTTAGGACGGATGCAGGGCCCGGCGTTTCGGACGGAGAGGTACCGGTCGGTGCGGTTCCGCTAGTGGCGGCGGATTGGGTCACGCCGGTGTTGATAGCGGCGGCGTAGACAAAAGGCTTGAAGATGGATCCGGTGGGGCGCTTGGCGGTGGCGTGATTGAGCTGGCTTACGCCGTAGTTGCGGCCGCCGACCAGGGCGAGGATTTCGCCGGTGTGGGGATCCATGACGACCAAGGCGACCTGGGCGGAGGGGCCGGGAGTGATTTCGGTTTCGGTTTTCTTGCCCTTCTTGATGCGTTTGGTGCGGAGTTTGGTGACTTGAGCGTCGACCAGCTTCATGCCGGCATCTACGGCCTGGGCCGCGGCTTTTTGCAGATCGGGGTCGATGGTGGTGTAGACGCGATAGGCCTGCTCGTTCATTTCCCGTTCATTGAATTTGCTGACGAGGGCGTCGCGGACGAGGTCGACGAAATAGGGGGCGTCGCTGGCTTCGACGTTGGGGGCGGCGAGCTTGAGGGGCGCAGCTTTGGCCTTTTCGGCGTCGGCCTTGGTGATGGCGTGAGTTTCGACCATGGAATCCAGCACCAGATTGCGGCGCTCGAGTGCGCGCTCGGGATGGCGGTAGGGAGAGAGGGCGCTGGGGGCTTGAATGATGCCCGCCAGTAAGGCAGCTTCCGGCAGAGTGATGTCTTTCAGGTCTTTATTGAAGTAAGCGTGCTCGGCTTCGCCCATTCCGCTGATGCCGTAGGATCCACGCTGGCCGAGGTCGACCCGGTTGGCGTAAAACTCGAAGATCTGCTCTTTGCTGAATTTTTGTTCCAGCTCGAGAGCGATCATCATTTCGGTGAGCTTGCGCTTGAAGGTTTTTTCCGGGGTGAGAAAAAATGCGCGCGAGAGCTGCATGGTGATGGTGGAGCCGCCCTGGCGGTGGGCCTGGTGGGTGAAGTCGATCCAGGCGGCTTCGAGCAGGCGCAGGTAGTTGACGCCGCCGTGCTGGAAGAAGCGGCGGTCTTCAATGGCGAGAACGGCATCGACCAGAACTTTGGGGATGTCCTGATAGGCGACTAACTGGCGCTTGGTGCGCTGGCCGGCCTCGGAAAGGGAAGTGACCATGACGGGCTCGAGTTCGTAGGCGGCCAAGGCGCCATTGGCGCCGGAGATGGAGTCGACGATGCCATTGTGAATCTGGATTGTGGCAGATTCAGGGGCGTGATAGGACTGCGGCCCAGGGGAGATCTGGATGCCGGAGGAAAGCAGCTTGTAGGACCCGATCGGCGAATCGGTTTCGCGCTCGGAATAGCCGGCGCGGCTGAGGACCGAACCTAGCTCGTGGGCGGTGACGTGGTCGCCCGGGCGGACAGTGCGGGCGCGGGCGAAGATGCGGGCCGAAGTGGTGAAGACAGGGCCACGAAAGCGCTCCTCGATCATCCGGTCGTACTTAATGAAGAAGAAGGAGAATGTAGCAAGAACCAGGGCTGAGAAGAGGGCGAAGGCCGCGAGGGAGATGCGGAGGATGGGATCCCTGGCAAACCAAGCGAGGACGCGGCTCTTCCGGCTTCCGCCCCCGTTGCCGCCGTTGTTTTTTCGCTGCGGGATTTTGAGCTTGAAGGCCACGGTACCCGGAGGAGATCTCTACGAAACGGAGTTGCGGCACGGAGCCAGGTCAGCGAGCCAACCAAAGCACGGTTGATAACCTTTCTGCGCGTAGCGTGTCCGTATTGTAACTCAGGGAGAGCGGGTTACTGGTACGAGAGCAGATGCCGCGTTGCCGTGAAGCTGTCCAGATAATCCCACTACATGGGCTTATTTTGTGAGCCAACCGCAAAGTGCAGGTCGGTGGAGGTGACAAGCAGGTCAAGGTGAACGTCGTAGTCGGCGACGATGGTGACGGGAGAAACGCCTCCGCCATTCATGCTTTTGTCGACCCGGATCTGATCCCGGGTGATCGGGATGTCGAGTTCCTTGGCCTTCTTGAAGACTTCATCACGGATCGTGTCGGCAGTGGCGCCGCTGGCGTAGCTGGCGCGCTTGGTTTCGTCGTCAATGTAGTCTTTGAAGCT
>Ga0080027_10000182_pt1 | contig 29022 bp, 25 predicted proteins | sample OrgsoiDNA2013046_FD_70962 | JGI IMG/M metagenome (GOLD analysis project Ga0080027, IMG submission 70962) | Permafrost soil microbial communities from the Arctic, to analyse light accelerated degradation of dissolved organic matter (DOM) -... | ecosystem: Environmental > Terrestrial > Soil >... | reverse complement strand
AAAGCGAAAACCCTGGTTGTTCAGAGTGGTGACGGCGTTGCCGATCACCTGATTGGCCAGTTCCAGAACCGCTTCTTTGGTCATGTCATCGCCGGCGCTGATTTCCGTGCCGCTGAGCGCGCTGGCCAGATAGGCCGCCGTTGCAGGAGCCAGGTCGAAGATGATGCGGCCTTCGATATCGCCGGTAAATCCAATTTGTGCGGCAATGCCGCTCCGTTGATACGTGTCTTCAGCCATAAGGACTTCACCCACACTGGTGCGGCAGCGCATGCTCTGTCCGAGCACCGCGTCGGCGGCATTGATGAAGGGCTGGATCAGTTCCATTTTCATGGGTGAGCTTTCATGGGTGAGCTTTCATCCGTGAGCCTTCATGCGTGAGCTTTTATGCGTGGGCGCCGTCGGCGACGCCTTCGGAGGCGATGGCCGCGACTGCGACATCGTCACCCATCACGTACTTGACGACCTCGTAAAGCACATCGGCCTTGACCGGCTTCTGAACAAAATGGCGCGCTCCGCGCTGGAGAGCGGCGACGATATTTTCCTGATAGCCCACCGACGACACCATGACAATACGGGCGTCGCTGTGCTTTTGCAGAATCTTCTCTGCGGCTTCAATTCCTTCCATCTGCGGCATGGTGATGTCCATCAGTACCATATCGGGAAGGACCCGGCCGTATTCGGTGATGGCAGCCAGGCCGTCGGGAGCTTCTCCGGCAACTTCACCGCCAAAAGTCTCGATCATCTTGCCCAGATTCTTGCGGGCGAAGACGGAATCGTCCACTACCAGGTAGCGGACGGGCTGGCCGTCTTTCTTTCTTCGTAAGGGCGCAAACTGCTCCATGATGGTCCCCTCTCATTCTTTAAGGTCGCGCAAAACTTGAACAAAAGAAACTTACTTCGGTAACCTCGGACTGCCGGCAGCAGCCGACCGTCCCCGCTCCGGTGCCGCCAATAACTCCAATATGTGAGGAATTTCCTTGAGTCCCACGGTTCGCTGGGAATAGCCTCGTTCAACGGCAGATTTCGGCATGCCGTAGACGACGCAGGAATCTTCCGATTGCGTGAGAGTGGTGCCGCCGGCTTCCTTTACGTCTCCCATGCCTTCGGCGCCATCGTCGCCCATACCGGTCATCAGGAGGGCCACGCTCTCGCGGCCAAAAGACTTGGCTACGGAGCGGAAAAGAACGTCGACCGATGGTCGATGGCCGTTGACCCGCTCTTCGTCGGAGAGCGTAACGACATCTCCCAGGGGAAGCCGCTTCACCCGGATGTGGCGGTTGCCGGGGCATATTAGAGCTCGGCCTGCGAGCAGCAGGTCTCCCGCCTGCGCTTCCTTCACCTGGATGGCACAGGCGTCGTCCAGGCGCCGCGCGAACAGACCTGTAAACCCTTCGGGCATATGTTGCACGACAACGAGGGCTCCGGGGAAGTCTCCGGGGAGTTGAGACAGAACGTACTCCAGCGCGTAAGGCCCTCCGGTGGAGATCCCGATGGCGACAATTTTGGCCGCAGGGCGGCCGGGGACGCCGGTTGGTTTGTCCACGCGCGGCCGCGAGCCGGGCAGAGGCGCCAGAACCGCCTGGCTCTCCGCTGCCACTTTAATCTTGGCCACCAATTCCCCCGTCACCTGGGGCATGCGGGTAACGAAGTCGATAGGCTTGGCGACAAAGTCCACGGCGCCCAAAGCCAGGGCCTTGAGGGTTATGGAAGCGCCCGCGGTACTGAAGGAACTGACAACGACCACACGGGTCGTGTGCTTACGCATGATCTGCTTAAGTACGCCGATGCCATTGAGGCCGGGCATTTCGAGATCGAGAGTGACAACGTCAGGTTCCAGTTCCGCGATTTTGCGCAGGGCGAATTCGCCGTTGCTGGCTGTGCCCACGACTTCGATGCCAGCATCGGATTCGAGGATTTGTGCCAGCAACTTGCGCATGAGCGCGGAATCATCCACCACGAGGACGCGAATATAGGGTTTCATGCGCCACCCCCGGCCGCTGCCGCGACGGCGGATGACGCTGGGTCCTTGAATTGCCGTTGTTCCGATTGCGGCAAGAGCATGCCCCAGGGTGCGCCGCTGAATTCGTCGTGCGTCTTACTGCGGCGCTCAGCGACCGAGGCTAGATTGAGAATCAGAACCACGCGCCCATCGCCCAGAATGGATACGCCGCTGATCAGGTCGCTGGATAGAATGCTGGTGTCGAGTGCCTTGATGACGAGTTCTTCCTGGCCCGACAGCTCATCCACCACCAATCCGAGCTTTTGCCCGGCATGGGATACGACGAGTACGAAAAGCTTCTCGTGGCTGGCTTCCGCTGGGCGGCCTAAACGCACCAGCGTCAGGACTTCCTTGCGCAACTGTGTGACTTCGTGGCCATCGACGAGATGTATTTCCGACTGATGGACCCGTGTCATTTCCGCCACGGAATTCAACGGAACGGCATACAGTCGGTGTTCGACCCGGAACAATATGGCCTTGATAATCGCGAGAGTCAGCGGGAGCCGCAGGCGGAAAACGGTGCCCTGGCCGGGATTGGATTCCACACTGACCGAGCCCTTGAGGCGCAGCAATACACTTTGGACAACATCGAGGCCGACACCTCGACCAGAGACCTCGGTGATCTGCTCAGCAGTGCTGAAGCCGGGAACAAAGATCAGCTTGAGGAGGTCGGCTTCATTGAGACGGTGGGCTTCGTCCGCGCCCACCAAACCCCTGGCCACGGCCTTGTTGCGAATTTTTTCCGCGTCGAGGCCCTTGCCGTCGTCCGCGATTTCAATGACCACCTGATTGCCCTGATGGTAGGCCGCGAGCCGTAAGGTGCCCTTCTCCCGCTTGCCTGCGCGCTGGCGTTCTTGAGCATCTTCGATGCCGTGGCTGATGGCGTTACGAACGAGATGGGCGACAGGTTCGGCGAGTTGATCCAGAATGCCCTTGTCGAGGTCGGTGTCTTGTCCTGCGAGAGAAAGCTCCACGTTCTTGCCACAGAGCCGTGCTGTATCCCGCACGAGGCGGGGGAAACGGCGGAAAAGTTGCTCCACGGGAACCATGCGAATCTTCATGACCGAGCGTTGCAGATCGTTGAGGACGCGCGACTGAAAGGCGAAGGCGTCGGCGAAACGGGTGCGGAGCGGGTCTTTGGGGAAGCGCTTGGCAAATTCCTGCAACGTTTGTTGGAACATGGAGCGCCCGATGATCAGCTCGCCTACCAGATTCAGTACGTTGTCGATGCGTTCGGAGTCCACCCGCAGCAGGTTTTCGACTGCGGTCGTGGCAGGTCGCGGGTTCTCATCGGCGCGCGAGTCTTTCTCGACGTCGGCGCCTGATTTGCCCGTGCCGGGAGCTTCGGCCAGACTGCCGCCGACGCCGTCCGCCGTTTCGCCGGCGTCCAGTTCCGTTGTTTCGGGCCGCGAAGATGCTAGCGGCGGCAAAGTTGTCAAACTCACGTCGGAAACGATCCCGGGGACCCGGCATTTTCGCGCCAGTGTGGGCTGAGCCTCGCTGCTCGATACGACGGCATGAATCTGGCGCGACTTTTCCAAGTCCTTAGCGGTGGCCGGAGAAAACGCTAAAACCGCGCCTGCCTTGGTGAGGATGTTATGGACGATCTGTAATCCCGCCTCCAACATTGCGCAGTTGAGATCGATTACCAGGCGTACCCGGTAGACAGGAACGGCACGATGCTGAGCGGAGTCGATGGCCACCTGTTCATATTCGGTCCATCGGGGCTCTTCGTCGCGGGGCTCGGATTCCTCCTCTGCCGCGAGAACTGCGACAGTGGTCTCCGCCTCAGGTGCCGACCGAGTAGTCTTCTTCGTTTTCTGCGCTGACTTTATGGCGCCGTTCTTAGCGGAGGCGCTTGGCTTGGCGGTGGAGGACCCGCCTTTTGGTTTGGTTTTCGTCTTGCCCGGCGCAGCGACCTCTGCCGGCTTCGCCAGCCTCGCGATCATTTTTTGCAGGGTCTTCGCCGTGGACACAGCCTTTCCGGTCCGATAGGCCTCCAGCATTTCGCCAAAGACATCGGCAGCGGTGAGCGCGGTTTCGACCGTAGCGGCGCTCTGAGCGAGATCCTCGCCGACCAGGGCGTCTTCGAATTCATGGGCCAGGTGGCTAAGCTCGCGAAAGCCGCATGCCGCCGCATCCCCCTTGAGGGTGTGTACGGCCCGGCGGAGACTGCGCAGCGCCTCAAGGTCGTCGGGGTGCTTCTCCAGACGAAGCGCTTCCTCGTTCATGGCCTGCAGAATTTCCTGGGCGCTTTCGAAGAAAAGCTGCCGCAGTTCCGCCCCACGGTCGCCGGAGAAGGAACTCATGGACGCTCCTCAACGCGGCGGTAGGCCGTGCCGCTGTTGCGATGCACCATGGCGAACTTTTCCGTCAATCCGAGGAGGCTTTCGGCGTGTCCCACGAACACGTGGCCGCCCGGGTTCAGGCAGCGATAAAACTTTTCCACCAGGCGCTTTTGCTCTGCCTCATCGAAGTACATCATAACGTTGCGGCAAAAAATGAAGTCATTGCGCTGCTGCGGGACGAATTCGGTTTTCAGGTTATGGAAGTCGAAGTGGACAAGGTCTTTAATGGCGCTGCGCACGGCATAGCGGTCGGAGATCTTATCGAAGTAACGCAGGCGGCACGCGTAATCCACCGGGGCCATCTGCGCTTCGTTGTAGGAGCCTTCCTGCGCGGCGCGCAGCACGGTGTAGTTCAAGTCCGATGCGACGACCTCGATCCTCCAGGGTGAGGGAACGACGGATTTGCCGAGCAGGCTTTGCGGCTGAGGGAAGCGGAGATTGTGATACACGAGCGAGTCGCAGACCATCATGGCCAGGGTGTAGGGTTCCTGCCCGGTGGAGCAACCGGCGCTCCATATGCGGATGGAATAATCTTTGTTGGCTGCTTTCTGCTTGAGCAGATCTTCCAGAATGTGTTTCTGGAACAAATCGAGCTGCGCCCGGTTGCGAAAGAAGCTGGTTTCGTTGACCGTGAGGTTTTCCAGCAGCAGCGCGAGTTCTTCCTTGCCTTCGGCCGTCCCGAGGTGGCGGTAGTAACGGTAGAAGGAATCCATCTGGCATTCCTTCAGCCGGCGTTGCAGGCGGTCCTTGAGGAACGAGGTTCTGCGCTCGTCGAAGTGCATGCCGCACTCGCGGTAAATGAGCGACTGCAGCAGCTTGAGTTCGGCGTCGGTGAGTTGTGCAGGTGCTGTCCCGGTTGCACTCATGCGCGTATGAATCTAGCCTTTCGCTTTTGCGGCCATGCTTCTGGGAGCCGGTTCCGGTTCGCTCTCGGCTTGGATGGCCGCCTGCAACCCTTGTACTTCGCGCTGCAACAGCTTGGTGATGTCCAGGAGCACAACCAGCCGGCCGCCGTACTTGGCTACGCCAGTGACGCATTGCAAACCGCTGTCCTGGAATCCGGCCGGAGGCGGTTCAATGTCGGTGGCTGGAATCTTCATGACCTCCGAAGCGCCGTCAACCACCAGGCCCGCTAAGCGCCCGCCCAACTCCATGATCAGAATTCTGTTGTGGCGGGTGTGGGTGATCTGCTTTTCCCGGAAGCGCTTGCGCAAATCGATGATGGAAACGATCTTGCCCCGGAGGTTGATCACACCCTCGATATGATCCGGAGCGTCCGGTACAGCGGTGATTTCCGGCACGCGCACGATCTCGAGAATCAGCTTGATGGGAACTCCGTACGTTTCCCGCCCTACGCGAAACCCGACAATGTGAAGTTCTTTTTCCATGCTCGTCTCGCTGATAAGGCCCGATGTCTAGCGCCGTCCGCTGGCGGCCCCACGGGCATCGCGTCCGCTCTTGCTCCAGGTGTCGCGCCGGTAGTTGTCGGCTTCTTCGTCGAGGTGGAAACGATCCATCGAATCCAGCAGCCCGCGAGACATCTTGGACATCTGCTCGGCGGAGGCCGCCAGTTGAGTCGATCCTGAAGTCGATTGTTGCGTCAGTTCCCGCATGCGCTCCATGGCGCGAACCACGGCTTGCGCTCCGGAAGCCTGCTCCTCGACGGCGGAACTGATCTCGTGTGTGATTTCATTGAGCCGCGTGGTGGAGCGGGCTATCTGTGTGGATCCGTTGGATTGTTCGTTGGTGGCTGCGCCGATCTCCTGTGCGAATTTGTAGACTTCCGTGACCACGTTGGAAATCTTGCGCAGAGCAGTGCTGAGGTCTTCGCCGAGCGTCAAGCCTTCGTTCACGATGCCCGTGCTTTGCTCCATGTTTTCGACGGCCTTGCGGGCTTCCTTCTGGATGCTTTGGATGAGTTCGGAAATTTCCTTGGTGGACTGAGCGGATTTTTCCGCCAGCTTGCGGACTTCATCGGCGACGACGGCGAATCCGAGACCGTGCTCTCCGGCGCGGGCCGCTTCGATGGCGGCGTTTAGAGCCAGCAGGTTGGTTTGCTCGGCCAGGTCGTCGATGACCTCGATGATGCGGCCGATGTCGTCGGCGCGCTGGCCGAGCACGCCGATAATCTGTCCGGAATCGCGGATGGAGACGTTGATGCGGTTCAGGCCGTCAGTGGCTTTGTCCATCGTCGTGATACCGCTGTGGACTTCTTCGCGGGAACGGTTGGAAATGTCGAGCAGCACTTTGGCGGTGTCGGCAACGCGCTGAATCGAGGCGACCATCTCGTCGATCGAGGAAGAGGTTTCGCTGACGCTGGCGGCCTGCGTCTGCGTGCTCTTGACCATGTTTTGCACGTTGACGCTCATTTCGTGCATGGTGCTGGTAACTTCGTCGATGGCGCCCGAAGCCTGCAGGCTGATCTTGGCCGATTCGTCGGAAGCCGTGGCAACCTGAGAGGAGCCGCTGGCGACTTGCGAAGCGGCATCGCGCACGGCGCGGACCAGGTCGTGCAGTCCTTCCACCATGCCCAGGAAGCCGCGGCCCAGGGTGTCGCGCTCGGAACGGGGTTTTACGTCGACGGTGAGGTTGCCGCCCGCGATCTGTTCGGAGAAGGTGGCCATCTCGCGCAGGTATCCAACCATGTGGTCGAAGGAACGGGCGAGTTGGCCGATTTCGTCTTGTTGCGTGACATCGGTCTTGTGGTCGAGATCGCCAGTTTCCGCAATCTGCTGCGTGACTTGCATCAACTGATTCAAGGGCTGGGTGACGGCCCGCGCGGTCTTGTAGGAAATCCATACACCGAAACCGATCGCCACTAGTGTGCTGAACAGTGCGACCGCAACGGCGTAGCTTGCCATGCTCTCATCGGAATGCCGTCGTTCTTCGATGACTTTCTTGTTTTCCCTGTCGGCTACATCAAGGTATTCGGCGGAGTTCTTCAGCCATGTGGCGGGGTCCTTCTGGAGATAAAAAATCTGCAATTCGGAAACCGTTACGTTGCCTCCGTCGACTTCCTTGCGCTTGGCGGCAAGCGGGGTGGCGAAATCACTCATCCAGGCTTGCTCGAGCGAAGCTACCTTGTCGAGGGCGTTCTTCTGCTGATCGGAACTGGCAAGGTTCTTGGCGGTTTCGAGCTTGGCGGCAACCTCGTGCACCCCATCCGTCATTCGCTCCACATCCCGCGTGTCGCCGCTGAGCAGGTAATTGCCCAGGGACAGGCGGTTCTGCATCATCTGGGAGCGGAGCTCAGAGATGGCCTCCGCCATGTCCAGAGATTGTGCCGCAGCCTGGCGCGCGCTATGTTCGCGGCGAAGCGCTAACACATTAACAATGAACAGAATTAGGACGGTCGCGAGAATCGCGCCGAAGCTGCGATAGAGCCGTTGGTGAATCGTCATTGCCATGAACGTGTCCTTCTGCTGCAACGTTTCCCGATTTAGTTGTCCGCTTGAAAGGTGAACTCCACGATGCCGGTCGCTTCATCGGCGGCGGGTTCGAACTTCCAGCGCCGAATCGCATCTTCCGATGCGCCCACCAAAACCGGATGCCCGCCCACAACCTTGGTGCTCTTTACCTTGCCATTCGTGCCTACCGTAACCATGAGCTTCACAGTCCCCTTGACGCTCATGCGCCGGGCCAACTCCGGGTAAGTCGGTTGCACCCTCGTCTTGACTCGCTTGCTTAAATCTCCCTGCACCTCTTGCGCCAGGCCCGTTTGTAAGGACGCGACGAAGGTCATCATGCCCAGCGTGACGACCAAGCACAACGACGTGAACTTGCTCCGACCCATTGGTCTAACCCCTTGTTAGATTGCTGTTCTGAACGACACTTCTAGCAAGGTCACCTCGGAGCGGTAAAAACTCAAGTTACCTAAGTGTCGAGGGTCTAAGCTATTGTAAAATCGACAGTTAATCCAGGTTCTGTGAGCGAATTTGCGATTACCTAAGTCACTCATCGCAACCCCTTTGCCAAAATGGAACCGTACGACTTCTTTCGTTTCCAAGGCCTAGGTTCGGGTGCAAATTCGCGCAATCGCCATGGACTGTCCGCTCTCTTCCAAGGCCTGAGGGGGTTCACACTTTGAGACCGGCATCCGGATTCCGCTTGACTCAAATTGAGATCACCCGCTAGGTTTGCTTGTATCTCCTAGTTTTTACAAGGGTTGCCGCCGGAAAGCTTCGTCTCATCGACTATGCAGCTTGGGAATTCAACCGTGTCCCAAATCAGAACCGGAAATCCCGACGAGGGTTTTCAGCGGCTGCTTCTCGCCATTTCCGCCGCAGCCACGCGGGGAGAGCGCGGGGAGGCCCTTTTGCGCTCGATCTGCGGCGCTTGCCGCGAGTGTTTTCAGGCTGCGGGCGCCTATATCTGGCGCAGGGACGTCCCTGGAGATCTGCTGGGGGTGGAAGCGGATGGACGCATAGCTGGTCATTTCCCGGGCCAGGGCCCGGGACAAGCTCTTGGGCGCGATCTGCAAGCCGTGGTAATGCAGATGAGCCGGACGCAAAGGCTGCCGGTGGCTGTGGGGACCGCTTCAAATCTACTGGGTCCCCGTTTGGCCCTCGCTTTGGAGTGGGAAGAAATCGCGCTGGCGCGTCTTGAGAATCCGGCGGGCGAACTTATCGGCATCCTGGTGCTGACCGGATGCGGCCCGGATTGGACGTCTACGGATCGGCAGTGGTTTCAGGCCGTGGCCGCTCATGCCTCAATGGCATTGCAGAACGCCCAATCGTTTCAGCGCCTTGAGCAGGCGAACCGGCATTGGGAAGAGATGTTTGACGCGATTGGCGACTTCATCGTCGTGCATGAGGAAGGGGGCAACATCCTCCGCGTCAACCGCTCGCTCGCCAAGTTTATCGGCGTGCAACCGGATCAGTTGATCGGTATCAATATGCGGGACCTGCTCTCGCTCGCCGCCGATGTCCATCCGGCCGGGTGTCCGTTTTGCCGTCAGGGTGGCGATGTCGACGAATTTCCTCAAGTAGTGCTGGAGAGAACCTATCTGGTATCGACGTCACGCCTTCACTCCGGTCAGCCCGGCCAGAACGAGGGCAGGGAAACGATTCATGTTCTGAAGGACGTAACCGACCGCCAGGAGGCTGAGCGCCGCTATCGCGAGCTGTTTGACAACATCCAGGAAGGCCTCTATTTCACAACTCCCACCGGACGGTTTATTGAGGTGAACGAAGCGCTGGTCCGAATGTTGGGTTATGCCAGCCGGGAAGAGTTGCTCGAGGTGGACATTGCCCGCGAGCTCTACTTCGATTCCAAAGATCACGCCGCATTCTGCGCCAAGCTGGGCGAGGGCGGGGTGCTGCGGAATCACGAAGAAACCCTCCGGCGCAAGGACGGCACGCCCGTTTACACCATGCAAAACGTGTTTGCGGTTCGCGATGCCAGCGGCCGCGTGCTCCAGCACCGCGGCTTGATGACCGACATCAGCGGCATTAAGTCGTTCCAAACCGAGTTGCAGCGTGAGCGCGACTTCAACAGCAAGATCCTGAATAACACTCAAAGCCTGATTCTGGTCGTGGACACCGCGGGCCGGATTAGCTATGCCAACCGCCGTTGGGCGGATCTGAACTATCAGCTCCACCAACTGTTGGGCCGACCGATGTCCGAACTTGCGGCTCCGGCTAAGCGCCTGTTGTTCCAGGAAGCTGTGACCGCGGCGCTCCAGGGCCAGTTGGTCGATAACTTGGAAGTGCCAATTCTTCGCGCCGACGGGCGTGTTGGTCAGTTCTCGGTGAATTTAAGTCCCATGCGCGACGAGCAGGGCGGCCTGACCAGCATAGTCGCCGTCATGACGGACATTACCGACGCCGCCATGCTCCAGGCCAAGCTTATGCACGCGGAAAAGATGGCTGCGGTGGGACAACTCGTATCCGGCGTGGCCCACGAGGTGAACAATCCCCTCACCGCGATTCTCGGGTTTGCTGACCTGCTGATGGAGAATCCGGAAGTCCCCGACTCGGCTCGCAAGGACCTGCGAGTCATACTCCAGGAAGCGCAGCGTACGAAGCAAATTGTTCAAAACCTGCTCAGCTTCGCGCGACAGATGCCCCCGCAGCGCAAGCCGGTTCAGCTCAACGCCATCCTGCTGCGCACGGTACAGTTGCGGGCCTACGATCTCAATAGTCACGGCATCGAGGTGGTGGAGCGGCTAAGTGAGAATCTTCCCGACGTAATCGGAGACTCGCTTCAGTTGCAGCAGGTATTTCTCAATATCCTGAACAACGCCTATGACGCGGTTCGCGAAACCGAGCGCCCGGCGCGCATCGAGATCACCTCAGGGTTGACCGCGACTTTCGTAGAAGTGGCTTTTCGCGACAACGGCAACGGCGTCATTTCGCCGGAACGGATTTTTGATCCCTTTTTCACTACGAAGGAAGTGGGCAAGGGAACGGGGTTGGGCCTCAGCATTTGTTATGGAATCGTCCGCGAACACGGCGGAGAGATCCTTTGCCAAAACAATTCAGGCGGACCAGGAGCGACGTTCATCGTACGCCTGCCTCTCACCACGAGCGCGTCTCTTGGAGCCGTCGCTGGAGTCTTGCCCGCATGAAATCTACCGCGCTCAAAATCGCTTCGCTGCCCATTTTGCTGATCGAAGACGAAGCCTCCATCATGGCGTACGTCCGGGCAGCTCTCGAACGCCATGGTTTCCCGGTGGTCTGCTCGGCCTCGGCGGTAGACGGGCTCCGCCTGCTCGAGTCCGGGCAATTTGCCGGAATCGTCTCCGATATGCGCACTCCCGGCGGCCTGGATGGTGCCGATGTGCATGCCTGGGTAGCTAAACATCGACCTGAACTTTCTTCGCGAATCGTATTCATAACAGGGGATATAGCCAACGAAGAGACGGTGACAACTTTGCGCCGCACCGGCGCGCCCTGCGTGGAAAAACCTTTCCGCGTGCAGCCATTCATTGACGTCATTCAAAAAACCATGGGGACAACTCTATGACCCAACCGCGTTTACGACTTCTGATAGTTGACGATGAACCGAGCATTCGCCATCTGTGCCGCACTGTTGCCGAAGCCATGGGCTTCGAGTGTAGCGAGGCCCCTAGTGGGGAGGCCGGAATGGCGCTTCTTGAGGATCATCCTGTGCACATGATTCTGTGCGACATGGTTATGCCGCAAATGACCGGTCTCGAATTTCTGGGCCGCGTGAAGAAGATTCTGCCGCGGACCGAAGTCGCTCTCATGACCGGACACGGTTCGGTCGAGACGGCGGTGCAAGCCATGCGTCTGGGCGCTTACGACTACATCACCAAGCCCTTTACGCCCCTGGAGGAGTTGCGGCTCTTCCTGCGCCGGATGGCGGATAAGGTCCAGTTGGTGGAAGAGAATGAATTCCTGCGCGAGCGCACCGACACCGAAACCGAACTGCATGGAATTATCGGCGCCTCGCCCAAGATTCAGGATGTTCTGCGCATGATTGCCCGCCTCAAGGACACGCGCACACCAGTGCTGATCACGGGAGAATCGGGTACGGGGAAAGAACTCGTCGCTCGGGCAATTCATTTCCGTGGCGGATTTGCCAGCCAGCCTTTCGTCGCCGTCGATTGCGGATCGCTCGTGCCCACGCTGATCGAAAGTGAACTGTTTGGCCACGAGAAGGGCGCTTTCACAGGCGCTATCCGGTCCAAACCTGGATTGTTCCACGCCGCCAGCGGGGGCACTATCTTTCTGGATGAAATCGGCGAATTGCCGCTCGAATTACAGGCAAAACTCCTGCGCGTTTTGCAAGACAAGGAAGTTCGTCCGGTGGGCGGCAACAACCGTACCAAGGTGGATGTGCGCGTTGTGGCGGCGACCAATCGCGACCTGGAAGCCTCATATAAAGACGGCAGCTTCCGCAAGGATCTATATTTCCGGCTCAACGTCGTCACGGTGCATCTACCGGCACTGCGCGAGCGCCGCGCGGACATTCCCATGCTCGTGCATTGGTTCATCGACCGCTACGCACCCGGGAGCGGCCTGCAAGTCAGCACTGCCGCCATGAAGTGCCTGCTCGAATATGACTGGCCAGGCAATGTGCGCGAGTTGGAAAACTGTATCGAGCGGGCCATCGCGCTCGGCGGCCACAATCCTCTCGATATTTCCGATCTCCCGCCGCCGATCGCCGTTTTCGGCGCCGACATGGTCTCGCCATCGGGTGGATATGTCTCGGCCTACACATCGTCGGATCTGGAAGACATTGAGCGCGTCACCATTCAGCGGGTTTTTCACGAAGTGAATGGCGACAAAGTGCTCGCCGGCAAGATGCTGGGAATCAGCCGGGCCACCCTTTACCGGAAGTTGAAGCGCTACAACATTCCAGGCCAGCCGCGAATGGAAAGCGCGCGCGCGGCGACATTGCACTAAACCCGGCGGGGAGCACAGGTCTGGGGGCCGAGATTTCCGGATTGCAGGAAGGTGTGGCCCCATGCCCTCGATGCGCTGCTCGCTGTCTCAGATAGAATCTCCGAGTCTCAGTCCTGAGACGATTCAGTCTCATATTGAGATTCCATTCCCATCTGCATCTTAAGAAGATCAACCTAAGTGATTCATTCTGAAAGAATTCACCTCAAGAGAAACTTGTGATCCTTTTGGCCATGAGCTTGCGATAGTTCTTAGGCGGACTTCCGCTCCGGTTCCCTCCCGGTCGGCGATTTCCCGAACGCTCTGGCATCAGAAAAAATCGAGGGACTCATCTTGCACACGGCCGCAGCAGCCTCGTCACGCAAGCTTCCGGAGAGCTTCGTTTCCAAGTTGGCTCAGTTTTTCCCAAACGCCACCCCTGTACGCATCCCAGTGAACCTGACCCGCGTCAACCTCGGCGGCGGCCAATTTTCCGAAAGCACCGTGATTGAGTTTGGGACGAACAAGGAAGTGCTATTTTCGTCGGGTCTTCCGCTCGAATTTGCCGATAAACTCCGCATCCAAAACCCGGACGGTACTTTAGACATCGATGTTTCTGTGGTCGCTGTGCAGTATGATTGCGGCAAGACTGCTGTTGCAGCTCGCTTTTTGAAGGATGTCCCGAATTGGATCGTGAAAACATGATTTCCGGCGAAAAGATTTCCGGCGAAAAGATCTCCGGTGAAATGACGTCCGTTGGCAGCGACCCGGCGCAGGTAGCAAGGGAGTGGCATGAGGCGGTAATTTTGTATCCCGTCTATAGCGCCCTTTCCCGCGAGTTCGTATTCGAGGTTGCGCCTTGCACGGTGCTGGAGACAGTTACAGACGTTCCGGACCACGACACCGTGGAGGAAGCCCGCGAGTGGCTGGCTTTGATGGACGGCCGCACCCAGGTGCATCAATTGCGCCAGTTCCTCCAGACCACGTCCCTCGCCGATGAGGAGCGGGTTCGGGCGCTGCTCGCCCGTCATTTGCGCAAGCCCATCAAGACCGATGCGGACCGCGACAAGATCGATTTTCTGCTGGTACAGTTTTTTTCTCTGACCGCACCGTCGCAACTGAGCGACGCCGACGTTAGCCTTGAATTCATTGCGGGAACTCTGGAGCCCATGTTGGGTCCCGTGGATGCACGCCCTAGCGAATCCGCCGCGATCCTCGATGAAATTCTGCGGGATGCTCGCGCCTGCAAACGCTTGAGCGAACTTCTCCAGAGCGAGATTTTGGAGCGCGGCCGTGCGGCCAAGGCCAAAGCGGGAGCAGGCTATTTTCAGCCTGCATCCATGGTGGCATTTACCCGCTTCAGCTTTCTCATGCGCAGGGTTTTCTTCCGGCTGATGCACGGCGACCTCAACGCCATCCTGGACGGCCTGCAAGACCTGGAACGCGCTGGCGTCACCGCCATCGATTGCCGGGGCGCACAGTTCTCGCAGAAAGAGCCTACGGGCCGCCTGCGGATGATCTGCCAGTCCTGGAAAGTCATGTTTCACGCCGAATATTCCTCCGGGCAACCGTTGCGCATGCTAGTGGACTTGCGTGCCGCTGTTGAGCAGGCGCAGAGTCTAGCCGCTGGAATGAAGCGCGCTGCATCGGCGGCGGCCGAGTAGAAATCGCCGACCAGGGAATCATCGGCGGCAAGCATCACGAGTAATACGGGCGCGGCGCGAAAATTCATTGTGTTTTCGCTGTTGTAACAGGCACACTCGACCAGCAAGCAAGGAGAACGACCGAACGTGAGTCAGCCCGCTGTCCTGGTAATCTCCGAGACCCCGGGATTCGCCCAAACCATCCTGGACTGGTTTCATCTCGAACCGAGCCTTCCGTCCCCGACCGCCGTAAGCGTCGATCTCTGCCACAATCTCGCCGAAGGCTCCTTTGATTTTGCAATTGTCGAAGGCATTCCCGCATCAAGCCTCGGGCCATTCGTGCTTCAACTTGAGTCGCACGGGAGAACCGTGCTCGTGCTCGTACCTGACTCTGCGACCGGAAGCCTGGTCAATACCATTGCGCCGCGGTCGCTGGTCCTGCGCCAGACTGAGGGGTGCCTTCCCGCGCTTATGCTGATTGCGGCTGAAGTAGTCAGGCGCATTGCAGCCGAGAATCGCCTGCGCACCGCGGACGAGGCCCTGGCGGCAGGGGAAAGTAATGCCAGGCTCGGTCGCTACATCACCGAGATGCGGCACACCATCAACAACGCGCTCACCTCCGTCATGGGGAACTCCGAACTCCTGCTGTTCGAGCCGGGTGCATTTTCCGCGCATCACCGCAGCCAGATCGAGACGATTCGTACCATGGCGGTCCGAATCCACGAGATCATGCAGCGGCTGGCATCTTTGGAGACCGAGATGAAGTGGATGGAAAAGCAGAAGAACTATGACGAGCAGCGGAAGCAGGCTACCGCAGCCAGCTAGAAATTATTTCCCTAAATCATGATTGGTCGATTATCCCGGTCCTCGGTTTGACCGTCGGGTTGCGTCCTAACGCTCTCAGCGAAACATTTCCTAGCGCCATGCTGCATAAACGGATCGTGACCATTCTGTAATCGCACCCGAGATGCTGCGCGAGGCTCAGGATATTTTGCGTCAACATCTGAAGCGGTCGGGCTGAAGCAGACGGAGCAGCGCAATACGATTCTGCGGTCGTTTCTCGAAACCCGCGAGCATCTTTCGACCGAAGAGCTGCACCGGTTAGTCAAGAAAAAGGACCTCCGGATCGGCGTAACCACAGTCTACGGCACGCTCAAGCTCCTGTCGGAGTGCGGGTTGGCGAGTGCCGTAGAGTTCCACGATGGCAAGCCTCGCTTCGAGCCTCGGTGCTACCGTCGCAGCCACCACCATATGGTTTGCACCGGATGTGGCAGTTCAGTCGAGTTCTTTTCGCCGGAGATCGATCGGGCTGGAGCAGGAAATCGGCGGAAAGTTCAACGATCGAACCACCCAGCACACCTTCCAGACCTATGGACTTTGCGTGGGATCGTCACCGCAAGAAGAGTCCGCGCGGCTAGCACGAGGGAAGCCCATTCCCGTCAGCTTATGTAGGTTGCGTTGAGTTTGCTCTTCATCATTGCCTTTATCCCGAGCTTCTGATAACTTCCGGCTCTGGCTTGCGAGGAATCCAGATTCGCTGCTCTGCGGGGATGCGAATTGACGATATCCGGCGGTCCGGAGGACGCGATGGCATTCTGCACTGGCTGTGGCAAAGAAATACCGGCAGGCGCCTCTACCTGCCCAAGTTGCGGGCAAGCGGGGGTTTCGGCGCCTGTAGTGGCCACCGCCCAAGGGGGCGGTCTGACGGATAACGTAGCTGGCGCACTGGCATACGTCACATTCATTCCCGCGATTATTTTCCTCGTGATGGAGCCCTACAACAAAAACAAGTTTGTACGCTTCCATTCGTTCCAGTGCTTATTCTTTACGTTGGCCTGTTTTGTACTGGGCATCGTTCTGATGTTTATTCCACTGCTCGGCCCCATTTTGGGTCTGCTCCTGTGGTTGGGCGAGTTTGCTTTGTGGCTTGTGTTGGTGTTGAAGGCTTACCAGGGACAGAAATTCAAGCTTCCTGGGATTGGTGACATTGCGGAGCAGCAGGCCAACGCCTAAGCGGGCGGCTTCGGAGGTGGTAAGACGTAGTCAGCCCGACTGAGCAGCCCTGAGGTTCACTCTCGCCTTATCTAAATTGCCCTCATCCTTGCTCTCATCAGGGCGACCGGCCCGAATGGAGCTTGACAAAGCCTCGCTCGGAATGTCATTCCTATCTACTTTCCCTTTTTCAATTGCAGCCAGGCTGCTGCGGTTGGGCAAATTACGTACCGGGAAGAAGATGAAGGAATCCGAGTGAACGTTCGCGTTTTTTATCACGACCGCTGTTTTGATGGAGCTTGCTCCGCTGCCCTCTTTACCCGTTTCTATCGCGAGCGCATTCGCGACGACGTCCAGTTTGAATACATGGGCTTGTTGCATCGAGCTGGCGCCTTATTTAACGAGGATGACTTTACCGGCGGCGAGAACGCCATCGTCGATTTCAAGTACTCTCCCTCGCGGAAGATTACCTGGTGGTTCGACCATCACGAGAGTGCATTCCTGACACCGGAGGACGCGGGGCACTTCGAACGCGACACCAGCAATCGCAAATTTTATGACCCGGGCTTCAAATCCTGTACGCGACTCCTGGCCATGATTGCCGAGCAGCGTTTCGGATTTAATCCAGACTCGATGGCGGAAGTCATTCATTGGGCTGAGATCATCGATGGCGCGCTTTACGAAAGCGCCAAGACAGCCGTGGAGATGGCTGAGCCGGCGATGAAGCTGACGATGGTGATTGAGTCGGCACAGGAGGCGGATTTTGGGGCGCGGCTGATTCCTCTGCTTGAGACCAAGCCGCTGGCCGACATCCTTCTGGATCCGTTGATCGCGCCGCGCCTCCAGCCCCTTCTGGAGCGGCACCTGCGCTCGATCGAAGTGCTGCGCCAGCGGGCGGAATGCAAGGACGGAACCGTCTTCTTCGACATCACCGATCAGGATCTCGAAGGCTATAACAAGTTCATTCCTTACTATCTGCATCCGGAATGCACCTACAGCGTGGGCCTGAGCAAGAGTAGTTTCCGGAACAAGGTTTCGGTGGGTTCGAATCCCTGGACGAAGCGCGAAGATCTGGTCAACCTGGCCAAGATTTGCGAACGGTACGGAGGCGGCGGCCATGCGCGGGTTGGCGCGATTTCATTTGACGTCTCGAAGGGCGACGATGCTCGAAAGGCAGCGCGGGAGATTGTAGAGGAGTTGCGCGCCAGTTCGAAAGCGCCACTGGCATGAGCTGGCAGGCCTCGGACTTCGAATTCCGCAATCGTTTCTGGTTCATTGCCGCGATCTTTGCGGTAACCTTCGCCTTGTACCAGGTGGACCACACCAACGTCACAATTGCGCTGACGCTCCGGATCTTGCGCTGGGCCCATCCCGAGGCCAACGTCAGCGCGGAATCTGCCAACTTCGATGGCACTGCGCGACTTTTCTTTGCCGGGGGTACGATTCTTCTGATCTTGGCAGCGCTGATCCGCTCCTGGGCGACGGCCTACCTGAAGAGCGGCGTGGTGCACGATTCAGAGATCCACTCGGAATTGCTCGTGGCGGACGGGCCCTACCGTCACGTTCGCAATCCACTGTACCTTGGGAACATCCTGCAGGCGCTTGGCATTGGCCTCTTAGCCAGTCGGCTCGGATTTGCGTTCCTGACACTGGCGAACACAATCTTCATGGTCCGGCTCATTTTGCGCGAGGAAGCCGGTCTCCTGGAGTCGCAAGGCAAAAGCTACCGACGGTATTTTGATGCCGTACCTCGCCTTTGGCCGTCTCTCACAGCCTGCATTCCTGGGAGTGGGGCGCGCGCAAACTGGAAGGATGGCGTAATGGGGGAGATGTTCTTCTGGATTTTTGCCGCCGGCATGGCTGTCTTCACCGTGACCCTCCAGTCCAACCATTTCCTGATTGCACTGGGCATTGGTTTTGCGCTGTATTTCTTGCAGAACTACCTGCGCATGGGCCGCGTCGCCTGAACGCGAACCTGGTGACCCCGCCCGGAATCGAACCGGGATTGCCGGTTTAGGAAACCGGGGCTCTATCCAATTGAGCTACAGGGTCACATCTGGATTCAAAGCGACAGCGTGCCTTGGTTATAACAGGTTTGGGTTTTCGTCTTCAAACCGGTATTCCGCCTTACTAACGTAATTTGAAGCATCTCGGGAAACGATGCAAACTACGCAGATTCAACGTTTTCAAATCGCAGTTCTCGGCGACACCGGGCTCGATGAAACCACTGAACGTTTTAGTCTCCTTAATTACCGAAGAAAACGATTTCCAGATGGAGCAGGCGGCCGCCGCGCAGGCAGCCGCAGCCCGGCTTGGCGTGCAAGTCCAGATCGTCTATGCCGCGAACGATGCGGTCAACCAGAGCCAGCAACTATTCACAGCGATCCAGACTTCCGGCGAACGTCCGGATGGAATCCTTGTGGAACCCGTGGGGACAGGCATGGCGCAAGCTGCCGGGGCGGCTGTTGCGGCTGGGATTGGTTGGGGAGTGGTAAACCGGGAAGTGGACTATATTGCCCGGCTCCGCCGCATGGGGGAAGCTCCGGTCTTCGCGGTTGCCACCGACCACGGCGAGGTGGGCAAGATCGAAGGGGCGCAGTTAGCGATCCTCGTCAAAGACACCGGCGGGACCCTCTACATCGAGGGGCCCAGCTCGGGAGGGGTGGCGAAAACCCGATCGGCGGGGATGTTTTCCGCGATTCCAGGGAACATCACCGTGAAAGTTCTTCGCGGTGACTGGACGGAAGCAAGCGGACACCATGCAATTCGAGCTTGGCTCGCACTCAGTACCTCTCGTCAGCTAAACATACGGGCGATTAGCGCGCAGAACGACGCCATGGCGATTGGGGCTCGAAGGGCTTTTGAGGAGGTACCGGACCCTCAGGAGCGGCGGGAATGGCTATCCTTGCCCTTTCTCGGCTGTGATGGCGTCGCCAAGGCAGGGCGGGAATGGGTCCGTCGGGGCCTGTTGCGGGCCACGGTGGTGACACCGCCACCCATGGGGACGGCCGTGGAGATTCTGGTGAACGCACTTCGGTCCGGCGTGCAGCCGCCCGAGTGTACGGTCAGCCGTCCGCTCTCATTTCCGTCCTTGGACGACCTTAAGGCGAACGTTCGATCCCAGGGTCAAGCGGCCCGTTAGCTGGCCCTCCAAAGCCATCTCAGAACAGATGCCCGGAAGGAGCTTTCGGGATAAGATAGCTGCCATGTCTACGACTACCTCGGTTCCCGAAAAACTCTCCAGCGCCGACGTCAAAGAAATCACCGCACGCCACACTTACGGTACCTGGCGCAAACAAAAAGGCTGGGCCCCGCTGCATGTTGTGGATGCTGAAGATTGTCATTTTGTGGATGGCGCGGGCAAGCGCTACCTGGATTTCTCATCGCAACTGATGTGCGTCACGCTGGGCCACAAGAACCGGGCGGTGATCCAGGCGATTCAGGATCAGGCGGAAAAGCTTGCATTTGTTGGTCCGGGATTTGCGACGGAGATCAGAGCGGAATTGGCCAAAGCGCTGCTCGAGGTACTGCCGAAGGGGTTGGACAAATTTTTCTTCACGACTTCGGGTACGGAAGCGAACGAGGCGGCCTTCAAGATCGCGCGCATGGTGACGGGGAAGACGAAGATCATCTCCCGCTACCGCTCTTATCACGGGTCGACGATGGGGTCGATCGCGGCGACCGGCGACCCCAGGCGCTGGGCGATGGAGCCGGCGGGCAAGGTGCAGGGAGTGATCTTTGCTCCGGAGGTGAATTGCTACAAGTGTCCCATTGGCCACACCTATCCGGGATGCGGAATTGCCTGCGCGGAATACATCGAGCACATGATTGTGAACGAGAGTGACGTGGCCGCAGTCATCCTGGAACCGGTGGTCGGCACGAACGGCGTTCTTATTCCTCCAATGGAATATATGCCGCGGTTGCGAAAGATCTGCGATGCCCACGGTGTGTTGCTGATTGCCGACGAAGTGATGACCGGCTGGTGCCGGACAGGGAAGTGGTTCGCCATGGATCACTGGGATGTGGCGCCGGACATTCTTACAACAGCGAAGGGCATCACAAACGCCGCTATTCCGCTCGGTCTATGCGCGACGACGGAAAAGATCGCATCGTATTTTGATGAACACTTTTTCTCGCACGGGCATACGTACGAGGCCCACCCGCTCACTCTGGCCCCCGCCGTGGCCTCCATCAGCGAAATGAAGCGGCTGAAGTTAAATGACCGCGCCAATGAGATGGGGGCTTATCTCGGCGGCAAGCTGCGCGCTTTGCAGGCGACCCATCCGTCAATCGGCGAAGTGCGCGGCATCGGGTTGTTTTGGGCTGTGGAACTGGTCAAGAATCGCGAGACCAAGGCGCCGTTCAACGACGGCGCGGACAAAGTAGCGGGGCGGCCCTTGTTAGTGGACAAGGTTTCAGCTCGGATGATGGGGAATGGCGTGTTCCTACAGTCCTGGATGAGCCACTTTGTGTTCGCGCCACCGCTGATCGTGACCAAGGAAGACATTGATTTCGGCGTGTCGGCGTTCGATGAAGCACTATCTCTGGCGGACGCGGAAGTAGAAAAGTAGGCTTGAAGTTTCAATCCTGGAGTTACAAAATGAAGTTGCGATGGCTGGTCTTGTTGGCGCTCGTAACTGTGGTGCCAATGGGCGCAGCTCCCGCTACGTCCTCCCTGGCAGATGAACTCGGAAAACTGCGGACGCAATGGGCCGCGGATTTGCACGCCAAGCGTCTGGAGTCGATCCTCTCCTGTTACACTCCTGAGGCTGTGTTTCTATCTTCGGGCCACACCCGGGTGACGGGCAGCGTTGGGTTGCGCGAACTGATGAAGAACATCATGGGTATGGTCACCAGCGATCTTCATTTCCACAACATCAATACGGAAAGTTCGGGGGATCTGGCCTACGACAGTGGGGAATACGACGAAACCCTGACGCCGACCGCGGGCGGACCGGACAAGAAGTTACAGGGTAGTTACGTGATCATCTGGAGGCGTCAGACGGACAAGCAGTGGCGAATTGTTCAGCAAGTGTGGACGTTGGAAGGCGACCAACCGCTTCCCGGGAAATAAGGCCGCCGCCCGCTATTTGTGCCCGAAGACTTCCTTCAGTAGGCTTGTAGTCTGCGCCGCCGGATTCTTGCGGATCTTGCTTTCCTCCTGGCCGAGCATGTAAAAGAGGCCGTCCAGCGTTTTTCCCACAACGTACTTGTCGAGATCGAATCTGCCGGCGAGCGCAGCGCCGCCGGGGGCGCCTTCCAGCATCCCGTTGTACTGCTTGATTACGCCCACATCCTCGATGGACTCATGAACGATGGGCGAGAAGGCCGTGGTCAGATCCCCGGAGCTGGCGCCTTTGAAATATTCTGTGGCAGCCGTATCGCTGCCAGTCAGGATTTTTCGCGCGTCGTCGAAGCTCATTTTTTCCAGGGCTGAGAGAAAAATGGCCTTTGCTTTGGGGGTGGCTTTTTCGGCGGCGCGATTCATACCGATTTCCAGTTCGTCGACCTTCGCACCCATTCCCAGCAGGCGCATGCCTTTGCCGAGTGTATTCAGTTTGTCAGGAAGAGTGATCTTGATCGCCTGATTCTTCAGGAAGCCATTGGGCTGGCCAGCCGAGGCTACAGCCTTACTCGTGCTCACTTGCAAGGCCTGTTTCAAACCGGCTGTGATCTTACTGTCACTGAGGTGGGAGCCGTTCGACTGCTGGACCGCGCCTTCGGCTTTCTTGAGAATGTCCCCGAGTTGGGCATGACAGGACATGGGAGCAATCGCGCCGAGGAGCGCTAACGTCAGGGTTCTTCGCATGCCGAGCACGTTAAATTGCCGACTCCAGGTTGTCCATGGAAATCTGAGTTGCCGCCTTAGTTCCGGACGTATTGCACGCCGTGCTCGTATGCCTGTTCCGGTAACTCTCGGCGCCATGCGATCCGCCCGGACACAAAAATGTTGGCGGCACCAGGCGTGTAGGGGACTGCGAACTGAATCCAGCTATTGACCTGATAGCCCCGCTTGCCGCGAAAGCTCACCCCGCCGCGGGAAATGTCCAGCACTTCCACGACGTCGTCGTCCCGGTCGGACTCCTGAATGCAGGCCATAGCTTTCATTTTGGTTCGGGTGTGTCTGCGATTTTGCTGTCCGGGACCGGATCTCGATTCGGCCGCGGTGGGCTCGTTGGGAACGGGCATCCATACCACGTTGCGGCCGCAGGTTTCGCAACCGAACGAAAGACGCTGGTTGGCGTCAAAAACACGGTATTCAATTTCATTCAGGGTAAAAATCAATCGCTTGCCACACTCGGAACACATCAGCAGGGTGCGCGCCAGGGATTCGTCATTCTGATCGAGCGGAGGAAAAACGATGCCCCAGAAATTCGGGGCGTCCTCTGTAAACGCTATGCCATAAAGGTGGAACCCGGGCCGAATGCCCAACTGGCCCAGGATTCGCGCTTGTACCTCCAAGTCCAGGGAGCGTCGATACAAGGTAACGGGCTGTTCGGCGGACGCTCTCCGCGGCAGCGCCACGCTGGCGCCGTGCAAGCTCACCATTTCTGTAAAACACGCCTCCTTAAAGCGCACGCCATGGAAGTCGGTTGCGCTTAGGTCGATGGGAATTGCGACCAGGACGCGATCACTCCGGCGCTTTCCCAGGCTTCCCGCGTCATCGGCCCGCACGGCCGTCTCCGGGGCTCGCGCCGAACCAGTCCCTGCCGCCGAGACTTCGGAGCCGGGAGGGCCTTTCGGATCGTTTTTCGGATCGCCGGGTGTGGGATTGCCCATGCTCGCAGTGCTCGCGGGTGCCGCTCGAGATTTCAAGGAATCGATCCGAGCGAAATCGTCCTCCAAAATCTTAGCGCTCTTCTAACCTAGCGGAGACTTACGGTTGGCCGTACTTCAACACCAAAAGTGTCGGTTTGAGGCCGTTTTCTCTCCACAGGGGTAACTGTTACTCTGAAAGAAGGAGTCCCGTTACCGGCTGGCGATTCAATCTATGTCTTACGATGCGATCCTGGTGGTCTCCTTTGGTGGGCCGGAGAAAAAATCCGACGTTATTCCTTTCCTGGAAAACGTTCTGCGCGGAAAAGATGTTCCCCGGGAGCGCATGCTGGCCGTTGCCGAGCATTACTACCATTTTGACGGCAAGAGTCCCATCAACGAGCAGAACAGAAATCTGATTGCCGCCTTGGAAAAAGAACTCGCGGAGCACAAGATCGCGCTTCCGGTCTACTGGGGAAACCGCAACTGGCATCCCCTGTTGCCTGATACTTTGCATCAGATGAAGGGCGACGGGGTAAAACGGGCACTTGCTTTCTTTACCTCGGCGTTTAGTTCTTACTCCGGCTGCCGTCAGTATCGCGAGAATATCGCGGCGGCGCGGGAAGTCGTCGGGGAGGATGCTCCCATCGTCGATAAGCTGCGCGTTTTTTTCAATCATCCGGGGTTCATTGAGGCAGTCGCCGACAACACCATCGGCGGTTTGCTGCAACTATCGGCGGGGGAGCGGGGGCGGGCGAAGCTTGTATTTACAGCGCATAGTATCCCGCTTTCGATGGCGCAAACCAGTAAGTACGAGGCCCAACTGCAGGAAGCCAGCCGACTGGTTGCTGAGTTTGCCGCAGCCGCTCGCGGCGGCCGCAGTGACTTCGATCTCGTGTACCAGAGCCGCAGTGGTCCTCCCTCGCAGCACTGGCTGGAACCCGACATTCTTGACTTCCTGTGCCAGTATCACCAGGCTGGCGGGAACGATCCGGTGGTCATCATTCCCATTGGTTTTGTGTCCGATCACATGGAGGTTCTGTACGACCTGGATACTGAAGCCAGGAATTTGTGCGTCGAGCTTGGCTTGCGCATGGTGCGAGTTCCATGCGCCGGAACCCATCCCCGATTCATCAGCATGATTCGCGAGTTGATTGTGGAAAGGATGTCGCTGGACAAAGGGAATGCGGATGTTGAGCGCCCCGCGCTTGGCGCCTTGGGGCCGAGTCACGACGCCTGCCCTGGAGATTGTTGTCCGGCGCCGCGGCGTCCCATAGCACCGGCGCGAGGTTGAACGGCGGCACGACTATGTTCTCTCTATGATTCGCTTTGATCAGAGTGTGTGCAGCAGCCTCGACGAGTGCCTGAAACGGGAGTGGCTGGAGACCAACGGGCTAGGCGGTTTCGCTTCCTCCACGATCGTGGGACTCAACACGCGCAGGTACCACGGATTGTTAGTGGCCGCGACAAAGCCTCCCGTAGGACGGCTGGTTCTTCTGTCCAAGCTGGAAGAGTCTGTCACAGTGGATGGGCACGTCTTCGAGTTATCCGCCAACGAATATCCTGAAACGATTCACCCGCGAGGGTTTGAATTCCTGCACGAGTTCCGGCTGGATCCTTTTCCCACTTTTGTTTTCGAAACCGGCGGAGTACGAATCATGAAGACCGTATTCATGGTTCAAGGCGAGAACACCGTAGCCGCCCAGTATGAACTGGTCGGCCCTTTGACGGGCAAGAAGGTGGAGCTGAAAGTTTGTCCGCTCATTGCCTTTCGGGATTTTCATGGTTTGACGCGGGAAAACGCCAAGCTCAACCGTGAGGTCGGGGAAGAGCCTCAGATGGCAGTCATCTCTCCTTACTATGGCTTGCCTGTACTCTATTTGGCCCACAACGCGAGCAAGATTCACGCGGATGGCGCGTGGTTTCGTAATTTTCAGTATCGCGTGGAGCGGGAGCGGGGGCTGGAATTTTCGGAGGATTTATTCAATCCCTGTTCATTGCAGTTCGATCTCACATTCGGTCGTGCAACCGTGATTGCCTCGACCCTGCGGAAGGACGTACACGGCGCGGGGGAGATGCGCGAGGCCGAAGTGCGGCGTCGAGAATCCATGCTGGCGCAAGCACCTACCCCTGATGTTGTTACAGAAACTCTGACGGGCGCCGCCGACCAGTTCATCGTGGTTCGAGGTGGTGGGAAAACAGTGATCGCCGGTTATCCCTGGTTCAGCGACTGGGGCCGTGACACCATGATCTCCCTGCCGGGCCTGACGCTCCCCTCGTTGCGCTTCGACGTCGCTCGCGGAATGTTGCGCACGTTTGCGCACTCGGTCAGCCAGGGGATGATCCCGAACCGCTTTCCGGATGCCGGCGAGGCTCCCGAGTACAACACCGTGGATGCGACTTTATGGTTCTTCGAGGCCGTCCGCGCGTATCTGGCGGCTACGCATGACAGTGATTTCGTGCGGGAGGAGTTGTACAACATACTGGCGGATATCATAGCGTGGCACGTCCGCGGCACGCGTTACAACATCCGGGTTGAGGCGGACGGTTTGCTGCACGCGGGTGCGGAGGGTGTGCAGTTGACCTGGATGGACGCCAAGGTTGGCGATCGCGTCATCACACCCCGTCAGGGCAAGCCCGTGGAGATTCAGGCTCTTTGGTACAACGCATTGTGCGTGATGGCAGACTTGGCCGAGGAGTTCGAAGATGTTCATGGGCGCAAGCAGTACGCGACAATGGCGTCCTTGGCCCGTTGGAGTTTCAATCAGGCATTTTGGCGGGAGGACATGGGTTGTCTCTATGATGTAGTCGACGCGACGGCGGGTTCCGCAGTCGCTGCTCCGGCGGGGAGAGACGGCTCGATTCGGCCCAATCAGATTTTTGCCGTCAGCGTGCACTACACCATGCTTACGAAGGAACGAGCGCAGCAAGTGGTCGAGGTTGTGCGTGACCAACTGCTCATGCCGGTTGGACTGCGGACTCTGGCGGCCAGCGATCCCGAATATCATGGGCGCTACACGGGTGGCCAGGCGGAACGGGATTCGGCATACCATCAGGGCACTGTCTGGCCATGGCTGCTGGGGCCATTTATCAGCGCCTATTTACGCGTGCACGAACGCAGTGCCGCCTCGTTACAGCAGGCGGCAAAATGGCTCGAACCACTTGAGGCGTACCTGATGAATGAGGGTGTGGGGCAAGTTCCGGAGATCTTCGAAGGAGATCCACCGCATCGTCCCTGCGGCTGTTCCGCGCAAGCCTGGAGCGTGGGTGAACTGCTTCGGGTGCGGGCGGAAATTACTTCCGGCGCGAGGTAGTCCTTATCTTCCGGCAGCGTGGACTTTCGTCAAACTCGACTGGGACGCTGCTACCAGGCTCAAGAAATGCTGTTCGAAACTTACCGCGGGCTGCTGGTGAAAACGTTCCGGATACGAATGCACCGCGAGCAGGAAAACCTCGGCGTCGATTTGGATCGTGACGCCTGATTTTCGGTTTGGCTGGAACCTGAGGTGGTTTTCCATTGGAAATATCCCCTTGAGTTCTATTCTTGAACGGCTCGGTCGGTGTTTCAGGGGATGAGCGAGCCGCTTTACCGCGAGCAACTTCTCGTATTCCAGTCTCGAGAAAGTCTGTTTGGAACTGCCTTGAGTCTAGGGGCGAGCTTCGGAGGGGTAAATGGCCCGGCTGTGCCAGAGACTTTGGCCGGGGTGAAAATTGGAGTGCGTGGTCAGTCTCGAACGACGGCGGGAGCCAGTTCGAGATCAAGGAAGCTTAGCCGATGGCTGCGAATGGTCAGGAGACCGGCAAGCAGCGCGAGTCCAGCCCAGCCCAGCGCGGACGGTACGCCGATCCTCGCGGCCACTGCCCCCCAAATCGCGCTGCCTACCGACATTCCGCCCTGCATCACCAGCAGGTACATGGAGAGCGATCGGGCCCGCACCCAGGTCGGGGCCATGGTCTGGGCGGCGTAATTGAAAGAGGCTAAGATGCCAATCCACGCCGTGCCTCCAACGAACATGACCAGGCAGAGCCACCCGATCTGATGCACTCTTCCTGACGCAACGGTGACGGCGGCAAGGGTGATAATCGCGGCGCCGATGAGGCCATCCAGAGACATTCTCGGTCGGATTCGCGGAAGAATGACGGCGCCCGCCAGCGCTCCCACTCCGAAGGATCCCACGAGAAAGCCGAATCCCGTCGACCCGAATGGTTGGGCCAGCAGCGGCATCAGGGCCCAGATCGCCGTGGCGGCGAGACTGAACACTCCTGTGCGCACCAGCACCGATTGCACCACAGAAGACTGGCGGACGTAGCGCAGGCCCTCCAAGATGGATTCCATCAGGCGAGGGGACTGGACCTTGGGCGGCGCGGGGCGCTTCCAGCGGTACAGGAAGACAATCACCCCGAAAAACGACAGAGCATTGAGCAGGAAAACCGTGCCGGAATCGCCCCAGGCGATTACGAAGCCTGCCAAAGCCGGCCCAACGGCACGGGCCACATTGAACCCTGCGGAATTCAGCGCGACGGCGGCCGAGTGGTTTTCGCGGCAGACTACTTCAGGCGTGATGGCCTGCCATGCCGGATCGTTCATCACTGTGCCCAGGCCAAGCAGAAACGTAAACAGCAGTAGCCCATAAGGAGAAACGTGGTGGGTCAAGGCCAGAAAGCCGAGAGAGGCTGAAGCAATGACCATCCACCACTGGGCGAAAAGCAACAGGCGCCGGCGGTCGACCATGTCGGCGATCGCCCCAGCCGGTAGCATCACCAGGAACACCGGGAGCGTCCCAGCGGTCAGCACCATGCCAACCAGGAACGGGGAGGGATTAAGCTGTGTCATCAGCCAGCCCGCGCCGACGTTCTGCATCCACGTGCCTGTGTACGAGATTACCGCGGCAATCCAGAGTGAGCGAAAAAGTGGTTCGCGTAGAGGGCTGAGCGCGGTCACGGTTGGATCCCTCTGAGGGAGCACGATTCTGTCAGTCGTGGCCATATTCTAGCTTTTCGCTCCATCAGGGATTGCCGTCGCTGAGAAGGGCCACTCTCTCCCGCGCCAGGCCCGAATCAGATAGACGAAGAGGCCAACGGCTAACAGGACTACGGCGTAACGAAGCTCGCGGATGGCGTTGGGGCGCTTGAATAAGACAAACAGGAAACCGGCGATAGCGCAGAGCGCCGGCAGGGGAAAGAGCCACATGCGGAATGGGCGGACCAGATCCGGCTTTCGAACGCGAAGCACGATGACGCCAATCGCTTGCACCAGAAACTGTAGCAGGATGCGAATCACAACCAACGCGGCAATCACATCCGCCAGCCGCAAGAAGCAGAACAGCGCAGCCACACCGCCCAAGCTCAACAACGAGACATGCGGGAAATTGTGCTTGGGGTGGAGTTTGGCGAACGACGGAAAGTAGTTTCCATCCACTGCCGCGGCGTAAGGAACGCGCGAATACCCCAGCAGGAGCGAAAAAACGGATGCCAGGGCGGTCCACATAATGAGCCCAGTAGCCAGATTGGCTGCCCAATGCCCATAGACCCTCTCCATGAATACCGAAATGATGAAAAAGTGCGTATCCGATTTCGACGTGGCGACCAACTCTTGCCATGGAATTACGCCCAGGATACTAATGTTCATCACAATGTATAGACACGCAACAAAGAGAATGGAAAGCAATAGCGCTCGCGGAATGTTTTTTTCGGGGTTGCGAACTTCTCCGCCCAGGAAAGCAACGTTGTAGTAGCCCCAATAGTCGTAGTTCGCAATCAGGAGAGCGGCACCGAGGCCCGAAAAGAACTGCGACGAAAAATGAAAGGCGCCCGGCGGGAAACTGAAGGCGACCTTTGCATTGAAATGCGTAACTCCCGCGAAAATAACCCAGCCAACCGTCCCTAGAACAACCGAAAACAAAACGATGGACATCCAGCCAATGTCGGTGATTTTT